>ERZ888423.1285-NODE-1285-length-22025-cov-113.804279_pt1 | contig 22025 bp, 26 predicted proteins | sample MGYA00520523_ERZ888423 | MGnify/ENA primary metagenome ERZ888423 (study PRJEB32303, sample SAMEA104408611) | aquatic metagenome | biome: Brackish water; feature: Pelagic; material: water | place: Baltic Sea | collected 2014-06-08T10:24:00 | depth 30,27 m ...
TTGGAAGCTCGCCGCCGATGATCGCCAGATCCACCTGGCCATTGGCAACGCTCCAACCCGTGCGCCGAGTGCTGTGCACCTGCAACTGCACGGCCACTTCGGGGTACTTTTGACGAAACAGACCGATCATTCGCGGCATCAGATAAGTCCCGGTGGTCTGGCTGGCGCCAACGATCAGCGAGCCGCCTCGCAGGTTGTGCAAATCATCCAGAGCCCGGCAGGCCTCTTGGCACTGGCTGAGGATTCGGTCGCAGTAACTGAGCAGCAGGTGGCCGGCCTCGGTGAGCTGGGCCTTACGTCCGCCCCTATCAAAAAGGCTGACGCTGAGCTGCTTCTCCAAATTCTGAATCTGCAGACTCACCGCCGGCTGAGTCACATAAAGGCTGTCTGCGGCCTTTTTGAAACTCCCCTCCGAGGCGATGGCCCGCAGGATGCGGAGCTGATCAAGGGTGAAGGGCAGGTCTGCCATTAGATTGCCTGGATCGGCCGGAGCCTGCCAGCTGGCGAGTACAAAACTCTAAGGGGGAAGCCTGGCAGCGAGAATCAATAGCTTCACAACTCCCCATCCGGCCCGTGCCCCCCAGCTCTTCGCACCACAGCAGCTGGGTGATGCTCGCCCTGTTGCTGGTTTTCGCCGTGGTTCATAGCGGCGGAGCCTCCCTGCGGGTGTGGGGCGCCGCAAAAATCGGCGAGCGGGCCTGGCGTCTGCTGTTTGCCGCGGTGAGCATCCCCTCAGCCGTGGTAGTGATCGGCTATTTCCTGGCCCATCGCTACGACGGGGTGCGCCTCTGGAATCTCCAAGACCAGACCTGGATCGTGCCGGTGGTGTGGGCCGGCACCGCCATCAGCTTTCTATTTCTTTATCCAGCTACCTACAACCTGTTGGAAATTCCAGCGGTGCTCAAGCCCCAGGTACGGCTTTATGCCACCGGAATTATCCGCATCAGCCGCCATCCCCAGGCGGTGGGCCAGATCCTCTGGTGCGCCACCCACCTGCTCTGGATCGGCAGCAGCTTCATGGTGGCTACCTGCGCCGGCCTTATCGCCCACCATCTCTTCGCCGTCTGGAATGGCGACCGGCGCCTGGCCAAGCGCTTCGGTAGCGCCTTTGAGGAGCTGCGGGCTAGCACCTCGATCCTTCCCTTTAGGGCGATATTGACCGGCCGCCAGCAGCTGGTGCCCAGCGAATTTCTACGGCCAGCCCAGCTGGGCATTGCCATTGCCGTAGGGGTGTTTTGGTGGGCCCATCGCTTCATCGGCCTCGGCGCTACGAGCTTCGCTCGCACAGGCTTGGCCCACCTGCTGGGCTGAGTGCTGCTAGCCGAGAAGCTCCCCGCCCATGGGCGAGCCCGCACAGGCCTGGATAAGCACCTGTTTGGCTGCCTACACTTGCGCCAACCAGCTTGCAGCGCATGCCGTCAGCCGCCGAACTCGCCTGGTTGATTCCGGTGTTGCCCCTGTTCGGGGCTTGTATTACCGGTCTGGGGCTGATCAGCTTCAATCTCACCTTCAACAGGCTGCGCAAACCCGTGGCCTGGTTTCTGATCAGCTGCGTGGGAGCGGCTGCAGTGCTGAGCTACGCCGTATTGGCCCAGCAACTGGCGGGGGCCGGCCCCACCGAAGTGCTGTTCAACTGGGCCAGCGCTGGCACTTTTAACCTGCAGATGGGTTTCCGGGTTGATGCCCTCGGCGCCGTGATGCTGGCCCTGGTGACCACCATCGCCGTGCTGGTGATGGTTTATTCCGATGGCTACATGGCCCATGACAAGGGCTATGTGCGCTTTTTCACCTACCTAGCCCTGTTCAGCAGCTCGATGCTGGGCCTGGTAATCAGCCCCAACCTGCTGGAGATTTATGTGTTCTGGGAGCTGGTGGGCATGTGCTCCTACCTGCTTGTGGGCTTCTGGTACGACCGCGATGGCGCCGCCAATGCTGCCCAGAAAGCCTTTGTGGTGAACCGGGTAGGCGACTTTGGCCTGCTGCTGGGCATCCTGGGCCTGTTTTGGGCCACCGGCAGCTTCGGCTTTGAGGAGATCGGCATTCGGCTGCAGGAAGCCGTAGCAGGCGGCAGCGTTTCCAATGCAGCAGCGATCCTGCTTTGCCTGCTGGTTTTCATGGGACCGATGGCCAAATCAGCCCAGTTCCCCCTGCACGTCTGGCTGCCGGATGCCATGGAGGGTCCGACCCCCATTTCCGCCCTGATCCATGCAGCCACCATGGTGGCTGCCGGTGTGTTCCTGGTAGCCCGGTTACAACCCGTTTACGAACCCTTCCCGGCGGTGCAGGCCACGATCGCCGTGGTGGGGACTATCACCCTGGTACTGGGGGCCTCAATTGCCCTCACCCAGATGGATCTCAAGAAGGGTCTGGCCTACAGCACCGTTTCCCAGCTCGGTTACATGATGCTGGCCATGGGCTGCGGCGCTCCAGTGGCTGGCATGTTCCACCTGGTGACCCACGCCTTCTTCAAGGCGATGTTGTTCCTGGGCTCGGGCTCAGTGATCCACGCCATGGAAGAGGTGGTGGGCCACGAACCGGTGCTTGCCCAAGACATGCGCTTAATGGGCGGGCTGCGCAAACACATGCCAATCACTAGCACCACCTTCCTGATCGGCTGCGTCGCCATCGCTGGCATTCCTCCACTAGCTGGCTTCTGGAGCAAGGACGAGATCCTCGGCGTGGCGTTTGGTTCATTCCCCGTGCTCTGGGTGGCTGGCTTCATCACCGCCGGCATGACCGCCTTTTATATGTTCCGCCTCTACTTCCTCACCTTTGAGGGGGAGTTTCGCGGCAATGATCAGGCCATCCGGGCCCAACTGCTGGCCGAAGCAGGGAAAACCACCGACGACCAGGTCGATAGCCACGGCGACGACCATGCCCACGCCAGCCATCCGCACGAATCCGGCTGGCAGATGGCCATGCCCCTGGCCGTGCTGGCGGTGCCCTCTGTACTTGTAGGCCTGCTTGGCACACCCTGGAACAGCCGCTTTGGCAACCTGCTCGACCCCAAGGAGGCGGCCGAGGTAGCCGAACACTTCAGTTGGAGTGAATTCCTGCCCCTAGCCGGAGCCTCCGTGGGCATCTCGATCGCCGGCATAACCGTGGCCGTGCTGGCCTACGCGCTGCACAAAATCGACCTCGGCAAAGCCGTAGCCGCTCGCTTCCCCGCACTTAATGCCTTCCTGGCCAACAAGTGGTATCTCGATGCGATCAACGACAAGTTGTTTGTGCAAGGCAGCCGCAAACTGGCCCGCCAGGTGCTGGAGGTTGATTCCAAGGTTGTTGATGGGGTCGTCAACCTCACCGGCCTGGTAACCCTGGGCAGCGGCGAGGGTCTCAAATACTTCGAAACCGGCCGGGCCCAGTTCTATGCCCTGATCGTGTTCGGCGGTGTCATCGCCCTAGTGGTTTTATTCGGCTCGCTGGGCTGAGCGGTTCGGCCGTTACGCCCGCTGCGCGGGCAATACGGCCTCGGCCGCTCAGTCCAGCGAGCCTCACGCCGCTGGTATGCCCTGCCGCGATAGTGCCTTCCCGGCCTCGCGACAACGCCTGCCCCCTGCTTCGCTGATCCCCTGGCGTTAGCGCAAAGCGCGTGCCAGCGGATCAGCGAAGCAGGGGGCAGGACGCACAACTCTGTGTGACATCCCCCATCAGCAGAGTGCCGGGCCCGACTGCATTTCTACACTCCGAACAAACGGTGAGGCCTGGTTCGTGCCCTTCCCATGGTTGAGCGCGGCGATCCTGTTCCCGATCGCCGCGGCCCTGGTAATTCCTTTCATTCCCGATGCCGGCGACGGCAAGCGGATTCGCTGGTATGCCCTTGGCATCACCCTGATCACCTTCTTGATCACCGTGGGGGCCTACCTCAACGGCTATGACCCGGCGATCGAAGGTCTGCAGCTGGTGGAGCGGGTGCAGTGGCTACCCACCCTGGGGTTGGCCTGGTCGGTAGGGGCGGACGGCATCTCGATGCCCCTGATCCTGCTCACCAGCTTCATCACCTCCCTGGCGGCTCTGGCAGCCTGGCCGGTGACCTTCAAGCCCAAGCTCTTCTATTTCCTGCTGCTGGCCATGGATGGCGGCCAGATCGCCGTGTTCGCCGTGCAGGACATGCTGCTGTTCTTCCTGGCCTGGGAGCTGGAACTGCTGCCGGTGTATCTGCTGCTGGCGATCTGGGGCGGCAAAAAGCGTCAGTACGCCGCCACCAAATTCATCCTCTACACAGCCGGTAGCTCCCTGTTCATTTTGGTGGTGGGCCTGGCGATGGCCTTCTACGGCGGTGGCACCCCCAGCTTTGAGTACACGGACCTGATGGCCAAGGACTTCTCAACGAAGTTCCAGCTATTCGCCTACGCAGGCCTGCTGATCGCCTTTGGGGTGAAGCTGCCGATCGTGCCCCTGCACACCTGGCTGCCCGATGCCCACGGCGAAGCCACGGCTCCGGTGCACATGCTGCTGGCCGGCATCTTGCTGAAGATGGGCGGCTACGCCCTGCTGCGCTTCAACGTGCAGCTGCTGCCGGAAGGCCACGCCCAATTTGCGCCGCTGCTGGTGGTGTTGGGGGTTGTGAACATCATCTACGCCGCGCTCACCTCGTTTGCCCAGCGCAACCTCAAGCGCAAGATCGCCTACAGCTCGATCAGCCACATGGGCTTCGTGCTGATCGGCATTGGCAGCTTCAGTGCCCTGGGCACCAGCGGCGCCATGCTGCAGATGATCAGCCACGGCTTGATCGGAGCGAGCCTGTTCTTCCTGGTAGGCGCCACCTACGACCGCACCCACACCCTGCAGCTCGACGACATGGGCGGGGTTGGCCAGAAGATGCGCAAGATGTTTGCCCTCTGGACCATCTGCTCCCTTGCCTCCCTAGCTCTGCCGGGAATGAGCGGCTTCGTGTCCGAGCTGATGGTGTTCACGGGCTTCGTGACCAGCGAGGCCTATTCACTCAGCTTCCGCATCGTGATGGCGGCTCTAGCGGCGGTGGGCGTGATCCTCACCCCGGTGTACCTGCTCTCGATGCTGCGGGAAATCTTCTTCGGCAAGGAAAACACCGAGCTGGCCTCCCACACCCACCTGGTGGATGCGGAGCCGCGGGAGATCTACGTGATCAGCTGCCTGCTGGTGCCGATCGTGGGCATCGGCCTCTACCCCCGGGTGATGACCGACACCTACCGGGCCTCGATCGAAGCACTAGTGCAAAGGGAGACCACCGCCCTGGCCAAGGTGATTCAGCCGCCGCCGGGCGATCTGATTCGCCAACCGCTGCTTTCGGCGCCAGCCCTGCCGGTCTGATCCGCCGCCGCAGCCCCCCAACGTTGCAGCAGAAACCGTGTCGGTGGGCTGACCCCACCACTGGTGCTTTGGCAGGGGTGCTGGTGCGGCACGGCCAACACCGGTAGCGTGCGGCTTACCCATAACCGGAGGCCGCGGAGCACGATTGGCTGAAGGAGGCGCGAGACTTGCCATACGTCTGCTCCAAGACGCGGCGGAGCGTGGCGATCTCGATCCCTGGGACGTAGACGTGATTGCCGTAGTGGACGGTTTCCTCGACCAGCTGCGCCAACGCATACAGGTGCCCCGTTTGGTGGCGTCAAGCGCACCGAACCGGGGCGGCAGCTACGAGCAGGATTTGGCCGAAACCAGTGAGGCCTTTCTGGCGGCCTCGGTGTTGGTAAGCCTCAAAGCCGAGGTGCTTGAAGCTGCCACCTTTCCGCCGGAGCCGCTCGACCAAGACGACATCGGCTTTGATTTCGATGCCGATGGCCAGGGCTGGCTGGTAGATCCCGCCCTGGGGCTACCACGGCGGCCAGAACGGCACCTCTGGCGCCGGCCAGTAGCGCCGCCGCCCCTGCAGCGGCCAGTGACCTTGGGGGAATTGATCCGCCAGCTGGAAGACATCGCCGAACGGCTCGATGCGGACGAGGGACGCATTCGGCCACGCCACCGCCCCAAGCGCTACAGCGAACGAGCGGCGATCGAACAAGTGGCGGCCCTGGCCCACCGCGAAAAGTTGCCCGAAACCACAGCTGCGCTCAGCCAGTTTCTACTCAGCTGGGAGCCGGCCCACACCTGGGCCTGTTTCAACGAGCTTGTGCATGATTGGGATGCCAACGTGGCAGCTAAGGGCGCAGATGCCGAGCTCGATCGCGATCGGGTAGGAGTGTTCTGGGCACTCCTCTTTCTCTGCCACCAGGGCAAGGTGGAACTAGACCAGCATGGTGGGCTGTTTGGCCCTCTGCAACTGCGGCGCCTACTTAGCTCTGAAGAAACCCGTCAGCTGCCTTTAGTGCCACCCCTTGGAGCGGCGCACCAGGAGCTGGCGGCTTAAGCAATCCGACTAAGATAGCCACTATGAAGGCGATGATCCTGGCTGCTGGCAAGGGAACACGGGTGCGGCCCATTACGCACACGATTCCCAAGCCGATGATTCCCATCTTGCAGAAACCCGTGATGGAGTTTCTGCTGGAGCTGCTGCGAGAGCACGGTTTCACCGAAATCATGGTGAACGTCTCCCACCTAGCTGAGGAGATCGAAAACTACTTCCGCGATGGCCAGCGTTTCGGCGTTGAAATCGCCTACAGCTTCGAAGGCCGCATTGAAGACGGTGAGCTTATCGGCGACGCCCTGGGATCGGCTGGAGGCCTGAAGAAGATCCAAAATTTCCAGCGCTTCTTCGACGACACCTTTGTAGTGCTTTGTGGTGACGCCCTGATCGATCTTGATCTGACCGAGGCGGTGCGCCGCCACAAGGCCAAGGGCGCCATGGCCAGCCTGATCACCATGAGGGTGCCCAAGGATCAGGTAAGTAGTTATGGCGTGGTCGTCACCGACGAGGACGGACGAGTGCGCTCCTTCCAAGAAAAGCCGGCGGTTGATGAGGCCGCCAGCAATATGATTAATACTGGCATTTATATCTTTGAACCCGAAGTGCTCGATTTTGTGCCGAGTGACAAGCCCTTCGATATCGGCTCCGACCTCTTCCCCAAGCTCGTGGAAGCCGGTGCTGAATTCTACGCTCTGCCTATGGAATTTGAATGGGTTGATATCGGCAAGGTGCCGGATTATTGGCAGGCGATTCGGAGCGTGCTGCAGGGTCAGTTGCGACAAGTGCAAATCCCTGGCAAGGAAGTGAGGCCAGGTATATTTACTGGCCTCAACGTTGCCGCCGACTGGGATCAGATCAAAATTACTGGTCCCATTTATGTGGGTGGGATGAGTCGCATTGAAAATGGCGCCACGATCATTGGCCCGGCGATGATTGGGCCAAACTGCCATATTTGTGAAGGGGCTACGATTGACAACTCGATCATCTTTGACTACTCCCGCATCGGACCAGGAGTTTGCCTAGTTGAGAAACTGGTATTTGGCCGCTACTGCGTGGACCGCAATGGCGACCACCTCGATCTTCAAGAAGCTGCCCTCGACTGGCTGATCAACGACGTGCGTCGTCAAGATGTGGTTTCGCCATCTCCGCAGCAAAAGGCAATGGCCGAACTGCTTGGCTCAGACCTGGCCCTAAGCAACGGCAACTAGCCCGGCGCCAGGGGGGCCAGTCCAGCCTGATTGAGGATCGCCGGGATTCGCTCCTCCGCCTTGATCGCCATCAAATGCACCCCCTGGGCGATCTTGAGATAGACAGCCACCTGTTCCGCAGCTATAGCCACCCCCTCGGCAGCCGGATCTGCCGAGGCAGCCAGGCGGTCGATCACGGCCTGGGGAATGTTGGCGCCCGGCACCATCCGGTTGATGAAGGCAGCGTTGCGGGCCGACTTGAGCAGAAGCACGCCCGCCAGCACGGGCAGATCAAGTGGTGCGGCGAGCTCACCGACAAAGCGCTTGAGTGCTTCGCTATCCATCACCATCTGGGTTTGCACGAAGCGGGCACCGGCCTGCTTCTTACGGGTAAGCCGGCTCTTGAGACCACTCCAACTAGCTGACTGAGGATCGGCGGCTGCACCGGCAAATAGGTCGGTGGGTCCATCGGGCAGCTCACCTTGCACCGGATCATGGCCACCATTGAACTGCTGCACCTGCTGCAGCAACCGCACCGCCTCCAGCTCATTCACCGGACGAGCGCCGGGCTGGTCGCCTGCTCGCACAGGATCGCCGGTGAGGCAAAGCAGGTTGCGCACCCCCAGGGCATGGGCACCGAGCAATTCGGCCTGAAGGGCAATGCGGTTACGGTCGCGGCAAGCAAGCTGCAGAACCGGCTCAATCCCTGCATCCAGCAGCAGCCGGCAAAGGGCAAGGCTGCTCATCCGCATCACAGCCCGGCTGCCATCGGTAACGTTAACAGCGTGGACCCAGCCCCGAAGGGCCCTAGCTGCCGACAGGGAGCGCGAGGGGTCTCCACCCCTGGGCGGCATCACCTCTGCGGTGAGAGCTGGCTGCCCGCTGGCCAAGGCCTGTTGAAGCAACAAGCTAATCTTGCTAATTAAAGCCATTATGAACCAGCACCCTGCTTAGAGTGCGGATAAGCCTGAGGGTTGGGCCCATGGATACCGATCACGCCACGGGAAGCTCCCTGCACCAGGTGCGCCATGAGCTGTCGGAGCGGGAAATTGAAATCATCGAGCTGGTGGCAAAGGGCCTCACCAACCAAGAGATCGCCAAATCTCTGACCATTAGCAAACGCACCGTAGACAACCACGTAAGTAATATCTTCACCAAGACCGGCGCCAAGAACCGGGTAGCCTTGCTGAATTGGGCCATGGACAACGGCAAGATCTGCCGCGACGGCTTCAACTGCTGCTCGATCGAGCCAGGTAAACTCAATCAATTTCAGAATTAAACAAAGCCAAGCGCTCCGCTTCTGGCCAGATGGCTAGGGGCCGTCGGGCTAGGGCCGCGTTACTCAGCTCATGGCGCCCAGTTAGTTCACGCCCGCACCATGGCGGCGGCTCGAGAGCCAGACCCTGCTCCAAGCTCTGCTGCTCCAGCTCCACCTCAGCCAGCACCAGCGGAGCATTCGCTCCCTCAAAGACATCGAGCACCCACTCCCCACCGGGAAAATCGAGGCCGTAGCGAACTTTGCTGAGCCACTTGGGCGTTAATGCCAACAGTGCGACAGCATCCGCCTCGGGAATGGCGTATTCGAATTCTTGGCGCACCAACCCCTCCGGCAGGTGGCCCAGGGCCTCAAGGCATTGCTCTGCGCGGGCCTTGATGGTTAGCCAGGCACCTGCAACGGCCTCGTCGCCGGTGGCAAGACGTACCCGCGCGGTGAAGTCATCATCGGTATTCGCCACTAGGTAGCCCTGCTGCAGCTGCGCCTGCCAGCGGATATGGCGGCGCCAGGCCAGCCCCTGAACCAGAAAGCGGCGTTCGATTTCCAGAGCCATAGGTCGATTGCGTGCGGGGGCAGCTGGGGTTCAGTTGTGGGAGGGCTCGATGGCGGTGAGGCTGCCAGCCCAGTGAAGTTTGTGGGTAAGCGTGCGGTAATACGACGGACTTTGCTCCAGCAAAACCTGCAGTGCTGGGTGGGGGCTGCGCTGCACTACGGCCCGATCGCCTGGCTCCAACACGGTGGCGTGGGCGCCATCTTTCCAGAGCTTCACGCGGCGGCTGGTTTCGCCCAGGGGCCACACCGACAGCTGGGCTCTTGGCGGCACCACCACCGCCCGGCTTGAGAGGCTCATCGGACAGATCGGATTAACCACGATCGCTTCGATGCCAGGGTGCAGGATCGGCCCACCGGCGGCCATGGCATAGCCCGTAGAGCCAGTGGGAGTAGCGATGATTAAGCCATCTCCACGGTATTGGTCCACCACCTCACCATCAATCTCAAGTTCCAGCAAGCAGGTGGGTGACACCTCATCGAGGCAGGGACGGAAATAGAAGTCATTGAGGGCCAGATGGGCGATTTCTGAGCCATCCACGCCGTCGCCCCGGTCAATATGGGCCTGAAGCATCATGCGCCTCTCCAAGGCAAAGCGATCTTGGCGCAGCCGGTCCCAAAGACTTTCCTCCTCGCTCTTGAGGGCGTCGGCGCTAAGCCGCAGCAGGCGACGATCGTGGGTGAGAAAGCCGAGGTGGCCCCCCACATTGAAACTGAGGATTGGCACATCGTGGGGAGCCAGATGGCGGGCCGCGCCGAGGACGGTGCCATCGCCTCCCAACACCAGGGCTAGATCGGGCAGCTCGGCTTCGGTGGCCAGTAAGCCGGGAAAGGGATTGCGGGCTAGGCCACTGGAGGCCAACACCACATGCACCCCCTGGGCCGTGAGATCTTCGGCGCAGCGCTTGGACTGGCGATGAGCCGCCTGGCTGCCAGATCTTGAAATCAGCCAAACCCGCTCAAGCCGCATCGCTAAAGGACCGGCTACCAGCGCAGCAAGTTGAAGCGCTCCATATCGACCGTTTCGCGGTTGCGGTAAAGGGAGAGCAGGATCGCCAGACCAACGGCCGCCTCAGCCGCGGCCACGGTGATCACGAAGATGGCAAACACCTGGCCGCGGATCAGCTGGCCATCGAGATAGTTGGAGAAAGCCATCAGGTTGATGTTGACGGCATTAAGCATCAGCTCAATGCTCATCAACACCCGCACCGCATTGCGGCTGTTAATCAATCCCCAGACTCCTGTGCAAAACAACACAGCCGCCAGAGCCAAGTAGGCCTGCAGAGGAATGGTGCTGGGGATGGTGATCTCCATAACGGTTGCAAAGATGCTGCAGGGGGGCTGAACAGGTGGAAGGAAGGCCCTTCAGGCCAGGAAAAGACCGCTAGCGAGGGGAGTTTTCTAGCAAGAGGGGGGTGCGCTCCTTCTCAATCAAGCCTTGGTCGACGGCTTCACCGGTGATCACATCGCTGCTGAGCACATCGCGACGGGCCAGCACGATGGCGCCGATCATCGACATCAGCAGCAGCACCGATGCCAGCTCAAAGGGGAGGAGGTAGTCACTGAATAGGTGCTCGCCAATGCGGATCGTGGCCTCCTCGCCAACAGGCTCTGGGCCAGGCAGGGCCCAAGGAGTGGTGAAAGCCACCCGAATCAACAGCAAAAACAAGCCACCGCATACAGCACCAGAAAGCAGACGCCGTAGACCAAGCCCCGGGATAGCCGCCAGGTTTTCCTTCTTATTAACGAGCATGATCGCGAACAGGATCAGCACATTGACAGCGCCCACGTAAACGAGCACCTGGGCCGCTGCTACGAAACTGGCATTAAGCAGCAGGTAGAGGCCTGCCACCGACAAAAATACGCCACACAGCAGAAAAGCCGAATAAACAATGTTGGGGAGCAGCACCACCCCTAGGGATCCCAGCACCAAGGTGGCTGAGAGAGCAACAAAGCAGATCAGCTGGGTAATGGAGGCGATAGTCATGACGCGTCTCCGCTAGGCAGGGATTCGAGCACCTGCTCGGGCAGTTTGCCCACCCGCGGCGCCGTATCCGGCACATCGTGAGGATCGAGTACTCCCTTGGGCAGGTAGACCAACTCCCGCAAGGGAACTACGGCCGGATCGCTGGTGACACTGGTAGGCAGGCGACCAAGGGCGATGTTGTCGAAGTTGAGGCTGTGGCGATCAAAAGCTGCCAGCTCGTATTCCTCGGTCATCGACAGGCAGTTGGTGGGGCAGTACTCCACGCAGTTGCCACAGAAGATGCACACCCCGAAATCGATCGAGTAATTGCGCAGCTCCTTTTTCTTGGTGGCTTTGTTCATCACCCAATCCACCACCGGCAGGTTGATCGGGCAGACCCGCACACACACCTCACAGGCGATGCACTTGTCGAATTCGTAGTGGATGCGGCCCCGATAGCGCTCCGAGGGGATCAGCTTCTCGTAGGGGTACTGAACGGTGATCGGCCGGCGCCGCAGGTGATCAAAGGTCACCGCCAGACCCTGGGTCAGGTAGTTGGCCGCACCCACCGCATCGCGGGTGTAGTCACCGACTTTCTTGAGAAACCCGAACATGGAGTTGGCTCTGGGGGGAGGCGGTCTGAGTGGGTCAGCCCATGATGGCTGGTCTGGAGAAAAGCTGGTGCTCAGGCCCGGTCAGCCGCCAAACACAGCCGGGAAGGCCAGCTTGAGCGCTGCCGTGATCAGCAGGTTGACCAGGGCAATCGGCAGCAGAAATTTCCAGCCCAGATCGAGCAGCTGGTCGATGCGCACCCTTGGCGTGGTCCAGCGCAGCAGGATCGCCAGAAACACCAGCAGGTAGGCCTTGAGCACCGTCATGACGATGCCTACAGAGCCGGTGATCAGTTGCACTACTGGTGCATCGATCGGCTGGTGCAGCCAGCTGGCCAGCCACTCAACTGGGATGGGGAAACCCCAGCCGCCTAGGTAAAGCACCGACACCAGCAGGGCCGAGAGCACCAGGTTGATGTAGCTGCCCAGATAAAACAGGGCAAACTTCATGCCCGAATACTCGGTCTGGTAGCCAGCCACCAACTCCTCCTCGGCCTCTGGCAGGTCGAAGGGCAGGCGCTCACATTCGGCCAGGGCGCAGATCCAGAAGATCACGAAGCCCACCGGCTGACGCCAGATGTTCCAGCTCAGGATGCCAGCGCCGGTCTGCTGGTTGACGATGTCAACGGTGCTGAGCGAGTTGCTCATCATCACCACCGCCAGCACAGCTAGAGCAAGGGGGATCTCGTAGCTGATCGACTGGGCCGCAGCCCGCAGACCGCCCAGCAGCGAATACTTGTTGTTGGAGGCGTAGCCGCTCATCAGCAGGCCGATTGGCTGGATGCTGCTCAGGGAGATCCAGAGAAAGATACCGATGCCAACGTTGCTGATCAGCAGGTGCTGGCCGAAGGGCACCACCAACCAGCTGAGAATCACCGGAATCAGCACCAGCACTGGGCCGAGGGTGAACAGCAGGCCGTCAGCCCGGGCCGGAATGATGTCTTCCTTGAACACCAGCTTGAGGCCATCGGCCATCGGCTGCAGCACCCCTAAAGCGCCGGCGTATTCAGGGCCAATGCGCTGCTGCACCGCTGCTGAGATCTTGCGCTCCAGCCAGACGTTGACCAGCACGCCCACCACGGCCGCCACCAGTACCAGCACCATGGGCAGGGGCAGCCACAACAGGTGGGCGGCGGCAGGACTCAGGCCGAAGCCCTGCAGGGCCTGCTCGAAACTGGCCTCTAGATCCAGGCCCGGAGCCGTGGTGGTCAGCATGGCGGCAGCTCAGATGGGGGCAACTTAGCGGGCCCCCACGGGCTGCCAGTCACGGGCGGGCTGACCGGTATAGATCTGGGAGGGCCGGTAGATGCGATTAGCCCCCAGCTGCTCCTTCCAATGGGCCAGCCAGCCAGCCGTGCGGGCAATAGCAAAAATCGGCGTGAAGAGGTCTTCAGGGATGCCGAGCTTGCGGTAAACCAGGCCTGAATAGAAGTCGACGTTGGGGAAAATTCCCTTAGGCCCCAGGCGCTCGGCCGCCACGTCCTCCAGCTTGCGCGCCAGGTCGTACAACGGATCGTGACCGAAGCGATCGAAGAGCTGCTCCGCCAGGCGCTGCAGGATCACAGCCCGAGGGTCCTTGACCTTGTATTCCCGGTGGCCAAAACCCATGATTTTTTGCTTGCCGGCAATCGCCCGATCCAGCCAGGGCGCCACCTGGTCTGGGCTGCCGATCTGGCCGAGCATCTCCAGCACATCTTCATTGGCGCCGCCGTGCAGGGGGCCCGCCAGGGTGCCCACCGCTGACGCCACCACGGCATAGGGGTCGGTGAGGGTGCTGGCCGTCACCCGGGCGCTGAAGGTGCTGGCATTGAGGCTGTGCTCGGCGTGCAGGATCAGACAGGCGTCAAAGATGCGGGCCGCCAGCGGATCAGGCTCCCGCTCCGTGAGCATGTAGAGAAAATTGGCGCCGTAGGCCAGGTCGTCGCGGGGCTGGATCGGATCTTGACCCTTCCTGATCAGCTGGAAGGCCGCCACCATCGTGGGGATCTTGGCGATCAGCCGCACCACCGCCGAAACGATGTATTCGGGGTTGTCGAGGGCTCGACGGGAATAAAAAAGGCCCAGGGAGGCGGCGCTGCTCTGCAGCGCATCCATCGGATGCCCCCCGGAGGGGAAGCACTTCATCATGTCCCGAATACGGAAGCTGACCCGGCGGTGCATCTGCACCTCCTGCTCAAACTCCTGCAGCTGCTCAGCGGTGGGTAGCTCGCCCCAGATCAGCAGGTAGGCCGTCTCCAGAAAGGAGCTGCTGGATGCCAGCTGGTCTACGGGGTAGCCGCGATAGGTGAGCACCCCCCGCTGGCCATCGATGTCGCAGATCGACGACTGGGTAGCCGGCACCCCTTCCAAGCCCGGCCGAAATGGGGCTGGGGTCGCCGCTCCTGTTACTACCAAGCTTCTCCACCGCACTCACTAAGGCGAACTTACGGCTGCCGCTGGCCATCCCGCCGTAGCCGCAGCAACCGTGGGCCAATTAGGGCCTCCAGGCTGGCCCCGGTTGGGCCCAGGCGCAGCAGCACGATGCCGGCCTTACGCACCGAAATCGTGCCCGCCGGCAACCCCAGCAGGCTCGAGGCCAGCTCGCCCAGGTCTGGCTCATGGCCCACCAGGCCAAGGCGCCGCCAAGGGCCCGCCTGCAGCAGCAGCCTCGGATCACCCCCCGGAGCCAGGCGATCCTCCAACTCCAGCGCCGGCGCCAAACCAGCCGCCACGCCAATTTCAGCGGTCTGCAGCGCCCGCCGCAGGGGGCTGCTCAGCAGGCGATCACAGTGGAGCTGCAAGCGGCACAACTCCGCCGCCACGGCCGCAGTGCGCTGACGGCCTTCAGCCGTAAGGGCCCGCTCCTGATCAGGGCGATCAGGGTGGCGATCTTCGGCGATGCCATGGCGCCAGAGCAGCAGTTCGCGATGAACTGGTTCGCTCTCAACCGGTTCAAGTTTTGCCCTAGCCATCAACCGAATTCAAGGCGGGCCTTGAGGTGCAGGTTGGCGTCAGGCTGCGCTTCCCAGCCCAGGCTCAGGCTCTGCACGGCCGGGGCCAGGGGCTGGCCGGCCAGGGCCGACAACAGCTGCCAGGTGCTCCAGCGCTGCAGCAAGGGCTGGGCCCGGCCCGCCGCCATAGCCCACTGCAAGGGGGCCTGGGGTAAATCGAGGCCGGCGAGCTGCTCCAGCCGCAGCCGGGGCGGCTTGCGGGAGTCACGCTGCTCCTGCAGCACCGCCAGGGTCTGGCCCCACCAGGCCAGGCGGCCCTGGCTGGAGCGGGCGCCCTCCAGGCTGGCCTGCAGCTGGTTGGCATCGCCGCGGGCGAATCGGCTTCCAGCCTGGCCAGCCTCCAGCCTGGTCCAAACCCGCAGATCGGGATCCCCTTCCACCGGCAGCGGCGCGGCGATCAATCCCTCGGCGGCCAGCACCCCTGCGAGGGCCTCCGGCGGCGGTTGGTCGGCGCCAGTGCCCAGCAGCCAGCCCTGACTTGCCTCACTGCGCAGCAGCGGGCCATCGGCGGCGGCGGTCACCAGGGCCGGGAACGATCCCGGCTCGGCCTGCAGCACTGCCGCCAGCAGGGGCTGCCAGTAGGCCGGCCAAGCGGCAGGGCGCTGGATCAGGGCCAAGCTCTCTGAGGGGCCCTGCAGAGCCGCTAATAAAGCTGCTCCTGTGGGGTCAATTTCCCCAGTGGCATCAACCGAGGGAGCCGGCACTGCGGCATCTGCCGCGAACTGCAGCAGGGCATCCAGCTCCAAGGAGCGGTTGTCGGGGCGCAGGCTGGCCACCAGCTCCTGTACCACCCCAGGCGCCGTGAACTCACCCGGCAACCCCAACCAGGGCCCCAGGGTTTCTGGCCGGGCTGTGAGCAGCAGCGCCCCCTGCTCAAGGCGTTGCACCGCCTGCTTAAAGCGGGGGCTGGCCGCCTGGTTGAGCTCATCGATCTGGGAGACGTCTAGGGCCTGCTCCAGCACCCCCCGGCCCGACGCGATCAACACCAGGTCGTCGTCGATCAGCGCCGTGGCGATCGGCACCGGGGTGGTGCCCACCAGGGCACCACGGCCACTGATCAAGCCCATGCCGCGATAGCTGCTGATCTGCAGGTCGGTGCCCGCCAGACTGCGGGTCTGCCAGAAGCGCTGCAGGAAGCGGCGGGCGCCGTCAGCGTCGCGGCTGCGCAGGGCCAGCAACCAGCCATCGGGCGCCGCCCCGGGCTCGGAGGCCAGTAGGGCAAAGCCAAGTTCGCGGCCCAACCAGGGGGCCAGCTCGCCGGGATAGTCGAGGCCGGCGGCGGCGAAAGCACCATCCCTAAGGCCTGCGACCGCCTCAGCCGCCTGGCGCCGCTGGCGGGGGGGAGCCACCGCCCGGGCGTAGCCCACCGGCTGCTCGCCATCGCTGAGCAAATAGAGGCTCAGGGCGGCTTGGCGGGGCACAAAGCGGGCCGCCCGGGGCGACACCAGCTGCTGGTGCTGCAGCTGCAGGGGGGAGCGCTGCAGCACCAGCCACCAGCCACCCGCCGCCAGGCTCAGCAACAGCAATGCCACCGCCAGCACGACCGCCAAAAACGGGCGGGCCTTCATGCGCCCCACGCAGGATGGGTCCATCTTGACCCCAAGCCACCCCGTCTGCCCGCCATGGCACCTATCGAGACGACACCGCAGCCAATCCGGGCCCGCGACCTGCAAGAGCGGCTGGAGCGGGGCGAGGCGATCCAGCTGGTGGACGTGCGCGAAGACACCGAACTGGAATTGGCCCGTCTACCCCATGCCGTGGTGCATCTGCCCCTGGGCCGATCTAACGAGTGGATTGGCCAGCTCAACCAGCTGCTCGACCGCGACCGCCCCGTAGCCGTGCTGTGCCACGCCGGCGTGCGCAGCTGGCATCTGGGCTGCTGGCTGATGCAGGAACACGGCTTTGCTGCCGTCTGGAACGTGCAAGGGGGCATCGACGCCTGGAGTGTGGAGGTGGATCCGGCCGTACCCCGCTACTGACACCCGCTGGGCTGCGTACGATCCCTTTACTCCTGCGGCGCCCGCTTGCAGTCCGCCTCCCCCAGGCCCTTGCCCGCCCGGCAGCAGGAAGTACTGCAGCTCGCCGTGCGCCACTACGTCGACACGATGGAGCCGGTGGGCAGCCAGACCCTGGTGCGCCGTTTTGGCCTGCAGGCCAGCCCGGCGACGGTGCGCTCAGCCATGGGGGCCCTGGAGCAGCGTGGCCTGCTCACCCAGCCCCACCCCTCCGCTGGCCGAATCCCCAGCCAGCAGGGCTACCGCACCTACGTTGATCAGCTGCTGCCCGCGCCAGGCGCGGCCGCCCTGCAGCTGGAGCGCGAACTCACCGGACTCAGCCTGCAGTGGGCAGCCCTAGACGATCTGCTGCTGCATCTGAGCCGGCGCCTGGCAGATCTCACAGGCCTGCTCAGCTTGATCACCAGGCCCCAACGCCAGCAGTCCCAGCTGCAGGCCCTACGGCTGGTGGCCAGTGGTGAACGCCTGCTGGTGTTCCTGGTGGAGGGGGGCGCAACAGCCAGCAGCCTCAACTTGCGGCTGCCCTGCCTTGCATTAGCGGAACTGGCGTCCCTGGAGCGCTGGGTCGCGGCCCAACTGGAGGGCGGCAGCATCGACTGGACCGCCCTGCCCTCCCACCTGACCAGCAGCGGCGCCGTGCTGCGCCAAGCCCTGACTAGCCATGGTCAGTCGCGGCAGCTAGAGGGCGAGGGCGCTGTAGCCATGGGCCTCGCTGGCCTGCTTGCCCAGCCGGAATTCAGCCAGACCCTCAGCCTGCGCCCCCTAGTGGAGCTGGTGGAGGATGCGCCCCAACAGCTCCTACCCCAGCCGGGCATTTGGATCGGCGCCGAGCATCCCCACCGGGCCCTGCACCAGTGCGCCGTGGTGCAGGCCAACTACCGCAGCGGCGACGGCGGCGTGGGCCAGGTGGCCCTGGTGGGGCCAATGCGCATGGCCTACGCCACGGCCCGAGCCGCCGTGGGCTCGGTGGCCCAGGCGCTGGAGAGGCTTTTGCGCTAATTGGGCTCTTAGTAATCAATTGCAGTGCCAAATATTTCCACAGCCAAAGCGGGTAAACTGATTTCAAGTATCAGCTCAACCAGTTAATGGACCTCCAATCAGCAGGAGTGATCCTGAGAATTCTCAATCTGGTTGCTATTACCGATGGAGGAGTATCACTTGAGGAGGAAGGCTTGCTTGACGCACTGAGCAAGCAATACAAACTTCAGGCCAAGATTGCTAACTGGGAAGACAAATTATCGGATCCATCCTGTATCGAGGAATTGGCCGCCTTGGTGAATTCAGAGCAACGGGAACTGGCCATGAAAACCGCCGTGATGGTGGCTTCAGTATCAAGACATCAGCATGAAGATGAATTCATCTGCCCGGAAGAGAGTGAGATTTTGGCTCGCCTCGCCTCTGGCCTGCAAATAAGTCCAGATCAATTGCAAACCGTCGAAATTGCAGCTGCCCAGGAGCTTGAGCAACACCCCAACCTGTGGCAGGTGCTGTTTTCACTTTTCGGCAATCGTTTCGACTTCCCGGTCCTGGGCTGATGCCAATGCCGTTTGGGATCAGCCCCCCATCTTGTCGCCGAGCTTCTCGGCCACGGTGTTGACATCCTTGTCGCCGCGGCCCGAGAGGTTGAGGACCACCTCGGTGCCAGGGGCCAGGGTGGGGCAGAGCTTCTCCAGCCAGGCGAAGGCGTGGGCCGTTTCCAGGGCCGGGATGATGCCCTCCAGACGACACAGAAGCTGCAGGGCGTCCAGGGCCTCGGTGTCTGTCACGGCGCCGTATTCGGCCCGGCCGATGGTTTTGAGGTAGCTGTGCTCTGGGCCGACGCCGGGGTAATCGAGGCCGGCACTGATCGAGTGGGCCTCCCGCACCTGGCCCTCCTCGTCCTGGAGCAGCAGGCTCATGGCGCCGTGCAGCACCCCAACGCGGCCCTCGGTAATCGTGGCGGCATGGCGGCCGGTGGCCACGCCATCTCCAGCAGCCTCCACCCCCACTAGCCGCACGTCCGTGTCCTGCACGAAAGGATGGAACAGACCCATGGCATTGGAGCCGCCACCCACGCAGGCCACCAGCACATCGGGATTGCGGCCAAAGGCCTCGTGGCACTGGCGCTTGGTTTCCTCACCGATCACGGCGTGGAAGTCGCGCACCAGCATCGGGTAGGGATGGGGCCCGGCCACCGAACCAAGAATGTAGTGGGTGCTCTCCACGTTGGTCACCCAGTCGCGGATCGCTTCGCTGGTGGCGTCCTTGAGGGTGGCGGTACCAGCGGTGACCGGGCACACCGTTGCCCCAAGCAGCCGCATGCGGAAAACGTTGAGGGCTTGACGGCGCATATCTTCGGCGCCCATGTAGACGACGCACTCCAAGCCGAAGCGGGCGCACACGGTGGCAGTGGCCACGCCGTGCTGGCCAGCGCCGGTTTCGGCAATGATCCGCTTTTTGCCCATGCGCAAGGCCAGCAGCGCCTGCCCCAGGGCATTGTTGATCTTGTGGGCGCCCGTGTGGTTGAGGTCTTCCCGCTTCAGCCAGATGCGCGGGCCGCCCTCGGGCCGGCGGTAGTGCTCGCTGAGCCGCTCGGCTTCATAGAGGGGATTGGGCCGCCCCACATAGGTGCGCAGCAGGTGGTTGAGCCGGTCGGTGAAGGCAGGATCGGCCCAGGCCTCAGCGGCCGCCTGCTCCAGCTCCGCCAGGGCGGGGATCAGGGTTTCCGGCACGTACTGGCCGCCGAACTGGCCGTAGCGACCCAGGCTGTTGGGGCGGGCTGCGAGCTCAAGGGCTGCAGGGTCGACGCCGCTGGCTGCGGAGATGGGAGGGACGGTGCTTGTCACCGGTGGCTGAATCAGATATGCAGAGCCTAAGAAGCCAGCACCAGGAACCAGGACGGTTCCGTAATGGTTGAATTGCCATCAGAGCGCTGGCTGCCATGGCCAAAACCATCACGCTCAAGAACCTGCCCTACGCGCTCCATGCCCGGCTCGCCGCGGCGGCCAAGCGGCACCGGCGCAGCCACAACAACGAAGCGATCGTTTGCCTGGAGGCCGGGCTAGGACATGATCCCTTAGCCATTGAGCAGCAGCTAGGGGAGATCCGGGCCCTGCGCGAGAGCCTGGCTCAGCACAGCTTTGATCCGGCTGAGATCGATGCGTGCAAGCGCGAGGGTCGGCCTTGATTGTTGTCGACACCAACGTGCTGGCCTATCTGCTGCTGCCAGGGCCCAAAACAAAGCTGGCAGAAGCTCTGTTGCTCGATCAACCCCGCTGGGCAGCACCGCCGCTCTGGCGCAGTGAGTGGCGCAATGTGCTCACCACTTACCTACGCCGTGACCTTCTCCAGCCCTCTGAGGCCGTGGCGTCCGAACAAGTCTTGCAGCTGGCTAATCGCAGCCGCTGCAGTGCCTACGACTGCGAGTTTGTGGCTGCTGCACAGCAGCTGGGGGTGCCGCTGGTCACGGAAGACCGCGCTGTTCTTGTTGCATTCCCAGATGTGGCTGAACCCCTGGAGTAGGGGCTGGAACGGGCAGGGGCATCGCGCCGAAACCATCCAGTAAGTTCGCGCCATGGCCAAGGGCGTCTGGCAGGAATTCAGCAGTGCGGCGAGCCTGGAGCGCGGCAGAGTTCCGGCGGCGGACCCCACCTCCAAGGCCCAGCAGCGGGTGCGAGTGCAGCGCACCAGAGCGGGCAAGGGCGGCAAGCTCGTGACCGCCATCACCGGCCTGGAGGCCCCCGAGGCCGAGCTCAAGACTTTGCTCAAGCAGCTCAAGGCCACCTGCGGTACCGGCGGCACGCTCAAAGAGGGTGTGATTGAACTGCAGGGCGACCAGGTGGCCCCAGCCCTCGCGGCCCTCGAAAAGGCCGGGTATCGCCCCAAGCAGGCGGGGGGCTGAGCACGCAGACCCAAACCCTGTCCACCATCCCATCTTGAGGCTCCTTCCACAAAGCATCACGATGGTTGTGGCTGGACGGTGATTTGTGCGCAACACGCTGACCCAGGACGATGATCTCGCCGCAGAGCAGAGGCCGTTTGTGGTTCAGCCGGAGGCATACGGGCTGCAGCCAGGCATCGATCCGTTGCGGCTCAACCAACTGCTGGATCAACTCGAGATCGAGCAGTTCACAGTTGTCCAGATGACTCCGAGGCAGCATTGATCGTGATCATTCCCGATATCAATCTGCTGGTGTATGCCTACAACTCCGATGCCCACATCGCCGCCCTGGCCATCGCCACGAGGCTCAACCGAGGGACTTGCCGAGGGGCAAGCTCAGAAGCCCGCCTTGGTGAAATCGTCGCCGATGTAGCCAAGGGGCAATTGGTCACGCTCAGCCAGTGCCGCCGCAAAACAATCCCCGAAGTTGAGCTGGGCCGGATGGCCCTGGCCCTTGCCAAAACGCTTGAAGATGCCGAGAGCGCGCTCTGCCAGATCCCCATCCACCGGCACCACATCAGGATCAATTAGATCCAGCAACGTCTGCATCGATTCGAGCACACCACGGCAGTGAGCAACTAGCAGCAGCTCCTGCAGGGTGCCTGCGGACATGCGTAGGACCTCAGCCCGCTCGAGCGTCTGCTGGTGCTGCTCCCACCCAGGTTCTCGCTGAAGAATTGCCAGCAGCAGCGAGGTATCCAGAATCACGACGGCAACCCCTGCTCGTCGTATAGCGAATCGGCATGGAAAGGTTTGGCCATCTTGATGGCCTGTTCCTGTAGGGCGGGTAACTCGGCACTGAGGCGCCTGCGCCGGCTCAAGCACCGCTGCCGCTGCAGCTCCAGCTCCAGGGCATCCCCCACAATCTCCGTGACGCCCCTGCCCGTGAGCTGGCGCAGCTGCTCGAGCAGGGCGTCTACCCGGGGGCTCTTAATGCTGACAGCCATTGCAGAATCTATTTATTGATTTCAATTCTAGAATCGAAATCAAGTGCCCGGGCATCCGTCAACAAAGCACCTTCCAAGGGCCTGGCGCGGGGCACAGGGGAGAATGGCCCGATCCGCCCCAACTCCCTGCGCCGATGTCCGCCGCTCCCACCACCCCTACCTACGGCGAGCTCACCAACCAGGGAGCCTCGACCAACATCGCCTGGCACCACACCTCGGTGGATCGGGCCGCCCGGGCCG
>ERZ888423.1286-NODE-1286-length-22018-cov-11.514001_pt1 | contig 22018 bp, 20 predicted proteins | sample MGYA00520523_ERZ888423 | MGnify/ENA primary metagenome ERZ888423 (study PRJEB32303, sample SAMEA104408611) | aquatic metagenome | biome: Brackish water; feature: Pelagic; material: water | place: Baltic Sea | collected 2014-06-08T10:24:00 | depth 30,27 m ...
CAATCGTCCCGATGTTGCAGTGCGGCTTGTTACGCTCGAACTTTGCTTTCGCCATGTCTGCCTCAGTCTCTCGACGCGGCCGTCTGGGTCGAAGTCGCCGCCCGACGCGCCAGTTGCAAAAGAGGCCGCGGAATGCCGCGGCCGCCGAATTTTGGAGCGGGCGACGGGGATCGAACCCGCACAGCCAGCTTGGAAGGCTGGAACTCTACCATTGAGCTACGCCCGCGTAGACCAGTCCAAATGTCACGGGGCGACGCCAAGCCGACGCAACCCTGATCGCCTCTCGCGCCTAGCTTCCCAACCAAAAAATTGGTGGAGGGGGTTGGATTCGAACCAACGTAGGCGTAGCCAACGGATTTACAGTCCGTCCCCTTTAGCCACTCGGGCACCCCTCCGGGGGCCGAGAAGCTTCGGCCGAGAGCGCGGAGACATAGTTGCCAAGCACACGGGTTGTCAATAAGCAATCGCACGACGGCTCACGTTGCGACAGCGCGCTCAGCGCACGCAGCGCCCATGGGCCGCAGAACAAGGATCGATCCGCTGACAAAAGAACGCCGCCCAGCCCGCCCGCCCGCCAATGACCGAAAGGCATCGCCGCCGCGCGGACCGAGGCCGGCCGGCCATGGCGCCGGCGGCCAGAAATTCGGCGGCCCCAAGCCAGGCGGCGGCAAGCCAGGCGGGCGAGCCGCCGGTCCCCGGTCCGACGCTTCCCGACCAGAAGGCCCCCGATCCGATGGCCATCGCCCGGATCGGCCGCGGGCCGCGTCCGCGAAATCGGCGCCGGCGCAGTTTGGCGGCCCACGTTCGGATCGGCCGGAGGGCGGTCGGCCGAAATCCGCCGGACCGAAATTCAGCGGGCCGCGAAGCAGTCGGCCGCCGGCCGGCGACGCCAGGCCCGGACCGGCGCGGCAAGCTGCCCGGCCCCATGCCGAACCAAAGCAGGGCGGCGAGGCCGACGCCAGCCGTCCGCGCCGGGCGCCGCGCCAGTCGCGTCTCCAGGGCGCCGGCGGACGGACGATCTGGCTCTACGGCCGCCATCCGGCGATGGCCGCGCTCGCGAACCCGGCCCGCAAGATCGAACTGGTCCGCGTCACGGAAAGCTTCCTGGAGGCCCATGGCCCGGCGCTCGAAGCGCTAGCCGGCCGGGGCAAATGGCCTGTCGAAGTCGCGGCGCCGCGCGACCTGGACCGGATGCTCGGCGCCGACGTCGTGCATCAGGGCATCGCCGTCGCCTGCAACCCGCTCGACATGCCGGATGTCGCCGAACTTCGGGCGCCCGACGACTCGGCGGTGGTCATGGTGTTGGATCAGGTCAACGATCCTCGGAACGTCGGCGCCGTGATCCGCGCCGCCGCCGCCTTCGGCGCGCTCGCTGTGGTGACGACGGAGAGAAGCGCCCCGCCGGAAAGCGGCGCGCTCGCCAAGGCCGCCGCCGGCGCGCTTGAAGCGATCCCCTATATTCAGGCGACCAACCTCGCCCGCGCGCTGGCGGCCTTGAAGCAGAACGGCTTCTGGACTGTCGGCCTGGACGGCGAGGCCGAAACCCGCCTCGCGGACGCGCCCTTCGATCGGCCGACCGCCATCGTCATGGGGGGCGAGGCCAAGGGCTTGCGGCGGCTGACCGCCGAAGCGTGCGACGCCCTGGTCTCGATCCCGATCACGCCGGGCATCGAGAGCTTGAACATCGCGACCGCCGCCGCGATCGCGCTCTACGAACGCCGCCGCTGGGTCGGGCTCAAGACAGTTTGACGCGGGGCCAAAAGCCCGACCATACTCCCGAGCGAGCTGTCCCGAACGAATGGATGGACGGCGCATTTAGGGAGAACCAGGATGAAACGGATCATATTCAGCGCGGTCGCCTCGACCGCGCTGCTGGCGGCGAGCGGCGTCTCGGCGCAGGAAATTCGCGTCGGCGCGCTCTATCCGACCTCCGGCGGCGGCGCCATCTACGGCGGCCCGGCGATGGAAGGCCATAATATGGCCGTCGAGGAAATCAACGCGGCCGGCGGCATCAACGGCCGCATGCTGGTGACAGTCGCGCGCGACACGAAGCTGAACCCCGCCACCGCCGCCTCGGCCGCGAAGGAAATGATCACCAAGGACAAGGTCGATGTGATCATAGGCGGCCTTTCGTCCGCGGTCGGCCTCGCGGTCTCGGAAGTCGCCAGGCAGGAAGGCGTGATCTATATCGCGACGATTCCGAAGACGATCCAGTTGACGACGACGAAGCTGCATCCATACGTGTTTCGCACCGCGTCGCATACGGACTTCGAAGGCGACGCGATGGCGCAGTTGGTGAAGCAATCGGGCGGCACGAAGGTCTGCGATATTCAGCCTGACTACGCCTATGGCCATGATCTGGCCGCCGGTCTGAAAGCCGGCCTCGCGCGGCATGCGCCAGAGGTGAAAGTCGTCGCCGACCTCCGCCCGAAACTGGGCGCGACCGACTATAACGTCTTCATCACCCAGATCATGGGCGCGGGCTGCGACGTCGTCACGTCCGGCCTCTGGGGTTCAAACTTCGTGAACTTCGCCCAACAGGCTTCGCCGTTCGGCCTGTTCAACCAGATCAAGGCCTATATTTCCGGCGGCGAAGTGGCGAGCCACGAAATCGCGGGCAAGATGGGCGACGACTATCCGCCCAACGTCATCTCCAACACCTATGAGCTCTGGTACGACCACTCCGTCCCCGGCCATCAGGAGTTCCAGGAGAAAGTCGCCGCGCGGTCCGGCACCAAGGAAACGGCCATGTGGCCGGTGCTCGCCTATATCGGCGTGCAGTTCTATGCCGAAGCCGTGCGGAAGTCCGGCGGCACGAACTCGGACGCCAACGTCAAGGCGCTTGAAGGCATGACGCTGATGACGCCTGTCGGCGAGCGGACGATCAACCCTGCGGACCATCAGGCCAATACCGGACAGTTCTGGGGCCCGATGGTGAAGCGCGAAGGCTTCGCCTACAAGGTGATGCATCCCGTCACCTATATCCCCGCGGAGATCAAATAGGCGGCAGGCCGCTTTCGGCCCAGCCCCCACGATCTTCCAATGAAGCGGGCCTCCGCCGCGCCAGCGGCGGGGGCCTTCCCTTCCCGAGTTTCGGATATCCCAGATGATCGATCTGATACGGGACCTCAGTCCTGGGTTGGCGACGCTGCTGACCAATCCCCAGTTCGCCTTCATTCAGCTGATGAATTCCATCAGCCAGGGCATGAACCTGTTCATTATCGCCGCCGGCCTATCGTTGATTTTCGGCGTGCTGAAGGTGATCAACTTCGCCCATGGCGTCTTCTACATGTTCGGCGCCTACGTGATGTATTCGGTCTCGCAGGAGTTCGGCGCTCCGTTCTGGCTGGGCGCGCTCGCCGCCGCCGGCGCATTGGGGCTGATCGCGCTCCTGATCGAACGCACGCTGTTCCGCCAGATCTACGAAGCCGAACATCTGATGCAGCTGCTGCTGACGTTCGCCATCGTCCTGATCATGGGCGACGTCGCGAAAATCATCTGGGGCACCGACCAGTACAGCGTCTCCTATCCAGCATCGATGAGCGGCGCGACCGATCTGGGCGTGACCTTTTATCCGACTTATCGCCTGATGCTCTGCCTGATCGGCCCGGTGATCCTGATCCTGCTCTACTGGTTCGCCGAGCGGACCCGCTGGGGCCGCATGACCCGCGCCGCGACCCAGGACCGGGAGATGCTGGCTGCGCTCGGCGTCAATGTGCCGGTCATCTACACCAGCGTGTTCGTCATTGGCTCCATGCTGGCCGGATTTGGCGGCGCGCTCGCCTCGCCATTCTCCAGCCCGGTGCCCGGCATGGACGCGACCTTGATCGTCGATTGCTTCGTGATCGTCATCGTCGGCGGCCTCGGCAGCCTCTGGGGATCGTTCGTCGGCGCGCTGCTCTATGGACTTGTCTTCAATTTCGGGTCGGTCATCTTCCCGAACGCGCAGGATATCTTCGCATTCATGCTGCTCTTGATCGTGCTGCTGATCCGGCCCTGGGGCCTGTTCGGCAAACCGGAAGCGGGAGGGCACTGACGCCATGACCGCTCCGCTCACCGCATTCGGCAAGGTCGCCTGCCTTGTCATTCTCCTGGCGCTGCTCGCCCTCCCCGTCATCGGATCGGACTACCTGATCGACATCGGCACGGAGATGCTGATCTTCGCCCTGTTCGCGCTCTCGCTGAACTTGATCATCGGGTATTCGGGCAATGTCAGCTTCGGCCATGCCGCCTATTTCGCCATCGGCGGCTATGTGAACGCCATTCTGCTGACGACCTATGGCTGGCCGCTGCTGCCGGCGTTCGTCACAGGCGTTCTTGCGGCCACGCTGACGGCCGCCGTCGTCGCCTATTTCTGCACCCGCCTGACCGACATCTATTTCGCCATGCTCACCCTGGCGTTCTCGATGCTCGTCTGGGCAATCGCCTTCAAGTGGCGCTCCGTCACCCATGGCGACGACGGGTTTGTCGGCGTTACGGTGCCGGCGCTGCTCGATGACCGCATGCGGTTCTATTATTTCACCGTGATCATCGTCGTCGCATCGATCGCCGTGCTTTGGGTGATCACCCATTCGGCCTTTGGGCGCAGCCTCGTGGCGGTGCGCGAGAATCTGGGCCGCGCCGGCTTCATCGGCATTCACACCCGGCGGATGCGCTGGCAGGCGTTCGTCGTCGCCGGCTTCTTCGCCGGCGTCGCGGGCGCGCTGTTCGGGATGCTGATCAAGGGCATGTACGTCGAAAGCGCGTTCTGGACGCAATCGGCCCAGGTGCTGATCATGACGCTGCTCGGCGGCATCTACAGCTTCTTCGGGCCGATCATCGGCGCGGCCGTGCTGTTCATGCTGGAGCGGCTGACGAACGAGTATACCGAATACTGGCCGACGGTCCTCGGCGTCATCCTGCTGGTCATCCTGCTGTTCCTGCCGGACGGCCTGGTCGGCCTCGGCAAGCGGTTGACGGCCAAGGCCAAGGGCAAGGACAAAACGGAGGGCGCGACATGACAGTCTTGCTCGAAATCAAGAACCTCTGGAAGGACTTCGGCGGCTTCGTCGCGACCCGCGACGTCTCCTTCGATCTTGAGGAAGGCGAACGTCACGCGATCATCGGCCCGAACGGCGCCGGCAAGACGACCTTCTTCAACCTGATCACCGGCCACATGGCGCCGTCCAAGGGCACGGTGAAATTCCGGGGCCGGGACATCACCGGCATGCCGCCGCACAAGGTCGTGAAGCTCGGCCTCGCGCGGTCGTTCCAGCGCATCAACATCTTCCCGCGCATGACCCTGTTCGAAAACGTCCAGGTCGCGTTGATGAGCCGCGAAGGCCAGTCGACGAACATGTTCAAGCTCTGCTTCGATCTCCATGTCGAGGAAACCTACGAACTGTTGGAGACCGTGCATCTGCGCGAAGCGGCCCATGAAACCGCGGGCGAGCTGGCCTACGGCAAGCAGAAGCAACTGGAGCTGGCGATCGCGCTGGCGGAAAAGCCGGACGTGCTGCTGCTCGACGAGCCGACGGCCGGCATGTCGCCAAGCGAAACCAACGAAGCGATCCGCCTGATCGACAGGATCACCAAGGAGCGGGGCCTGACGCTGCTGTTCACCGAGCACGACATGGGCGTGGTGTTCGGGATTTCCGACCGGATCTCCGTGCTGCACCACGGCGAGATCATCGCGCGCGGCTTGCCCGATGAAGTCCGCAACGATCCGGACGTCCGACGCATTTACCTGGGCGAGGCCGCAGATGACGCAGCTTGAAGTCAAAGACATCCACACGAGCTACGGCCTGTCCCAGGTCCTGTTCGGCATCAGCCTGGATGTCAACGAAGGCGAGATCGTCTCGCTGGTCGGGCGCAATGGCGTCGGCAAGACGACGACCATGCGCTCGATCATCGGCCTGACGCGCCCGAGCAAGGGCAGCATCATGTTCGAAGGCCAGGAGATCGCGGGCCTGCCAGCTCACAAGATTTCCCGGCTCGGCATCGGCTTCGTGCCCGAAGAACGGCGGATATTCCCGGACCTGACGGTCTGGGAGAACCTGGATATCGCTCGCCGCCCCGCGGCCGCGGGAACCGTCGGCTGGGACGAGGAGCGGGTCTTCGCGCTCTTCCCGGACCTGAAGGAAATTCCGACGCGGCTCGGCGGCGTGCTCTCCGGCGGCCAGCAGCAAATGCTGACCATCGCCCGCTCGCTGATGGGCAATCCGCGCCTGCTGCTGCTCGACGAACCCTCCGAGGGCCTGGCGCCCAAGGTGGTGGAGAACGTCCGCGATCAGGTGAAGCTGCTGAAGGAAAGCGGCCTGACGATCATCCTGGCCGAACAGAATCTCAGCTTCATCCTCCATCTCTCCGACCGGGTGCATATCCTGGAAAAGGGCGAGGTGAAGTGGTCTGGCACGGCCGACGATCTCAAGAGCGACAAGAGCATCATCGAACGATATCTGACGGTCTGAACGATGCCGGCGGGGTTCGATCTGCTAAACCTGCCGGCCGACTTCGTGCCCCGCGCCTACGACTATTTCAAGGCGGCGCGGGCGGCGAGCCCAGCCTGCCCGAACAGCGACGGCTCGTTCGTCCTGACCCGGTATGACGACATCGTCCAGGTATACCGGGACCCCGGCCTATGGAGTTCGGACAAGCAGGCCGCGTTCAAGCCGAAGTTCGGGGATTCGCCGCTCTTTGAGCATCACACGACCAGCCTGGTCTTCCGGGACGCCCCCGACCACACCCGCATCCGCAAGCTCTTCCAGCACGCCTTCACGCGAAAGGCGCTCGCGGCGCTGGAGAGCCGCATCGAAGCTCTGGTCGACGAATATCTCGACCGGCTTGAAGACCAGGGCGGCATGGAGATCGTCGGGGAGTTCTCGTTCAAGCTGCCGGTCGAGGTGGTGTGCGACATGCTGGGCGTGCCCGCCGGCGACCGCATCCTGATCCGCGATTGGGCGCTGCTGATCCTCGGCGCCCTCGAGCCGACGATCACCGACCGCCAGTTCCAGGAAGGCTGCCGCGCGGTCGAGGACTTCAAGGCCTATCTCCGGGAGCAGATGGCGCTCCGCCGCCGGAACCCCGCCGCCCGGCGGGAAGGCGAAATCCTCTCCGACCTGATGGACGCCGAGGAGGACGGCGCGCGCCTGACGGAACTGGAACTGCTGCACCAGTGCATTTTCCTGTTGAACGCCGGCCACGAGACGTCGACCAACATGCTGTCCCACGGCGTGCACGAGTTCCTGCGCAATCCCGGCGAGATCCGGCGCCTGATCGACGCCCCTGCCTTGATCGATAGCGCGGTCGAGGAGGTGCTGCGCTATCAGGCGCCGATCCAGATCAACAACCGCCGGGCGCTCGCCCCGGCGAACGTCGGCGGCGCCGCCATCCCGGCGGGCGCGACCGTGCACCTGATGCTGGGGGCCGCCAACCGCGACCCGGCGCAGTTCCCCGACCCCGACCGCTTCGATATCGCGCGGCGGCCGAACCGGCATCTGAGCTTCGGGCTTGGGGTCCATATCTGCGCCGGCAACGCGCTGGCGCGGCTGGAAGCGAAGATCGCCTTTCAGAAATTATTCGACCGGTTTCCGGGTCTGACCCTCGCCGCGCCGCCGGTTCTCGCCAGCCGCATCCGCTTCCGGGAAGTGACAGAACTCAAGGTTTCGCTTTGACGCGCTTGCAACTATGCCCGCCGCGCGCCATTCTAAAGGCTTGCGCATAGAGCGGCTGGAGGGCGACCCCCATGATGAATTTCCTGTTCGGCGGCAAGAAGCTCGATCTTCCGACGGCGGCCGATGCGCTGCCGGGCCGCGCCCAGCCCCTGAAAACCCCTGAAACCCATTTCGTCAATGGCGCCCGCATCAAGGCGCCCTTCCCCGACGGCCTGGAGCGCGTCGTCTTCGGCCTCGGCTGTTTCTGGGGCGCGGAGCGGATCTTCTGGCAGGCCAGGGGCGTTTATTCGACCGCGGTCGGCTACGCCGCCGGCCACACGCCGAACCCGACCTATGAGGAAGTCTGCTCCGGCCGCACGGGCCACAACGAGGTCGTGCTGGTCGTCTACGACCCGAAGGAGATTTCGTTCGAGGCGCTGCTGAAGCGTTTCTGGGAAGGCCACAACCCGACCCAGGGCATGCGCCAGGGCAACGATGTCGGCACGCAATACCGCTCCGGCATCTACGTGACGACGCTCGCCCAGAAGCGCGCGGCGGAGGCCAGCAAGGCCGCCTACCAGCAGACCCTGAAGGCGGCGGGCTTCAGCCCGATCACCACGGAAATCCTGGACGCGCCCGAATTTTTCTACGCCGAGGACTATCACCAGCAATATCTGGCGAAAAACCCGGCGGGCTACTGCGGCCTCGGCGGCACCGGCGTCGCCTGCCCGGTCGGGGTGGCGGCGGCAGAGTAGACCTTACCGCTCCGGCATGCCCGGCGCCTTCGGCAGATCGGGGTCCATGCGGCTCCAAGGCTGGGCGCTTTTGGTGAAGATGTCGATGGCGGGTTTGTACCAGCTTGGATCGTGGAGGCTGCCGGCATAGATCACCGTGAACTTCGGCGCCGCGTCGTTCTTCAGGAAGACCGGGGAGCCGCAGTCGCCGCAGAATGCGCGATGCAGATCATGGCCGCGGTCGGATTTCCGGACGAACCAGCGCGGCGTGCCCTGCTCCAGCCGGAAGGCGTCATCGCGGACGCCGACCCCAGGGAAATAGGCGCCGCCGGTCGCCTGCTGGCAATCCCGGCAATGACAATTGCCCATGTAGCGCGGCGCGCCCGTGAAGCTGTAGCGGATCGCCCCGCAGGCGCAGCCGCCGGTTTTGACGTCAGACATGATCTCGCTCCCGGAATTCATGATATCGATCGGTTTATCCAGGTCTCAGGCGCCTCCGCCTGAGACCGGTTCGATCTTAGCGACCTCGAGCCATTCGCTGCGGACGTCGCTGTCCGTCTCCAGCAGTATCCGAACCGCCGCCAAACGCCTCGCGTCAGCCGCCGCCAGCCGCCCCAAGGCCCAGACCGCCGCCGCGCGCACAAGGGGCGAGGCGTCCGTCGTCAGGCCCGCCGCAACGGGCGCCAGGGAGCGATATCCGGAATTGCCGATAGCGATACAGACATTGCGCACGAACCGGTCGCGGCCCGTCCGTTTGATCGGCGAGCCCGCGAACACCGTGCGGAAAGCCGCGTCGTCCAGCGCCGCCAGTTCCCGGAGCTTCGGCGCCGTCAATTCGGCGCGCGGCCAGAGGCCCGGCTCCGCCGGCGCCTGGGCGAACTTGTTCCAGGGACAGACCGCCAGGCAATCGTCGCAGCCATAGATGCGCCCGCCCATCAGGCTGCGCAGCTCCGCCGGAATATGGCCCTTGTGCTCGATCGTCAGATAGGAGATGCAGCGCCGGGCGTCGAGCTTGTAGGGCGCCGTAAACGCCGCTGTCGGGCAGGCGTCGAGGCAATTCCGGCAGGAGCCGCAATGGTCGGCGACCGCCGGGTCGGGCGCCAGATCGGCATCGACGAACATCTCGCCCAGGAAGAACCAGTTCCCGAGATCGCGGCTGACGAGATTGGTGTGCTTGCCCTGCCAGCCGACGCCGGAGCGCGCAGCCAGCGGCTTTTCCAGCACGGGCGCGGTATCGACAAACACCTTGACGCCGGTCCCGTGCCGCTCGTGCGTCCAGCGGGCGAGCTGCTTCAGGCGGTTTTTCAAAACGTCGTGATAGTCCCGCGTGGTTTGCGCGTAGACGCTGATCGCGCCCCGATCCGCCGGGAGCGACCGGGCCAGCGGGTTCTCCGCCGGCGCGTAGCTCATGGCGACGACGACCACGCTCCGGGCGTCAGGCCAGAGCGTCTTCGGGTCGCCGCGCCGGTCGGCATGGGCCGCCATCCAGCCCATGTCGCCGTACTGTCCGGCCGCCAGGAATTCGCCGAGATGCCTGCGCGCCTCGTCGGAGACTTCGGCCGGCGCGAAGCCGACAGCGTCAAAGCCGAGACGGAGCGCTTCTTCCCGGATCGCTAGCTTGAGGTCCATGGCTTTTCATATCGGCCGCCGCGCGGGACAATGCCATCGATATCTTGAAGATAGAGCTGGCGCGCTCGCTTGAGCGTGCGGTCCATGCTTCAGGCTCAGGCCATCAAGCCGCGCAGGAAGCTTGCGCGGGCCTTGCCGGCCTGCATCAGGAACGCGAGATCGCTGCCGCCGAGGATCAGCCTTGCGCCCTTCGCGATATACCGGCTCGCCAGCGTTTCGTCATAGACGCCGCCCATGCCGAGATGCTTGCCGTTATTGCGGCAGGCGGCGGCGACCGTGGTATAGGCCTGCTCGACCTTCTCGTGCCCATACTGACCGGCGATGCCCATTTCGGCGCAGAGGTCGTTCGTGCCGATCAACAGGCAATCGACGCCTTCGACCGCCGCCATGGCGTCGGCGTTCTTCACGGCCAGCGCGCTTTCGATCATGCAGACGACGAGAATATTCTCGTTCACCAGCCGGGTCTGGTCGGCCATGGGCAAGCTTTCGTAAGCCAATTGCGGCGCTGGCCCGCCGACGGAACGCTTGCCAAGCGGCGGATGCAGGCATTGATCGCGGATCGCCGTCGCTTCCGCGACCGTATCCACATGGGGCGCGACGATGCCCTGGGCGCCGGCGTCCAGGGGCCGGCTCATCAGGTAGCTCGCATGATGCGACGGGCGCACGATCGGCGTCGCGCCCGCGTCGAGGCCGGCCGCGCACATCGCCGCCGCCGTGTCCATGCCCATGGAATTATGTTCCAGGTCGATAAACAGCCAGTCGAAGCCGCAGACGGCTGCGATCTTCGCGATATCGGGCGTCCGCGACTGGCGGAGGCCGATGCCGATGGCGAGCTCGCCCGCGTGCAGCTTTTCCTTGGTGAGATTGGGAACGACAGGCATGACGGTTCTCCTGCTTAATCCTGCGAGGGCCACCATGCCCGATCCATCAGACAGAATCTATCCGCTGAAACAGCAGCAGGGTCGTGAGGTCGCCGTGGTCGATGCAGGCCCTGGCCGCCGCCTTGACCGCCGGCTTGCCGCGCCACGCGACGCCGAGGCCAGCCGCCTGCAGCATCGGGATGTCGTTCGAGCCGTCGCCGATGGCCGCGACCGCCGCCACGTCGATCTGCAGCTCCGTCATCGCCGCCTGCATCGCCCGAACCTTGGCGCCGCCATCCAGGATCGGCTCCAGCACTGTCCCCGTCAGCTTGCCGTCCGCGATGCCGATATCGTTGGACTGCTGGCGGTGGAAGCCAAGGCGTTCGGCCACGCGCTCGGTGAAATAGCGGAACCCGCCGGAGACCAGCCGACAATCCGCCCCGGCGCCGCGCATTCCGGCGACCAGCGCCTCGGCGCCCGGGTTCATCGCCATCCCGGCATAGGTCGTCGCCAGGATGTCCGCATCCATGCCCGCCAGCAGGCCGACACGCTCCCGGAGCGCGGCCTCGAAATCCAGTTCGCCGTTCATGGCGCGCTTGGTGATCGCGGCGATCCGCTCGCCGATGCCGGCGGCGGCCGCCATATCGTCCAGGGTTTCCGACGCGACCATGGTCGAGTCCATGTCGGCGATCAGCAGCGCCTTGATTCGGGGCCGGGCCGGCTGGATGGCATAATCGACGGGGGCGCTTGCGAGCATGGCCCGGACGGCGTCGGCGACGGTCGGGTCCCAGGGATCGCCCGCGAAATCGACGTCCGCCGCCCGGCCGGCCGCGAAGGGCGCGCCTGCGCCGATCCGCTTCACGCCCGCCACCGCAAGCGCCGTTCTTGCGCTATCGAGCAATGAGGGGTCGAGGCGCGCGCCCGGGGGCGCTACAAGGGTCAGTATGCAGTCCACGCTTTCCTCACAATCCTGTTCGGGCCAGCCCGTTCTGGCGATCGCCGGGCCGACCGCCAGCGGCAAGTCCGCATTGGCCCTCAGGGCGGCCGAGCGCCTGAATGGCGTCGTGATAAACGCGGACAGCATGCAGGTCTACCGTCGCCTGCGCATCCTGACGGCGCGTCCGACGGAAGCGGAGGAAGCCCGCGCGCCGCATCGGCTGTATGGATGGCTCGAACCGGACGAGATCTGCTCGGCCGGGCGCTGGCGGACGGCGGCCTTGGCGGCGATCGCGGCGGCGCACGCGGCCGGGCAATTGCCGATCGTCGTCGGCGGCACCGGGTTCTATCTGGAGACCTTGCAGCTTGGCCTGCCCGATGCGCCAGATATCCCCAGCGATATCCGCGAGGCGGCGCGCGGCGAGGTCGCCCGCGATCCCGCGGCCGTCCACCGGCAGATCGCCGCGGCCGACCCCGAGACGGCGGCCCGGATCGACCCTGGCGACCGCCAGCGCCTGGCGCGCGCGCTCGAGATCTGGCGGGCGACCGGCGCGCCGCCCTCGGTCGTGCTGGCCCGGACCGGGACGCCGCCGCCGGGGCTGCGCTTCCATACCGTCGCCCTGATGCCGGAGCGCCGCGCCCTCTACGCCCGGATCGACGCCCGCACGGCCGCGATGGCGGACGCGGGCGCGGTCGCCGAAGCAGCGGCGTTCATGACGCTTGGGATCGACCTGGCCGCCCCCGCCGCCAAGGCTGTCGGACTGCGCGAGTTCGCCGCCGCGGCATCGGATGAAACTTTATTACCGAACGCAATCGCCGCCGCCGCGCAGGCGACGCGACGCTATGCAAAGCGCCAAATGACCTGGATGCGCGGACGCCAGAACCCCGACATCCTGCTGACTGAACAATTAAATTCTACATCTATCGATGAAAAAGTCCGTATATTGCGCGATCGAATATTGACCACGCCCTGACCCGCTTATACTCTCCGCACTTCGCAGCAAGAACGCGCGGCAATTTTATGTCGCACAAGACGAGAGTTTAGCGGTATGCCAGAAGAACGGATGACGGGCGCTGCAATGGTCGTGCGGGCCTTGATCGATCAGGGCGTGGATGCGGTCTTCGGCTATCCCGGCGGCGCGGTCCTCCCGATCTATGACGAGATCTTCAAGCAGAACAAGCTGCGCCATTTCCTCGTCCGCCAGGAAGGCGGCGCCGTGCACGCGGCGGAAGGCTATGCCCGCTCGACCGGCAAGGTCGGCGTCGTGCTCGTGACCTCCGGCCCCGGCGCCACCAACGCGGTCACCGGCCTGACCGACGCCTTGATGGATTCGATCCCGATCGTCTGCCTGACAGGCCAGGTGCCGACGCACCTGATCGGCAATGACGCGTTCCAGGAAGCCGACACCACCGGCATCACCCGCCCCTGCACCAAGCACAACTACCTTGTGAAGGACCCGAACGACGTGGCCCGCGCCATGCACGAGGGTTTCTACGTGGCGCGCTCCGGCCGCCCCGGCCCGGTCGTCATCGACCTGCCGAAGGACGTGCAGTTCGCCGAGGGCGTCTACAGGGGCCCCGACGCCTTCGAGCACCGCTCCTACCGGCCGAAGACCGAGCCGAACCCGGCCGCCATCGAGGAAGCGCTGAAGCTGATGGCGGCGGCGGAGCGGCCGTTGTTCTATGTCGGCGGCGGCGTCATCAATTCCGGTCTGGCCGCCTCGGAGGCGCTCCGCAGCCTCGTCCGCGCGACCGGCTTCCCGATCACCCAGACGCTGATGGGCCTTGGCGCTTTCCCGACCCACGACAAGCAGTCGCTTGGCATGGTCGGCATGCATGGCCTGTACGAGAGCAACATGGCGATGCACGACTGCGATCTGATGATCAATGTCGCGGCCCGCTTCGACGATCGGGTGACCGGCAGGCTCGACGCCTTCGCGCCGAACGCCAAGAAGATCCACATCGATATCGACGCCTCCTCGATCAACAAGAACGTGCGCGTCGACCTGCCGATCGTCGCCGACGCCGGCAAGGCGCTCGCCGCATTGCTGGCGGGCTGGCGCGGCCAGAAGCTCAAGGCGAACGCCAAGTCGCTCGATCTCTGGTGGAAGGTGATCGACAAGTGGCGCGAGAAGAAATGCCTCGCCTATGACGGCGCCGGCCCGGTGATCAAGCCGCAGCTCGCGCTGGAGCGGCTGCAGACGGCGATGGAAGGCTCGGGCAAGGATTATTTCGTCACGACCGAAGTCGGCCAGCACCAGATGTGGGCGGCGCAATATCTGAAATTCGCCCAGCCGAACCACTGGATGACCTCGGGCGGCCTCGGCACCATGGGCTACGGCCTGCCGGCCGCCGTCGGCGTCCAGGTGGCCCACCCGGATGCGCTGGTGGTCGATGTCTCTGGCGAGGCCTCCTTCCTGATGAACATGCAGGAGATGTCGACGATCTCGCAGTACAAGCTGCCGGTAAAGCTGTTCATCCTGAACAATCAGTGGATGGGCATGGTGCGCCAGTGGCAGGAACTGCTGCATGGCTCGCGCTATTCCGAAAGCTATACGGAGAGCTTGCCGGACTTCGTGAAGCTGGCGGACGCCTTCGGCTGGACCGGCATGATCGCCAACACGCCCGCGGAGCTGGATGACGTGATCGAGCGCATGCTCGCCGCCGACGGCCCCGTGATCGCGGACATTCGCGTCGATCAGAAGGAAAACTGCTATCCGATGATCCCATCGGGCGCCGCCCACAATGAAATGCTGCTCGGCCCGAACGCGGCCCAGGACGCCGACGTGTCCGACGCCGGCAAGGCCCTGGTTTAAGAAAGAACGATCCCTCCCGTGGCGAACACATCATCCGTCTATGAAGCGCCGTCCGTCATCCAGGCGAACGAGCGTCACACCATCGCGATCCTGGTCGACAATGAGCCCGGCGTGCTCGCCCGCGTCGTCGGCCTGTTTTCCGGCCGCGGCTACAATATCGACAGCCTGACGGTCGCGGAGACCGATCATCTGGGCGGGCTTTCACGCATCACCATTGTGACCAGCGGCACGCCGATGATCATCGAGCAGATCAAGGCCCAGGTGGATCGGCTGGTGCCTGTCCACGATGTCGCGGACCTGACGGCCGAAGGCCCTTATGTCGAGCGCGAGCTCGCCCTGATCAAGGTCGTCGGCAAGGGCGAAAACCGGGTCGAGGCCTTGCGCATCGCCGGGATTTTCCGCGCCCGCGCGGTCGACAGCACGACCGAGAGCTTCGTCTTCGAAATCACCGGCGCCAGCGGCAAGGTCGATGCGTTCATCGACCTGATGAAGCCGCTTGGCATGGTCGATGTCACGCGCACGGGCGTCGCCGCCATTGCGCGGGGCGCGGGCGGGCTTTAGAAAACCCGCACTGTTTTCACCTGTCTGGCGGTCTCCGCCTGCACATCCTTCCAAAGACCAATATTCAAACACCAGAGGAGACCCGCCCGATGCGCGTCTATTATGATCGTGATGCCGACGTAAACCTGATCAAGGGCAAGAAGGTCGCCATTGTCGGCTATGGCAGCCAGGGCCATGCCCACGCCAACAATCTGCGCGATTCCGGCGTCAAGGATGTCGTCATCGCGCTCCGCGCCGGTTCCGGCAGCGCCAAGAAAGCCGAAGCCGCCAACTTCAAGATCATGACCCCGACCGAAGCCGCCAAATGGGCCGACGTCGTCATGATGCTGACGCCCGACGAAGGCCACGCCGACCTTTGGGAAAGCGAACTGCGCGACAACATGAAGCCCGGCGCCGCGCTCGCGGTCGCCCACGGCCTGTCGCTGCACTTCAACCTGGTCAAGCCGCGCGCCGACCTGGATGTGTTCATGGTCGCGCCGAAAGGCCCCGGCCATCTGGTCCGCACGGAATATGTCCGCGGCGCCGGCGTGCCGAGCTTGCTCGCGATCCATCAGGACGCCACGGGCAATGCCCATGACATCGGCCTCTCCTATTCCTGCGCCAATGGCGGCGGCCGCGCCGGCATCATCGAGACGACGATGAAGGAAGAATGCGAGACCGATCTGTTCGGCGAGCAGGTCGTGCTCTGCGGCGGCCTCTCGGCCCTGATCCAGGCTGGCTTCGAGACCCTGACCGAAGCTGGGTATGCGCCCGAAATGGCATATTTCGAATGCGTGCATGAAGTGAAGCTGATCGTGGACCTGATCTACGAAAACGGCCTCGCCGGCATGCGCTACTCGGTTTCGAACACGGCCGAATATGGCGACTACACCCGCGGCCCCCGCATCATCGACGCCGGCACGAAGGCGCGGATGAAGGAAATCCTGGGCGAAATCCAGCGCGGCGAATTCGCCCGCGAATTCGTTCTGGAAAACAAGGCCGGCCAGCCGAGCTTCCTCGCCAAGCGCCGCATCGGCGCCGAGCATGAACTGGAAGTCGTCGGCGAACGCCTGCGCGGCATGATGCCGTGGATTGCGCAGAACGCGATCATCAACAAAGAGCGGAACTAGACCTAACCGCTCTCAAGCGGAATCGCCCGCTCCGGCATCTGTCGGGGCGGGCGTTTTTCTTTCTGCCCATCGGCTATACTGCGCGGCCATGCGAAACCTGCCTTCCACGACCGATGTTCTGATCGTCGGCGCCGGCCCCACCGGGCTTTTGGCGGCGAACCTGTTGGGGCAGGCAGGCATCGCCGTCACGATCGTCGACCGCGCCGCCGCGCCGCTCAATCTCCCCCGCGCGATTTCCATCGATGACGAGGGCTGCCGGTCGATCGCCGCGTCGGGGCTTGGCGCGGACCTCAAGGGCATCCTCCGCCCCGGCGCCGGCTCGCGCTATCTCGATGAGGCCGGGCAAATCGTCGGCGAGGTGGGGCCGGGTCCGGTCGAATACGGATGGCCGCGCCGCAACAATTTCCACCAGCCCGACCTGGAGGCGCTGCTGACGCGCAGCCTCGACCGCTTCGCCCATGTCACATTGGCCCGCGGCCGGGAGATGACCGGCTTCCGCCAGTCCGCCGACGGGGTGACGGCGACCATCGCCAGCGACGCCAGCGAGGCCGCCAACGCTGCCGATAGCATCGACGCCCGCTTGATGATCGCCGCCGATGGCGCGCGCAGCCGCACCCGCGACCTCCTCGGCATCGCCTTTCCGGGCGAAGCCTACGCCCAGGACTGGATCGTGCTCGACCTCCACCGGGACGACGACCAGGAGCCGGTCTCGAAATTCTTCTGCGACCCGACCCGGCCATGGGTCTCGATCCCGACGACCTTCGGCGGCCGGCGCTACGAGTTCATGCTGCTCGAGGGCGAAACGACCGACGCCATGCTCCGCCACGAGACGCTCCGCCGCCTGCTCGCGCCGATCCGGCCGCTCGCGCCCGAGGACATCATGCGCGCCGCCGTCTACCGCTTCGAGGCCCGCGTCGCCGAGCGTTGGGGCCAGGGCCGCGTCTGGCTCGCCGGCGACGCCGCGCACCTGACGCCGCCCTTCGCCGGTCAGGGCATGAACGCCGGCCTCCGCGACGCCCACAATCTGGCCTGGAAAGCCGAAATGGTCGTCCGGGGCGCGGCCGCGGGCTTGCTTGAAAGCTACGAGACCGAGCGCCGCGCGCCCGCCCGCGCCATGGTCCGCCTCGCCGTCGCCATGGGCGACATCGTCATGCCGGTCGGCCGCCAGAAATCGCTGCTGAGGGACGCCATGATGGCCGCGCTGGACCGCTTCCCGGAAGCTCGCGACTACATCGTCGGCATGAAGTTCAAACCGCCGCCGCGCTACGACGCCGGCCTGTTCATCGGCCTGGACGATCCCGAAGGCCCGCCCGCCAGCCTTGTCGGCCAGATGCTGCCGAACCCGGCGCTCGCGGGCGGCGGCCATCTGGACGACACGCTCGGCCCCGGCTTCGCGCTCATCGCCCAGGATGCCGCCTGCAGAGCCTGGCTCCAGGCGACGGACCTGGCCGGCTGGCCGATCGCGCCCGCCCGCGTCCCCTTGGATCGAGCCGCGATCGCCCCCCGCGCCGCCCGCCCGCTCCGCGCCCACCGGGATGCGATCATGCTGATCCGCCCCGACCGCTACGTCATGGGCGCATTCGCGCCCGACGCGGCCGCGCGCTTCCTCCAGGCGCTCAAGGCGCATTTCCCGGGCTGACCTTTCCGCCAGTCGGCGCCGTCGATTGACAGGGCGCGTTCCATGCTAAGATTGGGCGTGCATTCGCAAACGGAGGCCGCGGCCATGGTGCAGCTCCCCGATCCCGACCCGGAAATCCTGGCGGCGCGCGACGAGATCGTCGCGGCGCTGCGGACGCTGATCGCCGCGCCCGACGGCGTGATCGACCATCCGGATGAGATCAAGCCCTACGAAACCGATGCGCTGACCGCCTACAAGCAGACGCCCCTCGCCGTCGTGCTGCCGGAGACGACGGCGGAATGCAGCCGCATCATGCGCTATTGCCACCAACGCGGCGTGAAGGTCGTGGCGCGCGGCGCGGGCACCTCCCTCGCCGGCGGGGCGCTGCCCTTGCAGGACGCCATCGTCGTCGGCGTCTCGAAGATGACCGACATTCTGGACGTCGATTACGAGAACCGGACGATCACGCTGCAGCCCGGCGTCACCAACCTCGGCGTCACCGATGTCGTCGCGGCGGACGGGTTTTTCTACGCGCCGGACCCGTCGTCGCAGCTCGCCTGCACCATCGCCGGCAATATCGGCATGAATTCCGGCGGCGCGCACTGCCTGAAATACGGCGTCACCTCGAATAACCTCCTGGGCGTCGAGATGGTGCTGCCGACCGGCGAAATCGTGCGGCTCGGCGGCAAGCATCTGGACGCGGGCGGGCTCGATCTCCTGGGCCTCATCACCGGCTCGGAAGGCATGCTCGGGCTGATCACCGAAGCGACCTTGCGCATCATCCATTCCCCGGAAGGCGCGCGGCCGATCCTGTTCGGCTTCGCGACCAGCGCCGCCGCCGGCGCCTGCGTCGATGCGATCATCGCCTCCGGCATCATCCCGGTCGCGATCGAGTTCATGGACAAACCCGCCATCCACGCGACCGAACGCTTCGCCCATGCGGGATATCCGCTCGATGTGGAGGCCCTGCTGATCGTCGAGGTCGAAGGCTCCAACGCCGAGATCGACGACCTCCTGGGCCGCATCCAGGCGATCGCCGCCGCCTATGAGCCGGCCTATGAGCGCATCGCCAGGACGAGCGCCGAAAGCCTCGCCATCTGGAAGGGCCGCAAGTCGGCCTTCGGCGCCATCGGCCGCATCTCGCCGGATTATTTCTGCATGGACGGCACCATCCCGACCGGCAAGCTGCCGGAAGCCCTGGCCCGGATCGGCGCGATCTGCGACGACTACGGCTTCCAGGTCGCCAACATCTTCCATGCGGGCGACGGCAACCTGCATCCCCTGATCCTCTACAACGCCAACCAACCGGGGGAGACGGAACGGGCGGAAGCCTGCGGCGGGGATATTTTGAAGCTCTGCGTCGAGCTTGGCGGCTGCCTGACGGGCGAGCATGGCGTCGGCGTCGAAAAGCGCGACCTGATGACCGAGCAGTTCAGCGAAATCGAACTGGACCTGCAGCGCCGGATGAAGCGCGTGTTCGACCCCAAATACCTGATGAACCCCCACAAGGTCTTTCCGTTGGCGGAGCCGCTGCGCCGACTTGAGGCCGCAGAGTGACCGGCGCAATTTTCAGGCCGGAGACGGCGGCGGACGTCGTCGACGCCATTCGGGATGGCCAGGGACCGCTCGCGATCGAGGGCGGCGGCGGGCTGAAGGGCCTCGGCCGCCCGATCCAGGCCGCGGCGACCCTGAAGCTCGACCGGCTGACCGGCGTCGTGGAATACAGCCCGACCGAGCTTTACGTGACCTTCCAGGCCGGAACGCCCCTGGCGGACGCCCGTCAGGCGCTTGCGGAAAAGCGCCAGCGCCTGCCGTTCGATCCGCCCGACCTGACGCGACTTTACCAAGGCGGCGGCGCCGATGGCCCCGCGACTATAGGCGGCGTCGTCGCGGCGGCGCTCTCCGGCCCGGCGCGGGTGGCCCTGGGCGCGGCTCGGGATTATCTGATCGGCGCAAACTTCGTCGACGGATCCGGCAACCCGATCCGGGGCGGCGGCAAGGTCATGAAGAACGTCACGGGCTACGACCTCTGCAAGTTGACGACGGGGGCGTTCGGCAGTCTGGGCGCGATCACCGCGACGACCTTCAAGGTGCTGCCCGTAGCGCCGGCCGAGGTAACCCTGGCGCTGGTCGGCCTCGACGACGCCGCCGGCCAGGCCGCCCTCTCGGCCGCCTTCAGGAGTCCGTTCGAGCCGCTGGGCGCGGCGCATCTGCCCGCGGATATCGCGCGCCTGATCGACGCGGCGCCCGGCGAGGACGCCCTGACGCTGGTGCGGCTCGAGGGCTTTCCGGAAAGCCTGGCCTACCGGGAACAGGCGATCCGGGCGTATCTGCCGAAGCAGGCGGACATCCTGGTCCTCAAGGATGAGGCATCGGCCGCGCTCTGGGCCGCCATCCGGGACGTAGCGCCCTTCCAGGCCCCCGATGACCGGCCGCTCTGGCGCTTATCGACCGCGCCGACCGCCGGCCCCGCCCTCACCGCCAAGCTAAAGAGCGCGCTTGGGGGCAGCGCCTATTTCGACTGGGCCGGCGGCCTGATCTGGTTCGCCCCGCCGACCGGCGCGGCCGACGCCGGCGCCGCCATCGTCCGCCCCGCCGCCCACGCAGCCGGCGGCCACGCAACCCTGATGCGCGCCCCGGAGGCGACCCGCGCCGCTGTCGATGTGTTTGAGCCGCTCTCGGCGCCCATCCTGAAACTCACCAGCGGCCTCAAAGCCCAATTCGACCCCAAAGGCCGTCTGAACCCCGGCCGGATGTACGCGGGCGTTTGATCAACCGCGTCAGTTCAACGGCATTGTCAGTCTGATCTGGCCGAAATAGGCGATGGTGTCCTGGCCAAGGGAGAGCACGCCGGCGCCGAGGCCGAGGCGCAAGCCTTGCTCGAAGCCCAGGTTGACGCCCAGCCCGGCATTCGCGGAGAACGCGCTTGCGGTCTCGCTTTCCGTCGCCGAGATGGTGATCTCGTCGTTCTCCCGGAAAGCGTAGCCGAGCGTCACGTCGGCCCAGGGCGCGACGGTTCGAAGGGCGCCTTCCTCCATCAGGAAAATCCGCGACACGTGCAGGCCGGCGCTGAGGCCGTAGTCTTCCTCGGTCCCGCCCGGCACGGCGAGATTGGCCGAGTCCACATAGCTGTCCCGATGGTCGCGGGTAAAGTCGAACGAGACGCCCGGCGTCAGCACCCAGGCGCCGACAAATTCCGCGCCCGAGACCGAGACCGATAGGCCCAGGCGATCCGTATCGTAACTGCCGGACGCGCCATTGTTCACCACATCCGCCTTGCCGAATTCGTAGGTCGCGGCAAGGCCCAGGTCGAAGCTGGAAAACACCCGGATCGAGGCATAGGCGCCGCCGCCGACCGACGACGTCTCCATATCCAGCGCCATCCGGGAGGATTCGATATCGCCCAGCATGGCGGAGCCGAACAGGCCCAGCGTCACATCCGGCGTCACGCCGAACGCCGCGCCGAACTGCGCCTGGTTGGTCACGCCGTCGATGCCGCTCTTGCCGCCGTCCAGCACGGCGATACGGCCGCGCGCCCAGACATTGACCGGAATATCGCCGACTTCCAGCAGCGAGGCCGTACCCCCCGGCGCCATGCCAAGCCCCTTGCCCGCCGCCCACGCCGCCAGATCGTCCGTCGAAAGATTGACCGTGAACCCGCCCGCGCTCGGCTGGAAGAGGATCGATTCGCCTTCCGAAAGGATGATATCGCCGTTCGCGTCGACGCCCCTGGGCTCTACCGTGGGCTCAACGCCGTTTGCCCGATCGAGGAGTTCGCGCTCGGTCTTTGCAATATCGGCGCGCACCTCATCGAGCGTGCGCTCTCGCAAATTTGGGCCTCGCCCTTCAATTTCCTCCCCTAGCCTAACCAGGCCTTGCGTTTGGAGGGCGGCGTTGCGCCCTTGCTCCGCCAGGGTGCGCAATTCAGCCGCTCGACTGGGAGCAAAAGCATTCAAAAAATCAAGATCGTCCTGAAACCCTACATCTGTTCCGATGTGAAGATGTACTACACTCTCAGCAACAGGCAAAAGATCAGAAAACACCGATGGGCCCTCCTCTCTGAAATCATCTAGTGGATTGATTCCAACGTTTGGAACCCTCGTTTTCTGGCGGCGATGATTTTA
>ERZ888423.1287-NODE-1287-length-22003-cov-10.661700_pt1 | contig 22003 bp, 21 predicted proteins | sample MGYA00520523_ERZ888423 | MGnify/ENA primary metagenome ERZ888423 (study PRJEB32303, sample SAMEA104408611) | aquatic metagenome | biome: Brackish water; feature: Pelagic; material: water | place: Baltic Sea | collected 2014-06-08T10:24:00 | depth 30,27 m ...
CCGGCACGGGACGGGTCGCCGCGTGATAATAGGGGCCGGTCTGGTTGTCGGCCTCGGCCTGGTCCCGCAGAAACTCGATCGCGTCTTCGTTCTCGGCATGCACCATCACCATGGCGCCGTGGCGCTTGGCGACGGCCATGACATCCAGGATTTGCCGGTCGGTCAGCGCCATGTCCGGGTAGGTCATGAAGACCTTGAACGAGGTATGGCCCGCCTCCAGCAAGGCTGGCAGGTCCTGGCCGAGGGTTTGCGGGTCCGTCCGGTTGACGATCAGATGGAAACTGACGTCGACATGGCACTGGCCCTTTGCCTTCGCGTGATAGGCCTCGACCGCCTGCCGCAACGTCTGCCCGGCTTCCGGCAGGCAAAAGGGCAGGATGGTCGTGTTGCCGCCAAACGCCGCCGCGCGGGTGCCGGAGAGGAAATCGTCGGCCATCTCGATCCCGGGGCCGGACGGCTGGGCGATATGGACATGGCTGTCGACGCCGCCCGGCAGCGCCAGCAGGCCTGCCGCGTCAATCGTCCGCGCCGCTGTCCCCAGGTCCAGACCCAGCGTCGCGACCCGCCCGCTCCGGATGCCGATGTCCATGCGCGTCACGTCGGCCGCCGTCGCGACCTCGGCGCCGGCGATGATCAGGTCGTAATTCATGCTGCTTGTCCTTTTCGCGAGACTGGCCAGTATCGGCACAATATTATTTCCCACAGACGCCTGCCCGCCATAGAATTGGCGGCGAAGCAGGTTCGCTGCGAGGGGAGAGAGCATTGGCGCGTGATTTTCTGGGAACCGGCGGCCGGCCGCCCCATCCTGAATGGCCCAACGGGGCGCGGCTCGCCATATCCTTCGTCATCAATGTCGAGGAAGGGGCGGAGCTTTCGGTCAGTCTCGGCGACGAGCGGAACGAGGCCGTGTATGAGATCGTCGAGGAAGTCGTCGGCGCCCCGGATCCGGCCAAGGATACGCATTTCGAATACGGCTCCCGCGCCGGCTACTGGCGCATCATGGACGAATTCGACCGGCATGGCTTCAAGGCGCAGATGAATTGTTGCGCCCGGGCATTGACGCTGTCGCCGTGGCTGGCCCGCGATGCGGTCGCGCGCGGCCACGAAATCGGCTGCCATTCCTACCGCTGGGAGCGCCATGCCGGCATGGCCGAAGCCCATGAGCGCCAGATCATCGCCCGCGCCGTCCGGGAGATCGAGGCCGCAGCCGGCGTCCGCCCGGTCGGCTGGCACACACGCTCCGCCTCCAGCCCCAATACCCGCCGTCTTTTGATCGAGGAAGGCGGCTTTCTCTACGACAGCGACGCCTATAATGACGACCTGCCGTTCCTCGCGCCCGCGCCCGGCGGCAGTCATGTCGTGCTGCCCTATGGCTTCGATACCAACGACATGCGGTTCCAGCGCGGCGGCGGCTTCAATTTCGCCGAGGATTTCGCCCATTACTGCAACGATGCGATCGATTGGCTTTGGGAGGAAGGCGCCGTCGCCCCGAAAATGCTGTCGATCGGCCTGCACCTCAGGATCATCGGCCGCCCCGGACGGATCGCCGGCCTGCGTGCTGTGCTGGACCATGTCGCGGCGAAGGGCGATATCTGGGTCGCCCGGCGCGACGCCATCGCCAAGCACTGGCGGGCGCGGATGGACCTGCCGCCCTGGCCAGACCCGCGCCCGGCGCCATAGATGCGGGTCGCCCTGGTCAACGCGAATACGAATGCCGCCACGACGGCGGATATGTTGGCGATCGTCCGGCAAGCATCGGCGCCGGGCGATGACATTACCGGCCTGACGGCCGCGTTCGGCGCGCCGCTCATCGCCGATCCGGCCGCGCTTGCGGTCGCAGCGGACGCCGTGCTGGCGCTCGCCAGCGGGCTCTCTGGTTTTGACGGCGTCATCGTCGCGGCGTTCGGCGATCCGGGCCGGTCGACGCTGGCGGCGCGTCTGCAATGTCCGGTCGTCGGCATCGCCGAAGCTGGCATGGCGGCCGCAGCCGGTCTCTCCAACGGCCGGTTTGCCATCGCGACGACCACGCCAGCCTTGCGGCAATCGATCCAGGCGACGGCCGAGCGCTATGGCCATGGGGCCGCATTGGCCTCGATCCGCATCACGCCGGGCGATCCTGGCGTCCTGATGGCGGATCCGGCGGCGCTCGAGGCGGCGCTGGCCGATGCGGTCGCGGCCGCGATCCGGGAAGACGGGGCCCGAAGCGTCGTCATTGGCGGCGGCCCGCTTGGCCGCGCCGCCGCTGCCCTGCAGCAGCAGTTCGATATCCCGATCGTCGCGCCGCTCCCTGCCGCCGTCGTTCTGCTCCGGCGGCGCATCGAGGAGGCAGCGGCCGGGAGCTAGCCGGGCAAGGCGCGGCGTCAAGGTTCGCCGCCGGCGGCGAACCATGCGGCGAGGGTCGGGTCGAGGCCGACGGACGCCTTGCCCGGCGCGCGCCGATAGCGCCCGCGCGACGCCCCTTGCGGCGCGACGCAAACCAGCGCTTCGGCGAGGCGCACCGCCGCGGAAATCGGATCGATGACGACGGCCGGGACGTCCGCCTGGATGCTGGCGGCAAGGCCCGCCAATGGCGCGCCGCCCAGGATCACCACGTCCGCGCCATCCTCGAGCGCCGCCTGCCGGGCCAGCGCCGCCAGTTCGTCCCGCATCGGCGCGCCGACCTTGGCGAGATCGATCGTCCGGCTGTCCGGCGTGCGGAAGCCGACGAAGCGCGCGCCAAGCCCCGTGCTGTTGACGAGGTCGCCATACCAGGGCGCCATCGCGGGCGTGAACGTCACGATGGCGAAGCTCTCGCCCAGCATGTTGGCGGTCATGACGGCCGCCTCCGCCATGCCGACGATGGGAAAGTCGAACAATTCCCGGGCGGCTTTCAGGCCCGGGTCGCCGAATGCGGCGATGATGGCGGCGTCGGCGTCCGGCGCCTCGGCCGCGATCATCTCAAGGGCGATGACGCCGCTGACCTGCGCCTCGGCCATCGACGAGATGTAGGGAAAGCCTTTCGTCGCCGTCAGCGGGACGATATCGGTCCCGGCGGACGCGGCGCGCCGGGCGGTTGTCGCCAAGCCTGCCGTCATGGCGATCGACATATTCGGGTTTACCAGCAGCAGCCGCATGGCGTCAGGCTCCAGTCAAACATGCAAGAGGGCGACGGCGCCGGAGGATGGCGGGCGGCTCATCCGGCCTGGACGCGGGCCCACAAGGCGTCCGCGACGTCCTGCGCTTCCCGGATGACCGCCGAAAGATCGTAGCGGACGGGACGCCGGTCTTCGACCAGGATTTCGCCGCCGACAATCACGGTCTGGACATTGAAGCCAGAGCCTGAATGCACCAGCACGCCGACGCCGTCGACGACCGGCCGAAGGTTCGGCGCCTCCGGATCGAACAGCACGATGTCGGCAAGGCAGCCCGGCCGAATGCGGCCCAGGACCGCCCCGTGCCCGAGGGACGCGGCGCCCCCGACTGTGCCCCAGGCAAAAGCCGTCGCGGCGTCGAAGACGAGGCGGCCGCCGGCGCGGATGCGGGCGACCCGAAGCGCCATGCGCATCGCGTCCAGCATGCAGCCGGATTTGCTGTCGGTCGAAAGCGCGATCGGCGCGCCCGCGGCATGCAGCGCCTCGATTGGCGCCGACTGGCCGCCCGTCGCGTTGCCGACGGGCACGTGGGCGACGAAGGCGCCGGACCGGGCGATCCGGGCAATATCGTCATCGGACACAGCGATGCAATGGGCGGCGGTCAGGCGCGCGTTCAGAAGGCCGTTCTCGTCCAGCAGTTCCGTCGGCGAGCGGCCGTAGGCCGCCTGGACCCGCGTCGCCTCCAGGGGCGACTGGGCGAGATGGGTATGGACGCGGATATCGTCCCGCGCCGCGATATCGGCGACGCTTCGCATGAGGGCGGGCGAGCAGGTATCTGGCGCATGCGGTGCCAGGATGCACTGAATGCGGCCGTCGCCGGCGCCGTGCCAGGCGTCGAACAGCGCGAGGCTGTCGGCGAGGGTCCGCTCGCCGAGCGCCGGATCGGCCACGACCTTGCCCTCCGCCAGGGCGGCCGTGTCGACGTCCATGATCCGGCCGCCGATATAGCCGCGCAGCCCCGTTTCCGCCATCGCCGCCGCCAGGGCCTGCGGGCGGGCATAAAAGTCGACGACGCTAGTGCAGCCCTGGAGCAGCATTTCCGCAAGCCCGAGGCGGGCGAGCGCGAAGGTTTCCGCATCGCCCAGCCAATGCCCCTGCGGCACGCCCTTGGTGTAGGCGGGCGCGAAGCCCCGATCCTCGAACATGCCGCGGACCGCCATCAGCGGCGTGTGGTTATGCACGTTGACGAAGCCGGGCGAGCAGAGGCCGCCCCTGCCGTCGATCCGGCGGCCGGCGGTCCGCCCCTGCAAGACGGCCGCCGGTTGAATGTCGGCGATGGTTTCGCCGGCGACCGCGACGCTATGGCCGCGACGCACGGCGTCCCCAGGCGAAACGATATCGACGTTCTCGATCAGGAGATCGTAGTCCAAAGGCCGGTCTCCTTACTGGACCATGTATTGCACGGGCCAGAGGATGAAGTTCGGGAACACGGAAATGAACAGGATGCTGAGCAGCATCAACACGAAGAACGGCGCCGCGGCTTTCGTGACCTGCAGGAGATCGCGTCCGGTCATGCTTTGCAGGACGAACAGATTGAACCCGACCGGGGGCGTGATCTGCGCCATTTCCACCACGATGACGGTGAAAATTCCAAACCACAGCAAGTCGATGCCCGCAGCTTGCACCATCGGCAGCACCACGGCCGCCGTCAGCACCATCATCGAGACGCCGTCGAGGAAGCAGCCGAGGAAGATGTACAGGATGGTCAGCAGCAGGATCAGCATGCCGGGCGATAGCTGCCAGGCGTCGACATAGCTGGCCAGCACGCGGGGCACGCCGGTAAAGCCCATGGCGATCGACATGAATGCGGCGCCCGCCAGGATGAAGGCGATCATGCATGATGTGCGCACGGCGCCCATCAAGCTCTCGATGAACGAAGCACGGGTGAGCGAGCCTGTCAGATGGGCGAGAACCAGGGCGCCGACGACGCCGACGGTCGCGGCTTCAGTCGGCGTGGCATAGCCGCCATAGATCGAGCCGAGGACGGCCATGATGAGACCCATCACGGGGAAGAGCAGGCGCGACGCCCGCAGCTTGTCCATGAAGGTCGTCCGGGGGCCGGCGTCCGGCGCGAGGGCGGGGTTCAGCTTCGCGCGGACCATCACATAGGCCATGAAGATGCAGATGATCAGGATGCCCGGCGCGATTCCGGCGATGAACAGTCGCGAGATCGATTGCTGCGCGACCACGCCATAGACGATCAGCATGATCGATGGCGGGATCAACAGGCCGAGCGTCCCCGAGCCCGCGAGGGTGCCGATCGCGAGCGTCTCGTCATAGCCGCGCCGGCGAAGCTCCGGCATGCTCATGCGGCCGACCGTAGCGCAGGTGACGGCGCTGGAGCCCGCGACAGCGGCCATGACGCCGCAGCCGACGATATTCACATGCAGCAAGCCGCCCGGCAGGCGTGCGACCCACGGCGCCAGGCCATTGAACATGTCGGATGAAAGCCGGGTCCGGAACAGGATTTCGCCCATCCAGACAAACAGCGGCAAGGCCGTCAGCGCCCAGTTCCAGCTTGCGTCCCAGACCGTGCTGGCGAGCAGCGACCCGGCCGGCGCCGAGGAAAAGCCCGCGAGGGCGACAAATCCGACAGCCAGCAGCGTCGGCGCGACCCAAAGTCCGGACGCCAGCAGCGACAGCAGCAGCGCGAACAGAACCAGCGAAATGACCCCGGCGTCCATCAGAGCGCCTCCTTCAGGTCGGCGGGCGCCGTATCCAGTTCGGCGGCGTCGAAGGTGGCGGGGAGGCCGCGGAGCAGGCAGACGAATTCGTCGATCAGCGCGATCGTCAGGGTAAGCGCGCCAAGCGCCATCGCCGACCGCGGAATCCAGAACGGGATGGCGAGCAAGCCCGGACTTATATCGTTGAATTTATAGGAGAAATAGACTAGATCGAAGGACCAGTAGGTCAGATATCCGATCATGAGGGCGAACATGCCGACCGCCCACAGGCTCAGGTAGCGCCGTAGCGACCCGCGGGCGAGTCGGACGAACAGCGTCACCCGGATATGCGCGCTTTCGCGGTAGGTGTAGGCGATGCCGAAGAAGGTCGAAGCGGCGAGGCAGAATCCGGCGGTTTCCGTCGAATCGATCGCTACGCTGAAGAAGCGCCCGACGATCTGCCCAATGATCGTGACCGCGATGGCGGCCAGAAACGCCGCCGCGAGATATCCGCTCCAGAGATAAAGGCGATCGAGCGCGCGACGCATGGCGATGGACTTTCCGGTGACGATAGAAGACAGATGGCGCGGCGACGGACGGCAGTTTCCATTCGTCGCCGCGCCGATAGGATCAGCGGACCGCCAGATAGCGATCGAGCACGGCGATTGCTTCCGGGCTCGCGTCTTTCCGCCAGGTCTTTATCATCTCAAGCCCGATTTCCTGCATGCGCTCAGTCACCTCGGGCGGGGCCTTGGTGGCGGTCATGCCGTTCGTCGTCAGGGTCTTGATCTGCTCGGCCGTGGTTTCGGCGCTCATTTCCCAACCGCGCAGTTCGGCTTTTTTGGCGGCTTCGAGAACCGCCGCTTGATCGGCGGCCGAGAGGCTGGCGAAGGCCTTTTCGCTGACCACGACGGCGTTCTTGGAGAAGATCGCGCCAGCATAGGTGAAGTACTTCGTATTATCCCACGCCTGGATGTCGATGCCGGTCTGCGGGCTGGTGAACAGCGCTTCGATCAGGCCGGTCGAGAAGGCCTGGGGGACTTCGGCGAACGGCAGAATCGTGGCGTTGAAGCCAAGCATCTCGCCCATCTGCTGGGTCGCCGTCGAATAAATCCGCAGCTTCAAGCCCTTGAAGTCGGCGAGCGTGTTCACCGGCGTCTTGGTATAGAAGCCCTGGCCCGGCCACGCCGAATAATACAGAATCTTGAGGCCCTGTTCCTTGAAAATCTTGTCGAAATAGGACTTCTGAAAATCCTTCAACAGCCAGGCTTCGGCGTAGGTGCCGGAGATGAACGGCAAGCCCGCCAGAATATACATCGGGTCTTCATTGCCGTAGACGCCAAGACGGATTTCGCCGATCGGGATCTGGCCGCGCTGCAGCGCCGTCTTGATCGCGTCCAGTTTGATCAAGGTATCGTTCGGGTTCAGTTGAATATTGAGCGAGGATGTGGACTTCACTTCCTCGATGAACAGCCGGACGTTCTTGGTGTGGAAATTGCTGTCGGGATAGCCCGACGCCATAATCCAATCCGCGGCGTTGGCGGAATGCGCCGCGAAGGTCGCGGCGATCGCCGCGACGGCCGTCTTGATCCGTAATCCAATCATAAAGCTTCTCCTTGCCTCCAGGGTCTGCGGCTGGCGCGACTGCGCGATCACCGTGCACTGAGGGAGAGAAGCAAATAGCGTGCCGACTGACAAGAGTTCGGAATAATGCGACGCCGCCGCGCCACTGGCGCCGCAGTTTGCGGCAAATGCACAAATAACAGGCGATTTAAGGCCAAATCGCGCGATTGACCGGCGTCGAGTGCAACAAGCGCCTGGGGTTCGCCGGGATGCCGGGCCGCCGCCGCGCGGCGCCAGATTAACCCCACATTTGGCGATTTCGCCAAATGTGGGGTTGAATTCTATCAACAAGATAGAGCGCAGCGGGAAAGCGACGGGCCTTGGATCAGGCGGTCTTGGTCTTGAGTTCGTCCAATTGCTGGCGGGCGCCCGCCATCATGCAGGAGAGATCGGACGTCAGCATCACCATGTCGAAGCCGCGTTTGATCGCGCCGGCCGCGAAGTCGGCCGCGGCGCAATGCATGACGGCTTTGATCCCGTGCTTGTGGGCGGTGGCGAGGATCTTGTCGCAGGTCGCGAGGTGGGTCGCGTCGGGATTGTCGGCCCGCGGCGGCAGCCCCAGCGCGAACGACAGGTCGGCCGGCCCGATATAGACGGCGTCCAGGCCCGGCGTCGCGCAGATCGCGTCCAGATTGGCGAGGCCTTCCTTGGTTTCGATCATGGCCATGACGACGATCTCGTCGTTGGCTTTCACGAAATAATCGCCGCCGCCGGCATAGTGCGTGGCGCGGACGGGGCCGGAGGACCGCATGCCGACCGGCGGATAGCGGCAGGCGGCGACGGCCGCCGCGGCTTCCTCGGCCGTGTTCACCAAGGGGACGATGATGCCATAGGCGCCAAGGTCCAGGGCTTTCATGATGGTCGCCGGCTCGTTCCATGCGACCCGGACGACCGGAACTGTGTCGGTCTGGGAGATCGCCTGCAGCATCGGCAGGACATCGTTCAATTCAGACGTGCCGTGCTGCAGGTCGACGCAAAGCGCGTCGAAGCCCATGCGGGCCATCATCTCGGCCGAGAAGCTGTGGGAAATCGAGAGCCATCCCAGGGTCACATACTTGCCGTCGCGCCACATCTGCTTGATCTTGTTCGGTCGCATTCACTCAACTCCGGTTGTTCATTTCGGCGCGGGCGGCCCCTAGCGACGGAAGCGGCGCTTCGAGGGCGACCCGGCGGTCCGCACAGCGTGGCGGTTTCCGGCGGCGCGGTCGACCCCCAATCGACAAGCGCGCCATGCATTAATGAAGCAAGCGCCGGAATGCGGCCCGATTCAGCGCTTGTCGATCAGGTCGATGATCGCCGGGAAATACTTCTGGCCCATGGCCTGCTATGCGGTCTCGCCGCCGGCGAAGGTGATGCGGTGCAGGACGCGCTTGTAGCCATGATAATCGTTGATCGGATTGTGGAGCGCGCAGCGGTTGTCCCAGAGCGTCACTGAGCCCGGCTCCCAGCGGAAGCGGCAGGTGAACTCCGGGCGCGTCTGCTGCTCGAAGAGAAAGTCCAGGATCGGTTTGCTCTCGGCCTCGGTCCAGCCTTTGAAATGGGTGGTGTGGGCAAAGCTGACATAGAGGCTTTTGCGGCCGGTTTCCGGGTGGACGCGGACGACGGGATGCTCGGCGACGCGGGCGACGTTCGGCTCCTTCGGCGCATCCTTGATCCGGGCGGCGCGGGTGTCGACGACGCGGCCCTTGTGGGAGGAGTTGACGCCGATCAGCGGCTCCAGAGTCGCCTTCATGCCGTCCGACAGGGTCTCGTAGGCCAGATAGCAATTGGCGAACAGCGTGTCGCCCCCGTAGGGCGGCAGCTCCAGCGCATAAAGCATGGTCGCCATGGGCGGGCGCTGCTGATATGTCGTGTCCGTGTGCCAGAGGCCGCCGAAATTGACCTTCTCGTCCGCGTGCTTGACCACCGGCGTTATGACCGGAAAGCCTTCCAGGCCCTGAATGAACGGGTACTCGATCGGCTCGCCGAAGCGCTTGGCGATGCTGACCTGTTCGGCCGGCGTGATGGTCTGGCCGCGAAAGAATACGACCAGATTCTCAAGCCATGCTTGGCGGATTTCGGAAACGACCGCATCCGACAGATCGCCCGATAGATCGACGCCCCAGATCTCCGCCCCAAGCGCGCCGGAGATCGGGCGAACTTCAATGTGATTGTAGCTCATTCGGACATACTCGCATTGCAGGCGGATTCCGGCCGGCGCGCTCGGCGCCGCCCGAAATTCCGGGCTTGGGATTGGTTAGCGGCGCGGCAGTTCGACGATGGCGGTTCCCAGTGCCGACAACTCGTCGTCCTGGTTGACGGCGCGCTGCTCGATTTCGATCAGGCTCTTGCCGTCTTCCTCGAACTTCCGCTTGACGAAGCCGTTGATCAGGATGACATCGCCTTCGGGATTGTGGCGGCGGACCTGGCACTTGGCCTGGCGCAGCAGCGCATCGTCGCCCATCCAGTTGGTGATCTGGTGGGTCAGCCAGGAGCAGCGCTCGGGGCCGTAGTCATAGGCGCCGGGAGCGCCAACCTTCAGGGCGAATTCTTCTTCCCAATGCACGCGCTCCGGGCAATCGGGGATGCCGAAGCGGTTCTTGATGCCAAGGCCCGAATGGGTCGAGGCCTGGCGCCAGGCCAGCTTGTTCGCACGGATATACAGCCCGCCCCAGCCCTGGGCGTAGGCGATGAAGCCGGTCACGGTCATCGGACCCTTGACCATGGTCGGGAGAGCCTCGCCCTCCTTTACATCGTCCCAGAACCTGGGTTCGGCGCCGCGGATCGTCTCTTCCTCGTAATGGCGGAAATAGGCGTCCAGCTCTTCCTGGGTATAGACGCGCGGCTCGCGGGCGCGGGCTTCGGTGTATTTCGTGCCGCGCTCGCGGGCATGGTCGCGATCGGTGCGGAAGCACCAGCTATCGGCTTCGGCGAGGAGGCCGCCCGCGGCGTCGAAGAAGTTCACGTGATAGGTCTGCTGGATCGCGCGGCCGGCGAAGCGGGTATCGTGCTCCACCAGTTCCTTCAGCCAGGCTTCGGTGCGGATTTCGGTGTTGCGCGGGATCGGCTTGTGCCAGGTCCAGTCGGCGCCGGACCACATGGCGTGCACGCCGGGCAGGCCGCCGACATAGCCTGAAATGATGCGGCTGGTCGCGAACAGGAAGCTCGGCGGCGCGATGACGTCGCCGTATTGCGTCTGGCGGGCGTATTCGGGATCGCACCAGAGCGGGTTGTCGTCGCCGATGCCGTGAGCGTAGTGGCGGATATTGTCGCGGGTCGCCTCGTAGCACCATGGCTCGACGGTGTTTTCGATCTTGACGCCGATACGGCGGCGCAGCGCTTCGACGCCTTCCGGCGTGATCTTCGGGAATTGGTCTTCGGTGATCGCGTTCATGATTGCCTCTTCGGACTGACGGGTTGACGCCGCTTACGCGGCGCTGGATGCGGCTGCGGCGACGGCGTCGCGCAGAACCTTTCGATTGACCTTGCCCGCCGGCGTTTTCGGCAGGGCGGCGACAAATTCGATTTCGCGGGGATATTCATGGCGGCTAAGGTTCGAGCGGACGAGCGCCTGGATTTCTTCCGCGAGGCCCGGCGTCGCTTCGCGCTTCAGGACCACGTAGGCGCGGACGATCTGGCCGCGGGTCTGATCCGGCACGCCGATGGCCGCCGCTTCCGCGACGCTGTCGTGCTTCAGGATGGCGTCTTCGATCTCGACCGCGCTCATGGTCCACCCGGCGGAGATGATGACGTCGTCCGCCCGGCCGCCGTGATAGAAATAGCCGTCGGCGTCGACCCGGCCGAGATCCTTCGTGGCGATCCATGCGTCCCTCCGGCGGACGACCAGTTCGCCGGTCTGACCGGGCGCGCAGGGCTTGCCTTGCGGATCGTGGACCTGAACCTCGACGCCGGGCACAGGCTTGCCGAGCGAGCCTGGACGGACTTCCAGATCGTCGGCGCCGGGGTAATTCGCGAGGATCACGCCGACTTCCGTCGTGCCATACATGCTGCAGACCTTCGCCCCGAACAGCGCTTCCACATAGGCCGCCGTCTCGCTGTCGATCGGCTCGCCTGTGAACGAGAGCTTCTGCATGCTGTAGCCGAACTCTTGGGCGCGGCCGGAATTTCGAATCATCCGGTAATGGGTCGCCGCCGCCGAAAGATTGGTGATCTCGAATTCGGACAGCGCCTGCAGCAGACGGACCGGATCGAACTTGCCGCTGAATGTGCCCGTCGAGACGCCAAGCGCCAGGGGCGCCAGCGTGCCGTGCCAAAGGCCATGGCCCCAGGCAGGCGACGAGGGACAGAAGAAGCGGTCGCCGGGCCGGATGCCGGTGGCATAGAGCGCCGCAATCATCAAGGTCACGATGGATTTGTGCGTGTGCTTGACGGCTTCCGGCAGCAGCCGCGTCGTCCCGGAGGTGTATTGCAGCACTGCGAGATCATTGGCGGCAGTGTCCCAGGCGAAGCTTGTGTCGTACTCGTTGAGGCTCGCCATGAAGTCCGCGCCGGCGACGATGATTTCGGGGCCGCCGTCGAACCGGGCCTCGTCGGCCTTTTCGGCATTGGTGAACATGAGCTTTGGCCGGCAGTCGTCGACGCGGAGGCGGATGCCGTCCGGACCGAAGAGCGTGAACATCGGCGCCGTGACCGCGCCGGCCTTCATAGCGCCGAACATCGCCGCATAGAACGCCAGCGACGGCTCCAGCATGACCGCGATCCGGTCGCCCTTCGCAACCTGCCTGGCGCGGAGAAAATGCGCGAAGCGGGCGGAGGCGGCGGAAAGCGCCTGGAAGGTGATGATCTCATCCCCGCCGTCGGCGCGGGCAATGCGGATCGCCACGGCGTCGGCCCTGGCCGCATGACGATCGACGCATTCATGCGCGATGTTCATCCGTTCCCGCGTCCCGTCAAACAGCTCCCAGAGCGCCGCTTGCGAGAAGTGCTGCTGGGCGTCCTGGTACGATAGGTAGTCGGTCAGTCGCGGCATCTGTGCGTTCCCCTGGCGGCGCCATTCCGGCGTCCGGCGCGCTTGAGCGCGGCATTTGTCGAAACTGTAACAAGCGCACATAGTCATTGTCAATAGCATTGTATTATTGTATATAGACAATGAAATCGCTTGAGGAAGGATCGGGAATGGCTGAGCGAAAGGCTGCGGGAACAGCCCAGCGGGACGTGCCGGCGGTCAGCCGGGCAATCCGGATCCTTCGCCGGCTTGGCTCCGCATCGGCGCCGATGGGCGTCAACCAACTGGCGCGGGAACTCGATCTCGTGCCGAGCACCTGCCTGCATATCCTGCGGGTGCTGACCGACGAGGGGCTGACGGCGTTCGACCCCGCGTCGAAGCGCTATACGATCGGCGTCGGCATTCTCGCGATCGCGCGGACGGCCATCCAACGGAACGATTTCACGACGCTCGCCCAGCCGAAGTTGACCGCCCTATCGGAAGCGCACGGCGTCACCAGCATGGCGACGCAGTTGATCCAGGACCGGGAGATGGTCGTCGTGGCGCTTTCGATGGCGCAATTGCCGTTCCGCCTCTCGACAGAGCTTGGCAGCCGGTTTCCAGCGCTGACCAGCGCCACCGGCCGCTGCGTCGCTGCCTTCGGCGCGATCGGCGCGGCCGAACTTCGCGCCCGTTTCGACCGGCTGAAGTGGGATAACGCGCCGGACTTCAAGACCTGGCTGGCCCAGGTCGAGCAGACCCGGCGGGACGGCTACGGCGTCGATGCAGGCGAATATATCAGCGGCGTCACCATCGTCGCCGCGCCGATGTTCGATGTGGACGGCGGGGTGGCGCGCAGCCTCGTCGCCATCGGGCTTTCGGAGAGGATGAGCGCGGCCAGCATCGCCGCGATCGCCGCGAGCCTCCTCGATGTACGGGATAGCGTCGCCGGCCTTCTGGTCAACGACGATGCGACCGCCCGGCCCCGGCGTTGAGGCGGCCGCCGTTGCCCTTTGGACGAAAGCCCGCCAGACTGAGGGGGCGAGGCTGGGGTCGGTCTAACGCCATTGCGGTCCGGCAATCGGTCGAAGACGCGCCATTGCAAAATGGCGGGCAATGAAAGACAGCAGATGATGCAGCAGACGCCGACATCCGCCGGGTGGCGCGACCAGCCGCGCTATCCGGACCCGCTGGTCGAAGCGCTCGACCCGCGCTTTCAGAAGTACATCATCTTCAGCGCCGCGGTCGAACGCCTCTATACCGGCTCAAGGTGGGCCGAGGGGCCGGTCTATTTCGGCGACGGCCGCTATCTGCTGTGGAGCGACATTCCGAACAACCGCATCCTGAAATGGGAAGAGGAAACCGGCGCCGTCTCGGAATTCCGCAAGCCTTCGAATTTCGGCAACGGCAATACCCGCGACCGCCAGGGCCGGCTCATCACCTGTGAGCATGGCCGCCGGGTGACGCGCACGGAATATGACGGCTCGATCACGGTCATCATGGGCCGTTGGCAGGGCAAGCGCCTGAACTCGCCCAACGACGTCATCGTGAAATCCGACGGCAGCATCTGGTTCACCGATCCGCCCTTCGGCATTCTCGGAAATTATGAAGGCCACAAGGCGGAGTCGGAGACGCCGATGGCGGTCTACCGGGTCGATGGCGAAACCCTGGAGGCGAGCATCGTCACCGACGATGTGCTGGGGCCGAACGGCCTGGCGTTCTCGCCGGACGAACGCATTCTCTATGTGGTCGAATCCCGCGGCCTGCCCAACCGCAGACTTCTGGCGTTCGACGTCGCGGCCGACGGCCGAACTCTTTCCGGCAAGCGCATCTTCATCGACGCCGGGCCCGGCGGCACGCCGGACGGGTTCCGGGTCGATATCGACGGGAACCTCTGGTGCGGCTGGGGCATGGGCGAAGACGGGATGGATGGCGTGATGATCTTCGCGCCCGACGGCGACCGGATCGGCCGCATCCGCCTGCCGGAGCGCTGCGCCAACGTCTGTTTCGGCGGGCCGAAGCGCAATCGCCTGTTCATGGCGGCCAGCCAGTCCCTGTATTCCGTCTACGTGAATACGCAGGGCGTCGCTGGCGGGTAGAGCGCGTTTGTTCTCTATCCCGGATGGCCGATGACGCAGAACTGGCCGCCTTGATAGACCACGGCCGGGCTGGTCGGGTCTTGCGGCGGCATGCGCTCCATGAGGTCGGCGCGCCAGCGGGCGGAACTGTGCTTCGGCCGCCAGCCAAGAAACGTCGCCTCCCGGTTGTCCCACCAGCTCTCGTCATTGTCGGAGACGCCGTAGATCAGCGTATGCCCAAGCCTGGGCGCCAGCAGCGCGCAGGCGCAGAGATCGGCGAAATCCTCGATGGCGAGCCATGTCGCCAGCATCCGCCGGTCGATCGGCGCCGGGAAGCAGGAGCCGATCCGGACCGACAGGCATTCCTGCCCGAACTTGTCATGGTAATAGCTCGCCAAGGCTTCGCCGAACGCCTTGGAGACGCCGTAGAGCGTATCGGGGCGCGGCGGGGCCGATGCATCCAGGCGCTGGTCGCGGCGATGGAAGCCGACGACGTGATTGGAACTCGCGAAGACGATGCGCGGCCGCCCGGCGTTCCGCGCGGCCTCGAACAGGTTGTAGGCGCCGACGATATTGCCGTCGAGGATCATGGCGAACGGCTTCTCGACCGAGATGCCGCCCAGATGGATGATCGCGTCCATGCCCTGAACCAGTTCGTTGACCGCCGCCGCGTCGGCGAGATTGCAGGCGATGAAGCTTTCGTGCGGCCCAAGCGCCGCGACAGAAGCGATATCGGAGAGGACGACCCGCTCGGCGAACGCCGGCAGCAGCGGCCGGAGGGCCGTCGCGATGCCGCCGGCCGCGCCGGTCACCAGGAGGTTTTCGATCTTCATCGGATGTCGCCTTATTGCAGGAGCCGGGGCAGGGTGAGGGAGACGGCCGGGATGAATGTCGTCAGCATCAGCGCGGCCAGGATCGCCAGATAGAACGGCCAGATCGTACGCACGGCCCGTTCGATCGGCAGCTTACCGATGGCGCAGCCGACGAAGAGGCAGGCGCCCACAGGCGGCGTACAGAGGCCAAGGCCAAGGTTCATCATCAGGATCATGGCGAACTGGATCGGGTCCATCCCGATCGACGTCATCACCGGCAGGAAGATCGGCGTGCAGATCAGGATGAGCGCGGCCATGTCCATGATCATGCCAAGCGCCAGCAGCATGACGTTGATCATCAGGATGATCGCGATCGGGTCGCTGGATAGGCCGAGCATGAAGTCGATCATCTTCGACGGGACCTGATAGAACGTCAGCATGTAGGCGAAGGCGGAAGCGCAGGCGACGAGGATCATGACCATGGCCGTGGTCCGTACGGCGCGCTCGACCGCGATCCGGAAATTCGTCCAGGTCAGGCTGCGGTAGACGAGCAAGGTGACGAGCGCTGCATAGATCGCGCCGAAAGCGCCGGATTCCGTGACGGTGAAAATCCCCGAGAGGACGCCGCCGACGATGATGACCGCCGTGAACAGGCCCGGCACGGCGTTGACGAAGGTGACGAGCAGCGATTTCCAGCCCGGAAAGGTCTCGGCCGGATAACCCCGGCGGACAGCGATCACATAAGCTGCGGCCGCGAGGCAGGCGCACATGATGACGCCGGGAACGACGCCCGCGAGAAACAACTGGCTGATCGAGATGCCGCCGCCCGCCGCGACCGCGAACAGGATCATGTTGTGGCTGGGCGGGATCATGATGCCGGCGATCGACGAGGTGACGGTGACGTTCACGGCGTAATCGTCGTCATAGCCCTTGTCCTTCATGACCGGGATCAGGATCGAGCCCAGGGCCGACACGTCGGCGACGGCCGATCCCGAGATGCCGCCGAACAGCATCGACGAGAACACGTTCACGACCCCAAGCCCGCCCCGGACGCTGCCGACGGCCGCCGACGCGAACCGGACGAGACGCATCGCGATGCCGCCGTGGAACATCAATTCGCCCGCGAAGATGAAGAACGGGATCGCCAGCAGCGAGAAGACATTGACGCCGGAGATGATGCGTTGGAAGGCGATCAGCAGCGGCAGCCCCTCGAACCAGAATGTGGCCGCCGCCGCCATGCCCAGCGCGAACGCCACCGGCGCGCCCAGGATGACGCCGAGCGCGAAGAGGCTGAGGAGGATGGCTAGGCCCATGGATCGTCACCATTCGGTTGCGGGCGCCGGGCGCGAGCTTGGCCGCGCGGCCGCCGGTCTGTTGTCTAATCGGTCAGGGAAATCTCGGCTTCGACGCCGCGCGCGGCCCGGATCAGATGGCCGATCGAGAACGCCATGATCAGCCCGCCTGCCACGGCGATCGGAATCGCCCGAATGCCTTCCGGAATATGGATCAGCGGAATGAGCGAGTCCCACTTGAAGCGCGTCAGGATGATGCTGTGCCACATCATCACGCCGCCGAAGACCATCAATGCGACATGGGAGACGACCGTGAAGACTTTCCGAACCATGGGCGGCGCGATTTCCCGGAAATAAGAAACGCCAAGATGCGTGTTCTCGTGAATGCCGACCGCGGCGCCGAGGAACGTGATCACCATGACGAGCAGCAGCGAGACCTGCTCGACCCAGGTCGGCGTCGCGTTCAGCACATAGCGGCCGAACACCAGCCAGCCGAAAATCACCGTCAGTACGACGAGGCCGACGCCGGTCGTGAGCTTGCAGACGAACGCCACGGCGTCGAGCGCGCGGTCCAGTCCCGACCGGGTCTGCCCGCCAGGCGTCTCTGATGAAGGGTCAAGGGACATGCCTGCCGCCTCGTGTTGTCGCCAGGAAGTCGTTGGGTTTAAGCATGGATCGCCGTCGCCGCAGCCCCTCTGGCTCAGTGCATGAACCAGAGGGACCGCGGCAGGGCGTTCGGGCTTGTTACGGCGTGTTCTTGATCAACTCGACCAAGGGCGCGATGTCCGGATTGTCGGCCAGATATTTGTCGTAAACCGGCTTCATTGCAGCCTGGAAGGCGCTTTTATCCGCGATGTCGTTGAACTTGACGCCCCGGGCGATGACCATTTCACGGCTCTTGGTCGCCCGGTCGTCCCAAAGGGCGCGTTGCAGCTCGGCGGATTCCCTGGCCGCATCCTTGACAGCTTGCTGATCGGCGGCCGGCAAGGCGTTGTAGACCTTGGCGTTGATGCAGACGCATTCCGGGATGATCAGGTGCTGGGACATGGAGTAGTAGCCGGCGACCTCGAAATGGCCGGTCGATTCATAGGATGGCCAGTTGTTCTCGGCGCCGTCGACGACGCCGGTCTTCAGCGATTGATAGACCTCGGAGAACGCCATCGGCGACGGGTTGCCGCCCAGCGCTGAAATCATGCCGGAATAGAGGTCGTTGTTCATGACGCGGACCTTCATGCCGTTCAGGTCCGAGGGCTGGGTGATCGGCTTCTTCGAATTGTAGAAGGAGCGAGCGCCGGAATCGTACCAGGCCAGCGAGATCAGGCCTTTTTCCGCCATGCCGGCCGAGATCTGCTCGCCCGCCGAGCCGTCGAGCGCGCGGTGCATGTGGCCCATGTCCTTGAAGATGAAGGGCAGGGAGACGACGTTCGCGGCCGGCGCGATCGGGCCGATCGGGCCCAGGTTGAAGTTGCCGACTTCCAGGGCGCCGGCGCGCACCTGCTCGATGGCGTCCGGCTGACTGCCGAGCACGCCGGCGTGGAAGTTCCTGATGGTGATCCGGCCTTCGGTCTTGGCGGCGGTCAGCTCCGCGAACTTGTCCATCGCGACGGTGTTCGGATATCCGGCGACGTGAATGTTCCAGGCCCGCCACTCGGCCGCCTGGGCGAACGTCCCTGCTCCGACGGCGATCGCCGCGCCGAGCGCTGTCGCGGCCAGCGCCTGCTTCAATCGATGAGCGCGCAATTGCATTTCAGTTTCCTCCTGATGAGTTGACGCAAGGATCACGCACGCTGTTCGGCCGCGTGCTTCAAGTTCGGAATTCATGACAGAAGTTATCATACAAATCAATCTTCATTGCAGACGTTCCGCATGCTAGAATGCGCGCTTCCGACGAGCGTTACCGAGGCAAGTTGAACAGGCATGGCGCGACGGCTGGCGACGACAAAACGGACAAGCCTGGTCGCGCAGACCACGGCGAAACTGTGGGATTGGATGGCGCAGAGCGAGTTGAAGCCCGGCGACCGCCTGCCCACGGAGGCGGCGCTCTGCCAGACCTATGGCGTCAGTCGAACGGTGATCCGGGAGGCGATCGCCGCCATGCGGGCCGATGGCGTCGTCGAAGCGCGGCAGGGGTCGGGCGTGTTCGTTGTCGATCTGGAGGCGCGACCGTTCGGCCTCAGCTTGCTGGGAGTGGCGCCGGGGCAGCTTTCGGCCATCATCGAATCCCTTGAGCTCCGGGCCGCGGTCGAAAGCGAGGCCGCCGCGCTTGCAGCCGAACGCTGGTCGCCGGGCGAACTCGCCAAGATCCAGGAGCAATATGACGCGATTTCCCAGGCGGTCGCCAGCGGCGCCGGCGCCGAGGACCAGGATTTCGCCTTTCACCTGGCGATCGCCAACGCGACGCACAATCGCCATTTCGTCGAGTTCTTCCGCTTTCTCGGCCAACGCACGATCCCCCGGCGGCAGTTGCAGGCGACCGACGGACCGAAGATCGGCGACGCCGACTATCTGGCGCGAATCCAGGGGGAACACTTGGAAATCCTGAATGCGATCGCGGAGCGGGACGCCGCGGGCGCCCACCGAGCCATGCGGGCGCATCTCCGCCGCAGCCAGGCGCGCTACCAGCGGCTGGCGGCGGGGCGGGGTCTGTCCGCGCCGGGCGGATCGGCGCTCCGCGGTTGAAGTCGGGCCGGGGATCGACAATCCTGCTTCGGCGGCAATCGGCCGGACCCCGAATGCAAGGACTGTCAGCATGTCGAGAAAGATCAGGCGCGTCGTCACCGGGCATGATGCGAACGGCGTCGCGACCGTCATCATGGATAGCGACGCGACCTGCATCCTCAGTCGGCCCAATCGCCCCGGCGTCACGCTGACCAATCTCTGGCAGAACGACAAGACTCCGGCGGCGATGGAGCGCCATGACGATCCCGTCGATGGTCCGCTGATCCTGCAGCCGCCGAAGCATGGCTCTGTCTTCCGGATCGTGCAGTTCGATCCGGAAAAGCCGGAAGAACTCGCCAAGCTGGACGGCAAGTCGGCCTTTGCCGAGATGGGCGCCAGCCACGCGGTCGTTGAGGACGCCCGGCACCCGTTCATGCATCGCACGGACTCGCTGGACTATGCGGTCGTCCTGACCGGCGAAATTTATATGATGATGGACGAGGAAGAATACCTCTTGAAGGCTGGCGATACGATCGTCCAGCAAGGCACGAACCATGCCTGGTCGAACCGGGGCGTCGAGCCCTGTCAGATCGCCTTCATCCTGATCGATGCGGTTTAGCCAGGCGTGCGGCCGACCGATCCCATGCGGGGCCGGCGGCCGGTAGGCGCAGCCTGACTTGTTCGCTACCGTGATCGCCCTGGGTCAGGACGCTCCTGGCTCGACCTGTCCAACCGCAACCCGAGACGAGTGCACCCCATGGCCCGAGTTCCTGTCTTCAAGTCGCCTGACGAACTGACCGGCGAGGCGCGCCGCATCGCGGACTTGATCGTCGATACGCGCAGCTCCCTGGAAGGGCCGTTCTCGGTCTGGATGCATGCGCCGGAATGGGCCGAACGGGTCGCGCATCTGGGCGCGATGGTGCGCTGGGAAGGCACGCTGGAGCCAAGGCTTCGCACGCTCGCAGCCCTTGTCGTCGGCCGGCATTTCAAGGCCCAGTATGTGTGGGGCATCCAGGGCGTGATCGGCGCCGAGCGCGGCGTTCCGCGCGCGACGATCGACGCGATCCGCGACGAACGGTCCGACGGCATCCCGCCCGACGACCTGCAGATCATCGACTTCACCCACCAGTTGATCGGCAAGCACCGCGTCGACGCGCCCCTCGCGGCGGCAGTCCTGGCGCGGCTTGGCGCGGATCGGTATGTGCAGTTGACCACCTGCATCGGCTATTACGCGATGCTGGCGATGACCGTGAACGGCGTCGAACTGGAGCCGAATCCGGCGCACGAAGCCTTGAACGTCTGATGCTCGATCGCCTGCACGCTGCTGGCGGCGGCGGCGGTTTCGCCAAGGCATGGCCGGCTTGCGGCGGCGGTCGATCCAACCCACACTTTCGCAAATACCCCCTCCGAAACGAAGTCATCCCAGGCTGAATGGCAGTGCGAACATGAGCGACAACGACAATGAAGTGATCGAGGTCGGCGATCTCGATGCGGCGCAGTGGAACGACTATGCCATCGAACAGGGGTGGAGCGACGGCTTGCCTTTGATCATGCCGACCGAGGCCGCGGTCGACCGGTTCGTGGAAGTCTGCCGGGGCGACAATGAGCCGTTTCCGCCGATGACGCCGCGCCTCGTCGTCCCGACGCTGCGCGGCATCGCCGCCAATGCCGTGATGGCCGGGTGTCGGGCCGAATATATGCCCGTGATCGTCGCGGCCGTGCGGGCTGTTCTGCAGCCGAACTACAATCTGCATGGGTCGCTGGCGACCACCCATTCCTGCGCGCCGATGGTGATCGTCAACGGACCGGCTCGGAAATCGCTCCAGATCAATTGCGGCGCCAATTGTTTCGGCCAGGGCGCGCGGGCCAATGCCACGATCGGACGCGCGCTCCAACTGGCGCTGTTGAACATCGGCGGCGGGACGCCGGGGGAAATGGACCGGGCGACGCAAGGCTCGCCCGCCAAATATTCCTTCTGCTTCGGCGAGAATGAGGAAGAAAGCCCCTGGGCGCCCTATCACGTCCGCCAGGGCTTCGCTCCGACCGACAGCGTCGTCACGGCGATCGCCTGCGAACCGCCGCACAACATCAACGATCATGCGAGCACGACCGGCGCGGCGATCCTGACGACGATCGCAGGGACCGTGTCGCAGACGGGCGTGAACATCGTCCGCGGCGGCTGCCCATACGTCATCGCGCTTGGCCCCGAACATGCCCAGACCCTCAAGCGCGACGGCTGGTCGATCGCCGACATGCAGCAGAAGCTTTATGAGGATTCCAAGGTCCACTATTCCCGCGTCGCGCCGGAGCAAGTGATCTATGCGGCGACGCGGGGCAATGACGTCGTCAACGACCACCTGTACCTGACGGCGTCGCCCGAGCGCATTCAGATCCTCGTCGCGGGCGGTCCCGGCAAGCATTCGGCCTATATCCCGACATTCAGCTCGACCCACGAATGCTCGGTTCGGATCGCTAATCTTTAACAGGCTGATGGCGGCGGCGGGCTGGGAGCATCGATCCTTCCCGGTTTCGCAACGCTCTGATCATCCCAGATAAATCCTGCTCGGCGGGTAGCCGATCCGTGGCTTGGAGCGGGTGGCCAGGAAGAACCCAAGCGTCAATGGGCCTACCCGTCCGACGAACATCACCGCGACGATGACCGCGCGCCCGAACGTATCCAGTTCTCCGGTCGCGCCGCGCGACAGGCCGACCGTCCCGAAGGCCGAGGTGACCTCGAACGCCAGATCGAGAAAGTCGCCGTCATTGGAGATGTCAACGGCGGCGTAAAAACCAGCCAATTGGCGGCGCAAAAGTCTACCACT
>ERZ888423.1288-NODE-1288-length-22003-cov-5.973027_pt1 | contig 22003 bp, 16 predicted proteins | sample MGYA00520523_ERZ888423 | MGnify/ENA primary metagenome ERZ888423 (study PRJEB32303, sample SAMEA104408611) | aquatic metagenome | biome: Brackish water; feature: Pelagic; material: water | place: Baltic Sea | collected 2014-06-08T10:24:00 | depth 30,27 m ...
TGCGTTATTAAAGAAAGTACGCCCTTATATTCGCCAATTTAGTTCATCAGGTTACATAGATGAATTGGCCTCAGGTGATTTGTGTATGGTGTATGCATTCTCTGGTGACGTCATGATTGCAGCGAGTAAAGCCCGTGAGGCGAAGCGTGACTACTCAATTAACTACTTTATTCCAAAGGGTGGGGCACCCGCTTGGTTTGATGTGATGGCCATACCTAAAGATGCACCTAACCCAGCAAATGCCAATGCATTTATTAATTACATTGAAACGCCCGCCGTGCATGCCGCCATTACGAATGAAATGTACTACCCTAATGCAAATAAAGCTGCCCGCGCATTGGTAGTCGCTGATGTGGCAAATAACCCCTCTATTTACCCCCCGCCCGAGGTCGCTCAAACCTTATATGTCATACAAGCATTGCCCCTTAACATTCAACGTTTGCAGACACGTTTGTGGGCAGAGCTCAAGTCAGGTCGTTAAAAAGATGAGTGATGCACTCGGTTCATTGACGTCATTTGGTGCAGACGCTGACGATTGTCTACGCATGGTCGATTTAACTAAAATCTACGGTGACACGGTCGCTGTACAGTCGGTTAATTTGTCGATTAAGCGTGGTGAAATTTTTGCTTTGTTAGGCAGTTCGGGTTGCGGAAAATCAACTTTGTTACGTATGTTGGCAGGTTTTGAAACGGTCACATCAGGGCAAATTTTTCTTGAAGGTGAAGACATTACTCAACTGCCGCCTTATAAGCGGCCTATCAATATGATGTTTCAGTCTTATGCATTGTTTCCGCATATGACTGTCGAGGCCAATGTTGCATTTGGTTTAAAGCAAGAGGGGGTTGTTCAACCTGAAATTCACGAACGTGTCTTTGAAGCGCTTGAGTTGGTGCAAATGTCACCCTATGCTCGACGTAAACCACACCAACTTTCGGGTGGGCAACAACAGCGAGTCGCCTTGGCCAGAAGCTTGGTTAAACGCCCTAAGCTATTGTTGCTTGACGAACCCATGTCTGCCCTTGATAAGCAAATTCGTCGTAATACTCAAATCGAATTGGTACGCATTATTGAGCAGTTGGGGGTCACGTGCTTTATGGTCACACACGACCAAGAAGAAGCGATGACGATGGCAAATCGTTTGGGGGTTATGACAGAAGGTCAAATTAAACAAGTGGGTACCCCCCAAGATGTTTACGCCTTTCCAAATAGTCGGTTTGTGGCGGGCTTTATTGGTTCAACCAATTTATTTTCAGGCACCATTACCATCGATGAATCTGATCACATTGTGATTGAAAGCGATGCCTTGACTCGCCCCTTGTTTGTTAGCCATGGCGTCAGTGAACCTTTAGGTATGGAAATATCGGTTTCGCTTAGACCTGAACGGTTGCAAGTGTTACGTCATCAACCTGATGGCGACTTTAACTGGGCACATGGCATGGTAAGCCATATGGCCTGGATGGGAAGCTATGCCTTATATCAGATTCGCCTTGACTCGGGAAAAACGGTCGAGGCCAGTGTGCCCAGTCTTTTATTAACGCAAGCCGAACCCCCTGGCATTGATGACGAAGTGTATGTGTCTTGGCACCACGAAGCGGTGACGGTTTTAACTTCATGATCGGGTCGTTTTTTTCTCGTTTAAAGCAGTCTGGGTTTTGGGTCATTGCGCCACCGTATGCTTGGCTAGTATTGTTCTTATTAGTCCCTTTTTTGTTGGTCCTGAAAATTAGTGTGGCCGACTTAAATTTTGGTATTCCACCTTATACGTCGCTAGTTGACCTGAGTGACAATGTTTTAACCTTCACGGTTCACCTGCGAGGCTATGCCTTGTTGTTTTCAGATAGCTTGTATTTAATGACCTATCTGAGTTCAATCAAAATGGCGGCGATCACCACTGTGTGCTGTATTTTAATTGGCTACCCCATGGCTTATTACATTGCACGAACAGAGGGATCGTTGCGGCATTTGTTGCTATTGGCTGTTATTTTGCCATTCTGGACATCTCTTTTATTGCGTGTCTATGCTTGGGTAGGTATTTTAAGAAATGACGGTTTACTGAATAATTTTCTTATTTGGATGGGTCTTATTGATACCCCATTAGAAATATATCGAACTGATTTAGCCGTTTATATTGGTTTGGTTTATGCCTATCTACCCTTTTTCATATTGCCGCTCTATGCGAATTTGGTCAAATTAGATGCGCGGCTACTCGATGCGGCTTATGACTTGGGTGCCTCACCCGTACGTGCCTTTTTGGCGGTAACGTTACCTTTATCGCTACCCGGTGTGGTGGCGGGCGCTATGCTGGTTTTTATACCCACCGTTGGTGAATACGTTATTCCCGAAATGTTAGGAGGGGCCGACACCCTCATGATGGGTCGGGTCATGTGGAGCGAGTTTTTCACCAATGCCGATTGGCCCATGGCCTCGGCCGTAACGGTCATTATGGTTCTCATTTTGTTGGTGCCTTTAGTGGTGTTACAAATGAATCAAAAGCGAAGCTTTTTGTCAGAAACAAAGGGGGGGCAGTAACGTGGCCGCTATGCAACGTGCCCCCAACGCACCCAGTCGTGTCGGTCGTATCAGTACATTAACTTTAGGGTACTTATTTCTCTATATTCCCATTTTGACTTTAGTTGTCTTTTCATTTAACGACTCTTCAATGATGACCAGTTGGACTGGTTTCTCCTTGCGATGGTACGTCGCACTGATGAATGATCAAGCATTGTTGCGTGCGGCAAGCTTATCGTTGCAAGTCGCCTTTATGACTGCGACAGCGGCAGCAGCGTTGGGCACTTGGGCCGGTTACATTGTGGCGCGCAAGCCAATGTTTAAAGGGTTTGGGCTTTACGTTGGGTTGCTCACGGCACCCTTGGTTATACCCGAGGTAGTCTTAGGTATTTCACTACTGTTACTGTTTGTGGAAATGGGCAGCGTCTTTGGCTGGCCCGGTGAGCGAGGTTTATTGACGATATGGGTAGGTCACACCACGCTCTGTTTGGCATTTGTCACCATTATCGTGCAGTCGCGTATTCGTGATCTTGATCGCGCCTACGAAGAAGCTGCGCTTGATTTGGGCGCCAAGCCTTTACATGTATTCTTCACAATCACTTTGCCCTTAATTGCACCCGCAATCATATCGGGGTGGCTGCTGGCCTTTACACTTTCACTCGACGACGTTGTGATTGCATCGTTTTTGTCTGGGCCTGGTTCAACCTTACTTTCACCTGAGATTTTTTCGAGAGTTCGTTTAGGCCTAAAGCCAGAAGTGAACGCACTCGCAACCATTTTTGTTGTTATTGTGGGCGTATTTGTTGTCGTTGTGAATCGGTTGCAGCGAAAACAAGAAACCATGGGGCCATAAAATGATCACGCTGTTCGGGCTTAAAAAATGTAGCACTTGTATCAAAGCATGTGCATGGTTAGAGGCACAAAAAACGCCCTATGAGATGATTGATTATCGAGATCGACCGGTTGCACCAGACTTATTAACAGTTTGGTCAACTCAACTGGGTGGCTGGGAAAAGCTCGTCAACCGCGCTTCGATGACCTGGCGTAATGTGAGCGAAGCAGAAAAATTGCAGACTCAAGAGCAAGATCATGGCCAAGACCTCAACGCAGTTTGGCTTAATTTGATTGCTCGATTTCCAACCCTAATACGTCGGCCATTAACAGTATGGCCAGATGGGGTGGTCACAGCAGGTTTCAACGAAAAAAAGTTCTTAATTGAGCTCAATAAACTATAAAGGGCAGGTCGTATGTCGCTTCCACAAGAACAACTCAAGCAAATGGCTGCTCATGCTGCCATTGAATATATAGCGCCACATTTGCAATCTGACATGATTTTAGGCATTGGTACGGGTTCTACAGCTGATATATTTATTGATGCACTTGGGTCGTTACGCGCACAGTTTAAAGGGGCTGTTGCAAGCTCTGAGCGCAGTGCAGCCCGATTGAAAAGTGTGGGCATTGCTGTTTTTGATTTAAACGCAGTTTCAAGCCTGCGTTATTATATTGATGGTGCCGATGAAATCAATGCCAACCTAGATATGCTTAAGGGTGGCGGTGGAGCATTAACACGTGAAAAAATTGTGGCCTCTGTGGCACAAGAATTCATCTGTATTGTTGACCAATCAAAATGCGTTGAAGTCTTAGGCCAGTTCCCCTTGCCAATTGAAGCCATTGACTTGTCGGTTCAAGCCGTGATGCGATGGGCCAAATCTCACGGTGGTCAACCCATTGTTCGGGCAAACTTTACAACTGATAATGGCCACCCCATTATTGATGTAAAAGGTTTGAAAATCACTGACCCTCGCGCCTTTGAGGCTGAGCTCGATCACGTACCAGGGGTAGTTACAAATGGCTTGTTCGCTATACGTGGTGCAGATGTCGCCTTGGTTGCGAGTTTAGATGGCGTTCAGACACTGATGAGGGCATCATAAAAGTTTTGAGCCTATTTTTTAAAATTAAATATTCTTTCTCTTAAAAAACATTTTGCTGACTTTGATTTAACCGAGGCATTTAGAAAGATTCCTATATGCTTTTACAATGTTCATGAAACTGTCACACTAAGTAGGTAGAATTTAAACAAATATACTTACAGTCAATGTATTCGCCCCAATTTATCGACTCTTTTATTTAGGTTTTCGCAATGGCTTCTCTGACAAACAAACAATTTCAAGAAGATTTAGACTCTATTTCCAACGACTTGATTCGTATGGGCGGTATTGTTGAGTCAATGATCGCCGATGCCATTGAAGCGGTGAGTTCAGGCAACATGGTGTTAGTTGAGCAAGTGCGCGAAAATGAAAAATTAGTCAATCGTTTTGAGGTAGACCTTGACGAGCGCATTTCGCAAGTCTTAGCGCGTCACCAACCCGCGGCAATCGATTTGCGTATGTTGCTAGCGGTTATTAAAATGTTGACCGATATGGAACGGTCAGGTGATGAAGCTGAAAAAATTGCAACCATGGCGCGTCGCATTCATGAAGATGCGCACAAATTTACACCTGATATGGAATTGCGCCACATGGCTTTGGCCGTTCAGTCAATGCTTCGCGAAACAATGGACTGCTTTGTTCGTCGTGACAGTATTAAAGCTGCAGCAGTGGTTCGCAGCGATAAACTGGTTGACCGTGAGTGGAAGTCGTCATTACGCAGTTTGATTTCTTATATGATCGAAGACCCTCGAACGATTACTGGCGGTATTGATTTACTGTTTATTGCTCGTTCGTTAGAGCGTATTGGTGACCACTGTAAAAATATGGCTGAACGTGTTATCTACATTGTGCATGGTGCTGATGTCAGGCACCTAGGCGTCAAAAAAGCTGAGCGCCTGGTGCAAGAAGAAACTCAGGCAGACGGCGGAACGTAACCTTGGGCTTCTACATCAATGTCTTCAAACAGATACTTTTCCATCTGTTCTTTTAGATATTTTCTGGCTCTGGCATCAGCTAAATTCAAACGGTTTTCATTGACCAATCGTGTTTGTGTGTCGACCCACATTTGCCAAGCTTCTTTTGAAATGCTTTGCCAAATACGTGTACCAGTTTCACCAGGGTAAGGAGGGTACTCAAGCCCTGGCGCTTCTTTTTTTAACTTTACGCATTGAATCATTCGGCTCATTTTGAGACCCTTATAAAAAATAATAAAAAAACAGTGTAATTCGTTTACGGTTTGTCCCGACAAAAGACCTTTCTTGATGACTTAACTAGGCCAACTGGGCCCGATTAGGCCTAACTAGGTCTATTAAATTGTGTTCAGGCTAAATCAAGACAAACCTTCTTTAAGCTAATCGCTTAATAAATATTTGGCTATTGCGCGACCGATCATAGGCCGAGCGACGCTCTTTGGGCAGGTCGGTTACCCCACCTTGAACAAAACCTCGTTTCATAAACCAGTGAGACGTGCGTGTTGTGAGCACAAACATTCGAATAGCCCCAGCTGCGCGTGCCCGTGATTCCATGTGACGCAATAAAAGCTCACCTTCACCAGCGCCTTGCCATTCTGAATGAACAATGAGGCATGCCATTTCAGCCATTTTGTCAGCAGGGTATTCGTGTAACGTTGCGCAACCGTAGATGACGCCATCGTGTTCGAGAACAGAAAAATTTTCAACATCACGTTCGATTGAAGCGCGCCCTCGCGAGACTAAGGTACCGTCTTGTTCTAGGGGATCAATTAATTGCAAAATCGCACCCACATCATCAATGGTGGCAGGCCGCAAATCGTCTAGAGTGTCTTCAACCACCATCGTGCCCACACCATCATGGGTAAAAATTTCAAGTAAAACCACGCCGTCCATTGAAAAGGGTATGAGGTGCGCACGGGCGACCCCACGTTTCACAGCACGCGACGCGTAATAAAGGTAAAACGCGGTTTCGCTGTCAATAGAGTTTGATGCCAACAAGGCGTCTGCATCAAGACGCGCTAATTCAGTATCGATTGAGCCGTCAGCTGCTAAAACACCAGGTGTTTCAGTTAAAAAGATTAACTTTTCAGCGCGCAAAGAAATGGCCAAACTGGTTGCAAGTTCTTCCATTGATAAAGTAAAAGCTTCACCAGTAGGTGAAAAACCCAATGGTGACAGTAATAGAATTGAGCCGCTATGCATGGCTGAGCGAACGGCATCGGTATCAATTTTGCGTACTTGACCGGTATGTCGAAAGTCAACCCCATCAATCACACCAGTTGGGCGAGCGGTGACAAAATTACCCGAAATAACGCGAATTTGGGCATGCGACATCGGTGTATTGGGTAAGCCTTGGCTAAAAGCGGCTTCAATATCAAGGCGAATTTCACCCGCAGCTTCTTTAGCGCATTCCAGTGCAGCATCATCAGTCGGTTGTGATGCGCGAGCAAACTGCTGTTCATACCCTTTAAGCTGCAACTGTTCGTTTACCTGAGGCCTTGAACCGTGCACTAATACCAGTCGAATGCCCAGCGCACTTAGTAGTGATAGGTCTTGTACTAAGGCATTGAGTGCATTAGCCTGCACCAACTCGCCTCCGAAGGCCACCACAAAAGTTTTACCCCTGAAAGCATGAACATAAGGGGCGACCTCTCGAAACCATCGCACAAACTGAGGGCCCGCGAACTCAGGCGCTTCTTGAGCTGATACCGTCTCAGGTGAGTTATCGATGGGAATCGAATTCAATAGGTTTGTCATGGACACGCTTTATATTTACAACATTAAACTTAAATAAATCAAAACAATTTTATAATGGGTTTGTCATTAGGTTTTATAAAATGTCTCAAACAGAGAAATCAATTCAAAATTCAGCCCCTGCCGTTGTCATTCCCCCACGACCTCTGCCAATTATTGAGTTTCCCGAAGACTTGCCGGTCAGCGCTCGTCGCGTTGAAATTCAAGCCGCTATTGCACAGCATCAAGTCGTTATTATCAGCGGTGAGACCGGATCGGGTAAAACCACTCAAATCCCTAAAATTTGCCTTGCCATGGGCCGTGGGCAAAAAAAGATTATTGGCCATACCCAGCCTCGACGTTTAGCGGCCAGCTCAGTCGCAAGACGCATTGCACAAGAGCTTAATACACCCTTGGGCCAGTGGGTAGGCTATCAAATTCGATTTCAAGATAAAAGCAGTCAAGCAACCGCCATTAAACTGATGACCGATGGTATTTTGCTCGCTCAAACGCAGCGCGACCCCTTATTAAAACGTTATGACACCATCATCATTGACGAAGCACACGAGCGAAGCCTCAATATTGATTTTTTGCTAGGTTATTTACGCCAACTTTTACCCCGTCGCCCTGATTTAAAGTTGATCATTACCTCAGCCACAATTGATGCCAAGCGTTTCGCGCAGCACTTCGCAGATCAGTCAGGTTTGGCTGCGCCTATTATTGAGGTTACTGGCCGTCTTTACCCGGTTGAAGTTCGATACCGCCCTGTTTTGCCAGTCGAGATTGAAGGTACCCAAACCCCCAAAAAAACCACAAATGACGACGATAATGACTTTACAAGCAGCGTGGTTGACGCAGTTGATGAGTGTGTTCGCTTTGGGGCAGGTGATATCTTGGTGTTTTTACCAGGTGAACGCGAAATTCGTGACACAGCTGAATCGCTTCGAAAACATCATCCTGCAGGCACGCATGTTTTGCCATTATTTGCCAGATTGGCTCATGAAGATCAAGAAGCCATATTTAGACCGAGCAGTAATAGCAGACGCATTGTTTTAGCCACAAATGTCGCTGAAACCTCTTTAACGGTGCCTGGCATTCGTTTTGTCATTGATACGGGTGTGGCACGAATTAAACGTTATTCATGGCGTCAAAAAGTTGAACAATTACGTCTTGAACCCATCAGCCAAGCCTCCGCCAACCAACGTGCGGGTCGTTGTGGTCGAGTGGGCCCCGGCTTATGCATACGGCTTTACGATGAAATAGATTTTGCGAAACGCAAACCTTTTTCTGAGCCTGAAATTTTGAGGTCTTCCTTAGCCGGTGTTATTTTGCGAATGAAGTCGCTCAAGCTTGACAGCATTGAACAGTTTCCTTTTGTTGACCCGCCAACGGGGCGAGCAATTGCTGACGGCTACCAAGCACTTCAAGAAATTGGTGCCATCAGTCTTGATGCGGAGCATGGCAATGTCATGACTGCCACAGGTGATGCTTTAGCGCGCTTGCCGCTTGACCCGCGAGTCGGTCGCATGCTGCTGGCTGCGAACGAGCATCGATGCCTGAGTGAAATGCTCATTATTGCGTCAGCTTTAGCGGTACAAGACCCCCGTGAGCGCCCTTTGGCTACTCGCGAAGACGCTGAGCAAGCCCACACTAAGTTCAGCGACAAAAAATCAGAGTTTCTGTCATGGTTAAAACTATGGCAGTGGTACAACGAGCAAGTTAAACATAAATCGTCTCAACGTAAATTGGTGGCTTTATTACGTCAAAATTATTTGTCTCCTAACCGTTTGAGAGAGTGGCATGACATTCATACACAATTGCATGCCTTGGTTGGTGAGCAGGGTTGGCGCTTAAACCCATCAGAGGCGACTTACGAGCAAATACATTGCGCACTCATGAGCGGCTTGTTAGGTAACTTAGGCTTAAAGTCTGAAGAAACAGGGTTTTATCAAGGTGCCCGAGACATCCGTTTTTTAATACACCCGAGTTCTAAACTGGCGCGTAAAGCGGGTAAGTGGGTGATGGCAGGTGAGTTGGTTGAAACCACCAAGCTCTATGCCCGATGTGTGGCACAAATCGATCCCGTTTGGGTTGAGCGTGTGGGTCAACATATGATTCAAAAAACGTGGGGCGACCCCAGATGGGACCGTCGACGGGGTCAAGTGGTTGCTCATGAACGCGCAACGCTCTATGGCATACCCATTTACAGTGGTCGTTCGGTGCACTTTGGGCCTATCGATGCGGGTCGGGCCAGAGAAGCCTTCATCATGCAGGCGTTGGTTCCTGCAGACTTTGAGGTGCCTTTTGCATTTTTAGCTCATAACCGTCAGTTAATCGAACAAATCGAAGCACTTGAGCACCGCAGTCGTCGTCCAGATATTTTGGTTGATGATTCTTTAATTTATGCGTTTTACGATCGTTTATTACCCCAACATATTAACCAATTAACCACTTTCAAACATTGGTTTAAAACCTTAAACGAAGCCCAAGCAAAAGACTGGCTATTGTCGCGTGATGACCTCATGCGCCACGAAGCAGCTGGCATCACCACCGATGTGTTTCCACAAATGGTCAGTTTTAGGGGCACCCAACTCTTATTAAATTATCACTTTGAGCCGGGCTCTACACGAGACGGTGTGACGTTAACCGTGCCGTTGATGCTGCTGAACCAGTTGCAGCCCGAGCGCTGGGAATGGCTAGTGCCAGGTTTATTAAAAGAAAAGGTTCAGTTGTTGGTCCGGTCGTTGCCACAAAAAATTCGTAAATACTGTGTGCCGATTCCTGATTATGCTCAGTCGTTTTATGATCGATCTTTTGATCAGCTTAGCGACCCCAAAGGCAGCTTAATCGATGCCATTGCAGCAGACATGCACAATCAATTTAGGGTGCGACCTCAAGCGAATGATTTTCGCCTCGAAACCTTACCGGCTCATTTGTTGATGGCCTTTAAAGTGATTGATGAGCACGGTCGCATGATGACTGCAGGGCGTCAGCTAACGCAGTTAAAAGCTGAGTTAGGTTCTCAAGCACAAGCCTCCTTTCAAAATATGGCAAGTGAATCAAGTGACGTGCAACGTGTCAGTCAAACTGAAATTGTTGACTGGTCGTTTGAGCCTTTGCCAGACATGATGGAAATCATGCGTAAGGGGCAGTCTGTTGTGGGTTATCCCGCATTGGTTGATCAGCAAACACATTGTGCAATTGACGTTTTCGACGACCCCTATCTTGCCGATGTTCAGCATCGCAAAGGGTTGATTCGGTTATTTAGAATTGCTTTACGTGAGCCCATACGATACCTTGAAAAAAACATACCTAATATCACGCAACTGGGTATGCTGTATATGTCGTATGGCACACTAGAAGACCTAAAAAATCAAATAGTCGACGTGGCAATTGAGCGTGCCTGTTTGCTTGACCCCTTGCCCAATAGCCAAGAAAGTTTTGAAGCGAGGGTGATTGAGGGAAAATCACGGCTAAATCTATTATCACAAGAGGTTGCTCGCTTGACTTTAACCATCTTGGAAAATGCTCAAAGTGTGAGCCGAAAATTGGTCACCATGAAGTCTGTTACAGCGCTACATTCAGACATGAGCATACAATTTCAAATGCTTATTCATAAACGCTTCATCTGTCAAACGCCTTACGACTCCTTGAGTCATGTGCCAAGGTATTTACAAGCGATGGTCATGCGTATCGATAAATATAAAACTGACCCAACTCGTGACAACAAATTGATGGTTGAGATGGCACCATTAATGACAGTTTTGCAGCGTAAATTACAAAGCTTAAAAGGTTCTCATGACCTTGGGGTTGAGCAATTTAGATGGCAATTACAAGAATTAAAGGTTGCGCTTTTTGCCCAAACCCTTCGCACGCCTTTTCCGGTCTCGGTCAAACGCCTGCAAAAAGTTTGGGAAAGCTTAGATAGTAATCGTTAACTAAATAGCTAAAAACAACAAAATAGCTAAGCCAACTAAGCCGTACTTAGTTGCTTTATAAATGGTGCGATTTGCATTTTTAAAAGCTTTGCGTTTTTCATCAATCACCCAATGCCAGTGGGTGAGTTTGTTGATAAAACCGGTTTGGTCAGTCTCGCTATTAGGTGATGCAGCAGCTGACATCAGGACACGACCGAACCAATGGTTAAACCTTGCCGCCCATTTCCAAATTAAAGGTCTCTCGACATCACAAAATAAAATGATACGGTTTTGATCTGTTTTATTATGCGCTTCATGAACATACGTTTCATCAAAAAGAAACCCTTTACCATCACGCCAGCTCTGTCGAATGCCATCAACATCTATGTAGCATAGGTCAGCATTTGGGGTTGATAAACCTAAGTGATAGCGTAACGAGCCTGCAAACGGGTCACGATGACGATTGAGTTTGCCACCCGGTGGTAACTCGGCAAACATGGCTGCTTTAACACTGGGTATTTGGTTTAACAAAGCCACAGTTTTGGGGCAGAGTGCCTCAGCAGAAGGGTGTTTTGCGTTGTACCATTTTAAGTAAAAGCGTTTCCAGCCGTATTTAAAAAATGAATTAAATCCAATGTCGTTATGGGCAGTAGGGGCTTTAATTTCTTGGCTTTGCGCCATGTTTAACGCTTCATCACGAATCGTTTCCCAGTTGTCAGCTAAAAGTTGTAATTCAGGTAAACGAGAAACGGGAATGTAGGGTGTAGTAGGCACTTTAGACGCGAGCACCATTAGGGCGTTAACGGGCGCAAGAATAATGGAGTGATCAAGCAATTGTCTACCTAATGGCAAACGGACCTGACCCCTAAAGTGCGCAAATAAGATAGCGCCTAACCAAGCAAATAAAACAAACCATTTCATAATGTGACACCTACTCTGTTGAGTACAATTGCAGCATGACTGATCAGACTTTGACACCTACTTTCGTACACCTACGCGTTCATTCGGAATATTCCGTTGTTGATGGAACGGTTCGCTTGCCCGATTTAATCTCGCGCACGCTTGAACAAGGGCAACCGGCCGTTGCCTTGACCGATCTGTCAAACCTCTTTGGGCTTATCAAATTTTACAACTTGGCTCGTCGTTCAGGCATCAAACCTATTGCAGGTTGCGATGTCTGGATAACCAACGAAGAAGATCGCGATAAACCCTTCCGTAGTTTACTGCTAGTTTCATCACCGTCGGGTTACCGCCTACTTTGTGAGCTTTTAAGTCGCGCTTGGCTCACCAATACGTGGCGCGCAAAAGCTGAAATTAAGCGCGACTGGCTTGATGGCGCACAAGGTCTCATTGTACTTTCAGGTGCTCGGCATAGCGATGTGGGGCAAGCTTTATTGGCTGGTAATAACGGTAGTGCCATTAAATTAGTACGCATGTGGCGCAAAATGTTACCTGACGCCTACTTTATTGAATTGCAGCGTACCGAAAACGAAGCCGATCATCACTACTCACGACTAGCGGTTGATCTGGCCGGAAACGAAAACATACCCGTCGTGGCTACGCACCCTGTGCAGTTCTTAAAGCAAGACGAATTTAGTGCCCATGAAGCTCGGGTTTGTATTTCAGAAGGCGAGATACTTTCTAACCCAAACCGACCAAAAAATTTCACCCCCGATCAATACCTTAAAACCACCTTAGAAATGGTTGAAGCTTTCAAAGATGTACCCTCAGCTATTCACAATGCAGTGAAAGTCGCACAAAGGTGTAACTTATCGTTGATTCTCGGCCAGCCTCAGCTACCTGATTTTCCGACCCCAGACGGTTCAAGTATTAATCAATATTTAATTCAGCTGTCTGAGGCTGGCCTCGTTCAACGTATGGTGCAGTGCTTTCCAGGCGAAGCAGAACGTGAAGCCAAACAATCACAATACTCAGATCGCTTAGCCCTTGAGTGCAAAACCATTAACGATATGGGCTTTGCAGGATATTTTTTGATCGTGCAAGACTTTATAAACTGGGGTAAACGTCATGGCGTACCGGTTGGCCCAGGTCGTGGTTCGGGTGCGGGTTCACTGGTAGCTTTTGCATTGGGTATTACTGATCTTGACCCGTTACGTTATGACTTATTATTCGAGCGATTTCTAAACCCGGAGCGGGTATCGATGCCTGACTTCGATATTGATTTCTGCCAAGATAATCGCGAACGTGTCATTGAGTATGTAAAAGATAAATACAGCCGGCAAGCCGTTAGTCAAATTGCAACGTTTGGTACATTGGGGGCTAAAGCCGTTGTTCGAGACGTGGGCCGTGTGCTTGATTTACCTTACTCATTATGCGACAGCCTGTCTAAGCTCATACCTCACAACCCTGCCGACCCTTGGTCACTTGACCGAGCCTTGAAAGACGAGCCAGCTTTCAAGGCTCGTTATGATCAAGAAGAAGAAGTGCGTGCCTTAATTGACTTGGCTCGACCACTTGAAGGCTTGACCCGCAATATGGGTATGCATGCGGGTGGGGTGCTCATTGCTCCTGGTCAATTAACAGACTTTTGCCCACTTTTTTGTCAACCCGGTCAAGAGGCTACTGCGGTCTCTCAGTTTGACAAAGACGATGTGGAAGCTGCAGGTTTGGTCAAGTTTGACTTTTTGGGTCTGCGTAACCTAACTATCTTAGATTGGGCAGTTCGCTACTTGCATCAATTCAACCCAAGCATGGTTGATTTTGACCTCATGAGTTTGCCGCTAGACGACCCTAAGGTTTATGCGTTGCTGTGTGCAGCCAATACGACAGCCGTTTTTCAGCTCGAGTCGCGTGGCATGAAAGAGTTACTTAAAAAACTTAAGCCCAGTAACTTTGAAGATGTCATAGCCGTGCTGGCGCTTTTTCGCCCAGGGCCACTCGAGTCAGGCATGGTTGACGATTTTGTGAATCGCAAGCATGGCCGAGCCGAAGTTGATTATTTTCACCCAGATCTTGAGTCAACTTTAAAAAGCACCTACGGCGTCATCGTTTACCAAGAGCAGGTTATGCTCATTTCGCAGATCATTGGGGGGTACTCACTCGGCAGTGCAGACTTGCTTCGACGTGCAATGGGTAAGAAAAAAGCTGAAGAAATGGCCGAACAGCGCGGTTTGTTTGAACAAGGTGCAGCTCAAAAAGGCTATGACACGAAGCTCGCGGTCAAACTTTTTGACTTAATGGAAAAATTTGCGGGTTACGGCTTTAATAAATCACACTCTGCCGCCTACGCTTTAATTGCCTACCAAACTGCTTGGTTCAAGACTTATCACCCTGCTGAATTTTTAGCGGCAACGTTATCGTCCGATATGGACGATACCGATAAAGTGCAAATTTTCTGGCGTGACTGTCAGCTCAATCAAGTTAAGGTTTTAGCGCCATGTATTAACGCATCAAACTACCGCTTTGAGCCCGTAGAAGACGAGTTTTCAGCCCAGGGCCTTGCGATACGCACCATACGTTATGGCATGGGTGCGGTAAAAGGGGCTGGTCAAAGCGCAATTGAAAATATTGTCACTGTGCGGCAACATGGCGGGCCTTTTACGAGCTTGTTTGATTTTTGTCTTCGCGTAAACCGACAAATGGTGAATCGACGAAGCGTTGAAGCCCTGATACGTGCGGGTGCTTTTGACATCATTGACGATAACCGTGCAGCATTAATTTCCTCGCTCTCAACGGCAATCGATGCAGCAGAACAGGCTGAGCGGGCAGCCAGTCAGGTCTCATTGTTCGGAGACGACAGCACGCAAGCGCACGATGTGGTGGCTAATGCCTTATCTAAAATAGAACCTTGGGGTTTGCGGGTTAAGTTAGCCCATGAAAAAACCGCACTAGGCTTTTACTTCAGTGGCCATTTATTCGATGCTTGGCAAGCAGAGGTGCGCCGTGTTGTCTCGCGCCCTTTATCTCGTATGGAACCTTCTCGCGATCTACAAATGCTGGCGGGTGCGATCGCATCAGTGCGTACACAAATGACCCGTCGCGGCAAAATGATGGCGGTTATGCTTGACGATGGCACCGCACAAGTAGAGGTCGCCTTGTTCAGTGAACAAATCGAAGCTCATTCCGCCAAATTAAGAGAAGATCAGCTTTTAGTTGTGGCAGGTAAGGTCGTATTTGATGAGTATTCAGGTGGGTTAAGGGTCACCGCTGAGTCACTTTACGACTTATCATTGATGCGTCAATCAAAAGCGCGCGCACTCAGTATTCGGTTAAATGGTGACGCTAACGCCCAAAAATTACACGAATTATTGACGCCTTATCGCCATTCAAATGGCTTGATGGTTGAAGTTGAGTATGAAACTAAGCAGACGATTTGTCGGCTTAAATTAGGTGAAAATTGGCGCGTTAACGTACCCGACGAGTTGCTCAGCTCGCTATCAGATTGGGTTTCGCCGCAATCTATTGAAGTTAGTTATTAAAGTCATGAAAGATTGATTCATGACATCTCTTAACTATCACGTCAGAACAAAAATATTTTTGCATCGCTTGCAAAAATACCGTGACGACATCAGGCGAGCAATCACTTTGTTTTTTTTTGATCGTGAGCGTCAAGCCGTCTTGAGCCAGCCCGATCTTATACCTCGAAAGCAAATTGTTTTGGTTAGGTGGGACGCGAAACTAGGTGACACCATCGTCACCTCATGGTTATTTAGAGAAATACTTAAACACGATCCGAGTTTGCAACTTGTCGTCATTGCACCGGAGTCTTTTAAATCTATGTTCTTAAACGACATGGGTGCTGATCGGGTTGTCTTGGCACCTAAACGCCCAACCTTCGCAGACATTAGGCGCATCGCCAAAGAAGTGGGCCCAGCACAATATGCTATGCACATGGCTGAGCACTTAAAACCCACAGATATATATTTACTGGCTAAGTTAGACAGTCACTATGTGATTGGTCTTGATGATGATGTTAAAGCAATCAATATCAAAGCTGGCGCCTTAACGCAAGGGCAGCACTTTGCTGATAAAGTCAGTGTGCTCATGCAGCATTTAGGCGTAAATCATTATGATCAGTCTTATATCGTACCGTTTGATGCTGAGGCTGAGGCCCGAACCGATGCATGGTGGCCCAAACGACCCGTTATTATCTTTAACCCAATAGGGCGAGGCCATGCTCGACAATTAAGCTTCGCTAAATCAGTAGCAGTCGTTGAATATATTGTGAAAATAACAAGTGCTGATGTGTTGGTTTTAACCGACCCCAGTCAGCGCACGTTTGCGCAAGCCCTTAAACAGCAAATCAGTCAAAATGAACGTGTTTTTTTGACTCTCCCAGACCCCTCTGTTCAGACTGTGGGTGATTTATTTGCCAATATTCGTCGTTGCCAAGCCATGGTGTCAGTTGATACTGCCACCGTTCATATTGCCACAGGGCTCAATAAACCTGTTTTTGCTTTTTATAACCCGCAGCAAAATGACAAAGACTTTAGTTTTGTAAATTGGTCGCCACGAAGTGCCTGTTCTGCATCACAGCTCGCAAAAAGGCTAGACCCCCAAGTGGTTGACGCAATTGATTTAAGAGAGTTTCAACATTCATTTTTAAAATTTGTTGAAGAATTCTGTGTTGAACTAAAAGTTTAATTTTAAGCCTTCCACTTAATGCGCACTTCATAAGAAGAGTCCCTTACACCCAACCCCTTATCCAGTAAACAAACAACCCCATATATTCTTTCAAAATACTTCTACTCGCCTCGAGCGTTTGCGAGTCGGGTTGCCAAATATTTAAAGGCCTAATATGAGGAACCGTAATTTGTTTGGGTAGAGGGGCCGCCATTACAATTATGGGTTGTTTTTCAAATGCGGCCATCGATCGAGGCATATGTAAAGCTGACGTGACAAGCAATACGCGTTTTTTTTCTAAAGCAGACAATGTTTTTTGTGTCAGAAGCGCATTTTCGAACGTATTTTGACTGTTTGTTTCCAACAAAATGGCGTGCTCGGGAATGCCGCTTTGAATTAAAGCTCGAGCCATATTGTTGGTGTCGCCAACAGGTCCTTCGAGTGCGCCACCCGACAACACGATAACAGGCGCTCGTTGTGCCCGAAAAAGCTCAGCAGCTAAGGTTTCACGACTTCGAACCATTTGTTTGTCATAGGGCGTAAACCAATTGCTACGATTGCCTTGAATATGCCCCCCTAAAACAACAATAGCATCTGCTTTGGGGTAGTCGCGAGCTTCAAGCGACACATAACGGTTTTCTAAAAATCCACCTGCAATAATCGTTGTAACGGGCAGTGACCAAAGGGCCACCCAGAAAATTGCCAAGCCAATTAGCATTATGGATAAAAAACGTCGATTAAAAAATAAAGCTAAAAGTGCTATGCCTATTAGCACTAAGCTGAAATTTGGCGGGTAAAGCAAGGTATAAAAAAAATTTGATGTGAAACTGCCCATAGACATCAGCCTAAAGGCCTGAGTATGGCCAATCGATCTTTAGCGATTTGCAAAACCTCTTCTAGCTTGGGCCAGTGCCCGAGGCTTCCTATACGGAGCGCAACTTCTGACCAGGGGCCCGTTTGATTTGGGTCTGTTACACCAAACAGGGTGATCTGGTTTGCACCAACTGCCGCAGAAATATGGGAAACCCCTGAGTCATTACATATTACCAATGCTGCTGATCTTGCCAACGCTGCAAATGTTCCCAAGTCGCTTGGTTCAAGTAAGGTGATAGTCGGGGCCTGAGTGAGCGCTTGAGTTCTTTCATGCTTGGGTGGGCAAGCTACAACACAAAAACCCTCTTGCTGCAGAAATTGTGTAAGCGCTGAAAAATACGGCCAAACTTTAACTTGACCGCGATGCAGCCCTGTAGCAGTGGGCGCAATCAAAATGTAGGGCTGGTTCACAATATGCGCTTTTAACAAAAGCGCACGCGCTTGTGAAACCTGTCTTGTCATTAAAGCGAGGTTAATATGTCGGGGCAATTTATCAAAAGCATTTGATGTGCAGCGTTGTGCGATCATTGTTTTTTGCCAGGTTTTTTTGGCCGATTCGGCTAAATAAAACCATTTTTCAACCGCATGCAAGGGTTGCAGTGGTTTGTCGATAGGCCATTTTAATAACCATGAACGACCGTCATCGCGATACCCCATTGTGGGTAGCCCCACCAACCTGAAAACGAGTGCACTTGAAAAAGAGTCGGGAAAGGTGAACGCCACCATGTTAGGTAAAACAGCTTGTTGAACCGCACGAGCATCATACCAAATTGACCCTTTTAGGGTGACGAATTCGAGATATTGAACATTTTGAATCAACGGCTTAGCCCAGGCTCGCCCACAAATAACAAGTGGCGCCCCCAACGCTGCTAAATGATTTAGCGCAGGTAAGCACATCACGACATCACCCACCCAATTGGGAAGGCGCACCATTAAAGATCGAGCAGAGGGATCGTGTTTTTTTAATAATGCAACCATGGGTGAAAGAATACGCTAGGTTGCCCTGAATCGACAAGTCAACACCTATCAATTGATGAGGGAAATGCCTTGGTTCACGGTAGTGCAGTCCTCAACGGTACAATTCGGTTTTGGTGACAATTTAAACCAAGGTATTCTGTGAGCAATAAAACCACAACATCTGGCGCGCCCAACCCATTTCAAAATCGAATATGGCATCGCATTTACGAGCGTGTCGGTCAGTACTGGAAGGCGCTTGGTCTAGCCATTTTCTTTATGGCGCTTGCTGCGGCGACACAACCGACTCTTGCTGTGGCCATGAAACCGCTACTTGATGAAGGTCTCGACGGTGCAAAACCCGACTATGTATGGCAAATTCCATTAGCAATTGTGACGCTTATTACCTTAAGAGGCATTTGCTCTTTCTTTAGTGATTATCTATTGGCTTGGGTTGCAAACAACATGTTGTTAGGTTTACGTAGTGACATGTTTGAAAAGTTACTATCTTTGCCAGACAGCGAGTTTAAAAAGGGCGATAGTGGTCGTCTGCTGAATCGTTTTACAGTCGACGCAGGCAATATCACCAGCACCGCGACCAGCGTGATGACTGTTTTAGTCAGAGAGTCGTTGGTTGTCATAGCTTTGTTAGGCGTATTGTTTTACATGTCTTGGCAACTTGCGTTGATTATTGTGGTGATTATGCCAACTTCAATTTTTGTGACGCGTATTTTTATGAAACGCCTGAGGCGAATCAACCGCGAAACCATTGGTACCAATGCAGAGCTCACGCATGTGGTTTCTGAGGGCATTAATGCACAGCGTGTTATCAAGCTATTTGACGGATACAAATTTGAGCGCGACCGTTTTAAAACGGTTAATGCAAGTTTGCGGCGGCATCAAATGCGCACGGCAATCGCTGATTCGGCACTACGCCCTATTGCACAAATTATTATTGCGATTGCTGTGGCTTTGGCGATTGCGGTTGCTTTAAAAGAAGCAAATACAGGCGTACTAACGGTTGGAAGTTTTGCCGCATTTATGGCTGCATTAGCGCAAATTTTCGACCCGATTAAAAGGCTCACCAACGTTGTGGCCGGTATGCAACGTATGTTGGCGTCTGCTGAAAGCGTATTTACCTTAATTGATCAGCCTGGTGAAGATCAGAACAAAGGTCATAACTTTGTTGCACCTGTAAGGGGGCATGTCAGGTTTCAACACGTTTCCCATCGATTTTCCAACGCTGAAATTGACACACTTGAAGATGTTTCTTTCGAGCTCATGCCGGGTCGGGTCGTCGCACTGGTTGGTCGATCGGGCAGCGGTAAAACGACTTTGGCGAATATGTTGGCTCGTTTTGTTGAGCCCAATGCTGGTGCAGTTACCATTGATGGTGAAGATATTAGAGACGTTTCGTTAGTCAATTTACGCGCCAATTTATCTTTAGTGAGTCAAGACGTTGTTTTATTTGATGCCTCTATCGCTGTTAATGTAGGCTACGGTGCATTGCACGATGTCAATGAGTCGCAAATTAAAGATGCTTTAAAAGCCGCAAATTTATTAAGCTTTGTTGAAGCCTTGCCTGAGGGTTTGCAAACTCAAGTGGGCGAAAATGCCACCCGTTTGTCGGGCGGTCAGCGTCAGCGCTTAGCCATTGCACGGGCATTGATTAAAAATGCCCCCATACTTATTCTTGATGAAGCCACTTCAGCACTGGATAATGATTCAGAGCGACAGGTACAGGCATCGCTTGAAACGCTGATGAAAGGGCGAACCACGCTCGTTATTGCGCACCGACTTTCAACGGTACAAAATGCCGACATGATTATTGTTATGGATCATGGTCGTATCCTCGAAATGGGTAACCACCAAACGCTCATTGCTCGCGATGGTACGTATTCAGCGCTGTATAAAATGCAATTTAATTGATAGTACTATCCGATTACCTTTGCGCGATTGCCTTCGCACTTACATTAAAACAATGTCGTATTGTTCCTGTGAGCAGTGGTTTGCGACTTCAAGCGTAATCGGTTTACCTACAAAATCACCAAGCATGGCTAAATTCTGACTTTCTTCCTCAAGAAACAAGTCAACCACCGTTTGTGAGGCCAAAACACGGAATTCACGTGGGTTAAATTGCTTGGCTTCTCGTAGCACTTCGCGCAGTATTTCGTAGCAAACACTGCGTGCGGTCAAAATTTGACCCCGACTATCGCAGGTTGGGCAAGTTTCGCAAAGTTGGCTAGCTAAAGCCTCTCGTGTGCGTTTGCGTGTAAGCTCTACTAAGCCAAGCTTGCTAAAATCGCTTATGGTTGTGCGGGTTCTATCAAGACTAAGCGCTTTGGCAAGCTCTGCGAGTACAGACTCTTGGTGGGCAGAGTCTTCCATATCAATAAAATCAATCACAATAATGCCACCCAAGTTACGCAACCTAAGTTGTCGGGCAATAGCTTGTGTAGCTTCAAGATTGGTTTTAAAGATCGTGTCATGAAAATTTCGACTGCCTACAAAGCCACCCGTGTTGACGTCGATTGATGTGAGGGCTTCGGTCTGGTCAATAACCAAATAACCCCCTGACTTTAGGTCTACACGGCGCGCCAGGGCTTTTTTTATTTCATCTTCAACGCTTGCGAGTTCAAATAAGGGTCTCTCACCGCTATAGTGGTGCAGCCTTTCGGTTACTTCAGGGGTAAAAGTTGAGGCCCATTTTTTTAAGCGCTCTGTCGCACTTCTTGAATCAATCAAAACTTGCTTTGTTTGAGGGGTGACCATGTCTCGCATGACACGTTCCGATAAGCTCAGGTCTTGGTGCAACACATGGGGGGGAGGTAAGGTTTTGGCAAGAGATTGAATTTTTCCCCACAGGCGCATTAAGTACTCAATATCAGTTTTAAGTGTTTCATCTGATGCGTCTTCAGCTTGTGTTCTAACAATAAGACCACCTTCTGCCATTATCGGCATCAGAGCGCCAACTCTCAACCGTAGTGCCTCTCTGGCTTCTTCAGGCGTAATTTTTTGTGAAACGCCAATGTGTGTATCGTGTGGCAAATAAACCAACGATCTACCAGCCAAGCTGATTTGCGTAGTCAGGCGCGCCCCTTTGGTGCCAATTGGGTCTTTAATAACCTGCACCATTAGGGCTTGGCCTTCGAACAGCAATCGCTCAATTGCAGTTGGGGATGTGCCCAGCGTTCGAGCTTGACGGTTTTCACGCATATCAGCAACATGAATAAATGCCGCTTTGTCTAAGCCGATTTCAATAAAGGCACTTTGCATACCCGGTAGCACCCTAACCACCTTGCCAAGGTGTACATCACCCACATTACCGCGTTGAATTGTTCGTTCAACCTGTAATTCTTGTACTTCACCTTCAGAAATTAATGCAACCCGAGTTTCGAAGGGTGTAATGTTAATTAATATATCTTCACTTTGATGATGCATAAAACACTCTAAACATATGATTAAAATGATGTTACCTCTGTTTTGAGCGTTATTGCTTACATTTTATATATGACAGGGGTGTTAAATCGATTT
>ERZ888423.1289-NODE-1289-length-21996-cov-10.650153_pt1 | contig 21996 bp, 17 predicted proteins | sample MGYA00520523_ERZ888423 | MGnify/ENA primary metagenome ERZ888423 (study PRJEB32303, sample SAMEA104408611) | aquatic metagenome | biome: Brackish water; feature: Pelagic; material: water | place: Baltic Sea | collected 2014-06-08T10:24:00 | depth 30,27 m ...
GGACCTTGCAGGGTGAAACTGGAAAACTCGTCTGCTACCAGCGAATTTGTGGAGCTGGATGTGGATGTAACCACTTCTGGTGCGTGGGAGTCCATTTCGGTAGATTTCGCCGGCAGTAGTTCTGGTGTGTATGACCGGTTAGTTTTATTCCCGGGTTGGGATGTACCCAGTGCAGGAACTTTTTATTTAGATGATATAGATCAGGAATAGCAAAAAGATGAAATCAAAAAATGCAGTTTTTTCCTTAGCCTTCACCGTAACATCAAGCCTATTAGCGCTATCAAGTTGCGATAAGCCGGAAGTTGTAAATGATGTTGTATTGCCAACCAACCTCTCCACCAACATAGTGGTAGAAGAAGGCAAGGTCACTGTGCAGGCAAGTGCAGACGCAGTAAACTTCTTTACCTTCGCTTTTTTTGAAGGAGACGATACCGTGTTGGTTGAGTCTGCAACCGGAGAAGCTGAATACACCTACTCTGCTACCGGATCTTATACTATCCGCACCCGGGCACATGCCATACAGACTGCATTCATTGAAATCAATGACGTGGTAGATATAGAATTGGAAGAAGTAATACCCGGGCAGATTCCCACTACCGGATATACAACTCCGATGAGCTATCCCGGCTATACACTGGTTTGGAATGACGAATTCGACGGAACAGAATTATCTTCCGACTGGGTATTCGACATCGGAACAGGAAGCTCAGGCTGGGGTAACAATGAGTTGCAGTATTACACCGATGAGAATGTGGAAGTAGCCGGCGGTTATTTGATTATTACCGCTAAGGAAGAAAATTTTGACAGTCAGGAATATACTTCCTCTCGTGTGAAAACGCAGGGCAGGAAATCCTTTGAGAAAGGCAGGATTGACATCCGTGCGGCACTGCCATTCGGAAAAGGCATCTGGCCGGCATTGTGGATGCTGGGAGATAACATTACCAGTGTAGGCTGGCCTGCATGCGGAGAAATTGACATCGTTGAACTGGTGGGAGGAAATGGTGCTCCTGACAGAACAGTGCATGGCACCATTCACTGGGATGATTTCGGACACGTCTATTATGGCAACAGCAACTCATTGCCTTCCGGAAGGTTTGCTGATGAATTCCATGTATTCTCTATCATTTGGGACGAGACCAGTATTCGCTGGTTGCGAGATGATATTCAGTACAATGAAGCCGACATTACTCCTGCTGCTTTAAGTGAATTCCACAACAACTTCTTTTTTATCATGAATATTGCTGTAGGTGGCAACTGGCCGGGCAGTCCCGATGCTACCACTGTATTCCCACAGATCATGGCAGTAGATTACATAAGAGTTTTTCAATAAGTGTTTGAGTGTTAAACAGTGCGCCTGCCTCTGATAGAAGCAGGCGCATTTTTTTTACATCTGTTGAAAAGCCTGCTCCAAATCTGCAATGAGGTATTCCGCCGTTTCTAATCCGACATACATTCTTACGTAACGATGTTCGGGATTCAAGGCATCGAATTCACCGACAGGTATGCCTGCACATTTGGGCACGATGAGACTCTCATGTCCGCCCCAGCTCACGGCCATCATGATATGCCTCAGGCTATCGCAAAAACGCACAATAGACTCCCGGTCATCAGCCTTTAACACCATGGTAAACAGCCCACTGCCACCTTTCATTTGCCGGCTGGCGAGCGCATACTGCGGAAAGGAAGGATGTAATGGAAAAAGCACGCGCTCCACTCTCGGATGCGATAGAATGTATGCCAGCACTTTCTCAGTGGTTTGTACTATTCGTTCCAATCTAACCGGTAGGGTCCGCAGCCCTCTTATGAGCAACCATGCATTAAAGGGCTGAATACCATTCCCTACTGTCATCACCTCACTTTCAAAAATGCGTTGGATCATTGGAGCACTTCCGCTTAGCACACCGCCCAGCGTGTCGCTGTGCCCACTAATGTATTTGGTCGCCGTCTGCATGGCAAGATCGATACCCAATTCAATAGGTCGCTGGAACAATGGTGTACAGTAACTATTGTCGATGAGCGTTACTATACCGCGGCTTCTGGCAAAATCAGCTACTTCCCGCAGTGGCTGAATGGCAAAGTTCCAGCTGTTGGGTGACTCCAGGTAATAGAAAGTAGTGTTGTCCTGAGTGGCTTCTATCCAATGGGCGATATCAGAACCATCGATATAGGTGGTTGTCACCCCGAACCGTGCAAGTATAACATCGAACATGCGCTGGGCCCATGTGTAAGGCTGCTTCACCGACACAATGTGATCACCTGCCTTTACATTGGCCATTACCCCCGCGGCAATCGCTGCAGCACCGTTATTGAATACCAAAGCATCTTCCGCGCCGTCAAGTGCAGCCAGTTTTTTTCTCAATATATCTACTGTCGGATTGCGGGCACGGCTGTATATGTAGGTACCTAACTCATCGGCGAATGCTTCTGCAAAAGCATCCACTGTGGGGAAAGCAAAATTGCTGGTCTGCATGATAGGTGGTGCTACCGCATGGAAGTAATCCTCCCGCTCCTCCCCTAACTCATTGATGATATAACTAATGTCCATTGGGAATATTATGGTATTTGCGTGTAATAAAATAGATGCCCAGCAAGCCCGCAAAAACAGCTGTTCCTATCAAGGCATACTCCGGATTCGTAATGGCAATGACCGTGCCGACAAACAGATAAGCCAAAACAAAAACAGCAGGTAGTAATGGATACATACGCATTTTATATATCCCTGTATTATCGAGGTGCCTGGTGCGTTTTCGCAGGATGAAAATGGTAGCTGCAGAGGTAGCCATGCCTATACTGTCCAGAAAGATGACAAAGCTGAGAATCTTATCAAAAGTATCTGCAAAAAACAATACGACGATACAAATGGCAGCGAATACGGTCAGACTAACAGTCAACACATCCCTGCCCTCATCTTTTCGTTGAAAAGACCTGGGTAAAATCCCATCCTCACTCATCGCAAACATGACCCGTGGATTGCTCAGCAACACCACATTGACATACGCCAAAACAGCCACAAAGAGCAATACCGACGCGATGGTACTTCCCACTGGTCCGAACATGCGCTCTGCCACCACCGAAGCGATACTGCTGGTATCGCGCAACTCCACCAGACCGATAATCTTGAAATAAGCATATGATACGGCCAGGTAAAAGGAAACAATTACAGCGATACCAATGAATATGGAGCGGGGCACCGTTGTCGCCGGGCGATGCACTTCCCCACCGAAATTGATGGTCTGCTGATAGCCGCCATAAGTAAATGAAGTGGCTTTCAGTGCTACTCCGAAGGCCAGGAGCATGGCGCCCAATGTCAATCCTTCGCTTCCCTCCCATGGAATGGGATTGGGATTGTGGACAGCCGGGATAAAGATGGCTGCAATGACCACCAGCAACATGGCAATCTTTATGAGCATCAATACATTCAGAGTCCGCGAACTCATGCGCAGCCCCATTCTATTCACACCGTAAAACAATGCGATGGTAGTGATAGCAATGGCGGTTTGGGTAAACGCCCCTGCTCCCGGAAAAATCACCGGCGTGATGTACTCACTTCCAATAAGAGCCACACCACTAAGGGAAGCGGCATTGGAGATAAGGATAGAACAATTAATAGCAAATGCTACAGAAGGATGATACGCATAGGAGAATATCTTATAATAGCCTCCTGTAACCGGATAACGGCTTCCAATTTCTGCATAGGTTAGGGCACCACAAAAAGCGATAATGCCTCCAATGATCCAGGCACCGAAAAACATCTGTGGATTCACAGCTGCAGCAGCTGCATCCCGGGAGGTCCTGAATATGCCCATTCCAATTACCAGTCCAATGACTATCATGGTAAGCGGAAAGAGGGTCAATTGATTCTTATTCTTCAATGCCGGGAATTATAAGGTGAAAGTAGGTAATCTATTATTTATCTGCCAAGCTACTACAACTTGCAGCGCTGCAACTGGCTTACTACTAACCATACTGTCAGCTTCTCTGGCTAAATCGAAAGGCGTAAATGAAACCATTCGATGCCTGCGTTTTGACAGTTGCCAGTTCACTTATACAAAGCAGATTCGTTATTTTAGCAAGATATGAAACACTTATGCATCATTGTACTTGCGCTGACAATAGGAACTGTATCCCGGTCTCAAATCTCCTCATCGGACTCTCTTTTTATTGATAGCTTGCTGCAAAGCACCTATCCCGCGAGTGGTCCGGGAGCAGCAATTCTCATAGCCCATAATGGCCAACCTGTCTTCAGGAATGCATATGGAATGGCCAACCTGGAATTGAATGTCCCCAATCAACCCGAATATGTTTTTGCCATAGGTTCCATGAGCAAGCAATTTGTGGCAATCAGCTTATTGATGCTGGAAGCAGAAGGAAAGCTGAATTTAGACGACCCTGTTACCCGGTATTTATCTGACTACGATACTCTGGGCAACAACATAACAATTCGTCAATTGCTTACGCATACCAGTGGCATCAAGAGCTTCACTGAAATGGACACATTCCAAAAACTAGTAAATGTGGATCTCGGTGCAGAAGAAATGCTGGAACTGTTCATGCATGAGCCCCTCATGTTCGAACCCGGATCAGACTGGAGCTACAGTAATTCGGGCTACACCGTTGCCGGAATGATTGTAGAAAAAGTCAGTGGTATGTCGCTGCAGGCTTTTTTCAAACTCCGAATATTCAGAAGACTGGGAATGAAACACACCCACCTGGGCAGTCATGAACGCTCTATTCCCGGATTCGTAACCGGATATTCTCTCAGTACTGAGGGATACTATCCTGCGCGCGAATTCAGCTGGACCTGGCCTTTTGCAGCAGGCGGAATTGTATCCAATGTGGATGATATGCTAAAATGGGACGAGGCATTGTATACCGATAAGCTCCTTCCGTTATCCTCCCTCCAACAGGCCTTTACCAATTATTCTTTGACAGATGGTCAACCTATGAATTACGGTCTTGGCTGGGGTGTTTATGCAACTGATTCTTTAACGTTCATAAGACACGGAGGTGCCATCAACGGATTCCTATCTGACGGTATCAGAGTACCGGAAGCCCATTTCTACATGGTAATATTATCGAATAGTTTCGCTACCACCAGTCCGGGTGATGTTACCAATAAGGTCCTCAACCGCTTATTTCAACTGGGTATAGAAGATGTCACCGTTTTGGAAGATAGTATAGACCTTGTTCCTTATACAGGCGTTTACCGAGTTGAAAGAAGTGGCGGACGGTCGGCATCCAATTATGGCGAAGATGGCATGTTCCGCTATATCACACTGGAAGACGGTGCACTTTATTCCCAGGTTTCAGGTGGAGGAAAGTCGCAGTTAGAGCGCATAGGAATAGATACTTTCTATTTAGGAAATGATTATTCCAGGTATGTATTTCTAAGAGATGCTACCGGAGCAATTACAGGGATTAAACATCTTACGCTACCAACTCCCACTGGCCCCATTGATATCAACACCAAAACAGATCTGCCATTTCCGGCTGAAAAAAAAGCAATAGACCTTCCCAAAGGCACCTGTGATAAATATATAGGTGTTTATGACATGGGAAATGGCATGCAGTTTACTATCTCCGTTGTAGAAGAACGGGTATTTCTTCAGCCAACAGGACAGGGAAAAGTAGCCTTGTATCCGCTTACTGAAACACACTTCTTCATTCAGGAAGTCGATGCTTCTGTAGATTTTGTGCTGAATGATTCGGGCGAGGTGAAGGAGTTGATATTTAACCAGAACGGTTCTTACCCGGCAAGGAAAATCAAGTAGCGTCAGTCTTTTTGATATTGGTTAGCACGCACATTTTGAGCTGCTTTTTCAACAGTTTCCTTAATTCTTTGTGCGCGGGTTGCCGGCTTTTTAGCATTGAAAATCCATTCTAATATTCCTCTGCGAACAGAGCGTGGAAATGCTTCCCAATTGTTGGCGGCGGTTGGATTCTCTTGCAATAAAGTCTGCATATCCGGATGAGGAATTAAATCCTCCACGTCATTGAGTGCATCCCAGGTGCCATTTTCTTTGGCCAGGTTAACCATTTGAATGCCGAGGTCCGTCATTTGATTTTCTTTCAACAATTGCGCAACCTTTAACTTATTCACTTTGCTCCAGTTACTTTTAGGATTCCTGGGAGAAAAGTATTGATAATGGCTTTGGGAATCGCGTTTATTGATTTTGCTGTCTATCCATCCAAAACAAAGCGCCTGAAGGAGTGCTTCATCGTATTGCACACTGGGTATATCTCCATTTTTTCTATAAATAATCAGCCATACCCCGGTTTTCTTTGCGCTATTCTGAGAAAGCCAAAGACGCCATTCAGCTGCATCTTTGAAATGAATAGCTTCAACGCTTCTGTAGATTTCCATGGAGCGCTAACATACCAAAAATCTTCATTGTTTAATGAACACCCGGTGCCTGACAACAATCCATGACCTGGCCCTGCATATCGGTATGCGGACTCATATAGGGAATTCCCAAATCCAATCCTCTGATAATCAACAGCACGCCAATAGCTGCTGTAAACCATGGCAGTACTTTTCGCAAACTGATGCGCCTTTGCAGCGACATATATTTACCAGCCATACCAGCCAGCATCATTGCCGGGAATGTTCCCCACCCAAAAACCAGCATAAAGGAAGCACCTTGTGTAACGCCGGAAGTATTCATAGCTCCTGCGAGTGCAACATATACCAGGCCACATGGCAATAAGCCATTTACCATACCTGCTCCCAGGAAGCCTGCCAGGGAATCCTTAGGCAGGAAATACTGCATTCCCCTGCGCACCTTATTCGAAATACCATTAACCAGGCGATCTCCCCATGGTAACCTTTTTCCGAAAGCCGGAAGTACCACAGCGAGCACAATTATGGCACCGGTAGCAATGGTAATGGTTTGCTGCCATCCAGCCAGGGCAATACCCCTGCCAAGTGTAGCTGCCAGCATACCCAGAATAGTATAAGTGAGCAACCTGCCGGCATTATAAATGATATTGTGCAGTAAAGGATTTCCCGGGACACGTGCATGCAACATTAGCGCAAGTGGTCCACACATCCCCATACAATGAAGACTACCCAGTAAACCAATCATAAATGCCGCCAGCAAAAATTCCATCTTATAAAATGATATTCTTCTCCCAGTAATAGGTTTTTCCCTGACCTTCCCACTTCAATTTTACCACATAGCTGCCTTTCTTAAGTGCCGTGCGTGGAATAAACTGTTTACCGGTTGCATCCGGTGCAAAGTCAAAAAGTTTATCATCAGCAGCTGATGATGGCCGGAATAGATCAACGCTGCCTGTTTCAGCCGGGAGGAGTGCTAATGGGACAGTCAAAATAATGGCCTCGGCTGTAACATTCAGTTGAATGCTGTCTTTCCATCCTCCCACATTCCTGATAGCAATAATCCTATCTTCATATTGGAGCTCCTGGGCATAATAGTCTTCCGAAACAAGGTCGCTTGATTCTCTGCTACCCAGATAGATGAATAGAAAAATCATGGCAATAAACAGAACGAATGCTATAACAATCCCTTTTCCCCAATTCATAATGCTGTTTTAGTGTAATACCGGACCAAAAAATGTTGTTTTTACTGTTTCGATTCGTTCGTTATTAGCATATACGCCAATCCGGATATCCAGTTTTCGCTCAGTAAGATCCTGCTCATTCAATACGACAAAGAATGTACTTTGGGCATAAGATTCAGCCGGAACATGTAGCGACTCATGTGTCACCATCTCTATAGAGCCACCTATACCTTCCAATCGCAATTCTACCGGGTACTCTTCAATGGTCTTGTTCAGCAATTTGATATTGTACAGATTGCTGTAGTGCAGGCTATCTCTCTGTTGAAACAACTGACCCTGTGCACGTGTAACTTGCGCATCGAAATCCTTTCTTGTGAGCAGCAAGGCAGTTAAGGCACCCACCAATAATAGCAACACAACTGAATAGCCAATCATCCTGCCGGTAAGGTGTGGCTTAATGCCTTCCACGATATGATTTTCTGATGCATAACGTATCAGCCCCTTGGGTTTATTTACCTTTTCCATGATGGAATCACAGGCATCGATGCAGGCTGTGCAATTCACACATTCCAGCTGGGTACCATTACGGATATCAATACCTGTCGGACAAACCCTGACGCATAAACCGCAATCAATACAGTCTCCCTGTGCAGCGGCCGCTTCTCCCTTTTTCAGTTTACCCCTCGGTTCTCCGCGCTTGTGGTCGTATGCTACCACAATCGAATCCCTGTCCAGCAATACACCCTGAAGCCTACCGTAGGGACATGCAAAAGTGTGGACCATCTCCCGCGCATGCGCAAACACAGCATAAAAAACGACAGTAAAAGCGAGGATAGATATGAAGCCTGCTATATGCATTGCTACGGGCTCGCGAATGATGGTAAACAAATCATCGACCCCAATAACATAAGCTAAAAATGTATTGGAAATAATAAAGGATAACCCAAAGAAAACACCGTGTTTCAGACCCTTCTTGAGTATCTTTTCTCTGTTCCACGGCTGCGCTGCCAGTCTGCGTTGCTTTTCTGCAGTTCCCTCAATCCAGTATTCTATGCGGCGGAAAACCATTTCCATAAAAATGGTTTGTGGACAAACCCAGCCACAAAAAACCCGACCATATACCACCGTAAAAAAGACAATAAAAACCATGAAGGTGAGCATACTAACTGCAAAGACGAAGAAATCCTGTGGCCAGAATATAAATCCAAATAATATGAACTTCCTTTCCGGAACATTAAACAGAAATAAGGGATGTCCTTCTACCTTGATAAACGGCAGTGCAAAAAACACAACAAGGTACAAGAGCGAAAGCAGGGTTCTGTAATTGTAAAACCTTCCGAATGGCTGGGTAGCGAATACCCATTTTCTATGGCCCGACTCATCGGCAGTATAGATGCGATCCCGGAAAGATGCCTGCTCTTTATTGCTCATTATTGTGCATTATAAGCTACTGACACGGTATCGGTAACTGTTTGGGTAGTATCCGTTCCGGCATCGGTGTTCTCTGTTGCAGGAGTATACAAGTCTCCTTGCGGAGGCATAGCATTAGGTGGATTGGTACCCTGCAGCGAAAGAATATAATTAGCCACCTCACTGATCTGCTTAGGCATCAGAATTTCCTGCCATGCAGCCATACCCTTCTCCGGTACTCCATACTTTACAGTTCGGAATATATCATTGATAGATCCTCCGTGCAGCCAGTACTGATCTGTCATATTGGGACCCACACCGCCTTCACCCGCATTACCATGGCAAGCCACGCAGTAGGTGGTAAAAATCTCCTTACCGGCGGACAGTACTTCTGAAGTGGCCATAACCACTACGGTATTCTCATCCATAAAGTTGAGGCTGTTCTTCATTTTCTCTTCCTTCACGAGCTGCGCCAGTTGCACTTCATCCTGGTATTTTTCATCCATGGTTCTACCATATCCCAGCAGATAATAGGGCGCATATACTACTGCAAATAAGATCGTTACATAAAAGAGAAACTGTAGCCAGGGTGGCATTTTATTACCCAACTCAACAATACCGTCGTATTCGTGATCGTCCAGCTTGATTTCATCTTCCCTTTCAATGGGAACGGTCGGATTGATTACATCCCAAATACGGGAGAGAACAGATGGACTTTCCACATAAGGCGCCTGTTCTTTCTCTGGTTTCAACAACCCGAACAGGACAAATGATAACCACGCGATAACCATCACTTCCACACTGATCAGCAGATAGAAAGGAAGATAAGGATCCGACCAAAAACCCGTTCCGGCCGCTACTGCAGCACCTGCATCCTGAGCCTGTGCAGCGGTACTTCCAAAAAGTCCGGTTAACAGCAGCAGAATTGCTGCTGCTCCGCTGCCATTGCCTTGCTTTTTCTGCTCCATTTTCCGTTTCACACCCCAAATAACCATTTCACTCATTGCATAAATGACATAGAGAAGAATAAGGGAAACAACCAGCAAAACCCAAAATAACGGTTCAGACGTCATTGGAGATGCCGGGGGCGCAGCCTGTGGTGCAGCCTGGCCAAATGCTGCAGAAGTCAGCAGCATGCCGGCGGTCAATAATGGCCATTTCATTCTGATTCGGTTGGGAGCTTTCATTGTTGGTCATTTAAAGGTTTGGAGTGGTCTTTTTCGCTTACCGGCATATCATCTTGCAGTGGCAGATGTTTCAACATTGAAATGGTAGATTTCTTCATTCTAACCACAAAGAATATCAGGATAATGAAGAAAGCAAAGAATACCATGAGCGAGAACATCGGATATTGGCTTGCGTTCTCTATACCGGATAAATAATTGGTAAATTTCATATTTGTTTAGTTTGCAGCCGCAGCCGTATTTTCCGCTTTTATGTCTGTTCCAAGTCTTTGCAGATAGGCAATCAATGCGATGATTTCTTTATCCGCAGGAGTTTGTATCTGGAAAGTCTCCAGGTTGGCTTTTATAGCCTCAGCCTGTTCCATCAGTTCCTGGTTGGCAATCTGATCGTAGCCTTCCGGATAGGGCACACCTAATCTTTGCATCACCCGTATCTTAGCTGCGGTGGATGTAGTATCCAGGTCTTTGTCCAGTAGCCAGGGATAAGTTGGCATGATAGATCCCGGGGTCATGGATGTTGGCTCGAGCATATGGTAATAGTGCCATGAGTCAGGATATTTTCCACCTACCCTGTGCAGATCCGGCCCGGTTCTTTTAGACCCCCACTGGAATGGATGGTCATACACAAACTCCCCGGCTTTAGAGTATTCACCCTGATAGCGCACCGTTTCATTGCGGAATGGCCTCACCATCTGAGAGTGACAAGTGTAGCAACCTTCGCGCAAATAGATGTCTCTTCCCTGCAATTCCAGTGGTGTGTAAGGTTGGACACTGGCAATGGTAGGAACATTGGATTCTATAAGGAAAGTAGGCACCAGCTCTACTACGCCACCGATGATAACTGCTATCAAGGCCAGCACGCTGAACTGAACAGGACGGCGTTCCAGTGCGCGGTGCCAGAATTCATTCTTAGGCACTTTTACCACTTTTTCAAGTGGAGCTGCTTCTGCCGCTTCATCACCAATGAAACTTCCGGTCTTAGCTGTTTTGATCAGGTTATAGGTCATTATGAATACCCCGATCAGATACAACAATCCACCAAAGGCGCGCAAGGCATAGAATGGTAATACATAGGTAGATGTTTCTACAAAGTTGGGATACTGCAGCATGCCGTCTTCATTGAACTGCTTCCACATGGTTCCTTCCATCCAGCCTGCCCAGTACATGGGAACAGCATAGAAAATGATACCAAGCGTACCTATCCAGAAGTGGGCATTCGCCAGCGATTTGCTGTAGAGATTGGTCTTCCACATTTTAGGTACCAGGAAATAGAGAATACCAAACGTGAGGAATCCATTCCATCCTAATGCACCCACGTGCACGTGTGCAACAATCCAGTCGGTAAAATGCGCCCATGCGTTAATACCTCTTAAGGAGAGCATAGGGCCTTCAAAGGTTGACATACCATAGGCAGAAATTGCAACCACCATAAATTTGAGGACTACATCATCGCGCACTTTATCCCAGGCACCGCGGAGGGTAAGTAAGCCGTTGACCATACCACCCCAGGAAGGAGCTATAAGCATAAAGCTGAAAACCACACCCAGTGTTTGCGCCCAGTCGGGTAAAGAAGTATAAATAAGGTGATGCGGGCCTGCCCATATATACAGGAATATGAGTGCCCAGAAGTGAACGATAGATAGCTGATAGGAATATACGGGTCTGTTGGCCGCCTTAGGCAGGAAATAATACATCAAACCCAGATACGGTGTTGTAAGGAAAAATGCCACCGCATTATGTCCGTACCACCACTGCACCAAAGCATCCTGCACACCTGCATAAACAGGATAACTTTTAAGGAAGCTGACAGGCAATGCGATGGAGTTAACAATATGCAACATGGCCACCGTAAGAAATGTGGCTATATAAAACCAGATAGCTACGTAGATATGGCGCTCCCTTCTTTTGATGATGGTTCCGAACATATTGATACCGAACACTACCCATACCAGGGCAATTCCAATATCGATGGACCATTCCAGCTCAGCGTATTCTTTTCCGGTGGTAAAACCCAGCGGTAAGGTGAGCGCTGCAGATAGAATAATAAGCTGCCATCCCCAAAAATGCACCAGGCTTAACGACCTGCTGAACATGGGTGCTTTACACAAGCGCTGCAGGGAATAATACACCCCCATGAAAATGGCATTCCCTACAAAGGCAAAAATCACCGCATTAGTATGCAGTGGCCGCATTCTTCCGTAGGTAGTGTACTCAATGCCAAAGTTGAGGGCAGGGAACCGCAATTGCAGGGCCACCCATAAACCTACTGTCATACCTACTATTCCCCACACAACTGTGGCGATGAGGAATTGTCGGACAATCCGGTTGTCGTAACTGAACTTTTCAAGCTCCATGATCTGTGTTTTGTTTTAAGGTTTTCTTTGTTTTTCCTTCGGGTAATTCGTCGAATAGCATTCGCACAGAAGGTGTATAGTCATCTTCAAATTGACCGGTTTTGGCCGACCTGATAAATATGATCAGGAAGACCAGAGCCAAAAAAATGCTGCATCCAATCAGTAGGTAAATGACACTCATAATCGGACACTAAATTCCAAAAGGCATTACCTGCTGCAATTGATGCACCTCAAAATGAATGGTGACTTTTGTCAATCTTTTTAGGAAAGAAAGAAAATGTTGAAAGTTTGCTTGAACAAAAACATCTATTTCAGCAACCGTCTGGCGTACAGCGATGTGAAGCCTGTGGTAAAAAGGACTATGGTGATGGTGCTCAGCGGCATCAAGATGGCTGCAATTACCGGTTGCAATAATCCCTGTAAAGCAAAAAACAAACCGGCAATATTGTAAATGATAGACAACACAAAACTCCAGATCACAATTTTCTTGCTGTATGCAGCATACTGCAGGAGTACATCCGTTTTACCGATTTGTCGGGCATCCAGCACTATATCGCTCGCAGGGGTGAATGCACTGATGTCTGCCGTTACGGCTACACCTACATTGCTTTGCAGTAATGCCCCTGCATCATTCAAGCCATCGCCGAGCATCATGACCTCCTGCCCATTGTTCTGTAATGCTTTAATGTACTACCGCTTGCCTTCCGGCGTGCAGTAATACTTTTGGTACTGTTGATCGAAGAATGCGGAAAGGCGGGTCCTGTCTTTATCGGTATCTCCGGATAAGAGGTGGATGGGGAACTGCTGTTTCAAACGCTCAAATAGTCCGGACATACCATCGAATAAAACAGCTTCAAAACTGCATATACCCAATCGCTCATCATCTATTATAATAACACTTCCCGCTTCCTCATTCTGATCGCTCTTGCCGATAAACAACGTATGTCCGGCCACGACTCCATGAATACCTTTGCCGGGTACCTCGCTGTATTCATGTACCTTCAGCTTGTTTCCGGTATAGCACCACCTGGCAATAGCCCGGCTGTAAGGGTGCGCCGATTCATTGGCCAGCGCATAGATCAACGACTTTTGCTCTTCTGTCAATGATAATCCTGACCAGTTGATTTTGGCTTCTTTGCTTTGTGCAATTGTGCCTGTCTTATCGAAAACGATGGCATTAATGCGCGTCAGTTTCTCCAGCACCTCGGCATTCTTCAGATAGATACCAATTTGTCCCAAACGGGCAATGGCATTACCGTTGGTGAACGTTGCAGACAACAGCAGCGCGCAGGGACAGGCAATAATCATAGGGGTAATGAGGGCATCCAGCGCACGGGAAGGCTCAACTACCAGCCAGAAGATAAATGCTATAAATGATAATATAAATACAATATAGGCAAAATACTTACTGAGCACCTGCACAAATCCACTATCATTGGATTCCTCCGCTTCGCTATCCGATTTGTTCCAAAGTTGGGTAAGATAACTCTGGGATACCTCTTTGATAACCTTGAGTTGTATACTGCTTCCCTTTTGCCTACCACCGGCATACAACAGCTCACCTATTGTGCGGTCTACAGGAACAGCTTCTCCTGTTACGAAGCTATAATCCATATGCGCGTGTCCCATAACGAGTATGGAGTCTGCCGGCACCAGTTCATTGTTTCGAACAATGTACACATCGCCTGTCTTCAACTCCGATACCGGAATTTGTTCTTCTTTCCCATCCTTTATAACTGCTGCTGCCAAAGGGAAATAAGATGTATAGTCGCGGTGAAAGGTGACCATCTTATAAGTCCTGTCCTGAAAGTACCTGCCCAACAGCATAAAGAATACAATCCCTGACATCGAGTCGAAGTATCCGCCCTGCCCTTCCACGAATACCATATATAAACTTCTAACAAATGTGATGATAATAGCCGCGGCGATAGGAGCATCGATATTGAGGTATTTATTTCGAAGGCTCTTCCATGAAGAAATATAAAACTCGTTGGCAGAATAGAAGAACACCGGTATTGCCAGCAGTAAAGACATATATTGAAAAAGCAACTGCAACTGAGGATCTTCGAGCGTACCCTTTGCCAGGTATTCGGGTGCACTGAAAAGCATGATATTACCAAAGCAGAAGCCTGCCACTGCCAGTCTGATTAACCTGCCCTTTTGTGTTTTTTCAGGCGTCTTTTTCTTCTCGTCCTGCAGGCTTAAATAAGGTTCATAACCCACTGAATCCAGCAAGGCCGCTACCTGCGGAAGTGTGATACCCTGTTTATCGGCAATGATAAATATTTCCTTTCTCCTAAAATCAACCCGCGCATGTATGATGTTATCGTTTAAGGTATGCAGATTTTCCAGCAACCATATACAGGAACTACAATGAATATGCGGCAAATAAAACGTGATATGAAATTGCCGTTCGTCTTCGAAGGTTACAAACCTGGATCTTATGTCAGGCCTTTCGAGTACCTGAAAACGCGCATCGGAAATGGTTTCTTTTCTGTTTTTTCCGGGGGCAGCCGCTAAGTCGTAGTAGGTACAGAGATTGTTTTCATTTAATATTTCATAGACCGTTTTGCATCCAAAACAGCAAAAGGGTTTTTCTTCTACATAGAAAACCTCTTCATCGCACTGCTCTCCACAATGGAAACAGTTTAAGCGGGTGGTACTTTCCTTAAGCGTTGCCATAAATACGGCTGCAAGGTAAACAGGTCAGCATGGGCTGCGAATGACCAAAATCACCATTTTAGTCTATTTATGTCTCAGAGTTGACAACTATGGCATAGATTTGTCGTTACATTACCGATATGAAAAAGGCTTTATATCTGCTCATTTTTATGACCGCACTGAGCTATCAGGCACAAGCGCAGGTGACAGAAATCGATCCCACAGAAGATAATATCCCCGGAAAGTCTGAAAAACAAGACCGCGAAAAGCGCTCTTCTGGCGATTCGAAATGGGTTTTTGGCGGAGGACTGGGTGCCAGCTTCGGACAATTTACGAATGTCATGCTTGCACCTATGGTGGGTTACAGGGTTACGCCTAAATTCACCCCCGGTATTGGTTTCAATTACCAGTACGTGCGCCTGAAAGAACCTCCCGGTTTCAATTTCTTTCTGGACTACACCCTGAATACTATCGGTCCCAGTGCGTTCATGCAGTACGACTTATTCTATGGCGTTTTCCTGCACAGTGAGTTTGCTACACAGTGGTATAATCTGGAATACACAGAATCACCTTTCTTTACTGCCAGTGGCAATGAACAGGCCCTCTTTTTAGGAGGAGGTTACCGGTTCGGAGGCAGCGGCGGTGGCGGCGGCTTACAAATCATCGCCTTGTATAACGTATTATACAAAGATTCGAATTTCGTCTACTGGAGACCCTGGAATATTCGCTTTGCGCTGATGTTCTAACCAAACGCAACGCGTCAGATATCGAGTTTCGCGTATTTGGCGTTGTTCTCGATGAACTCCCTTCTCGGCGGAACTTCATCGCCCATTAACATACTGAAAATACGATCCGCTTCAGCTGCACTATCGATGGTTACCCTGCGCAGTGTACGTGTTTCAGGATTCATAGTTGTTTCCCAGAGTTGCTCCGCATTCATCTCACCCAAACCTTTATATCGCTGGATGGTAACAGATTCTTCCTTGCCGCCTTTGGCCAGTTCGGTCACAGCTTCCTTGCGCTGCTCCTCTGTCCAGCAATAGCGGAAATCTTTCCCTTTCTTCACCTGGTACAGCGGCGGAGTAGCAATATAGATGTAACCATGCTCTACCAGCTCGTACATTTTTCTGAAGAAGAAAGTGAGAATCAAGGTGGTAATATGACTTCCATCCACATCGGCATCCGTCATGATTACAATCTTATGGTAACGCAGTTTAGTAGTATTGATAGTCTTATCCTCATTGGGTAAAACACCCAGAGCGGTATAGATATTCTTTATCTCTTCGTTGTCGAGCACCTTGTATTCCAGTGCTTTTTCTACGTTGAGGATTTTTCCCCTCAGCGGGAGAATCGCCTGATAATGTCTGTCGCGCCCCTGTTTAGCCGTGCCACCTGCAGAGTCTCCCTCCACCAGATATAGTTCGCATTTTTCAGGATCCTTCTCGGAACAGTCGGCCAGCTTTCCGGGAAGTCCGGAACCACCCAGTGCACCTTTACGCTGCACCATCTCTCTGGCTTTCCGGGCTGCGGTTCTCGCCTGCGCGGCCACAATCACCTTATTGATGATTATTTTGGCCATTTTAGGATTTTCCTCCAGGTAATTATTGAGCGCCTCACCGGCAATGGTATCTACAATACCCATTACCTCATTATTACCCAGTTTGGTTTTGGTCTGACCTTCGAACTGTGGCTCAGGGACTTTAACGGAAATGAGGGAAGTAAGCCCCTCTCTGAAATCATCTCCTGTTATATCCACTTTAGCCTTTTCGAACATACCTTCCCGGTCACCGTAGGACTTAAATGTCCGGGTTAATGCCCTTCTGAAACCGGCCACGTGTGTACCCCCTTCTATGGTATTGATATTATTCACATAGCTATGGATATTCTCATTATAGCTGTCGTTGTATTGCAACGCCAGCTCCACCTGAACACCATCGCGTTGGCCTTCGGCAAAAATGGGTTCGGGAATGATGGCATTTCTGCTGCCATCGAGGTACACTACAAATTCTGTTAAACCACCCTCAGAATAAAACTCCTGCGTTACAAAGCCACCGCCATCTGTTTTCTCCCGCTCATCAATGAGGGTAAGATGGATGCCCTTATTCAGATAGGAAAGTTCGCGCAAACGGGCTGCCAGCGTATCAAACTTATAGACTGTAGATGTGAAAATCGAGGCATCGGGATGAAAGGTAATAATGGTCCCGGTTTTCTCTGAAACACCAGTTTCTTTCACAGGATAAAGCGGCTTGCCGATTTCATATTCCTGCTTAAATACTTTCCCGTTGCGATGCACTTCTGCGGTAAGGTGACTGGACAATGCATTCACACAGGATACACCCACACCGTGCAAACCACCAGATACCTTATAGGTATCCTTGTCAAACTTACCACCCGCATGCAGCACTGTCATAACTACTTCCAGTGCAGAGCGTTTTTCTTTGGTGTGGATTTCTGTCGGAATACCCCGACCGTTGTCTTCCACTTTAATGGAATTGTCTTCCTGTATGGTAACAACTATCTTGCTGGCATATCCTGCCAGGGCTTCGTCAATGGAGTTATCTACTACTTCATATACCAGGTGATGAAGGCCTTTTACACCTGTATCGCCAATGTACATGGCCGGACGTTTACGTACTGCCTCCAGCCCCTCTAAAACCTGAATATTATCGGCTGTATAATTCGCTCTGTTCTGATCGCTCATCTGCTTTTTGTATAATTTACAATTAAGCAGTAAAGATACCGAAAAGGCAGATTCTTTCCTAAGAACTTACCCACAAATAAATGCCCTGTAAACGTTTGAAAATAAATAACTTACGCCAAATAAAGTAAACTATTTCACAGCGCTGGTCTGAATATAATAATTAGGGTCAGCGAATAGGGTTTTGGGTGCTTTTTTCCCATACTCCAAAGAGGTCACCTGCCAGTTTTGTGTAGGTTGCAATAAAAGCTCTTTATCATCTATTTTAACCCTCACCGGCATAGCAAATCCATTTACAATATTGGCCCAGCGATAATGCAATTCCATTCCGCCTTTTACCGCTACCCAACGGTATTCCAGCAATGGAATGCTGGTGGTACGCAAATACTGGGTGAACACCTTACTGAAATCATATCCGGACTTGGATGAGATATATTGTTCAACGTCGTTGCTGGTCACTGTTTGATGGTAGAAATCTGCATTCAATCCTCTTAGTATTTCCCTGAAGAGACTGTCGTTGTCTATAACTGTTCGGATGGTATGCAACAAGTTAGCACCCTTGCTGTACATATCACCCGAGCCTTCGCTGTTCACATTATAGGTTCCGATGATGGGTGTGTCATTCATGATATTTCTGCGAATGCCCTGAACATACCTGTCGCCATTCTCCTTCGATTTCCAGTATTCGACAAAAAGCGTTTCGCTGTAATCGGTAAATCCTTCATGCACCCACATATCGGCTATATCCCTGGTGGTGATATTGTTTCCAAACCATTCATGTCCGGACTCATGTACAATGATATAATCCCAGTCTTTTCCCTCCCCTGTTCCGGAGAGATCCCTGCCCAGATAGCCATTCATAAAGTGGTTGCCATAGGCGATGGCACTTTGGTGCTCCATTCCCAGGTGCGGTGCTTCTACCATCTTATAGCTATCTGCGTAAAATGGATACGGACCAAACCAATATTCAAAAGCTTCCAGGGTGCGCATGACATCAGGTAGCACATGTGAACGGGCCTGGTCGAGGTGCTGCTTCAGGAACCAAAGCGAAACATCGAGGGTTCCATTCTCTCCCTTATAGGTCGTATCCAGTTTAGCGTACTTTCCGATATAGGGAATAAAATTGTAGTTATTGATGGGGCTCACTACTTTCCACGACCATATCGTATCACCATTAGCCATGGCTTGCTTACCGGTCAGTCGGCCATTGGCAACCCCTGCAAGGCCCGCAGGCACCCGGATATGCATGGTGGCGCTGTCGGCTTCATCGTACTGATGGTCTTTATTGGGGTACCACACACTGGCACCCAGACCCTGACATGCCACGCTGATCCATTGCTGGTTGGCATCATCTGTATCCCATATGGCACCTCCATCCCAGGGCGGTAGTTTAGCCACCCGCGGTTTGCCTTGATAATACACGGTCAGTTTTGCAATATCTCCGGGCTGTTGTCCTTCCGGCATTTCTATGTACAGCACATTTCCTACTCGGGAAACCGGTAACAACTTACCATCGGCTTTTACACTGTCTGCCAGGAGCGGCTCCATCAGGTCTATCTGCATAATGGAGTAAGGTTGCAGCACTTTGTAGGTGATAGTGTTGCTTCCCCTTAGTGATTTCGAACCAAAGTCGAATGCTACCGACAAGTCATAGTGCAGCGCATCCCACCAAATACGTTCAGCGGTAATACTGCCTTGCAGGGTATCGGCCTTTGTAAACGCTTCCTGCCTGTCGAAAAGTTGTGCCTGAGCTGTAACTGCAGTTAAGCACGCCATAAAAAATATATATCGCATTGCCACCATTTACTTGCGAAAATAAGGCCAATTTGTGGCTGTGCACCATTTGTTCACAGACATTAACGCCGGACTTCCCGGGAGTCTGCAGCGACACACAAGTCAACTGGTCCCGGGCATGTGGTTGCAGCGTTTGCACATTGCAGGGTATTGTTGTTAATCAACGATTGGCATGTTTGTAATTATTGGCAGAATTATTGCTTGATAAATGCGTTAAACAATAGTTTTGTAACATAAAATATCAGCTATGCGTCTATCTCTCGTCTTGTTCCTCAGTACTATTTCCTTCTATAGTTTTGGCCAGCTTTCCAATATGGACTTTACGTCTTACGGGTTACCTGACTTCCCTATTGATGAAGAAACCCAGTTGGTGAGTTACAGCGATGTGGTGAATGTGGATGGTGTAGCTGCTGCTGATTTGTACCAACTCGGTCTGGACTGGATCAATAAATACTACAAGAACTCCTCTTCCGTGATGCAGGTAAAGGACAATCAGAAATTCCTGCTGGAAGGAAAACACAGCTTCTATGTCATGAAAGACATTAAAGGCAGTCAGGTGAAGGGCGAGTTAATCAAGTACCAGTTCAACCTGATGTTCAGAGATGGCAGGTACAAATACGTCATTACGAAAATCAATGTACAGAAAACTGCCTACTATGGCATAGAGAACTGGCTGACCGACGAGACCTTATCTACAGAATTCGATATTCAGTCTTATCTGGAGCAGATTCATATTTTCTTTACTGAAACCTATATCCCATCTATGCTGGAAGGCATCGTGCCCGCCGAAAAGAAGGTGGAAGAGCAATGGTAGACCCGGTTTTCAGTTGACTTTTATCACCATCTGCTTTGATAGCTATCATGGACTAGCTTCCATAGTCTTTTGATTTTTGACAGGTAATAACATCATTATGTCTGTACCTGTAAAAAATAAAAGAGTTGCCAAAGATGCGCCGAACTTGTTGAACACAAGAAAAGGCAGCACTAAAGCAAAGGCTAAAACGCCACGGCAAAAGCATGAGGTACAAATCAGTACTATTTTCTTTCCCAGTGATTTTTCTCCCCACAGCAAGCAATTACTGCATTTTGTTGCTGCACTTTGTGAGAAACTTCAGGCCAGGTTAGTACTGTTTCATGCTTATAAGGTCGCAATTGTGGATGAGTATATGCCGGCTACGATGGTAGACACGATGATGGCAGAGGGAGAAGCTGCCGCACTTAAAAAACTCAGGGCGTTGCTGCCTAAGGATGCTTACCCCGATCTGGATGTCAGTTATAGCGTAAAAATGGGATTCACAGCTGAATGCATATCGGATGCGGCTCTGGAGGCCGGTGCTGATTTGATAGTGATGGGGACCAACGGTTGCGATAGTCTTGAAGACCGGGTTTTTGGCACCGTGAGCTGGAATACCATCAAGCATACCAGTATACCGGTGCTTACTTTGCCCGAAGGAATTAAGGATGTGCCCTTTCAAAAAATCATTTTCCCCTTCGAATGCACCGCAAAAGACCTGGACATCATTCAGTTCTGTATCAAACTGGCTGAAATTTTCCATAGTACCATTTACCTGATCCACTTCCTGCTGGAAGGAGCGGTCATCAATAAAACCATTCTTGACAAAATCAATACCCGTTTCCATAAAGAAATCAGTGAGGAACGGCTTCAGATTCATATTCTTGCCGATAAAAACATAACTGGAGGAATTTCAAAATTTGCAGAGCGCGTAAGTGCCGATACTGTAGTAATGGTCACCCACAACCGAGGCCTTATGGCGACCCTTTTTCATATGAGTACCACCCGAAAAATGGTGCTTTATAACAATACCCCATTATTGGCATTTAAGGCAGAATAGTTATAGATTTGTGTACTTAGGCTACTCAAAAACTATTCTATGAAAACAAAGTTGACTGTACCGGATTGCGAGCATTGTAAGAACCGAAATTCGACTCTTTTTCATTTCTGCCATACCACTGAAACTGAGGTAATTAACGAAAATAAAACCTGTGCCCTGTACAAAAAAGGCCAGGTTGTTTTTCATGAGGAATCGAATTCCTACGGATTGTACTGCCTTAACTCAGGCAAAGTAAAACTCTATAAAATGGGTCCCGATGGCAAAGAGCAAATACTCAAAATCGTTACACCGGGTGATTTTATTGGTTATGGTGCATTATTATCTTCCTCCCCATACAGGGTGACGGCAGAAGTTATTCAGGATGCTGTAATCTGTTTTGTTCCCAAAGAAATCATCATTCAGCTGTTCAAAGACAACAGCAGGTTTTCGGAAGGAATGGTCAAACTACTGACTAAGACACTCGATGATACGGTAGAAAAAATGGCTGACATTGCCTACAAACCTGTTCGCGGTCGCATTGC
>ERZ888423.1290-NODE-1290-length-21988-cov-9.192587_pt1 | contig 21988 bp, 28 predicted proteins | sample MGYA00520523_ERZ888423 | MGnify/ENA primary metagenome ERZ888423 (study PRJEB32303, sample SAMEA104408611) | aquatic metagenome | biome: Brackish water; feature: Pelagic; material: water | place: Baltic Sea | collected 2014-06-08T10:24:00 | depth 30,27 m ...
CTATACTTGATGCTGGCCAGGCGAGCGCATAGTAGCAGGGTGCGGCCCGCTTAATTGCGGCGCAAAATTGCTACACCGCACGCGGAAACCAATTAATCCAATTCCGTCCACGGCCAAGGTTTCACCTCACTCGCCGCGGTTTGATAACGCACCGCTTTGGCCATCCACACGCCCAAGGTCGTGCCAAATTCTGCCAGCGTTTCATTGGGTTCGCGTTTGTTGAACACCATGATGATGAATTGTAGCACGGTGATCACGCCTAGCACGGTATGTGACATAGACAACATCACGGCGATCAGGATCATCCAGACCAAACGCATCCATAGGCTTTCATAATCGGGTTCATTTTCGTTGTTCATGCGTTTTCTCCCTCGCGCGCTTTGGCGAACACCGCGTCGATCATCGCCTGCGTGCCGCGCGCCTGTTCCAGCGGCCATGCGTATTGCGCGCCACTGCGCACCGTCTCACCAAAAGCCTCCACTTGATTGATATAATGGTTGTCAGCCGGAAAGCGTTCAACCCGCACAGCCATTCCATTTTGATGCAATTCCACCCGCGCTTCGCCAAAGCGTTGCGGATTAAACGGCGCTGTCAGCTTTACGATGCCCTGATCGCCGATAAACGCCATGTCCTGCAAGGGGTGCATCCGCATCGAATTGACCCAATGGGCACTGAACCCATCGAACCGCGCCGACACCCGCGCCACCACGTCTACGCCGTTTTCAAAGGTCAGATCAGCATGGGTGATCGCCACGGGCTCTTGCCCTGTCACCCAGCGCGTCGCGCCGTAGGTATAGACGCCAATATCGGGGATGCCGCCGCCGCCAAATTCCGGTTTTTGTCGTACGTTTGCCATGTCGCCCGCGTTGTTATAGGCGAACGTCCCCTCGACATGCATCAGGGTGCCAATCGCGCCGGTTTGCACCAATTCACGGGCGCGCTGCCATTGCCGATGATGCACAATCATAAAGGCTTCGGCGATGTGCAGGCCGGTTTTGTCACGCAGTGCGATCAGATCATCAATCTCGTCCGCAGCCATCGCAATCGGCTTTTCGCACAGCACATGTTTGCCCGCGTTCAACGCGCGTTTGGACCACTGCACATGCAAGTGGTTGGGAAGCGGGATATAGACTGCATCAATGTCTGGATCGGCCAGCAGCGCGTCATAATCAGCGTAGACACGCAAGCCGGGCACGATGTCGACAAACGCCTGCGCCTTGTCAGGTGATCCACTGGCCAACGCCACAAGCTGGGCGCCACGGGCCGAATGGATCGCTGGCCCCATCTGTTCACGGGCAAATTTCGACGCGCCCAGAATACCCCAGCGGATGACTTTGTTCATGTGATGCGGCCTTTCCTGCGTCCGGTCCAGAAATGAAATTTGGCAGGGCGCGGGCGCCATTGCAAGGTCGCGTTATTTCAACTGGCTGTCTTTGCTGCCACGTCGGTTGATCCCGCCACGCGCTTTGTGCGCACCGTCGCGTTCGAGTTGGCAATCAATGCACAGCTTTACGCCGGGCAAGGCCGTGCGGCGTTTTTCGGGGATCGGTTCTTCGCATTCGGCGCAATTGGTCAGGCTTTCGCCCGTTGGTTGGCGGCGCGCTTTCATGCGGGCCAACTCGTCGCCGATCGATGCTTCGATCTGCTCGCTTACTGCGCCGTCTTTTGCCCAGCCACCGGCCATATCGCACCCCTTTGCGCCAAAGAAAAACCCCCGCCAGAGAAACCGGCGGAGGCAATCAAATCAAGCGTTTTCCAGCATGCCTTTTTCATTGGCAAGGCTGCGCATCCGCTCTTGCAGCTTTTCGAACGCGCGCACTTCAATCTGGCGGATCCGTTCGCGGCTGACCGAATACTGACCAGAGAGGTCCTCCAGTGTGATCGGCTTGTCCTGCAAACGACGCTGCACAAGGATATCCTTTTCACGATCGTTCAGCACATCCATGGCTTCGGTCAACAACTCGCGGCGCGTTTCCAACTCGTCGCGTTTTTCATAGTCGCCAGCTTGATCGGCACTTTCATCCTCAAGCCAGTCCTGCCATTGCATCGTGCCTTCACCGTCCGACCCGACGGTCGCATTCAGCGATGCATCACCGCCCGACAAACGGCGGTTCATTGATACAACTTCGGCCTCGGTCACACCCAGATCATGTGCGATCCGTTCAACGTTTTCAGGGCGCAAATCGCCTTCTTCCAGCGCTCCGATACGGTTTTTGGCCTTGCGCAGGTTGAAGAACAACTTCTTTTGCGCTGACGTGGTGCCAAGTTTGACCATCGACCACGAGCGCAGCACATATTCCTGAATGCTCGCGCGGATCCACCACATGGCATAAGTCGCCAGACGGAAGCCTTTTTCGGGGTCAAAGCGCTTCACAGCCTGCATCAGACCAACGTTTGCTTCGGAAATCACCTCGGCTTGGGGCAAGCCATAGCCACGGTAACCCATGGCAATTTTGGCAGCCAATCGCAGGTGTGACGTGACCATCTGATGCGCAGCATCAGTGTCTTCGTGGTCCACCCAACGCTTGGCGAGCATATATTCCTGCTCGGGCTCAAGCATCGGAAACTTGCGGATATCCTGCATATAACGGTTCAGGCCTTGCTCTGGCGACGGGGCCGGCAGCCTTGCATATTCACTTACATTACTCATCTTGTCCCTCCCAATGTTTACTGGCTTAACATCTATTTGGTGGCGCTAACGGACTAATTCAAGACCATCTGCATCAATTTGTTTAACAAGATATGAACCCGCGTCCGTCGTTTTGCGAGAGATGTTTCTGCGCGTTCACGCACATGCGATGGTGTGTTTCAATCCCATGTGGCACCGTGACAGTGTAATTCCATCAACTTCCATACTCGATTAGTGCTGTAATATTGGGAAAAGGCCCATTCTATTCCCATGGCAGACTTTGCAGCCTATCTTATCAATCTGGAGTGATCGAGCGAACGACGCGCCTATGCGCAGAACGCCATGCAAGCGGCCAATTGGAAAGCACAGATTATTGCTGCTGTTGACGGGCAGCATCGTCAAGCAACCGATTTCGACATTTACGATGAAGGTGCGGCGATGACACGGCATGACCGCGCCCTGATTGGTGGCGAAGTCGGCTGTTATCTTAGCCACATCGCCGCGATTGATGCGTTTCTCGCGTCAGGTGCGCAATTTGCGCTCGTATTGGAAGACGATGCAACGATCCCACTGGACGCAAGGACAATTGTGTCGACATTGATAGACCAAATCGAAATTTCCGCTCCAGACTGGGACATCATCCATCTTCCCAATACCCGCTTTGGGAGGTCGATTCGTGGCCCTGTCGATACTGAATTGCGGTCTTTTTGCGCGCGGCGGCTGCGCGGTTTCTCGCTAGACGCGCCACCGTTTTCAGCCCGCCCTGTCGCGAGCGACATCAACTCGGCCCATGCACACCGTCGCAATGGCTCAAGGGTCGGATCCCCCCTGAAGTCCAAGATCATGCGGCATTTTCCTGACTACATGGCAACGTATTGGAACATGTTCTATCGTTAGGTGACAGGCAGCCTCAGGATTTCCAGCAGTTCGGTCATATCCGTGGGCAAGGGCGCGCTAAAATGCACTTTTTCGCCCGTAACCGGATGCACAAACCCTAAACTGGCGGCGTGCAGCGCTTGGCGCGGAAAATTACGCACCGCGTCCACTGCAACCACATTCACCGCTTTTGCGGACAGTTTTCGTTTGCCGCCATAGGTCGGATCGCCGATCAGCGAATGCCCCACATGCGCCATATGCACGCGAATCTGGTGCGTGCGGCCGGTTTCCAGCCAGCACTCGATCAAGGACGCGACAGGCGTTACGCCGAATGTCTCAAGGATCCGCGAGCGTGTCACCGCGTGCCGCCCGCCGTGCCACAGCACCGCTTGGCGTTGACGATCGTGTTTATGACGCGCCAGTTGCGTCGAAATTTTCAGAATATTGCCGCTTTCAAAGTTTGTGCCCCGCACACCGCGCAGACGCGGATCATTTGCGTCAGGGGCGCCGTAACAGACGGCCTGATAATGGCGCACGACTGTGTGCCTTTCAAACTGGGCGGCCAACCCGTGATGCGCCTTGTCGGATTTGGCGACAACCAGCAGCCCGCTGGTTTCTTTATCAATCCGGTGCACAATTCCGGGCCGCTTTTCGCCGCCCACTCCCGACAGGCTTTCGCCGCAATGATGGATCAACGCGTTCACAAGCGTGCCGCTGGGCGATCCGGGCGCCGGATGCACGACCATGCCCGCAGGTTTATTAATCACGACCAGGTCGTCGTCTTCAAACACCACCTCAAGCGGGATGTCTTCCCCGCCAATATGGCTTTCGGTGGCCACTTCGATTGTTACCGCTACAATGTCCCCTTCGGCCACCTTGGCGCGCGGGTCAGTTACAACGGTGCCGTTCACCGTGACCTCACCCGCGGGGATCAGTTTGGCAAGGCGCGAGCGTGACAGCGACGCATCTTCTGGCACATCTCGCGAAAGCGCCTTATCAAGGCGCGCAGGCGGATCAGCCGCGATTTCGAAACTGACAATTTGGCGGGCGGGGGACGCACCCATAGAACATGCTCCTGATGAAACGCCGGAATTACCGGCAAGCTTGAAATTACTGCGCGGCATGGTCTTTGTGCTGACCGGCGTGATGATTTTGGGCTTCATAGTCCTGATCGGATTGTTTGTCATCCGCTTCGGTGGTGATCCCGTCGCATTGCCCGACCGCGTGACATTACCCGAAGGGGCAAACGCCGCAGCATTTACCCAAGGCAGCGACTGGTTTGCCGTAGTGACAGACGACGACCGCATCCTGATTTACGATCAAGGCACGGGCGCGTTGCGCCAAACCATCACGGTTGATCACTAGGCTGCTGCACCGCCGCCCGCCATTCCTCAAGGAAACGTTCGCGTTTTAGCGGATCGACAAACACCAGCAATCCCGGCCCCAGACGAATCGGGCGCAGGTGCGGACCAGCCGCCAATGCTGACTCGTCAATTGCCGGCAGGCCGGTTTGCGTCTCGATAATTTGCTGGCCAGCGGGTGATAACATGAACCCTAGAAATGCCGCACCAAGCTCGGGCGACGGTGCCTGCTGCGGGATCAAAGCTGTGCGCAACAAGGTCAGAGTGAAATCCTCAAGCGCGACGATGACGTCGCCGGCATCCGCGTCCAGACGCGCCTCGGCGTAACTGCCCAACACGTTATAGGCCATGACCAGTTCCCCCGCCTGCAGGTCCGCGATCATCGCGCCCGACGCACTGTAAAGGCGCGGATGCATCCCGCCCATGACTTCGGCCAACCGCCAAAACGTATCGGATTGGCGCGCGTCTTGGGTGGCAAATAAATACCCCGCACCCGATAGCGTCGGATCATAGGTGCCGATACGCCCCGTAAAGACGTCAGGGTAATCGCGCATCAGGCTGATCAAATCTTGTCGGGTGCGCGGCAGGGGCAAATCACCCAATCCAGCGCGCGACACGATCAGAACGACAGGTTCCTGTGCAAAGGCAAACAGACGATCCTGCCAATGCGCCCAAGCGGGCCAATCAAACCCCGCCGCACCACGAAACGGCTGGGCAAAGCCGTCATTGGCCAGTTTCATCTGCAAATCCATCGCCGATGAAATCGCCAGATCGTATCCCGCGCCTTCGTCGTAAAGGGCGCGATACACCTCTTGACTGCTGGCCACGGTGTAGCGGATCGAAACGTCAGGGCGGGTCGCCTGAAAGGCCCGCAACAGTGGCGCGAAAATCCCGGTGTCTGTGGTGGACAGAATGCGCAATTCACCGCCCGTGCCGGTCCCTGCAAATAGGGTATCTTCTTCAATCTCAAAGGCCGCGACCATGGCGGCCCAGCAGATCAACAGCCCACTTAGGACAGCGGTAATTGCAGGGTTGCGCACGCGCCACCTCCTTTGCGGTTCACAATATCAAAACTGCCGCCCGCAGCTTGGGCGACCTCGTTGACGATGGTCAGACCCAGACCCGAGCCAACCACATCGCCGACATTTTCACCGCGCTGAAACCGCTTCGTGAGGGCCTGCGCCTGTACGCCCGACAACCCGCGCCCACGGTCACAAACCAAGATTTCTGCGCGGCCGTCACCAAGCTTTAGCGCGATATCAACCTGCGTTTCGGGGTCCGCGTATTTAATCGCGTTATCAACCAGATTGCGCAGCGCGCTTTCCAAAAGCAGGCGGTCACCCGTGACCTGAACCGGATCAACGGGCACATCCAGCGCAATCACGATCTCGCGCAGATCGGCTGTGGGCTCGAACGCGCGTGCGATGTCACGTGTCAGCGCGCCCAGATCAAGGCGTTCATCGGTGCGCTGATCGGTGCGATAAACCACGGTTGCATGATCCAGCAATTGCCCCGCAGATCGCGCCGAAGCATCCACAGCCCGCACCACACTGCGCAACGCGGTGCGCGTCGCATCATCGTTGGTTTGGCGCAGGGCGATTTCGGCTTGGGCCCGCACCGTGGCAAGCGGCGTGCGGATATGATGTGCGGCTTCGGCAATAAACGTTTCGGTGCGCGACAACGCGCCGCCAAGGCGGGTGATAAACCCGTTCAAAGCCGTAACAAACGGTGCAAGTTCGCGCGGCGCGTCACGATGGATCGGGCGCAGGTCTTGAGGGCCGCGCCGCCCCACGGCTTCCGCCAGACGGTTGATCGGGCGCAGCACTGTGCCCGCTGTCAGGATGGACAACAGCGTCGCCACCACAAAGAACCCCAATCCAAGGGCCGCCGCACGGTTCGCCATATTGGCCACAATCGCCGCTTGGCCCTGGCGGGTCTGGCCGACGATAATCACCGCCTCAACCGCGCGCCCCTGCACCAGAACGGTGCGTGACACAGCGGCAATCCGCAGGTCAACATCGCGAAACGGGCGGCTGTAATAGCGTGGCTCAAGCCCCGAGGCTGTCCCATCAGGTGCGGGCAGATCATCATATCCGGTAACTGTCTGATTGCCGACCATGATGCGATAAAAAACCCGGTCCTGCCCGATCGCCCCCAACATCGAAAACGCGGTGTAGGGAATATCGACCTCGATCCCGTCTTCACCACCACGCAGTTCATCCGCAATGGTTGTCGTGGCCGCGCCCAGAATACTGTCTTGCGTGGTTTCCACGGCGGCGTCCGCAACCGTGCGCACCGACAGATACAGCAGTCCCGACAAAAGCGCCGCAACGACGACAAGCTGCAACACAAGGCGCTGGCGAATCGATGGCGACGTGGCGCGTGCGCTGCTCATGTTTGGGTCAGCCGATAGCCGACACCGCGCACCGTTTCGATCCGCGCACGGCTGCCATCCAGCTTGCGACGCAACCGGCCCACGTAAACTTCGATAGCGTTATCGGTGACGGTCTCGGCGTAGGAAAACAGCCGATCACACAATTGCGCCTTGGAGAAAATCCGGTCTGGTGCGGACAAAAGCACCTCGAACAGACGCAGTTCGCGGTTGCGCAATTCCCGCGCATCGCCGTTCACCACCACGGTGGCCGAGAGCGGATCAAACACCAGATCAGCGTAGCTGCGCGTGGTCTGTGCGACACCTGACCGGCGGCGCAAGACTGCCCGCACGCGCGCCTCTAACTCGGCGAAATCAAAAGGTTTTGTGACATAATCATCGGCACCGCTGTCTAGTAAGGCAACCCGATCCGTCACCGCAGATCGCGCCGTCATCACGATCACTGGCGTGTCGCGTTTTGCACGCCTGTGGGCCGCCAAAAAGTCGCGCCCGTCACCGTCTGGCAGCATGATATCGAGCAAAATCAGATCATAGGTTGCACTGCCTAAATGGTCTTCGGCGCTTTGCAGGGTCGGGGCCCAGTCAACACCATGCCCGTCCATGCTTAGGCGGGTCTGCACCGACTGTGCGAGGTCGGTGTTATCTTCGACCAGCAGAAATCGCATCGCACCCTCCTCTTTGTTTATTTTCGTCCGTGACAGGTTCATGTCAGGTTGAAGCGAAATCCTGCGCATCTGCAAGGGGCTGTTGCAATTGTCGCCAGCCCTGCACGAAATCTCTGGGAGGAGACCCTAAATGAACAAGTTAACTTTTAAGGCGCTGGTCACTGGCGCCGCCATAACCCTTGGCACATCTGCCATGGCCGCCGAGTGCATCGCACCGGCAAACCCCGGCGGTGGCTGGGATTTCACCTGCCGCCAGATCGGCAAGATTCTGTTCGACATCGGCGAAGTCGATAGCCCCGTTCAGGTTACCAACATGGCTGGCGCTGGCGGCGGTTTGGCATTTAGCCACGTTGTCACCGAACGCTCAAGCGATGCTGACCTGATCATTGCTGCATCTTCGGCAACCACAACCCGTTTGGCACAAAACGCCTATGGCGGTGCGACCGCCGATCAGGTGCGCTTTGTTGGCGCCATCGGTGCCGATCCGGGCGTTATTGTCGTCGCAGCAGACAGCCCGTTCCAAACACTGAACGATCTGGTTGATGCCGTTCTGGCCGATCCAAGCTCGGTTGCCTTTGCTGGCGGCTCGGCTGTTGGCGGGTTTGACCACCTCAAGCCGCTGCAAATCCTCAAGGCTGCTGGCCTCGAAGATATCACGCAGGTGAAATACATCGGTGTTGACGGTGGCGCAGATGCGATCACCCAGACAATTGGTGGCTTTACCCAAGCGATGACTGGTGACATGTCCGAAATCGTTGGATTTGTTCAGTCCGGTGACGTGCGTGTACTGGCCGTTCTGACCGAAGAACGCGTGCCTGGCTTCGAAGATATCCCAACTGCTATAGAGCAGGGCTATGACGTTGTCGCCGTGAACTGGCGTGGTCTTTACGTGCCCTTGGATATTTCCGACGAGGAATTCCAGGTCTGGGCCGACCGTCTGGCAGCAGTCGCAGCCAGCGATGCATGGCAGCAGGCAATGATGGACAACGGTCTTGCCCCGTTCACCAAAGTCGGTGGCGATTTCCAGTCGTGGATTGACGGCGTTGTGGCCAGCACCGAAGAGCTGAGCCGCGAAATCGGCGTGATCCAGTAAGATGGCGCGCTTGTCAGACCGCATATTCGGTCTGGCCATGATCTGTGTGGCGCTCGTGTATATCGCGAGCGCCCTCCAGATTCAGGTCAGTTTTCTTGCCGATCCCGTCGGATCGAAGGCCTTTCCGATCGGCGTGGCTTCCGTTGCAGTCATCTGCTGCGTCGTGATGATCCTACGCCCTGACGAAGAGCCGGACTGGCCTGTTTTATGGACAGTCGGTTCGATCCTGATCTCGATCGTGCTGCTGGTGGGATACGCCTATGCGTTGCGCCCATTGGGTTTTTTGATCCCCACGGCGATCGTCGCGGGCGCACTCAGCTACCAGATTACGCCCAAACCAGTTGCCGCAGTCCTCACGGGTCTTGGCCTTTCGGCTGGCTTGTTCGTTCTGTTCAAATTCATTCTTGATCTGGGCCTTGTCGGCTTTCCACGGGGGTGGTTCTGATGGAACTTTTTGATAATCTCGCGCTTGGCTTTTCGATCGCTTTTTCGCCCTACACGCTGTTCCTTGCAATTCTCGGCTGCTTTATCGGCACAATAGTCGGCGCGCTGCCGGGCCTTGGCCCTGCGAACGGTGTTGCGATCATGATCCCTATTACCTTCTCGCTGCAGCTTGATGCTGTGGCCGCCCTCGTGCTGCTCACATCAATCTATTACGGCGCGATGTATGGCGGGCGGATCAGCTCGATCCTGCTCAATATTCCGGGCGATGAACCGGCCCTGATGACGACCCTTGACGGGTATCCGATGGCAAAGAACGGGCGCGCCGCTGACGCGCTGGTCATTTCCGGCGTCGCAAGCTTTGTCGGCGCTTTGCTGGCCACAATCGGACTGATGCTTTTGGCCCCGCTTCTTAGCCGCGTCGCCTATGAATTTGGCCCCGGCGAATACTTCGCGCTTTATCTGCTGGCCTTTGCCACCTTGGGCGGCATTTCGTCCAATAACCAAGCCAAGGCGGCACTGGCATCTTGTATCGGCCTGATGATCGCGATGATCGGCCTTGATCCCAATTCTGGCCTGCCCCGCATGACGGGGGGCAACCTGCACCTTTATGACGGCATTGATTTTCTAGTCGCCATTGTCGGGCTGTTCGCCGTATCTGAGATTTTCTTTTTCATCGAAAGCCACGGGAAATCATCCGCCGTGGGTGTGAAAGTCGGCAAGGTTCGCGTGCCTTGGGCTGATATCTGGGACACACGTTGGACCATGCTGCGGTCAAGTTTCGTGGGCTTTTTCGCGGGCGTTTTGCCCGGTGCGGGTGCCAGCCTTGGCAGCTTCATGACCTATATGATGGAGAAATCCATCGCGGGTGAAAAAGGCGGCTTTGGCACAGGTGTGCCCAAAGGTGTCGCCGCCCCAGAGGCGGGCAATAACGCCGCCGCCGGTGGTGCGTTGGTGCCAATGCTGACGCTGGGCGTGCCCGGTTCAGGGACGACGGCCGTCTTGCTGGCGGTGCTGGTTACGCTCAACATCACCCCCGGTCCGACCTTATTCACAGAACGTCCCGACGTCGTTTGGGGGTTGATCGCATCGCTCTTGATCGCCAACGTCGTGCTGCTGATCATGAACGTGCCGATGGTGAAAATCTTTGTGCGAGTCTTACAAGTGCCACCCGCGATTCTGTTGCCGGGTGTTACGATGATCAGCTTTGTGGGAATCTATTCGCTGACAGGCAGCTACTTTGACCTGTTGCTGGTCGTCGCATTCGGTGTGCTCGGCTATCTGTTACGCAAGCTGGATATCCCGACGGTTCCGGTGATCCTTGGCATCCTGCTGGGCCACCAGATGGAGAAACAGCTCCGTGATGCGATGGTTCTGTCTGACGGCAGCGCGTGGGGGCTGATTTACACACGCCCAAGCGATACGACCGACCTGTCGGTGATTGCCCTGTGCCTGCTGATCGCCGCCGTGTTGGGTTTCTTTGCGCCAATCTTCCTGCGCAAGGTCCTGACCAAACCACAGGCTGTGTCTGACTAATGGTGCGGGTTCTGATCCCTTCGGGCGCGCTTGGCCTTGGCTATGACAAGGCGGCGCTTGATCGCGCGGTTGCGGCCAAACCCGACCTGATCGCAATTGACGGGGGGTCCACGGATAGTGGGCCCTCCTACCTTGGGCGGGGCGTGTCGAAATACGCCCGCGAAAGCACCAAGGTCGAATGGCGCGGGCTGATCCAAGCGCGCACAAAGGCAGGCTGTCCACTGGTCATCGGTACGGCGGGTACCTGCGGCACGGACAGCATGGTTGATTGGCTCTACGACATCACAATCGAAATCCTGTCCGAACTGGGTCAAAGCGCCAAGATCGCGCGCCTCTATAGCGAGCAAGACCCGCAAGTCATCGCCCGGACACAGATCACTCCCCTGTCAGCCGCTCCCGACGTGGACGCCGCGACGATCGCCAGTTGCGAGCATATCGTCGCCCTCGCAGGCGTAGAACAAATTCAGGTCGCGCTGAACACGGGTGCGGACATCGTCATCGCGGGGCGCACCACCGACACTGCCATCATTGCCGCCCTGCCCTTGCAGAACGGCGATAGTGCAGGCGGCGCTTGGCACGGTGCCAAGATCGGCGAATGCGGCGCAATCTGCACGACCAATTCCGCCACTGGCGTCATCATGATCGACTTTGATGCTGATGGTTTCACGATCACACCGCTGGCCGACGACACCCGCGCCACTCCGCACACCGTAAGCGCGCATATGCTTTATGAAAACTCCGATCCGTTCATCCTTTATGAACCGGGCGGCCATCTTGACGTGACGGGCGCGACCTATACCGCCAAGAACGACACGACCGTGCGCGTGGAAGGATCCACATGGGTGCCTTCGGACAAGTATACAGTTAAACTCGAAGGGGCCCGGATCACCGGCTACCAGACCATCGCCATCGCGATCCTGCGTGACGCACATTACGTGGCGAACGCGCAGGCTTGGTGCGACGACATCCTCAACCACCACAAGTCCAAGGTGACAGATCGTATGGGGCTGGACCCAGCCACTTGGTCTGCCGAACTGCGCATTATAGGGCGCAACGCGACCCTTGGAGCGCTGGAAACACGCACCGCCGACACAGTCGAACTGGGCGTTCTGGCAATCCTGACAGCGCCTGATCAGCAGACGGCGGCGACGCTTGCAAAACTGATGAACCCCTATCTGTTGCACCACGCGCTGAGTAATAACGAACCGATGCCCACCTTCGCGTTCCCGTTCTCCCCGGCTGAAATCGACCGTGGCGCGGCCTATGAATTCGTCCTGCACCATGTAATGGAACTGGCCGACCCAATGGATGCCTTCCGGCTGGAGGTGACCGATGTCTAGCGTTGGCGAAATTGCCCAGAAAGTGCGATCAAAAAACGCGGGTCCGTTTTGGCTAACCGTCGATATTTTCTGCGGTACGCCCAAGGCGTTTGAACAGCTCAGGGACAACCTCAGCACGGATCGCGTCGCGACGCTGTTCCAGATTTCATCGGATCAGATCAAACGCTTTGATATCCCTGATCTGAACGTGATCAAATTCAGCATGCCGCGTCCAACGATCCAAGGGGCGCGCGATGATCGCGACATGCACGGTGCGGGCTGGGGTCCCCTCGTGGCCGAACTGGATGTTAACTAGTCGCGCTTGAACATACCGCTTAGAAACGGCGCGCCAAGGATCACAAAGACGATCCGGATCAAATGGTGCGCCACAACCACCGCTGCATCTGCCCCCGCCACCAGCGCAACAATCGCCATTTCCGCCTGACCACCGGGTGAAAATGCCAGAATGGCCTCGGTCACGGGCAGCCAACCCATATTGATCACCACGACGGCGAACGCCGACGAAATGGCAAGAATGATCAGCGTGTAACCCACGCCCGCAGCCACATCCACGCGCAGTTCGCGCCAGCTGATGCCTGCGTATTTCACACCAACCGTGAAGCCGATAAAGAACTGCGCGGCCTGTATCGCCTCGGCGGGTGGGCGAAAGTGGATCACCCCTGCCAGCGACAGCGCCGCCGTCAAAAACAGTGGCCCAAGGATGGATGCGCCGAACATACCGATGGCCTTGGCACCTTGCCATCCAACCAGCCCTGCTGCAGCCATGATCAACAATTCTTGCACTGGAATCGACGTGATCGGCGCGCCCACCGGCGCGTTCAAATCCGCATCAAACCAATAGGCAAAAACAAACGGCAGTAGCGTCACCACAATCAACACGCGGGTCGCGTGGATCAGGGAAAGCGCGCGCACATCACCGCCCGCTTCTTCGCCAAACAGCAGCATATCCTGCAAGCCACCGGGCATCGCTGAATAGAATGCGGTGGCATGGTCAAACCCGAAAACGCGGCGGAAAAACGGATACCCCACCGCACCGATACAGATCACCAGCACCGGCATCAGGGCCAGCGTGTAAATCATCCCGCCAAGCTGGCCGAACAGCGCAGGCGTAATCGTCGCGCCGACTGCCACACCCAAAACCGTGCGCATCACCGTGCTGGCGCGCGGCGCGCCGCGCAAGTTCACACCAGCAAGTGCCGCGATCAAACACCCCAGCATCGGGCCCAGAAGCCACGGCAGCGGCAGATGCGCCAGCTTGAATGTGCCAATGCCAAGGGCCGAAATAAAAAGGGTCGCTAACAATGGGGGCATGGCCCGTTCCGGCGAATGAGGCGCCGGATCAACCATTGTCCAGCTAAGTGGAGGAATGGTACCGCCTCCCCGGCTTGAACGGGGGACCCCTGGTTCCACAAACCAGTGCTCTAACCAACTGAGCTAAGGCGGCACACGAGGTCGATTTAGCGCCCATGCCAGATGAATGCAAGTCACCAGACACATGAAATCGACGCCGCTGCTTGATTGCGCGGCCCTTGCCAATCCAGCCCGCGCCGCGCTAAGCCATCCACAGTTCATATAGGAGGCCAGCATGGGCATCGACACCGAACGCGACATCGAAGCCGACATGCAGATCGGTCCGACCGATCAAGGCATGGTGCGCATTTTCATCGTAGGAAACGGCATCGAAATTCCGATGGATTTTGATCCCGACGAAGCAGCCGAAATCGCCGAGGAAATCTTGGCGGCGTCCAAAGCCGCGCGCTTAGTCAAATAAAGCCCGACATTTAGCGCACGTACCCCTTGTCAGCTGCCCCGTATCCCTGCCACCTTTGGCTTTGGGGGACGGAATGTTCAGACTTTTCAAAACCGGCGAAGCCTTGGGTAATTTTTCGACCATCCTTATGGGTGCGTCGATTTTCGCCTTTTCGGCCAGCACCGGCGTCGTGCCGCCACCGGGAACGGTGCGAACCTCGCTTGGGGCCGGACGTCTGATCGCACATCTGTCGGATGAAAAACGCAAAATCGCCGAGCAAATATTGGCCTTGTTTCGCAAACAGATCGAAAAAGATCCGGAAGGTCTGATCCGCCAATGCACGCCAATGACGCGATGCGCGAAAGCACGATGGCGAGCTTTGATCAGGTTCTGCCCCATATCAAACTGCGCCCGAGCGAAGTTGTCAGCGGGCGTCTTGATGGTAAACGCATGGCGGATTTATTGCCCGCCAAGGCCGAAGTTGCGCTGCTACCCGCTTTGATCGGGTCGAAGCCTTGTTGCGGGAACAGATCCGTGACGGTGAACAGACCGCCAAGGCGCAGATGAACCTTGCCAACTCATTGCATGCTTTGGCGATCCGCGAACCCTGCAATGACCGCCTGACCCGCGCAATAGAGGCTTATGACGCAGCCCTGGACGTGCGCCGTGCTGATACCCGGTCACCCGCTTGGTGAATGGGAAGAGAACCGCGATATCCTGACCCAATCCCTCGCGGCAATCCAAGGCGCGGTTGAGGTCCGACAGCGCAAGGTGAATGAGGCGCGTGGGCAATGACAGTCCTTAATCGCGGCATCACACGGCGCGCGTTGTCCAGCCTGGCAGATGATGCGCCCGTAGATCGCCTGACGACACTGGGCCAAGACGGTCTGGCGATGCTGCATGACGACGCCGATGCTGGGCATGCCCAGCTTGACGATGTGATGAACGAATTGTCAGATGTGGGTCATTTCCGTGGTGCGGCCTTGCTGGTGCGCGAGCGTGACAGGCTGCTGAACGTGGCCCCGCTTAGGGCTGCAAAAGGCTGAACGCACGACTGGGGCGCGGATCGCGTAACGATTGCAGACGCAGCGCCGTGGTGCGCGCGAATTTTTGCACCATCACCTTGCGACGCGCCGGGGCCAGTTTGTTTTCCGGCCCGATTCGCAAAATTTCAGCATCGTAAGCATCGGCAATGATCAGCCCCGTGTCATCGGGTAGCAAATCCGTTGGAAAATCACTATCGACCGCCCAAAAGAACCTGTCACACCATTCCAGATAACCCTGCCATTTGTTGTCTGACTGGAAATCGGCGCGGGATGATTTGCATTCAATCACCCAAACCTCTCCCTTGGGACCAAGCGCCATCACATCAACCCGTAGCCCGGATGTGGGCACCAATTCTTCGACACTGACGAAATCATGCCCAAGCAAGTGGCGGCACACGCCGCGGGCTAGCCGCTGACCGGGCTGCATCGTGTCCAAAAACGTATCGGTGGTGACGTCATTCTGCATCGCCCACACTTGAACAATAGGTGAACAAAACGCAAGAACCGATCAACGCTCGTCATGATACCTTTTGGTATCCTTGAGGACATGAAACCATAAGGTATCGCGATTATTCTCATGACACACCAAGAACACCTCCCGTTTCTCGCACTGTCTGACTCGACGCGCCGCACTATCCTGTTGATGCTGCGCGATCACAACATGACCGTCGCGCAGGTTTCTGAAAACTTTGATGTGACCCGTGCCGCCGTGAAAAAGCACCTGACCGTGCTGCCTGACGGCGGGCTGATCACCACCACCAAACGCGGGCGCGAACGCATGAACGCCCCTAACCCACAGGGCTTGGCACCCGTTCTTGATTGGCTCGGCTTTTTCGATGCCTTCTGGGATGACCGACTTACAGCCCTGAAATCTGGCGTCATAAAGGTCATGCAATGATCTACAACACCCTCAACAAAACTATCTTTCTGCGCGCCAGCACGGAACAGGTATGGGCCTATCTGACCGACCCCGACAAGCTCGGGCTGTGGTTTCACAAGCCCAAAGCCCCGCTGGTGCAACGCGAAACATACGCGATGTTCGCCACCCAGAGCGGCGACAAGCTGATGTGGGGCGACGGAACCCCGCGCAGCCACATGACCTGCTGGAATACACATTCATCATCACACCGATGGGAGATGCGACAAGCACTGTGAAATGGACACTAGACGCGGTTGCAGGCGATGCGCGGCTTTCGCTGGAACACAGTGGCTTGCCAGCAAGCGAAGACGCGTTTGTGCTAACCCTCGCACTGGATCGTGGCTGGGACGATCATTTCGACCCGATGCGCGCAGCCTGCAGGCAGACGCCTAAAAACTGGCGGAGGCGTATCGCCCCTTGCCGCAACGCCCCAAGCACCCTACCTAAGAGAGTGGCGGGTTTCTGCGCTTCACGTCGTCTGGGATAATTCCAGTGGCCTTACGCAAATCCGAGGTGGCTGGCGCTGTCGTGGCCCTGGCTTCGTTACCTGGCTACCACCTGTACATACAGGTCCTCGGGAATACATACCCTGACGGATGCCGCGGTTCCCGCCACCAACTGCCCCGCTGCTAGCGCGCCACGCGCGATAGCATCCAGAACGATATCCCCGAGCTTAGGAAGTTAATTCCGACCAACAGGCCGATGGCCCAAGTGGCCGTGCCGGGCAAGCCGATGAGCAACATCATGCCAACCAATCCGGCGGCGATGCCACTGGCCACCAACCAGCCCCAGCCATTGCGCGGGCGTGTCTGAAGGCCAATCGCCGCTTCAATCCCACCCTGGATCAAGAATACCACCGCAAGCAATGCAGTCAGCCCAATCAACCCGGTAAGCGGGAAAAACGCCAGATAGACACCAGCGGCAAGGTGCAGCACACCGATAATTCCGCTAAATATGGCGGACGACCAATCCCGCGTCTGAAAGGCGTAAAAGAACACTGCCGCGCCCGTAAGCAACAGCAACCAACCGATCATGACCTTGATTGCGATACTTGCGATCAGCGGAAACAGGATCGCCAAAACCCCCAACACCATGAGGATAATGCCAAGGGTGCGAAACCGTTTGGCGTGACGTTCAATAGCGTCCAACAGGCGATTATTGTGATCGCTCATGACATAACTCCTGCAAATTTATTTGCTTTTAGTGGCGATCAACCCGCACAGGGATCGGCGCGTGGTTGGGAATATGCAATCCGATACGGTCGCGATGGCCCTTGTCGTTATCATCGTCGTCATCCTCGCCCATGTTCATGATGGCGATGCCGAATTGCACGCCCGCAAAGACGACCCCATTGAACACCCAAAGCATCAGGGCCGCGACAATCCCGATCGGCGAGCCGGACACCAGCCGCCACAACCCGCCCACATCAAAGGCAAACAGCATTCCCACAAAAATCGCGGAGGCGATAAAGCCGATGATGCAATGTTTGATATACATCTGAATTAGATTTGGACCGTTGCCCGAACCGTTGTTCTGAGACATGGCAGTTCTCCTTTGTTGCAAAGGTAATCCTGCGCGGGTCGCTTATCTAGTGGGGGTGTCTGGATGACGCAGATGCCGCGGATGATCGGCCAGTTCTGGCCTAAAACGCTTCGGGTTTCGCTTCGCGGGCCATGTGATCCAGAACTGCGTTCACAAAGCTGGGTTCTTTGGTCTCGGGGAAGAACGCGCGCGCCACATCAACGTATTCGACAATCGCAACCTTGGGCGGTGTGGACTTGCCGATAATTTCCGAGCCGGCAGCGCGAAACAGCGCCCGCAGCGTCGGGTCAATCCGCGCGATGGGCCACTTTGCCACCAGAGCACGGTCAGTCATCTTGTCGATCTTGGCCTGATTGTTCACCGCGTCTTCCATGACACGGCGGAAGGTTTCGACATCACCCTCGGCCATTTCGTCGCCTTCATAGACTGCGCCGAACCGGTGGTCTTCAAATTCGCGCATAACTGCGTCGACGGTCTGGCCCGATTGTTCCATCTGAAACAGCGCTTGCACCGCATAAAGCCGGCTGGCCGAGCGCATTTTACGTTTTTGATTGCCCGAAAGATTGCTCATGCTGTGGTCTTGCCGCCTGTGTCGCCTGCCAAAAGGATATCGCTGGTAAAGCCGACACCCTTGTTTGAGTTGCTCCATTTACGGGCGAGCGCGATCAGGTGCAAGGCCGCAGCAGCGGCGCCACCACCTTTGTTTTGATCTGATGGGTCGGCGCGCGCGGCGGCCTGTTCGTAATTTTCAACCGTCAGGATGCCATTACCGATGCAAAGCCCTTCCAGGCCAAGCAGTTGCAACGCACGGCTGCTGTCGTTGCAGACCGTATCATAATGGGTCGTCTCACCGCGGATCACGCAGCCAAGGGCAACATAGCCGTCAAAATTGCTGAGCCGTTCGGCGATACCAATGGCGGTCGGGATCTCAAGCGCGCCGGGCACATGCACAATTTCATGTGTTGCGCCCGCCGCGTCCAGTTCGGCCACGGCACCGGCGATCTGGTTATCGCTCAGGTCTTTGTAATAGGGCGAGGCGACGATCAGCACCTTTACAGGCTTGTCAAATTCAGCGCGTGCCATGATGTAATTTGATGTTCCGGCCACGATCAGCCCTCCGACACTTTGCGGGTGCCCGCGATTTCAAGACCGTAGGCCTCAAGACCGACAACCTTGGGCTTGGGCGAATTGGTCAGCAGCGTAATCTGCGACAACCCGAGCGAAGACAATATCTGCGCGCCCAACCCGTATTGGCGCAGGGTTTGGGGCGACACATCATCTGCTGCCGCAACCTTCATATGCAGGTCACGCAATAGCACGAGGACACCGCGCCCTTCGGCGGCAATCAAGTTCATCGCATCGCCAAATTCACCCGCACGGCCCTGCCCGCCAGTGCCAACAACGTCCAACAGCGGATCAAGTGCATGCATCCGCACAAGCACCGGATCATCGCCGGAGATGTCACCCTTAATCAGCGCCAGATGTTCGGCCCCTTGGGTTTCATCCGTGTAAATCCGCAGCGTCCATTCGCCACCAAATTCGCTTTGGATAGTCTGCTCGTCACGGACCTTAACTAGGTTATCGTAACGGCGGCGATAAGCGATCAGATCGCTGATCGTCCCAATCTTCAAACTATGCAACTGCGCAAAGGCGACAAGTTCCGGCAGGCGCGACATGGTGCCGTCTTCGTTCATGATTTCGCAGATCACGCCGCTTGGGTTGAGACCTGCAAGACGGGACACATCGACCGCAGCTTCGGTATGACCGGCACGCACAAGCACACCACCATCACGCGCGCGCAGCGGGAACACATGGCCGGGCGTAGCAATATCGGTCGCGCCTTTGGTGCCATCAATCGCGACGGCCACAGTCAAGGCACGGTCGTGGGCGGAAATGCCGGTGCTGACACCCTCACGGGCCTCAATGCTGACGGTAAAGGCAGTTTCGTGGCGGCTGCTATTATAAGTCGACATCAGGGGCAGGCCCAGCGCATCGATCCGTTCGCCGGGCATCGACAGACAGATAAGCCCGCGCCCGTGTTTCGCCATGAAATTGATCGCGTCTGGCGTGGCCATCTGCGCGGGGATCACCAGATCGCCCTCGTTTTCACGGTCCTCGTGATCGACCAGAATGAACATCCGGCCATTACGCGCGTCGTTGATAATTTCCTCGATGCTGGAAATAGCATCACGCCAGTTTTCTTCGACGGGTCCGGGGGTCTCGAATGTCTGGTTCATAGCGCTATCCTTGGCAGTTGCGTGCGGGATAGCCGTTTGCGCGCCAAGTGAAAAGGGGGCGTCTAGGCCAAGGCCCGCCATAAGGACCGTCGCGCGCGCTAGGTCGCCGTTTTCGGATCGACGCAAAAAACTTGGTGAACACCATAGGCCCTGCCAGACTTGCGCGCATCGCAGGCCGCTTTGCCTCGTCTGGAACCGCCGTTTTGAAAGGCGGAAACCAAATGCAGAATTTCGAGATTGAAATGTGTCGTGACCTGCCGTCCAAAGACGCGTTTAGCGGCTTAGTGGCTCGATACTATGACCTAGTCGTCGAAAGGATTCAGGGCATGGGTCTCGAGATCGATCCCGAGGCACCCAAAAGCGCGCTCGCTGAATTCTGGGCAAACTCTGACGATTATTTGCCCCCGAATGGGTGCCTTGTTGTGGCCCGCAACAATGCCGGACACATCATAGGCTGCGGGATTCTCAAGCGCCTTGATCAAGACACGGGCTAGTTGAAAAGGGTCTTTGTCACCCAAGCAGCGCGGGGCACAGGCGCGGGCCGCGCATTAATCGAGGCCCCGCGAAACCGCTGCCCGAAGCATGGGGCTGAAAAGGTTGATTGCCGATACCCTCACGCCCAACGTCGAGATGCGCGGACTATACCCGAAGATGGGGTTTGTAGAAGTCGACGGGCCGATCGAAACGATAACTTACATCGATCAACCAATGTTTCGTCCTCATCTGCACTACTTCGTCAAAGATATCTGAGGGTCGCGACCCACCTTAGGCGACGCCCTACTGCAAGGTTTTCACCCTGCCCGCGCCGCTAGTCCCACTCGCGCAGCCGCGCGACATAGCGCGCCATCGTATCAATTTCGAGGTTCACGTGATCCCCAAGGACCACCCCGCCCCATGTGGTGACCTTTTTGGTATGAGGAATGAAATTGACACCAAATTCTGCACCATTCACCTCGTTCACGGTCAGCGATGTGCCATTCAGCGCCACCGATCCTTTTGGCGCAATAAAGCGCGCCAAATCATCGGGCGCGCGCAATGTCACGCGCGTGCTGTCGCCTTCTTCAGCCACGCCAATCACCTCGGCCACGCCATCCACATGTCCTGACACGATATGCCCGCCCAGTTCATCGCCAACCTTCAACGCGCGTTCCAGATTGATCCGTTTACCAACAGGCCAGCCATTGCGACCAATGTTGGTTTTACTGACCGTTTCCGCCGAGATTTCAACGTCGAACCAGCCTTGCGGGCCGGCGCCCGACGCGATCACCGTCAGGCAAACCCCGTCACAAGCAATCGACGCGCCTAGATCAATTCCCGCGATGTCATAGCGTGTGCCAATCCGCGCGCGCAAATCGCCGCGTTGTTCAACCTCAAGAACCTGTCCCATGTCGGTGATAATGCCGGTAAACATCTGTTCCCCTTCGCTTTGCGTTCAGACGTAACGTCTTGCGCGCGCCCGAGCAAGGAATAGCCCCTAACTAATTGGCGACAACCCTACGGAAAACCGCCATATTGTTGCCAGATATCGGCTTTACCAAGTGTCCAGCACCCCAAAGGATACTGTACGGGACCATGATGGAAACTTCGACCAGACGCTTTCTCTTTCTTCAGGGGCCACACGGGCCCTTCTTCCACCGGCTGTCGCATATGTTGCGCGCGGCGGGGGCGCAAACGTGGCGCGTGGGATTTAACGCAGGGGATCGCGCATTCTGGTTTACCCCGTCGACCTACATCCCCTATCGCGGCGCAGCCGAAGATTGGCCCGATACATTCAAAGCGCTGATCGCAGACAAACAGATCACTGACATCGTTCTTTATGGTGACACCCGCCCGATCCATGCAGAGGCCGTAGGGGCCGCCAAGGCTGCAGGCCTAACTGTGCATGTGTTTGAAGAAGGCTACATGCGCCCTTATTGGGTGACCTACGAACGTGGTGGCACCAACGGCAATTCCCGCCTGATGGATATGACGATCCCGCAGATGAAACACGCGCTGGAATTGTCCGATCTGGACGTCCCCGAGGCCCCGGCGCATTGGGGTGACATGCGCCAGCACATTTTCTACGGCGCGCTTTATCATTGGTTTGTAATGTTTCGAAATGGTGACTATCGCAATTTCAAACGCCACCGCGAATTACCTGTTGGTCGCGAAACCATGCTTT
>ERZ888423.1292-NODE-1292-length-21943-cov-16.729486_pt1 | contig 21943 bp, 18 predicted proteins | sample MGYA00520523_ERZ888423 | MGnify/ENA primary metagenome ERZ888423 (study PRJEB32303, sample SAMEA104408611) | aquatic metagenome | biome: Brackish water; feature: Pelagic; material: water | place: Baltic Sea | collected 2014-06-08T10:24:00 | depth 30,27 m ...
ACCCGCACGTACCGTTCGGGGGCGCCAAACGCAGCGGACTGGGCCCCAAGGAGCAGGGCGGTGCGGCGCGGGAGTTCTTCACCCACACCACCACCGTCTATCTGCGCGGCGGTACTCCGGGGCTCTGAGATCTCCGGTCACCAGAGATCAGTGCCCGGATCAGTGCTCACCCTCCATCAGGCGCGAGATGCGGGGCGCGATGACCCAGACCACCAACCCAACCCCTACCGCCGCAGTGCCGATGATCCCGAAGTCACCTTAGACTTCACCGGGTGAACGTCGCCGCGATCCACATCGCGCCGGGCAGTCGGCTGCCCACGCGTCCGGTTGGTTCCGTGGACGCCGAGGCAGGCAAAGGCCTCATCGGGGATCGCTATCACGGCAGCCGGCGCCGCCAGGTGACCCTGCAATCCCAGGAAGCCCTGGACCTGGCCGCGGCCGACCTCGGACACGGTTTCGACTGCGGCGCAACCCGTCGCAACATCACCGTTGACAGCGGCGAGATCCCATCCGCACCGGGTACCCGCCTGCGGATCGGCGCGGTGGACTTCGAGGTGGTGAGGGTCGCGGCACCCTGTCGCCTGCTGGACGACTGGATCGGCCCGGGCGCGATGGCCGCGCTGCGGGGCCGTGCGGGTTCGGCGCTGCTGGTCCTGAGTTCGGGCACGATCCGGGTCGGCGACCCCGTGGAGATCACCCCGGACGGCCCGTCGCCAACGCTCGGTCCCGTGCTTGGATGAACCGCATGACCAGTGCCGTCGACACCGCAACGGAGTCACCCGGGCTAGCCCGTACCGGTAGCACGTACTACCCGATGTTGGTCGCCGCGTTCACCACACTGGTCATCATCGCCAACGTGGCCGCCACAAAGGGCGTGGCCTTCGGCCCGATCATCACCGACGGCGGCTTCATCGTCTTCCCGCTCACCTACATCATCGGCGACATCCTCGCGGAGATCTACGGTTTCAAGGCGGCTCGGCGGGCCATAATCCTCGGCTTCGCCCTGAATGCGCTTGCGGCTGCTGTCTTCTGGGTGACCGTCTACCTTCCGGCTGCAGACTTCTACCCTAATCAGGAACACCTCGCAAACGTTGTCGGTGCCTACACCCAGCTGATCATCGCGGGCCTCGCCGGGTTCCTCGTCGGACAGACGATCAACGCCTGGGCCGTTGTCAAAATCAAGGAACGCACCCGAGAGAAACACCTCTGGGCCCGCCTGATCGGTTCTACTTTCGCCGGTCAACTCGGTGACACACTGGTCTTTTGCGCCATCGCAGCGCCCGCGATCGGGATCACAACCGTCTCCGACTTTCTCACCTACGCCGCGCTCGGCTGGGCCTACAAGACCGTGGTCGAGATTGCGCTGCTGCCACTGACCTACGCGGTGATCGCCTACATCAAACGTCGCGAACCCACCTACTCCGCCCTGATGTGATGCCGTCGCCGACGATCCGCGACTACGGCGATCGGGCGCTGTTGCTCGAATGCGGCTCCACCGACGAGGTTCTCACGCTCTGTGGGTCGCTGCGGCAGGCCGACCTGCCCGAGATCATCGACGTCGTTCCGGGCGCGCGCACTGTACTGGTGACCCTCGCCGACGGTGGAAGCCAAGCGGCTGTCCGCGACCGACTCGCCACCATCCCGGTGCTCGCACTAAAGACACCCGGTCTTACTCAGGTCGAGGTGGTGATCGACACGGTGTACGACGGTGTCGATCTCGCCGAGGTGGCTGAACAGCTTCGGATGGCTGCCGACGAGGTGGTCCGAGCACACACCGCGACACCGTGGCGGGTCGCATTCGGCGGATTCGCACCGGGTTTCGCCTACCTGGTGGGGGGCGACCCCCGCCTCATAGTCCCCCGCCGGATCGAGCCACGAACCCGGGTTCCGGCCGGTTCAGTCGCGTTGGGCGGTGAGTTCAGCGGGATCTACCCGCGCGAGTCACCGGGGGGGTGGCACCTCATCGGCCGGACCGCGGCGGTGCTGTGGGACATCGGTCGTCCGCAGCCGGCCCTGCTGTCGCCGGGAACGGTTGTCCGATTCCGCGACGAGGGACTGCCGTGATCACGCTGGAGGTGCTGCGCACTGGGCCGCAGGCTCTGATCGAGGACCTCGGCCGACCCGGGCTGGCAGCGGTGGGAGTATGCCGGTCCGGAGCGGCCGACCGGCGCTCCCATGGGTTGGCCAACCGGCTACTGGCCAATCCGGACGCAGCAGCGACGATCGAGATCACCGCGGGCGGATTCGCTGCACGGGTGCACGGCGGTGCGGTCGATGTCGCAGTCACCGGGGCCGACGCAGACCCGGCCGCCGACGGTATTCCCATCGGCATCAATAGCGTTCGCCACCTACTGGCGGGTCAGGTGATCGCGCTCGGCGCGCCACGTTCGGGATTGCGCAGCTATCTCGCCGTTCGGGGCGGCATCGACGTGGCACCCGTCCTTGACTCGCGCAGTTACGACACGATGTCGGGAATCGGGCCACTCCCGCTGCGGCCGGGGGACCTGCTCCCGGTAGGAAGTCCCGCCGCGGCTTTCTCGGCGGTGGAACAGGCACCGGTCGCTGCGTTCCCCGCCGGAACGCTGCATCTGACCGTGACCCCGGGGCCACGGAACGACTGGTTCGTCGATCCCGACGCACTGGTGCGAACCGGGTGGATCACGTCCGACCGAAGCGACCGGGTGGGGGTGCGCCTGGAGGGCCCGGCTCTGGAATGGCAGTGGCCGGATCGCCAACTGCCCAGCGAAGGCACCACCCGCGGCGCAATCCAGGTCCCCCCGAGCGGCCGGCCGGTGATCCTCGGTCCGGACCATCCCGTTACCGGGGGCTACCCCGTGATCGGGGTGGTCACCGACACCGACACCGACAGACTCGCGCAGGTTCGGCCCGGCCAGTCGGTCCGTCTGCACTGGAGCCGGGCGGGAAAGGGCATCCGAAAGTGACGGGTCTCACGTCGGATTTTCTGCCTGACTACCATGAACGGTAATAGTGTGATTCTAGACACTCTCGAGGAGTCCCGATGTCCAAGGCCGCTGAACTCGCCGAACTGCAACAGCACGTCTCAAATCTGCGCCGATGCGTTCGGACCCTGCAGAACCGCTTCGGTGACGCCCCGGGGATGCGCCGGGTTGTCCTCGACGCTGAACGAATCCTCAATGACCTGGAGCTTCTCGAGGTCGACGCCGGTGAACTCGAACTGATCTCGCATACCGCGGAGGCGTCCGGGGAGAAGATCCAGGTCCCCGACACCCCCTACGATCGGGAGTTCTGGCGCGATGTCGACGACGAGGGTGTGGGCGGGCACAACAGGCGCTAACCCGCCGCTAAACGGGTGCGATCACGCCGGTGTAGCCTGCCCCCAACATCCGAAGGGAAACACTGCAGATGAGCGTACCCACGGCCGATCGGCGTGGAACCGGCGTTTTCTCGCCCGGCCGGGCCGAGATCCCGCAGAAGACGCTGCGCACCGACAACTGGTTGAAGTCGCCCATCCTCACCAACCTCGGATTCGCGGCGTTCGTGATCTACGCGACGGTTCGGGCATTCCAGCAGAACCACTTCTTCGTGGAGAAATACCACTACCTGACCCCGTTCTACTCGCCGTGTGTCAGCACGGGATGCGGCAAGGCCAGTGGTTTCTGGCCCCAGATCCTTCCCGACGTGTGGTGGCTTCCGTACGCGGCGCTGTCCCTGCCTTTCCTGCTGATGTTCCGGCTCACCTGTTATTACTACCGCGGTGCTTACTACCGTTCGGTCTGGCAGTCGCCGACCGCCTGCGGCGTTGCCGAACCGCACGCGCGGTACACCGGGGAAACCCGCTTTCCGCTGATCATCCAGAACACCCACCGGTATTTCTTCTACGTCGCCGTCATCCTCTCGGTCATCAACAGCTACGACGCGATCGCCGCCTTCCGCTCCCCGTCGGGCTTCGGATTCGGCTTGGGGAACATCGTCCTGCTGGTCAACGTGATCATGCTGTGGTTTTACACGCTGTCCTGCCATTCCTGCCGCCACGTGACGGGCGGGCGCCTCAAGCACTTTTCCAAACACCCGGTGCGGTATTGGATCTGGACTCAGGTCAGCAGACTCAACACCCGGCACAAGCTTTACGCGTGGATCACCCTGGGCACCCTGATGTTCACCGACTTCTACATCATGCTGGTGGCCAGTGGCACCATCAGCGACCTTCGATTCATCGGCTGACAGAGCTTTTCAATCCCGATCCCAGAAACCCTATCCAGGTCCCAGAAACCACGGCGCAAGCGAGGTCCAATGACTCAATCTGATTCCCAGCGAACCGAATTCGACGCGCCGGGCGACTCGGCGGAGATCGAACGGCACTCCTACGATGTCGTCGTGATCGGCGCCGGCGGCTCGGGTCTGCGGGCAGTCATCGAAGCGCGGCAGCGCGGCCTGCGGGTCGCGGTGGTGAGCAAGTCGTTGTTCGGCAAGGCCCACACGGTGATGGCCGAAGGCGGTTGCGCCGCGGCGATGGGCAACGCCAATTCCAAGGACAGTTGGCAGGTGCACTTCGCCGACACCATGCGCGGCGGAAAGTTCCTGAACAACTGGCGGATGGCCGAACTTCACGCACAGGAGTCCGCTGAACGGGTCTGGGAACTGGAAACCTACGGCGCGCTCTTCGACCGGACCAAAGATGGCCGGATCAGTCAGCGCAACTTCGGTGGCCACACCTACCCGCGCCTGGCTCATGTCGGTGACCGGACCGGCTTGGAGATCATCCGCACGCTGCAGCAAAAGATCGTCTCGCTACAGCAGGAGGACAAGGCCGAACTCGGCGACTACGAGGCCCGCATCAAGGTCTTCGCTGAGTGCTCGATCACCGAACTGATCCTGGATCGCAGTGGCGAGGACAATCGGGTCGCCGGAGCGTTCGGCTACTGGCGGGAAACCGGAAAATTCATTCTCTTCGAGGCGCCGGCGGTAGTGCTCGCCACCGGCGGCATCGGAAAGTCGTTCAAGGTGTCGTCGAACTCCTGGGAATACAGCGGCGACGGACATGCTCTTGCGTTGCGCGCCGGATCGTCCCTGATCAACATGGAGTTCGTCCAGTTCCACCCCACCGGGATGGTCTGGCCGCTGTCGGTGAAGGGCATCCTGGTCACCGAGGGTGTCCGCGGCGACGGCGGTGTGCTCAAGAACGCCAACGGCGAGCGGTTCATGTTCAACTACATCCCGCCGGTGTTCAAGGGGCAGTACGCGGAGACCGAAGCCGAGGCTGATCAGTGGTTGGTGGATAATGACTCTGCTCGTCGCACGCCGGACCTGCTGCCCCGCGACGAGGTCTCGCGTGCCATCAATGCCGAGGTCAAGGCGGGTCGCGGGAGTCCGCACGGGGGGGTCTACCTCGACATCGCCTCGCGGATGCCGGCCGAGGAGATCAAGCGCCGACTGCCGTCGATGTACCACCAGTTCATCGAACTAGCCGAGGTCGACATCACCACCGAACCCATGGAAGTCGGGCCCACGTGCCACTACGTGATGGGCGGCATCGAGGTGGACCCGGATACCGGCGCCGCCGCCACGCTCGGACTCTTCGCGGCAGGCGAGTGTTCGGGCGGGATGCACGGATCCAACCGACTCGGCGGTAACTCGCTGTCCGATCTGTTGGTGTTCGGCCGTCGGGCCGGACTCGGTGCCGCGGACTACGTTCGCGCGCTCTCGATCCGGCCTTCGGTGACACAGGAGGCGTTAAACAGCGCTGCCGCACTGGCACTGGCGCCCTTCACCGGTCCGCAGGGTCAGGCCAAGCCGGAAAATCCCTACGCCCTGCACGCCGAACTGCAGCAGACCATGAACGATCTGGTCGGCATCATCCGGACCGGCTCAGAGATCGAGGACGCCCTGAGCAAGATCGAGGAGTACAAACTCCGCTTCCGCAATATCGAGTCCGAAGGCGGGCGGGCGTTCAACCCCGGCTGGCACCTCGCCCTCGACATGCGCAACATGCTCCTGGTCAGCGAATGCGTAGCCAAGGCCTCACTGGCCCGCACCGAGAGCCGGGGCGGCCACACCCGCGACGACCACCCGAAGATGGATTCGCAGTGGCGGCGCACCCTGCTGGTGTGCAGCACGTCCGATGACCGCACGTCAGACGACGCCGTGGTGCCCGAGGTGAGCGTGACGAAGCAGCAGCAGCCCCCGATGCGGGAGGATCTGCTGGCCCAGTTCGACATCGAGGAACTCGGCAAGTACTACACCGACGAGGAACTCGCGGCACACCCGGGACGAATGGAGGAGCGTCGATGACCTACCTGGCGAAACTGAAGGTGTGGCGCGGCAATGACGACGGCGGCGAGCTGCGCGACTTCGCCGTCGCCGTCAACGACGGCGAGGTCGTCCTTGATGTCATTCACCGTCTGCAGGCCGAGCAGGCCCCCGACCTTGCGGTGCGATGGAACTGCAAGGCCGGAAAATGCGGATCCTGTTCGGCCGAGATCAACGGGCGGCCGCGGCTGCTGTGCATGACGCGGATGTCGACCTTCGACGAGGCCGAGACGATCAGCATCACGCCGTTGCGGGCCTTCCCGGTGATCCGGGACCTGGTCACGGACGTGTCGTTCAATTACGAGAAGGCCCGCGAAATACCGGCATTCGCCCCTCCGAAGGATCTGCAGCCCGGCGAGTACCGGATGGAACAGATCGACGTGGAGCGCTCTCAGGAGTTCCGCAAATGCATCGAGTGTTTCCTGTGTCAGGACGTCTGCCACGTGGTGCGCGACCACGAGGAGAACAAGAAGTCCTTCGCCGGCCCCCGTTTCCTCATGCGGACCGCCGAGTTGGACATGCACCCACTGGACACCCTGGACCGCCAGGAGATGGCCCAGGAAGATTTAGGGCTGGGGTACTGCAACATCACCAAGTGCTGCACCGAGGTCTGCCCGGAGCACATCAAGATCACCGACAACGCCATCATCCCGATGAAGGAACGCGTCGCTGACCGCAAGTACGACCCGGTCGTCTGGTTGGGAAACATCCTCTTCAAGCGCAAGTAACAGCGCTAGCCACTCAATCGCCGGAACGCGCTGCGGTGGAACACGATCGGTGCCACATCCGGATGAACCCGGACATCTCTAATGCGCAGGATCACGATGGTGTGATCACCGGCGGGCACCCGGTGCTCGATCTCACTCTCCAGCCACATGCAGGTGCCTCTGACGAAGACCGCACCGGTCGGCGACGACTCCGTTTCCAATCCGGCGAAACGGTCACCGCTTTTGGCTGCCAGGGCGCGTACAGCCTGGTCATGGCCCTCAGCGAGGACGCTGATTCCCAGCGCCGGCAGTTTCTCAAGCTTTGGCCAGGTCGATGAGGTGTTCTGAACGCAAAACGACACCAGTGGCGGGTCCAGCGAGACCGGCACAAACGTACTGACGGCCATACCCAACCGCTCGCCCGCCGACTCGGCGGCAATCGCGATTACACCGGTCGGGAAGTGGCCGAATGCCGCCCGTAGCGTGCCCGGATTCAGCTCTGTCTCTCTCATGGCCTCCACCATCCTCACACCACACGCCCCGGCCCTGCCATGGGGACGGTCCGACAGATTCCACTCGCTGGAGGTACTGCAGAGAATTTAGTCACAGTGAGTTTGCACGGGAAACTTCGGGCGGTATAGTCACTAGTGTTACTGGTGGGTAACTTGAGCTAAGTACCCAACCCTGAAGTGGCGTTCTCATGAGGAGGAATAATGGGCCACTACAAGAGCAATGTGCGCGATCAAGTTTTCAACCTGTTCGAGGTATTCGGCCTGGATACGGCCCTCGGCGCGGGCGCCTACAGCGACCTCGATGCCGATACCGCCACCGAGATGCTCGGCGAGATGGCCCGGCTGTGCGAGGGGCCGGTCGGAGAGTCGTTCGCCTACGGTGACCGCAATCCGCCGACATTTGACCCCGCGACGCACACCGTGACGCTGCCCGAGCCCTTCCAGGCGTCGATTCGCGCCTTCATCGACGGCGGCTGGGACCGAGTCGGAGTCCTCGAGCAACTCGGCGGCGTACCGGTTCCGAAGGCCCTGCTGTGGGCGCTGCACGAGCACGTCCTCGGCGCCAACCCGGCAGTCTGGATGTACGCCGGCGGCGCGGGCTTCGCGCAGATCTTCTACAACCTGGGCACCGAAGAGCAGCAGAAGTGGGCCGTGAACGCCGCAGAGCGCGGTTGGGGCTCGACCATGGTGCTGACCGAGCCGGACGCCGGTTCCGACGTCGGCGCGGGCCGAACCAAGGCCGTCAAACAAGACGACGGCTCGTGGCATCTGGACGGGGTGAAACGGTTCATTACCTCCGCCGACTCTGGCGACATGTTCGAGAACATCCTGCACCTGGTGCTGGCCCGCCCCGAGGGCGCCGGCCCGGGCACAAAGGGGCTCTCGCTATTCGTCGTTCCGAAGTTCCTGTTCGACTTCACCACCGGTGAACCGGGCGAGCGCAACGGCGTCTTCGTCACCAACGTCGAACACAAGATGGGCCTGAAGGTCTCGGCCACCTGTGAGTTAACGTTGGGCCAGCACGGCGTGCCCGCCAAGGGTTGGCTGGTCGGCGAGGTCCACGACGGCATCGCGCAGATGTTCGAGGTGATCGAGCAGGCCCGGATGATGGTGGGCACCAAGGCAATCGCCACCTTGTCGACCGGCTATCTCAACGCGCTCGACTACGCCAAGACCCGCGTGCAGGGTGCCGACCTGACACAAATGACCGACAAGGCCGCTCCCCGGGTGACCATTACGCATCACCCGGACGTGCGCCGCAGCCTGATGACTCAGAAGGCCTACGCCGAAGGCCTGCGGGCGCTGTATCTCTACACGGCAACCTTCCAGGACAAGGCAGTAGCCAAGGCGGTCCAGGGTGTGGAACCTGACCTGGCGGCCAAGGTCAACGACCTGCTGCTGCCGATCGTCAAGGGCGTCGGCTCCGAACAGGCCTACGCCAAGCTCACCGAAAGTCTGCAGACCTTCGGCGGCTCCGGCTTCCTGCAGGACTACCCGGTCGAGCAGTACATCCGCGATGCGAAGATCGACTCGCTGTACGAGGGCACCACAGCAATTCAGGCCCAAGACTTCTTCTTCCGCAAGATCATTCGCGACAAGGGTGTGGCACTGGCTTTCGTGGCCGGCCAGATCGAGGAGTTCGTCACCAACGAGTCCGGCAACGGACGCCTCAAGACCGAACGCGCATTACTGGCCAAGGCCCTCGAGGACGTCCAGGGCATGGCGGCGGCGCTGACCGGTTACCTGATGGCCGCGCAGGAGGACACCAAGAGCATCTACAAGGTGGGCCTCGGATCGGTGCGCTTCCTGATGAGCGTCGGCGACCTGATGATCGGCTGGTTGCTGCTACGGCAGTCCGCGACAGCCATCGCGGCCCTCGATGCCGGCGACGTCGCGGCCGACCGGCAGTTCTACGAGGGCAAGATCGCGGTCGGTTCGTTCTTCGCCAAGAACTTCCTGCCCCTGCTCAGCGGCGTACGACAAGTCGTCGAAACGGTGGACAACGAAGTCATGGAACTCGACGAGGCGGCCTTCTAAACACCCGCGCAACGATGGCCCCGGGACTGCGGTCCCGGGGCCATCGCGCTGTCGGGGTGCTTCGCTGAAACTACCCGGCCGCGATTACTTCGGCCCCATTCAACACCGGAGATGCATCACCTGGTCAGGACCCGTTGTGGGCCCTACACGGTCATTTATTTGCTACGGTCGCAGTCGTGGTGGTGCCGGAGTTCAAGAGAGCCATCAGCGGCAGTCGTGGTCCATTGGCGAGTTTCGTTGGACCGTTCACCAAGACCGGCGGCTTCTATGCCCGCTCGTGGCGGTCCTACCTCGGTGGCGACAACGGCGATCTGCCACTGGCCCGGCCCACCCTGTCGCTGGCGAGTCACGCCCTGCGCGATGAACTCGTGCTGGTGGGCCTGCTGTGGCGTCGCCCGGTCAGTGATCCCGCCGACCATGGGTTGATCAACGACGAGGTTCGTGAGGCGACCGACTTCTACGGTAAGAAGGGTTGGCTCGCCAAGCCACAGGGCTTCTTCCCGGCCCCGCCGGCACCGACTGATGTCGAGATCCGCTCATTCTCCGTTCGCGGCCGCACCCACGAGCGGATCTCATTCGACAGCGGCTACGCGCCGCACCGTGGCGAACCCGGTGCCGAGCGCTGGATGAGTTACACCAGCAACCAACGGATGTACGCAATGATGTTGCGCCACAAAGAACCCCGGCCCTGGCTGGTGTGCGTGCACGGAACCGAGATGGGTCGGGCCGGACTTGATCTGAGGATTTTCCGGGCCCGGCATCTGCACGAGGACCTCGGCCTCAACGTCATCCTGCCAGTGCTTCCCCTGCACGGACCGCGGGCCAAAGGGCTGCCCAGGAATGCGGTGTTCCCCGGCGAGAACATGATGGACGACTTCCACGGCACGGCGCAGGCCGTGTGGGACATCCGGCGGATCATGGCCTGGATCCGGGCCGAGCAACCCGGCGCCAGGATCGGCCTGAACGGAATCTCCATCGGCGGTTACGTCTGCGCCCTGGTGGCCAGCCTCGATAACGACCTGACCTGCGCCATCCTCGGGGTTCCCCCGGCCGATCTGATCGAACTGTTGGGCCGACACTCCGGACTGTCCGCCAACGACCCGCGCCGGGAAACCCTCGAACTGGCCCGGCCGATCGGGCAAATGGTTTCACCGCTGTCGATGCAACCCAAGGTGCCGGCGCGAGGGCGGTTCATCTACGCCGGCGTCGCCGACCGCATCGTGCACCCCCGCAAGCAGGTGCTGGCCCTCTGGGAGCACTGGGGCAAGCCGGACATCGGCTGGTATCACGGCGGGCATACCGGATTCTTCGAAGCGCGGCCGGTCCAGCGCTATATCGACGCCGCCGTCGTCCAGTCCGGACTCGTCGACTCCGCCGGGTACGGATCCGGCGATGACAAACCGAAAAGGAGGTAGTCGCCTCACGCCTCCAGGATGGCCGTCACGCCCTGTCCACCCGCGGCGCAGATCGAGATCAACCCACGCACCGGTTTGGATGTCTGGGCCTTCTTCTCGGCGAGTTGCTTGGCCAACTGGGCCACGATCCTGGCGCCGGTGGCCGCGAACGGATGACCGGTGGCCAATGATGAGCCGTTGACATTCAACCTACTGCGGTCGATGGCGCCCAATTCGGTATCCAGGCCGAGCCGTCGCGTGCAGTACTCCCGCGACTCCCAGGCGGCGAGATGCGCCAGTACCACCGAGGCGAAGGCCTCGTGGATCTCGTAGAAGTCGAAGTCGCCCAGGCGAAGTCCGTTGCGGGCCAGCAACCGCGGTACCGCGTAGGTCGGTGCCATCAGCAGACCATCGGCACCGTTGACGTAGTCCACCGCAGCGGTCTCGGAGTCGACGAAGAAGGCGAGCGGGGTCAGCGAGTGCGCCTTTGCCCAACCCTCGCTGGACAGCAGTGCCACCGAGGCGCCGTCGGTCAGCGGGGTGGAGTTTCCGGCGGTCATGGTCGCGTCGCCGGCCCGCACCCCGAACACCGGGCGGAGCCTCGCCAGGGCCGCCGCGGTGGAGTCGGGCCGCAGATTGTCGTCGCGGTAAAGACCGAGGAATCCGGTCACGAGGTCGTCGAAGAATCCGCGGTCGTAGGCCGCGGCCGCGTTGCGATGGCTGGCCGCGGCCAACTCATCTTGGTCGAGACGCTTGATGCCCATCTGCTTGGCGGTGATCGCGGCGTGTTCACCCATGGATAGACCGGTACGCGGTTCACCGTTGGTGGGAATCTCCACGCCCAGGGCACCCGGCAGCCGCCCGGCCAACTTCACCCGATCGAAGGTCGACCGCGACCTGCGCAGCGCCAGTAACGAACGGCGCAGTTCCTCGCCCAGTCCGATCGGGGCATCCGAGGTGGTGTCCACGCCGCCGGCGGCGGCGACCTCGTAGCGGCCGGCCGCGATGCCGTCTGCCGCGGAGATGGTGGCCTGCAGACCGGTTCCGCAGGCCTGCTGCAGATCGAACGCCGGCGTGTAGGCGGACAGTGGGCTGCCCAGAACGCATTCCCGCATCAGGTTGAAGTCGCGGCTGTGCTTGAGGACGGCGCCGCCGATCACCGCGTCCAAGCGTTCACCCGCCAGTCCGAACCGGTCGGCCAGACCGGCCAGCGCGGCGGTGAACATGTCCTGATTCGACGCCTCGGCATAGGCGCCGTCAGAACGGGCGAACGGAATGCGATTGCCGCCCAGGACGGCGACCCTGCGACGTGTCGTTGTGGCCACGCTGGGCAAGACTAGACCCGTCAGCGGGGTGCGCGACGTTCTTACTCCGGAGTAAGTTGATGTTCATGGCTTCGGACCTCGTCTCCCAGGTGATCGCGTCCGCACCGGGGTCTTTTCTGGCCAGACGGTTCGGCCTGCCGGCGCCGGAGGTTCTGCGCCGGTACCGGCCCGCCGACCCGGCGCTGGCAGGTCCGCTACTGATCGGTGGCACGGGAAGGATGGCCGAACCGCTGCGAGTCGCCCTCGCCGACGACTACGACCTTGTGGGAAACAACCTCGGCGGGCGGTGGGCGGACACTTTCGGCGGCCTGATCTTCGACGCCACCGGCATCACCGACCCGGGCGGCCTACGCCACCTTTTCGAGTTCTTCTCGCCACTGCTGCGCAACCTGGGGCCGTGCGCCCGGGTCGTCGTGGTGGGCAGCACCCCCGGTGAGGTGGCTGATGCGAGTGAGCGGATCGCCCAACGGGCCCTGGAGGGCTTCACCCGTTCCCTGGCCAAGGAGATGCGAACCGGGGCGACCGTCGCTTTGGTCTACCTCTCCCCCGCCGCAGGATCGTCAGCCTCCGGTGCCGAATCGACGATGCGGTTCATCCTGTCGGCCAAGTCGGCCTACGTCGACGGCCAGGTGTTCCACGTCGGGGCCGAGGACGCTCCGATTCCCGCGGACTGGAACGCCCCATTGGCCGCAACGGTGGGGATCGTGACGGGCGCGGCCCGGGGGATCGGGGCCACCATCGCCGACGTTCTCGCCCGCGATGGCGCCCGCGTCGTGGCGATCGACGTCGAACAGGCCGGTGACGCGCTGACCGAAACCGCACACCGGGTCGGCGGCACCGCCCTGGCGCTGGATGTCACCGCGCCGGACGCCGTTGAGAAGATCGCCGCCCACCTGGCAGAACATCACGGCGGCCGGGCGGACATCCTTGTCAATAACGCCGGGATCACCCGCGATAAGTTGCTCGCCAACATGAATGACGACCAATGGGATGCGGTGCTCGCTGTCAACTTACTTGCCCCGCTTGCCCTTACCGAAGGTCTTGTGGCAAACGGCTCGATCGGCGCCGGTGGCAGGGTGATCGGACTGTCCTCGATGGCAGGGATCGCGGGCAATCGTGGCCAGACGAACTACGCCACCTCCAAGGCCGGCATGATCGGGCTCACCGAGGCCCTCGCGCCGGTACTGGCCACCAAGGGCGTCACGATCAATGTCGTCGCGCCCGGCTTCATCGAGACCGCGATGACTGCGGCGATCCCGCTGGCCACCCGCGAGGTCGGCCGCAGACTCAACTCGCTATACCAGGGCGGTGAACCCATCGACGTAGCCGAGACCGTCGCCTATTTCGCAAGTCCTGCGTCGAGTGCGATCACCGGCAACATCATTCGGGTGTGCGGCCAGGCGATGTTGGGAGCCTGATGGCGCTGAACGGCCTTGTGCGCGCCGCCCTGGGTTCACTGCCGCTCGTACGCCGCGGAGATCGGCTGCCGGACAGGACGCTCATCGTCGACGACGTCGCGATCGACCGGTCTAACGTCGCCGCCTACGCCACGATCACCGGCTTGCGCTACGGGGACACCGTGCCGCTCACCTATCCGTTCGTGCTGACCTATCCAACGGTGATGGAGTTGGTCACTGGTTTCGACTTCCCGTTCGCGGCCGTCGGCGCGGTACACATCAAGAACGTGATCACCCGGTACCGGCCGATTGCGGTTACCGACACGGTTGGCATCAGTGCCCGTGCCGATAACCTCCGCGAGCATCGCAGGGGTCTGCTGGTGGACATCGTGAGCCAGGTGTCCGTCGGCAACGAACCTGCCTGGGATCAGGTCACCACCTTCCTGCACCAGCAGCACACGAGCCTGTCCGATACACCCGGGCCGGATCCGCCGAAGGCACCGAAGTTACCGCCGCCCAATGCCATTCTGCGAATCACGCCGCAGCGGATCCGGCGCTACGCCTCGATCGGCGCCGACCACAACCCGATCCACACCAGCCTGTTGGGGGCCAAACTGTTTGGTTTCCCAAAGCCGATTGCCCACGGGATGTTCAGTGCCGCCGCTGTTCTGACCAATGTGGAAGGGCACCTTCCCGACTCTGTCAGCTACACGGTCAAGTTCGGCAAGCCGGTGTTCCTCCCAGCCAGCCTCAGCCTCTACGTCGACAGGGTGGAGCAGGGGTGGAACATCGCGCTGCGCGATACGGCCAAGGGCTACCCACACCTCACCGGGTCGGTGCGGGAGAACCCTTGAGTCCGCGCCAGAACAGGTTTATCAACAGCGCGGCGGCCTCCTCGACGTCGGCGTCACCCATACTGACCCGGGTTGCGACGGCCTCACCGGCGCCGACCAGAGCCACCGACATCATATGAAAGTCGTTATCGGGATCGGGATTTCGGGTTCCGGTCTCCAACAATCGGGCTACCAGGTCGATGATCTTCTCCCGACCCTCGCGGATGGTGTTGGCGAATGCCTGGGAACTGGTGGCCTGGGAGTAAAGAACGATCCACGACGCCCGGTTGGCATCGATGTAGTGCAGGACCGAACCGATGGTCCGCCGCAGCAATTCGTGCGGGCTCTGCTTGAGGTCGATGTCGGCGCGGATCGTCTCGACGAAGCGGCTCAGTTCGCGGCTCAGGCAGGCACCGAACAGTTCCTCCTTGGACCGGTAGTACAGGTAGAGCATCGGCTTGGAGATCTCGGCCGCCGCGGCGATGGCGTCCATCGACGTCTCGTGGTAGCCGTTGGCGGAAAACATCTGCAGGGCCGCATCGAGCATCTGCTGCTCGCGGACCGCGCGAGGCAGTCGCTTGGTACCACCGGCCCCACCGGCCATAGGTTTACCCGCCGCAGCGAGCGCTGGGACCCTTGATCCCGGCCATCCGCAGAATCGAACCCTCGACGGCCGGCATGGCCAGTTCGCCGCCGTCGACCGCACTCTCCAGCCGGTCGAGAACCGCGGGCACCTCGTCGGTGGTGATCCACAGCGCCACGTCGCTACCGGCCTGCAGGGCGCGAAGCACCGCTTCGGCCACCCCGAAACGCGATGAGACGGCGGCCATCGACGAGAGGTCATCGCTGAACACCGGGCCATTGAACCCCGGCCCACCGTAACCGCCGCTGCGCAGTAGGTTCACCGCCGCGGCGCTGAGACTGGCCGGCATGTTTCCGGTCAGGCCGGGCACCTCGAGGTGGCCCATCATCACCGCAACCGGACCCTCGGCGACCAACGTCCGGTAGGGCACCAGATCGCTTTCTATCAATTCATCCAGTGGCGGAGTGGTCACCACTCCGGCGGTATGAGAATCACCGGAACCGGAGCCATGGCCGGGGAAATGCTTGAGGACCGGCAGCAGGCCGGCGTCGCGGAGTCCGCGGGCGAAGGCGCCGGCGTAGGTGGTCACGGTGGCCGGGTCATTGGAGAACGACCGATCGCCGATCACGGTGTTGGCGCCTTGGTCGGAGACATCGACGACGGGCGCGAAGTCGATGGTGATGCCGAGGCCGCGCATCTGACGGCCCCGGCTCAATGCCAACTGGTAGACCTCGTCGGGGGTCTGGGTCTGCGCCAGTGTGCGTGCCGCCGGCGCAGGCCCGATCAGGGACGACAGGCGGGAGACCCGGCCGCCCTCCTCATCGACGCTGACCGCTAGGGGCAGCGGTCCGATATTGCCGATGTCGGTGAGGGTGCCATCGGTGAGCATCGACAGGTCGGTCCAGCTGCCGATCATGATGCCGCCGACGCGGTAGTCGCTGACCACGGCGCGGGCGTCGGCGGCGTCGCGGACCCCCACCATGAGTAGCTGGGCCAGCTTGTCGCGGGTCGACAACGCGGATACATCGCCGCAGAAGGGCGCCACCGGCGCCGCCGGGAGCGGTCCGGCCGCCTTGGAGACATTGGCCGGCGTGACGGTGTCGGACTGTATGGCGGCAGAACCCGCCGGGGCGGCCGAATCGGTGCGGGGAGCAGGCGACGAACACGCCGCCAGTGCCAGCGGGATAGCCGTCAATGCCGTCAGTGCGCGCAGGGGCAGAATCCGAGTGAGCATCCGACCATGCTGTCATGGCTGTGGTTTCGATCCAACGCAAGGTCGACGCCGACCCATCCCGTGCTAGGTTCACCGGCAGTGTCGATCCGAAAACGCTGATCCCCGACTGTTGATCCTGAACTGTTGATCCTGAACTGTTGATCCCGACCTGCCAGCCCTACCGCGAGGAGCGCCGATCATGACCCGCTTCCTGGTGCCGGCCGGGGCGTCCGTGGTGGTCGGTCTACTGCTCGGTGCCGCCTCGATCTTCGGCGTGACATTGATGATCCAGCAGGATACGAAGCCGCCGCTGTCCGCGGGGGACCCGGCGTCATCGGTGCTCAACCGGGTCGAGTACGGCAACCGCGGCTGAGTCTGAGCACCCTCGCCGCCTCCGCTCCCGCGGAGGATACCGCCACCGGAACGCCACTGTCGCGGCGCTGGCTGGCCGGCGTCTTCACGGTCGCCCTGGCGCTGTGTCTGGCCTCTTCACCGGGATTGATCGCCCCGGATACCAAACTGGATCTGACCGCCAACCCACTGCGCTTCCTGGCCCGGGCGGCCAACCTCTGGAACAGCGACCTTCCCTTCGGCCAGGCCCAGAACCAGGCTTACGGCTATCTTTTCCCGCACGGAGCGTTCTTCGCCCTGGGCCATTCCCTCGGCGTGCCCGGCTGGTTGACCCAGCGGTTGTGGTGGGCGGTGCTGCTCACGGTCGGGTGCTGGGGAGTACTGCGCGTCGCCGAAGCACTGGGCATCGGAACCCGGACGTCGCGACTCGTGGGCGCGGTAGCGTTCGCCCTCTCGCCGCGGGTGCTGACGACCATCGGATCGATCTCCTCGGAGACGCTGCCGATGATGCTGGCGCCGTGGGTACTGCTGCCGGTGATCCTGGCATTGCGGGCAACCGATCCCAGGCCGCTTCGAATGCTCGCCGGACGCGCCGGAGTGGCCCTGGCCCTCATGGGCGCAGTCAACGCGGTGGCCAGCCTGGCCGCGTGTCTGCCGGCCGTCATCTGGTGGGCCTGTCACCGTCCGGACCGGGTATGGCGGCGTTTCACCGCCTGGTGGGCGCTGGCCTGCATCCTCGCCGTGACGTGGTGGCTGGTCGCGCTGATCCTGCTGGGCCGGATCAGCCCGCCATTCCTGGACTTCATCGAGTCTGCCGGCGTCACCACCCAGTGGACATCGCTGACCGAGGTGCTGCGCGGGACTTCGGCCTGGACACCTTTCGTGGCGCCGGGGTCCACCGCGGCGTCCTCGCTGGTGTCACAGCCGGTCGCTGTGTTGGCCACCACACTGGTGGCCGCCGGTGGCCTGGCCGGCCTGGCGCTTCGTTCCATGCCGGCCCGCGGCCGATTGGTAACCATGCTGATGATCGGCCTGGTGTTGGTGACCGCCGGCTACTCGGGAGGGCTCGGCTCGCCATTGGCGCACGAAGTGCAAGCGTTTCTGGACGCTGCCGGGGCACCACTGCGCAACGTGCACAAACTCGAACCGGTGATCCGCCTCCCACTGGTGCTTGGCCTGGTTCATCTGCTGGGCCGAATCCCGTTGCCCGGCAGCGTCCCCCGGCCCGAATGGGTACGCGCGATCACACATCCGGAGACCGACAAACGGATGGCGGCGGGAATCGTCGTGTTGACCGCACTGCTGGTCGCTACTTCCCTGGCCTGGACCGGTCGGCTCACTCCGCCCGGCGCCTACCGGGCGATCCCGGACTACTGGCACCAGGCCGCCGACTGGCTCACCGAGCACCGTGATAGCGGACGGGTGCTCGTGGTGCCCGGAGCCCCCTTCGCAAATCAGTTATGGGGCAACACTCACGACGAGCCACTGCAGGTTCTCGGTGATTCCCCCTGGGGCGTCAGGGATTCCATTCCACTGACACCACCCCAGACGATCCGGGCACTGGACTCGGTGCAGCGGCTGTTCGCGGCGGGCAGGGGATCTGCCGGACTCGCCGACACCCTGGCCCGTCAGGGCATCTCGTACATCGTGGTGCGCAACGATCTTGACCCCGCGACATCTCGCTCGGCGCGCCCACTGCTGGTGCACCGGGCGATAGCGGGATCCCCGGGTTTGACGAAGGTGGCCGAGTTCGGCGAGCCGGTCGGACCGGGAACCGTAGCGGGTTTCATCACCGACAGCGGTCTGCGGCCGCTGTTCCCCGCAGTCCAGATCTACCGGGTTCGCCCCGTCGGCGCAGTCGATCCCGGCGTGCCCTACTTCGCGGCCGCCAACACGATGGTGCGCATCGCGGGCGGCCCGGAGTCGCTGCTACGCATCGACGAACGGCGTCGTCTACTCGGGCAGTCCCCGTTGGGACCCGTACTGCTGACCGCCGACGCCCAACGCGCCGCGTTGCCGACACCGGCGGGCCGCGGTGTGATCGTCACCGACACCCCCGTTGACCGGGAGACCGACTACGGCCGCGTCGATGACCACTCCTCAGCGATCCGTGCGCCCGGCGACCGGCGCAACACCTTCAACCGGGTTCCCGACTATCCCGTGCCCGGCGCCCCCCTGACGCAGGGGCGGTGGTCGGGCGGACGACTGAGTGTCTCAAGTTCATCATCGGATGCCACCTCGCTGCCCAACGTCGCCCCGGCCAGCGCCCCGGTGGCGGCGGTGGACACCGACCCTGCCACGGCGTGGGTGTCCAACTCACTGCAGCAGGCGCTCGGGCAGTGGCTACAGATCGACTTCGACCGCCCGGTGACCAACGCCACCCTCACCATCACACCCAGCGCCACAGCCGTCGGTGCGCAGGTCCGTCGCCTGCAGGTGGCCACCGTCAACGGCACCTCCACGGTGAGTTTCGCGAATCCCGGTGTCCCGCTAGTCGTGGCGTTGCCGTATGGCGAGACGCCGTGGGTGCGGATCACCGCGGTAGGAACCGACGACGGGTCCTCCGGGGTGCAATTCGGGATCACCGAAGTGGCGGTGACCCAGTACGACGCATCCGGATTCGCCCGCCCCGTCGACCTGCGCCACACCGTCGTCGTCCCGGCGCCGCCGAGGGGCTCACCGGTGGCGGCCTGGGACCTGGGATCGGAATTACTGGGCCGGGGCGGCTGCGCCGACAGTGGTGGCGAGAGTGTGCCCGGGGGGAGTGGACCCGGGGGGAGCGGGCCCGGGGGCAATGGGCCCGGGGGGAATGTGCACTGTGCAGCGTCGATGTCGGTGGCGCCCGAGGAGGCGGTCACACTGAGTCGGACATTGACCGTCCCGGCCGCGCTCGACGTCACCCCTATCGTCTGGGTGCGCGCCAGGCAAAGCCCGCGCCTGGCGGATTTGATCGCCCAGCCCGGGCGAGCCCGGGCGACCGGCGACGCCGATCTGATCGACGTGGCCGGATCGGCCTTTGCGGCCGCCGACGGAGATCCGCGCACCTCGTGGACGGCGCAGCAGGGTGTGGTGCAGCATCGGTCGCCGGCGACGTTGACGGTGACCCTGCCCGAACCCGCCGAGGTGGCCGGGCTTGCGCTGATGGCCAGCGGCACCGCGCTGCCCACTCACCCGCGTCTGGTGGCCGTTGACCTCGGCGACGGCCCCGAGGTCCGACGGCTCAGCACTGCCCCCGACGCCGGGCCCCAGACCGTGTCGCTGCGCCCGCGGGTCACTGACACGATCCGGATCAGCCTGCTGGATTGGGACGACGTGATTGACCGCACTGCGCTGGGTTTCGATCAGCTCAAGCCGCCCGGGCTGGCTGAAGTCACCGCGCTGGGGCCAGACGGCGAACCGATCGCCGCCGCTGACGCCACGGTCAACCGCGATCGGGCTATCGAGTTGTCCTGCGGCCAGGGACCGGTGATCGCGGTGTCGGGTCGATTCGTGCAGACATCGGTCTCGACCACGGTGGGCGCTCTGCTGGGGGATGTGCCAATCCCGGCGCGGGCGTGTGACCCGACCCCGATCGCACTGCGGGCCGGGACCCAGGAGCTCCTGGTCAGTCCGGGCTCGGCGTTCATCGCCGACGGCGTTCAGCTCAGCGGACCCCTTGGGGCCGAGATCACCACGGCGCCAACCACTCCGGCCCCGGTCACCGGGTGGTCCTCGGACCGCCGGGAGATCAGCGTGGCCCGGTCGCCGATCACCCGGGTCGTGGTGGTCCCGGAGAGCGTCAACCCTGGGTGGTCGGCGCGCACACCGGACGACGCCACCCTGACACCGGTGATCGTGAACGGCTGGCAGCAGGGTTGGGTGGTGCCGGCCGGAACGCAGGGCACCATCACGCTGAGTTTTGATTCCAACGGTCTTTATCGCGCCGGCCTGATCGCCGGGCTTTCGCTACTGCCCCTGCTGTTGCTGATGGCGCTGCTGCCGGCGCGTCGGCCGGTGACCCCCCACCACCCGGCCCGCACGTTGTCGCCGGGAATCTTCGGGGCCATCGGCTTGCTTGCGGCGGGCGCGATGATCGCCGGGTGGGGCGGTGTGGCGGTGTTCGGCGTGGCGTTCGGCGGTGCCTGGCTGTTGCGCCGCCGCGAACTGCTGCTCGATAGGCTGAGGCTGACCGTGGTTCCGGTCGCGTTAATCCTGTCCGGTGGGTTGCTGTCGCGGTACCCGTGGCGCTCGGTGGACGGTTACATCGGCGGCTCCGCCTGGGTGCAATTCCCCGCCCTGGTCGCGGTGGCCGCTCTCGCGGTCTCGGTCTTGCCGCAGCGGACCCGACGGCCCGGCACTGCCGACGACGTCGGAGCGGAAACAGAGTCCACCGCCGAGCGTGCGTCGTAGGGTGCCTCTCATGACGCAACCGTCGGAGGTCCAGACCGTCCGGGGACGAATCGGGACCGGCGATCTCGGTGTCACGCTGATGCACGAGCACGTCTTCGTGCTCTCCCCGGAGATCATGGTCAACTACCCGGAAGGCTGGGGCGACGAGCAGGCCCGTGAGGACACCGCGGTCGAGAAACTCAATGCGCTCAAGGCCGCGGGAGTGGACACCATCGTCGATCCCACCGTCATCGGGATCGGTCGCTACATACCGCGCATTCAACGGGTGGCCGCCCGGACCGATCTGCAGATCGTGGTGGCCACGGGCATCTACACCTACAACGACGTTCCGATGTACTTTCACTTCACCGGCCCGGGCACCGCACTCAACGGGCCCGAGACCATGACCGATTTGTTCGTGCGCGATATCACCGAAGGCATCGCCGACACCGGTGTCAAGGCGGCGATCCTGAAGTGCGCCACCGACGAACCAGGGATCACCCCCGGCGTCGACCGGGTGCTGCGCGCCGTCGCAGCGGCCCATCGGGCAACCGGCGTGCCGATCACCACCCACACCCACGCGCACTCCCGGCGGGGCCTCGATCAGCAACGCGTCTTCGCCGAAGAGGGCGTCGACCTTCACCGGGTGATCATCGGGCACAGCGGCGACACCACCGACCTGGACTATCTGGAGCAGATGATCGCTGCCGGTTCTTATCTGGGCATGGACCGTTTCGGTTTGGACAACATTCTGAGCTTCGACGATCGGGTCGACACCGTCGCCCGAATGTGCGAACGCGGCCACGCAGCCAAGATGGTCCTGGCCCATGACACGTCCTGCCACATCGACTGGCTGCCCGAGGCCGCACTGCCGGTTGTCCTGCCCAACTGGCATTACCTGCACATCCACAACGACGTCCTGCCCGCCCTGCGCC
>ERZ888423.1294-NODE-1294-length-21919-cov-7.141831_pt1 | contig 21919 bp, 11 predicted proteins | sample MGYA00520523_ERZ888423 | MGnify/ENA primary metagenome ERZ888423 (study PRJEB32303, sample SAMEA104408611) | aquatic metagenome | biome: Brackish water; feature: Pelagic; material: water | place: Baltic Sea | collected 2014-06-08T10:24:00 | depth 30,27 m ...
TGAACCGGTTGGCAGACGACCGCGCGAAGGCCCTACCCGATCATGAGGTCGATACGGCAATCGCCGACGTGCTTCGTGAAGACGCGGTCAGCAAGAGTGGCTTTCATCGTGTCTTTGCCGCACCGGATGATCCAGTCACCATCGACGAGGCGCAATCTCTTTCACTCGTGATCCTTGGCCCGGCGTTGGCGCATGCCGGCAAGGGCATCGCCAAATCGCCCGCGACCGATGCCGTAGCCGACGCGCTGATGCGCTGCCGGGCTTCGCAACGCCGGCTTAGAAATACACTCATTTTCGTCGCGCCGGATGAAGCGGGGCTGGCAAACGCTCGCGAGGTTATGAGCAAGGCAATGGCCTGGGCGTCGATCGACTACGACGTCAACAATGACAAGGGGCGACTTAGGTCGCAAACTACTCGTACGCAGGCTGACGATGCCAAGGACAAGGCGAAGACGAACCGTGAGTCGGCATTGAAGGCTATCCGCGCCGCATGGAGCCACATTCTCTATCCCGTGAAGAGCGAGACCGCTGGCAAACCCTTCGATCTTGAACATAGCCTGATCTCATCGCGGGACCGGGCTGCAATTCCTGTCGTCGTTTATGATAAGGCGAAAGCGGATGGAATTGTCTTAGAGAAACTGGGCGCCGAGCGGCTGTGGCTTGCGCTCAAACCGATCTGGCCAGCTGACCGGCCGCATCTGACGGTCGCCGAGATTGCCGACTGGTTTGCGGCCTATGTCTACCTGCCGAAGGTCCGCGATAAAGTGGTGTTAGAGAGCTCGATCCGCGACGCCGTTGCGAAGCTCGATCCCCAATTTGGTTATGCGGACAGCTTCGACGAGGCGACAGGCCTCTATCAGAAACTCACCTGGGCGAAAAACCCTCCGGTGCTTACATCGGCAACGGCTGTGCTTGTGCGGGAGGCGGAAGCGCAAAAGCAGTTGAAGGTCGAAGCAAACCCTGCCCCAGGTCAGGAGAAAGAAGTAACAACCGATCCGACCCCGCGGCCAGGGCCAACTCCATCCGATGGGCAGGGCAGTACTTCATCGGTGAACCCGCGACGGTTTTACGGTTCTGTCGAGCTCGATATGGTCCGGCCAGTAAAATCTTTCGACGCAATTCTGAATGCCGTGGTGATGGAACTTCAGCGCACGAACGGCGCGAAAGTAAAGCTCACGCTTGAAATAGAAGCCGAGGCTTCAGAAGGCTTTTCCGAAAGCGACGTCAGCGTCGTAAGGGACAATGCACGGCAACTGAAATTCAAGTCTGAATCCACGGGCTTCGAGGAGTGACAATCGGCAATTGAGTGGCCTGTAAACTTTCCAGGACTTGCAGTTGATCTGCGATATGGAATCTCGGATCCTTTTTCAAAGCCGACAGACTAGCGTCAAAGTTGCGCGGGGGTCTGAAGCCAAAAAGGACCGCAGCGTTGGTCAAAGACGCGACCGACAGGTCGCCCACGACCTTTCGCGTTTGCCCCTGCTGGGTGATATTGATTCCACTTGTCTTCGGCCTGTGCATACTCGTGCTCGCAACACTTTTGACGCGATGATCATGATCAAGTCCGCAAGCGACCCAAACCAGATGCTCAGTACGCAGGACGCCGCTGCCTTACTTGGCCTGCAGCCCTGCACGCTTGCTGCTTGGCGAGAAGACGGGTCCCAGCCAGGCCTTGTATTCTTCAAGCTCGGCAAAGCCGTTCGATATCGCTATGCCGACCTCCTAGCCTTTATAGAAACCCGCAAAGCCTCCAGCACCTTGACTGCCCGCCACATGGCCCCGCCGCCTACGCTTTCGCGAGCGCGAACTGTTCCACCTCATTTGAGCCCTGCCCCCGCTCCGATCCCTGCTGCGGCAGATTCTGCACAAAAGCCATCGCCCCGGACATTAAGAATAGTCCGCAACAAAAAACCGGCGAGCCCGGCAGAAGATCGTCAGCAATCTCTTTTCTGAAGCCGTTGTGGCGTCGGCTGTGAGACGCCGTCAGAAATTCCCCTCAGGCAATTTGGCCGATCAGTCTCACCGGCCGCTGACGGGTAACAATTCAAGCCTCGCCGAATTTTCCCTTCGTGATCTCACCCGTCCCGAAATTTCAGTCTGCAAAGCCGGCTTTCTCCAAAGCCGTCTCTGTCTCAGCCTGATTGACGACAACGATGTGTTGGCTCCTGGACGACAGTTTGGCAGCGTTGCCCAAAAGGCCGAGCCGTTTAAGAACATAGAAGAGCATTGCGTAGCGCACAGTTAGGACTGCTGACCCCTGCCCCATTCCATAGTCCTTGGCGACGACAGATTTCTGACTTGCGGTTAGATCAGGATGTGGACCAATCTCGACCCCGAACCGTTCGTGCCATAGTGCGTCTTGGTCAACGGCAGCATCAGGCTCGCTAAGTGCGCCGACCTCGAGAATCCGAGGCAGAAGGAAATCCTTGAACATGGCGGTGACCTGACAATAGGCGCGCACGTGCCAGCGGAAGCCGTCATAGCCGAAGGCGTGGGGCGTGATCCGCCGCCAGATTGGATCCGGTCGGGTCTTGCTCATCGATTGATAGAGAATGTCTACCGAGCGATGGTCACGCACGGCGCGAAGGACGGTGTGCAGCACTGCCGCGTCGATATCCCTACGCGGTGTCAAAGCGATGTCGGTGTCAGGAACTTGAGTGATCCAGGATTCCGACGAGTCGATTAGACCTTCAGCGACCGACCGCAGGCGCGACAGATAGCCGTCTGGGTCGGGCTTAAGGAAATGGGGCTTGAAATGGTCGCTTGCGACGTATCGCTTGGCGCTCTTGTCGTAGAAGGCGTTGTGCGGTGCGCGCTCCTGGTAGAGCGTAAGATCCTTGGATGCCTGAGGCACTGAGACATCGAACATGTCGATGATGTCAGAGCGATTGACCCCGCCCTCCCAGAACAAGCGGAACTCAATAAATTCGAGACGACGTTCAACGCCCCACTTCAGTGTCGACAGGCTTTCCGCCATCCGAAATTCCCTTTAAGCCCGATACAGATAAAAAGTATATGGACATATGTTATAAACTAGTATACTTTCTATCTTCATCATGGATCGGCGTCAAGCGAAACCGTGCCGGGCAACAGGAGGACCACATGGCCAAGACCCCATCGAAGAGTGAAGTGACGAGCAAGAAAGCCGCGACTGCGGCATCGCAGGTGCTGCGCGACCCCAAGTCAAGCGCAGCCGCAAAATCGGCAGCGGCTTCGGCGCTGACTCAGCGTCCCAACAAGAAGTAAGTCAGGGAGAACGACGATGACCACCCTTTCAAGCCGGCGGACCATCGTCGCCCATGGCCGTTTGGCGATCCGCGAGCTGCGCCTCGACGCGGCGCGCCAGCGCCGACACGGCGTGCAGATCATGTCATTCGAACAACTCGCGGTCCGTCTGGCCGGCGGCTTCGCCCGTCCGATCGATGACGAGTGTTTGAGAGCTGCCATCCAGTGCGTGCTACCGGACACCGCACTTGGAGAGCTGGAAAGTATCAAGCTGCTTCCCGGCATGGTCGATGCAGCGGCCGATACCCTCCACAAAGCGTGGCGGGCAGGTATCGATTTGTCCGCACGCGCTGGGGATCATCCTCGGCTCGACTCGATCTCGCGCCTGGAAACTGCGGTTCTCGCCCAGTTACCGCCCGGTATGATGCGTCCCACCGATCTCGTGGGCCGAGCATTGCAGCGCATTGCTTACGCTCATGCGGTTTTGGGTCCGGTCGAGATTGTCGGTATCACCGAGCTTTCGCCGTGCTGGCGTCCGCTCTTGCAGGAACTCACCGCACATACCCAGGTGAGCTGGACAGCCGGCCCGCGTCCGACGCCGCCGTGGCTGAAGGCGCTAGACGTCACGATCAACCGTGCCGACGCGACCGCTCCGGCAATCAGCACGGTCAGCGCCGCGACTGCCTATCACGAGGCGATCGAGGCCATTCGATGGGCGCGGGGCCTGATGGCTTCAGGCCAAGCGGAACCCGCCGAAATCGCGATCGCGGCCGCATCGACCGGCGACTATGACGACCACCTCCTCGCCCTGCGCGCCGATGCGAACCTGGATCTTCATTTCGTTCACGGCATCAAGGTCACGACAACCCGGGACGGTCAGGCCGCTGCGGCGCTGGCGGATCTCCTCATTCGCGGCTTCTCGCAGACCCGGATACGTCGACTCGCGGCGCTGTGCGGCTCGGAATCTAGTCCGTTTGGCAGGTTGCCACAGGGCTGGCTGCGGGTCCTGCCGACTGATGCGCCGCTGGCTTCGCTGGCATCTTGGCAACGCTTGCTGGACCGGCTGACCGCCGACGACTGGCCTGACGCGACGGACTATACGCCGACCTTGTGTGGCATCATCGATCTGTTGGCGAAGGGACATCCTGCAGCCGACGAAATCGGCGCAGCCTTTCTGTCCGGTCGCGCCCTCGCGATCTGGCGCAAGGCTCTTCGGGCCGGCCCTTCGGGATCGCTCGATGCGACGCTGGATAGCCTGAAACAAGATGACGGGCTTGAGGCCTGCGTTTCCGTGGCCTGGATGCCCGCAAGCGCCTTGGCGGCTTCACCGCGTCGTTTCGTTCGGCTCATCGGCATGAACTCGTCGCGCTGGCCGCGCGGCATTGCCGAAGATCGTCTGATTTCCGATCACATCATTCCAACCGCTGAGTTGGACCCGCTGCCGGTCGGCGCGGCGGATCGGCGAGATTTCGAGACCATCCTCGCCACGACGAGCGATCAGATCGTCATGTCGCGCGCTCGTCGCGACAGCGAAGGCCGCTTGCTGGGGCGCAGCGCGCTGCTCGGTCCGGCATCTGACGAGATCTACATCCGGCGGAATGCGGTTCCGGCTCACGCATTCAGCGAGACCGATCGGCTGATGGCGCGACCTGATGAGTTCGCGCGGGACAGCCAAGCCATCAGCGCCACCACAGCCTGGCGGAACTGGCATCGCAAGGAGATCACACCGCACGATGGACTGGTCCGCGCCGACCATCCGCTCCTGCAGGCCATTCTCGGTCGGACCCAATCGGCCAGTTCGCTTCGTCTGCTGCTCCGCAGCCCGCTCGGTTTTGTATGGCGCTACGGGATGCGCCTGCGCACCCCAGACAGCGGCGCTGACCCGCTTGTCCTCGACGCATTGGCCATGGGCGACCTGGTTCACATGACGCTCGATCTGGCGCTTGCGACGCTCGAAAAGGCTGGCGGCCTCGCCGTGGCTGACGAAGCGCAGATCACTGGTGCCGTGCAGGATGCTGCGACCAGGATCGCGGTCGTGTGGGAAAGCGAACGGGCGGTACCACCGGCACTGATCTGGCGCCGGACGCTTGACGACGCCCGGCTTCTCACCACGCGCGCCCTGACCTACGGCGACGAGCATCTGCCCGACGCCCGCTCCTTTGGCGAAGTCGCCTTCGGCGGCGCGACGCCCAAGGCGGACGCCGCCAGCCCGTGGGATTCGCAGACACCCGTCGAAATCCCTACAACCGGCTTTCGCATCGCCGGCTATATTGATCGCCTGGACATTGCCAGCGACGGCAAGCGCGCGCTCGTTTGCGACTATAAGACGGGACGGCGGCCCAAGGACGATATCAGCCTCGATGGTGGCCGCGAGTTGCAACGCTGCCTCTATGCCTTCGCGGTCAAAGCGCTCCTTGGCGACGACGTGTCGATCAGTGCATCGCTTTTCTTTCCGCGCGATCAGGTCGGCTTCCAGCTCGGCGATCCGGAAGCGACGCTCACCGAGATCACCGGCTACTTGCAAGCCGCCCGGGCGAGCCTTCAATCCGGTCAGGCCCTTATCGGTCCGGATACAGGCGGCGCCTACGACGATCTGGCGTTCGCCCTGCCGGCCAATGCGGGTGCCACCTACTGCAAACGAAAACTGCCCGCCGCTGCCGAGGCTTTCGGCGATGCTGCGCTGGTCTGGGAGGCACAGTGATGACCGTTGCTACGAAATCACTGCGCGATGACGCCGCCCGCCGCACCGCCATCGGCGTCCATGATCGCTCGATCTTGGTCGAGGCTGGCGCAGGCTCCGGCAAAACAGCCGTAATGGCGGGCCGCATCGCCGCCATGCTCGCCGAGGGCATCGCGCCAAAGTCGATCGCAGCCGTCACGTTCACGGAACTGGCAGCCAGCGAGCTGCTGATCCGCGTTCGCGACTTCGTCGCTGACCTCGCGGCCGGCACTATTCCGACTGAGTTGCGCATCGCATTTCTCGACGGCTTGTCGGCGAACCACAGCGCGAACATCGCGGCCGCCGCATTGGTCATCGACGAGATCACCTGCTCGACAATCCATGGCTTCTGCCAGCGGCTGATCAAGCCCTACCCGGTCGAGGCGGACATCGATCCCGGCGCGAGCGTGATGGACCGCAACCAAGCAGATCTCGCCTTCATTGAAATCGTCGAGACGTGGCTGCGCGAACAGCTCTCGGGCGGTGAAGGCGGCATCATCGCGGAAATGGTTCTGCACAATCCCGGCGAGACAGTGGGCTTGATCCACAAGATCGTCGCCAACCTGCGCAAACGCAGGACGGTCTCCGCGCCGCCGGTCAGCGCCCTGGCCCCACACTTGAGCGCTTTCCAAAATGCCGTCGATGGTCTGTCGGAGTTCATCCGCACCGCGCCAGCGGTTGAGGAAGAAACCGCCACGTTCGCCAAGCGCTTCGCAGAAATGGCCTCAGGGCTCGACAGCGTGCCGGTGATTGAAACGCCGGTCGGCTTGGTGCGATTGCTGGTTTCGCAGCCGCATCCCGACCTCTGCACAAAAGCCGGTTCGTTCCTTGCCTACAAGAAGAAGGGCAAGTGGGTCGAAGCTGCCAAACGCGCAGGCTTGGCCAAGACCGAAGGCGAGCGGCTGAATATTGCTGCGGAAGCGCATTATGCAGCGTGCTGCCAAGCCTGGCAGGATTTGGTCCAAAACGTCTCCAGTCGCGTCCTGTGCGACCTCATAGCTCAGGTACAGCCTGTTCTGGCCCGTTTTCGGGACCAAAAGCGTTCGGCCGCCCAGCTCGATTTCGACGATCTGATCTTCGCCGCGCGCGATCTTTTGCGCGATCACGACGATGTTCGAAGGTCCCTTGCCGCCCGCTTCGCCCACGTCCTTGTCGACGAGTTTCAAGATACAGATCCGCTTCAGACGGAAATCTTCTGGCGCCTCTGCGGCGAGCCGCCGGCCGGCGTCGCGAGCGCAGACTGGAGCGCCTTCACGATCCGTCCCGGCGCGCTCTTCCTCGTCGGTGATCCCAAACAGGCGATCTATCGCTTCCGCGGCGCCGATGTCAGCGCCTATGTCCGGGCGCGCGATGCCTATCTCGCGCAGGACCCCGACAGCGTTCTGGCGATCTCCACCAATTTCCGTTCCTGCGCGCCGATCCTGACCTATGTGAACGACCGTTTCGAGGCGCTGCTTTCGAGCGAGGGCCAACCCGGCTTCACGGCGCTCGATCCCTTTCACGGCTTTCGCGGCGATACCCTTTGCGTTGCCGCTCTCGATGTCGCCGTTGCCGATGAGAACGGCAAGGCCTCAGCCGAGCAACAGCGCGACGGTGAAGCCGACGCGATCGCCCAAATGTGCGCCCGGCTGATTGGCAGTGAGATGATCCTCGATCGTCGCTCCGGCGCCAGTCGACCTTGCAGGCCAGGCGACATCGCGTTGCTTGCGCCCACGGGCAGTGATCTTTGGCGATACGAGGAGGCGCTCGAACGCTACGGCATCCCGGTCGCCACGCAGGCAGGCAAGGGCCTGTTCCGCCGCCAGGAGATCCAGGATCTGATCGCGCTGACGCGTGTTCTCGCCGACCGCCGTGACACGCTCGCCCTCGTGGCCCTGCTTCGCGGCCCTCTCGTTGGCCTGACCGAGGAGGAACTTCTGGACATCATCTGGACGCTCCCCCGTTCTGAGGATGATCCCGAAAGTCTGCCCCGTCTCGATCTCAGCATTGACACTCAGCAAATAGGGCACCCGCTCGCGCGATCGACCATCGAGACGCTTCAGGCGCTCTATCGTCAAACCAACAGCACCACACCGCACGACCTGTTATCGCAAGCGGTCGACGCGCTGCGGGTCCGTCCCATTCTGCTACAACGCCATCGCGGCCAGGCAGAGCGCGCGCTTGCCAACGTCGATCTTTATCTCAGCCTGACCACGTCTTTTGCTGTTCGCGGTCTGCGCGCTTTCGCCGAGACGATGACAGCGGCGTGGACCGAAGAGGCCCGGGCGGTCGAGGGTAGGCCCGATGCTCAGGAAGAGGCCGTGGCGCTCTACACAATGCACGCGGCCAAGGGCCTTGAATGGCCGATTGTTGTCCCGATCAACACGATGACTGGCATCATGGCGACCGAAAGCGCCGTGACCGACCGCGATACCGACACATTCTATTGCCCCGTGTTTGGGGTGAAGCCCGTTGGCTATGACGCGGCACACGACGCCGAGAAGGCAGAGCTCGACCGCGAGCGCATCCGCTTGTGGTATGTCGCAGCAACTCGCGCCCGCGAGCTGCTGGTACTTCCGCGGCTCGACGCGGCGCAATCGAAGTCGGCGTGGATATCGCTTCTGGATCTATCGCTTGCCGATCTGCCGGCGCTCGACCTTTTGCATCTGCCACCCGAGCTCGACCTTACCATAGTCGGCGAGACAAACGATCAGACGCGTGACGTCTTCGCCGCTGAAGCGGCATCCATCGTAGCGAACCAGCGTCGCCTGATTTGGCTTGCGCCGAGCCGCGACGAAAGTCCCGCTGGACCGGTTTTGACGCCTGAGGCCGTTGAAATCTGGGCAGCGTCGGAGGCCGGTCAGCCCGAAGACGAAGCTGTACGCCCCATTGTTCAGGGCGGCCGCGAAAGGGGCCTGATCCTGCACAAGCTGCTGGAAGAAGTCCTGACCGGCGAGACGCCTGACGATTCTGGAGCACTCAGTGACCGCGCACGAGCGTTGATCGTCGAGATCGGCAAGCCGGTCATGGCAGACTCTTCCCAGGGGCTTTCTCCAGACGAGCTTGCCGGATGCGTCGTGCGCACATTGGCGCTCCCTGAGATCGCGGAGTTGCGTCCGACTCTGGCGCCCGAACTGGCGGTTTATGCAGCGGTGGACGTTGACGGCGTCGAACAGACGACTGTGGGAATCGCTGACGCCACCAGCTTCGACAATGCGGGCAGGCCAACTGTTGTGATCGATTGGAAAAGCGATGTGCAGCCGACAGCTGAAACTCTCAATCACTATCGCGCGCAGGTGCGGGCCTATCTCGACATTACGGGGACTGACCGCGGCCTGATTGTCCTCGTCACGACAGGTCAGGTCATCACCGTCACGCCCACTCCCGCGCCCCTAGCCGCCTGAAGAGAAGGGAACGGACGCCATGCTGACGCGAGCGACCGCCAAGGCGCCTGAACAGGATGATCTGTTCAGCGAAGAGATGACGCTTCTGGTTCCGGCTCTGTTGGCGCTGGAAGGCAGGCTCCTGGGAAGCGCTGTGCGTCAGCAGGCAGTTCCCTCCGCTCTCACCCCATGCCGACTAAAGCCGTTCACGGTTCGGCGAGTAAGCGGCTTTGAGGCGAACCTGAAAAGCGGCGAGACGCTCAAAATCATCAGCGCCAAGACGGCAGCCGCGCTCGATGCCGATTTTGTCCTGCTTGTACCCGGCGCGACAACAGCCCAATCCATCCGCGAGGCGCTCGAACGTGGTGAAGGTCGTTGGCTGCATCCAAAGCCGATCAATCCGGCGGGATTGAGCGCCCGGGCCATGCAGCAGCGGCTGACCGGGGTTACGGCATCATGGGAGGATGCGCTTCATCTGCGCGAAGGTCGTCCGGCCACAGATGACAATCCCCTCTATCTGGGATTGCGGCGGCCGCAGATCGGCGCCCTTCATGCCGCCCTTGCTCATGCGACGCGCTCGACGGACCCCGCCACGATCGTCATGCCGACCGGCACGGGCAAGACGGAGACCATGCTTGCGCTCAACGCGCGTCAGCGGTTTGATCGCTTGCTCGTCGTGGTTCCGACGGATGCGCTGCGCGAGCAGATCGCCGCGAAGTTCGAAACGTTTGGCGTCTTGAAGGCACAGTCGTGTCTCGATGCCTCTGCGCTATTCCCCGTAGTCACCCGGCTTAGCCGCATCCCGACCTCGATCGCCGAAGTCGATCAGATCTTCGACAGCGCCAATGTGATCGTCACCACCATGCATATTGCCGGTCGCGCCGAACCGCCAGTTCAGGAGCATATCGCGACCCGAGCCTCGGCGCTCTTCATCGATGAGGCACACCACATCGGGGCTCGCACCTGGGCATCCTTTCGCGGACTATTCGCCGAACGCACGCCCCCCATTCCGGTCGTCCAGTTCACTGCCACACCGTTCCGCGAAGATGGCCGCCGCGTCGACGGGGAGTTCATCTATACCTATCCGCTGAAGAAGGCGCAGCAGGAAGGGTATTTCAAGCCGATCCGGTTCGAGGCGGTGTTCGGACTCGATCAGCTCGACGCGGACCAGGCGATCATCGTCAAGCTGGGTGACGTGCTCGGCGCCGATCTGGATGCCGGCCTCAATCATCTGGCGATGGCCCGGTGCAGCACCATTGAGCGCGCCAAGCATCTCCATCGCCTCTACACGCTTGCCTACCCGGACTACCGACCCGTCATCGTTCACAGCCAGCAGTCGCTTAAGGAGCGCCGGGAAAATCTTGCCGCTTTGCGACGGTTCGACAGCCGGATCATCGTCTGCGTAGACATGCTCGGCGAGGGCTTCGACCTACCGGAGTTGAAAATCGCGGCGCTGCACGATCATCACAAGAGCGTCGCAGTTACGATCCAGTTCGTCGGCCGCTTTACACGCCAGGATCCCAGGTTGGGAGACGCCACGGTCATTGCCAACACCGGCGTCGATGACGTGGATCGATCGCTCGCCAAGCTCTATGCAGAAGACGCCGACTGGAACGCGCTTGTGGAAGCCCTTAGTTCCGCAAAGATCGAACGGCAGGTACGCCGCGCCGAGATGTTCAAGGGATTCTCCGGTGATTTGAGCGACATTCCGCTCCAGACGCTCGAGCCCAAGATGAATGCCGTGGTCTACCGCACGGCCTGCGACGCGTGGGACCCCTTCCAGGCCGAAGAGCTCTACGACGCCGGTGTCTATCTCGGCATGAAGCTCAACGCTCACAAACGCGTCGCGATCTTCGTGACGCGCGCCGAAGAACAGGCCCGTTGGACCACCGCGCAGCAAGCGGTCAACGTGACCTGGGACCTGCACATGCTGCACTGGGATCAGGCTAGCGGACTGCTCTACATCAGCAGTTCCGAAAAGGGGCCTTTTGACCGTCTCGCCAAAGCGGTGTGCGGCGAGACCGCCCGCCGCATCGAAGGCGAAGAAGTGTTTCGCAGCCTCCATGGGTTCAAGCGACTCATTCTGCGCAATCTCGGACTTACCCATCACCAGGGCCGCGGCGTTCGCTATTCCATGTACATGGGCGTTGACGTCGCCGACGGTCTCGACAGCGCGAAGTCCCAATCGAGGATCAAGAACAATATCTTTGCCACGGGCTTTCTAGACGGGATGCCGGCGTCGCGCGGTTGCTCTGCTAAAGGCAAGTTTTGGTCGAGCGCGAAAGTTCGCGACCTCACCGATTGGGTTGATTGGTGTCAGGATGTCGGCCGCACGGTTAACGACCGGAGCATTACGACCGATGGGGTTTTCAAGAGTGCGATGCGCCCCCGCCAGATCAACGAGCGTCCGGCAGTGCCACCCGTCGCGATCCACTGGCCTGAATCGTTGATCATGCAGATCGAAGAACGCGTCGAGATCTCGTTCGGCGATCAGCCTGTCTCGTTCACCGAGTGCGATATCGAGCTGCTCGACAATGCGCGGACGGGGCCGCTGCGTTTTGCTGTTCGCAGCGACGATCATTCGGCCGAGTTCGAGATCGTGTTCAGCGATGGCGGCGCCCGCTACCCGCAGCGCAGTGGTCCTAGGGCCACGATCAAGATGGGCAGCAAGATCCAGTCGCTTTCCGAATCCTTCGCCGACGACTCGCCTCAGATTGATTTCGGCGATGGCTCGCTGCTCATCTACAGCCACCTCTACAGCCTGCCGGAAGGCGAGACGGTCGAGCCCTACCCGGTGGCCAAAATCGAAACCTGGGACTGGTCGAAAGCCAATATCCGCATCGAATCGCAGGGCACGGCCAAGCGCGCAGACTCCGTCCAGCGCACGGTGATCGAGGCCCTGCTTACGGACCCCGATCCCTATGACGTGATCTTCGATGATGACGGCAAGGGTGAGATCGCAGACGTCGTCGCCTTGCGGATTACCGACAGCGTCGTTTCAGCCACCCTGTTCCACTGCAAATATTCCGGGGCCGATACGCCGGGCGCGCGGCTCAGCGACCTGTACGAGGTTTGCGGACAGGCCCAGAAATCGGCGCGTTGGCGCGACCGCCCGAACCGAATGCTGCAGCATATGCTCAAGCGTGAGCAGAAGCGTCGTGACAGAGGTCTCAGTTCTCGGATCGAACACGGCTCTGCCGCCGCGATCAAGAAGCTGAAGGCGGGGTGGCAGGATTATCGGTTCGAATATGACGTTCGGATCGTGCAACCTGGCCTATCGCGTAAAGCCATCGGGGAAGAGGGACTCCACCTGTTGGCCGGCGTCGAGACTTACCTGCTCGAAACTCGCGGAATGCGCCTTCGTGTCATAGGCAGCGACTGACAATAGATCACTAGGGACGCCAGTCGTCCATTGAATAAGCCACGGGGTGCCAATGTCTTCACTTGCCTGGATTGATTTCGATGAAGCCGAGCGCCAGCGCGCGCAGCGGATTATGGCGCTATTCCAGGAGCGGGAAACCCGCGACGAACTGGGTCTGGGCGGCATCCGCGATTCGATCGCCGATCACCTTTTCCCGGGCACCAGCACGATCCAAACCCGGCTGCGCTACATGCTGTTCATCCCTTGGCTGTTCCAGATGCTCGAAGGATCATCGGCCGGGGCGGATCAGCTCGCGAGCGAAGCGCGCGCCCTCGAAAACCGGCTTGCCAACGCGCTCAAGGCCGGCGGCGAGTCGAACGGCATCATTGGCAGGGATGCCGGTGCGGACCTCCAGAGACTGCCCAGTTCGGTCTACTGGGCTGGGCTTGGCACATGGGGCATCCGTCTCTTCCCTGGCTCAACCGACCACCTCTTTTCGTCCATGCGCCATCTCCAACGCGCGCGGCCTCGTGTCCGCGAAAGCGAGGATTCAGCGTCCGAGGCCCAAGCCCTTCAGATCTGGACCCCGACGCTGCCAGCGCGCCCCACCGATCTGCTCGACCATACGCAGTTCAAGCTCTCGCTCGACGAGGCCCAGTTCATCATCGACCGGCTCATCGCCCATCAACCGCACAGCCTCTTGGCGTTTTTAGCGCGAAGCGGGTCCAGCCAAGCTGAATGCGATAACATCTGGGAACACCCCCATCTTGCCGATTTCCCTGACGACGCCCGCACTTTGGTCGACCATGGCGCGATATTCTCCAGCGTGATGCACGGCGCCTCGCTGCTCTACAACTTGCTGCTCAGCCGGCTCCGTGATCGGGCCGAATGGATCGAGAAATACGAGGTGCGATTTGCCGAATGGCAATCCAGCCTCGACATGGCCGCGATCAGGGCGTGGTCACTCGATGCTTTCTGGGCAGCAATTGATCATCCCGCACACAGCATCCGGCCCGCAGCCAAACGCTTCGTCGCCGAATGGCTTGGCCTGTTGACCTCGGGCAGCGTCCTAGACGGTGCGCTGACGCCGGCCGCCCGTCTTGTGCAGGATCGCGAGCGGCGACTGAAAACAAGCCAGTCCCGGTTTGCAAACCGAGCCGTGCGAGACCGGTGGACAGGCGCATCCGGCGCGGAGCCGCTGACCTTCCGATGGGCGCAAGCCAAGTCGCACCTGCGGGACCTTGCCAGTGCTGAATAGAACGACGCTCGATCCGGAAACCCGCGTTCTCTATGGCGACAGCCTTCAGCCCCCTCCAGGCTATGTCTTCGATGCTGCCGTCGCGACGACCTTCTCGCTCGATTTCGAAACCGCGCTCGCCGCACCCGTCAGCCTGGCTCTATTCGCGGCTGAAAACCGGGACGACATTATCAGCAACCCCCTGGCGTTGCTCGAAGGCGCCGAACGGATCGCGGGACGCCTCGTCGTCTTTGCCGATGCCGGGCATCTCCACGCTCAAAGCCGCCCTCATTCCCGCCTCTGCTCGCTGCTCGAACGCATCATCGTCGAAGTTGCCGCGCCGCAGGGAGGCGCCTTTCATCCGAAACTATGGGCTCTCCGCTATCGGTCGACGCGCGCCGGAGATCCGACTCTCCTTCGGCTGCTCGTGCTCTCGCGAAATCTTACACGGGATCGATCCTGGGACATCTCGCTACGGCTCGACGGCGAGCTGACGCGCCGCTCCGATGCGAACAACCGGCCGCTGTTCAACCTTCTGAGCCGGTTGCCTGACCTCGCCGTTGCCGGCATCTCCGACGACGCACGCGCGCTGACCGCTGACGTCGCCGAGGACATTTGGCGCGCCCGGTGGACTGTGCCCGACCGGTTCGACGACGTAAGCTTCGCGGTGAACGGCTTCGGCGGCAAAATTTGGCAGCCTTCTTCCTGCGCGCGGTTGGGCGTTATCTCGCCTTTTTGCGATACTAGTGCGCTCAATCTGCTCAGCCGGCTACCAACAGCAGAAAAGCCCATCATCATCAGCCGCGCCGATCAATTGGCTTGCGTCGACAGCGCCGCGCTGGACGCTTTTGAACGCGTGTCCGTCCTCGACGAAATGGCCGCAAGCGAAGACGGCGAGGAGGTCTCCACCAGCGCGCTTCAGGGACTACACGCCAAGGCATTCATCGCCGAGACGGGCTGGGACACGATACTGACGATCGGGTCCGGCAACGCGACGCGTCCCGCCCTTTTGTCGGGGAACAATGTGGAGCTCTTCGCTTCGCTCAGAGGCAAGCGATCTAAGGTCGGCAGCGTCGAGCAGATCATGGGCGAGAAGGGCTTTGGGCGTCTCACCCGCACCTTCGTTGCCAGCGAGCTTGAACCCATTGATCCCGCCACCATCGCCGCAGAGGCAAGGCTCGACGACGCACGCCGCGCCTTGTGCCGCGGTGGATTGCGCCTGCGCTGTGAGCGGATCGAAAGCATTGACGGCGATGCGCACCCGTGGCGCGTCTGGCTTATTCCCACCGTGCCGTTGCCGCTTGTCGGCATCGCCTCGCTGCAGGTTTGGCCCATCACCCGAGGAGATGGCCATGCCAGCGATGTGCTGGATGCCCTTCGCGCAGGAACGGCTGTCGATCTCGGTGCCATGCCGATCGTCGACCTTACCCGCTTTCTGGCCTTTCGGTTGACCGCAGACGGTGCCCAGGTGTCAGCCCTGTTCAGCACCAGTCTGGTGATGGAAGGCCTTCCGCCCGAACGCCATGCCGCGATTCTTCGCTGGGTGATCGACAGCCGAGATGCGTTCTTTCGCTATCTGCGGCTCCTTTTGTCAGAACTCGGCGATCCATTCGGCGCGGCCTTGGCGGCGCAGGAAGGTTCCGGCAGCATGGCTTGGGCCAGTGCCGCCGACGACGCACCGCTCCTGGAAGATATGGTTCGCGCCTTGTGTCGTGGAGGCGAAAGACTTCATGCAATCGAACGCCTGATGACGCGATTGGAGGCTGGCAACGATACCGGCGCCGATCCGATACCCAGCGATTTCCGAACCCTTTGGGATGCTTTCCGCATTGCCCTCCAGGATCAGGGCCGCAGCCATGACGGATAACCGGTTTGAAGCCGAAGCTGCCCTCGCTCCGCTGAAAGCCTTTCAGCGTCGTACAGTCGATTATGTGTTTGACCGGCTTTACGGCGATCAGGATCCCGTCAGGCAATTTCTCGTCGCGGACGAAGTGGGCCTTGGCAAAACCATGGTCGCGCGCGGCGTCATCGCCCGCACTATCGAGAAGCTTTGGGACAGCACCGACCGGATCGATATCCTCTATATCTGTTCCAATCAGGCGATTGCGGCTCAGAACATCAATCGGCTCAATGTGCTCGGTCGGCGCGAGCTGGCGTTACCGACGCGCATGACCCTTATACCGCTCCAGGTCCGGGGCGATCAGGGGCTCGACGCCAACAAGGTCAACTTCATCAGCCTGACACCAGGCACGACCTTTGACCTGCGCTCGACCACAGGCGTCACGCAGGAACGCGCGTTGCTGCTGCGGATGCTCGAAGACCGGGTCTCGCGGCCGCGCGGCCTGCACAATCTGCTTCAGGTGTCTGCCGGTGTTGATGGCTGGAATACCGCCGTCCGCGAGCTGTCTCTGGATGGTGTTGATCAACGGATCATCGATCGCTTCCGCCGCGACGTCGAAAAAGATGCCGAACTGTTCACGGAACTGGAGGCGGTCTGCGATCTCTTCCCGCGTCGCCGTGAGACCTATCCTCAAGAGCTGAACCAGCGGCGCAATGGTCTGGTCGGTCGTCTTCGCGGCAAACTCTCGCACGCCTGCATCGACGCCCTGAAACCCGACCTCATCATCATGGATGAGTTTCAGCGGTTCCGCGACTTGCTCCACGGCGAAACCCCGGCTGCTGACCTGGCGCGCGAGCTGTTCGACTACTCGGACGGCAAGGGTCATGCCGCGCGCACGCTTCTGCTTTCCGCCACACCCTACCGGATGCTGACATTGTCGGGTGACGAACCCGATGACGGCGAACATTACCGTGATTTTCTGGAGACCTTGTCCTTCCTCTACGGTCGGACCAACGGTCCCGACGTGGCCAAAGCGCTGGAACGCGAAATGCGCGAGTTTCGCGGCTTTCTTCATGCGCTGCCCGGCGCGCGCAACGAGGCCATCGGCGCGCGCCACGTCGTCGAGGACCGGCTGCGCAAGGTAATGGCGCGCACCGAACGCGTGGCCAGCACCATCGAGCGCGACTCAATGGTGAGCGAGCCGCCGATGGCCATCACGATCCTGCCATCTGATCTACGCCAGGCCGCCGCAGTGTCGGACGTTGCGCGCGCCCTCGATGCGCCAGAGATCACCGAATACTGGAAGTCCGCGCCCTACCTCCTCAACTTCATGCGCGACTATGCGCTCAAGCGGCTTCTGAAAGATCAGCTCGACAAGCCGGCGGCCAATCTGTGCGCTGCGCTCGAACGCGCACGGCCTGCCATGCTCGATCGCGACCGGCTTGACGCCTACGAGCCGCTCGAACCCGCTAACGGTCGGATGCGCGGCGTCATGGATGACGTGTTTGGCGATGGTCTCGATCAACATCTGTGGATCCCGCCATCCCTACCCTATTACGGTCCCGAGCGATCCGGGCCGCCGCTGACCAAGGCGCTGATATTCTCGTCCTGGTCGATGGTGCCCGATGCGATCGCGTCAATCCTGTCCTACGAGGCCGAACGCCGCATGGGCGTCGGCGCTTCGGGGCAGCGATATTTCGGTCATGTTCGCCCACGCCCCATCCAGTTCCGGCAAAATCAAGGGCGGCTTGTCGCCATGCGCGCAATGCACCTGGTCTATCCGTCGCCGACCTTGGCGCGCCTTGCCGACCCTCTTGCGATCTTTGGAGCGTCAAACGAAACCCTGTCGGTCGAAGCCATGCGTAAGGCCGTCGCCGAGCGCTTGCGCGAGAGCGTCTCCGCACTCGCAGAGCGGTCAGGCGACACCGCAGATGGCCGCGATTGGGAATGGGCTGCCCCGGCCGTCATCGACGCCATGGCAAAAGCCAGCTCCGTCGCCTGGGTCAACTCGCCTTACGGCTTCGCCCTCCTCGGCAACGAAGAGGGCTTCAAGGAGCATGTCGCCGAACTACGGACTGTGACGGCCGAACGCACCTTTGGACCATTGCCGGACACGCTGATTGACCTCCTGGTCGATGTGGCTCTCGGCAGCCCCGCAGTCTGTGCGCTGCGCGCGCTGCACCGGATCGCGCCCGATCTCGCTTGGGACGATCATCGACTGCTGAAGGCGGCGAACCAGATCTCCTGGGGTTTCCGCACGCTTTTCAACCAGCACGACGCCGTCGCCCTCCTTCGCAAGGACGACGATGACCGCTATTGGCGCCAGGTGCTTACCTACGGTGTTGAGCATAACCTTCAGGCCGTTCTCGACGAGTATGTCCACTATCTGCTCGACGCCGAGGGCTTGGGCGCCAAGCCATCCGCCGATCGAGTCGCTGGGATCAGCAAGGCGATCTCGGATGCGTTGGTCATTCGCCCCTCGCAGATCGATGTCGAGGATCCAACGGTCGACGGTAAGAAGCTGGTGATCAACAAGTTCCAGATGCGCGGGCGCTTCGCCATGCGCCTGGCCGACTACAAGGACGAGGAAGGCGGTGCCGCACGCCTCTCCAGCGTTCGCGACGCCTTTAACTCGCCGTTCCGGCCCTTTGCGCTGGCCACGACCTCAGTCGGACAGGAAGGCCTCGACTTTCACCCTTATTGCTATCGACTCTACCACTGGAACTTACCCGGGAATCCCGTCGATCTGGAACAGCGCGAGGGGCGTGTGCACCGCTTCAAGGGTCACGCGATCCGCCTCAATTTGGCGCATCGGCAGGTCGACGTGGTGCGTGGGCGCGAGACAGGACACGATGATCCCTGGCAGACCATGTTCGATGTCGCGCGCGCCGAGACCGATAATGACTCTGACCTCATTCCCTACTGGATCTACGAAGGGCCGGTGAAGGTCGAACGCCGCGTGCCCATGCTCCCGTTCAGCCGCGAGGTGCGTAGACTCGAGTGGCTCAAACGAAGCCTGACCGTCTATCGCCTCGCGTTCGGGCAACCGCGTCAGGAAGACCTGCTGGAGTATCTTCACAACCTCATGGGAAGCGCCATGCCGGCGGAAGATCTCGCCGACCTGCAAATCCGGCTCCAACCGTGACGTCGCGCTAATCAGTCGCCTGCAGCGGCAAGTGCCATGCAGCGCTCCCCTACCAAGGCGATCACCTTGTGCTGCGCTGTTTTGGCGGCCTCAGTCTCTGCCGCAAAGGCGGGTAGCTGGAGCTCCTGCGCCCGGTCGGCGACCCGCGCGGTCACGTCCGCAATCGCAGTCTCAGCATCGCCAGCGGATACGCCAATTGTCCGCGCCAGCGCGAGGAAGTCCTGGCGCGTCAGACGGTCATCCTTGCCGTTGAGCTTGAGCGCCATCCGATCGCCCCCCAAACCCGGGAAGACGCGCGTGGTGACGGCGTCATAGAGCGGCGCGAACCGCACGCTCGTAAAGGCCTTAGCATCCACCTCGGCGACTTTGAGCAAAGCAAGGTTCTTGAGGTGCATATCGCCATCGGCAATGAGCCAAGCGAACACTGCGCGGCGGAAAAGGATATCGAGATCGCTGGCCGGATCGGTAGACAGTGGTCGCAGCCCGCGAGCCATCCGCTCAATCGTCCCGTCGTATTTGGCGGACGCGGGAAGGTCTAGGATGGAGCAGAAATCTTCCATCGCCAATCGCCGATGATCTTCTGGTCCACGACGAATGTCGAACCGCTCAATCACTAGAGCTGGCGACATGCCATCGGGCATCTCCAGCAGCGCGGCTTCGGGCACTTCAAATCCGGATGAGCGACCGAGCTCAAGACAAAGCCACTCAACAATTGGCAAAGTTTCGAAGCCCGCCGTGCCGGCTGGCTTGAGGATATGCGTGAACGGCTGATCGATGGCCGGAACGAGTGCGCCATCGGGCATCAAACTCATTGGCGCCTTGATCTGGACGCCCGACAGGCGGGGGGTTTCTGCGCGCGCGAAAATTCGCGCCAGGTTTTGCTCGAACGTCTCCTCGATTTCGCCCCGCGCTGGACCGGCGTAGAGGCCAGTGAAGCGACCGGCATCGATGTACTCCGCCAGTGATGTCGTGAGTATATCCGCGGGCAGCGCCGCCAGTTGGTGTCGGCCCTCGGCGATGGCGATATTGGACATATACCGCCGTCCTCGGCGAAGCGCTTCGCGTTCATCGCGTTCGTGTAGAACCTGCGCCAGCCAGCCTTCAGGCAGCAGCGATTCAATGAAAGCCGGAAGCTTGCCCGGCGTGGTTTCGCGAACCAATGCCGGTCCTGCCCGGCGCCCCGGCTTCCAGCGCCATTCGAATCCGTCGTGGGTCAGCCGGCCTTGTGGTTCGCCGTGCCAGACGACGATAAGGTCAAGCGCCGCCTTGTTGACCGGCGCCTTTGCAACTCCTGGCTGGGCCAGCAGGAAGCGTTCAGCGCCCTCCCCTTCGCGGTACCATTCATTTTCGCGCGCCAGCACCCAGACGGCGTCGGCCGCAGCTTGGGGGCCGCCATATTCTTCCACCAGACGCGCCGCCATCTGCGCGCGCATCGCCGCTGTGACAGCGCTCGCATGTTCGCTGCGCAGGCGGAACGCTTCGAGAAAGCGCTGGCGCGGCGAGGAGGCATCGATACGCAACTCGCCCAGTTCGTCGCCGATGACTGCGATCGCCGTCGATGGATGCTTCGGCGCTTCGTTCTGGATGATTTCGAGCGTGCGCAGTCGTGTGCGTTGGTTGCGGCGGCCACTGATAAAAAGCCGTCCGTCCGGCGTGGGCACGAGCAGCGCCGCGCTTGCCGACGACAAATAGGCGTTGGGATAGAGATAGTGCGCAATCCGGACCGCATGGCCGAGGATCGTCGCCTCGATGTCCCGTTGGTCATCGACGTAAACCCCGCGCACGAGCTGTATCAACTCACCGGCCTGCGCGCGCTGATGCGCGCGTTTGGGGTCAATTGTTTCACCTACCAAATGAAGTGCCATGGAATTATCTCGCATCTCAGATGCGCGTTAATCCCACAAACTGGGCTCACGCACAAGAATTATCGCGCATCTGAGATGCGAGATAATTCCGATGAAGCCCAGAAGCCTGCATGTCGCACAGGTACGAGGCAGAGCGTCATAGCCACGACGATTGGCGAGAATGGTCGCGCAAAGACTGCGCGGCTGGTCGCCTCGCAACTCATTTTCTGCGCTGTCCCACTACCCAGCAGTACCGACTATTCCCGACCAAAGCCGATCAAAGTTGCTGGGCAAGTGCTGGGTTCCATACAAGTTAGCCCTAGAATAGTAAGGGTCAAACTTGTAAGTCAATGTTTTTATTGAATAAAAATGGTGGGCGGTACAAGGTTCGAACTTGTGACCCCTACGATGTCAAATCCGCGCACGGGTGACGAACGGCAAATTCGGAGAAATGCGGCCAGCCGTCGCTGAAATGATGGCCGGAAGAAAATCGCCGGTTCTTGCCATTAATGCACTTCACTAAGAATGGCAGGATTGAGCCCAAAGTGACGACGCTGAGAGCTTCTGCTAAACTCCAAAAGGCTACAAAAGATGGAGCGCGATAGCCGATGCCAAAGATCACGTCTACCAATTGGTCAAAGCACGAGGGCGGCCCCAATCCCATCTCGGGGCAAAATGATGGCCCCTATGCAGAACTGCCTTTGGGGGATGAGGTTGGCTTGTCCCAATTTGGCGTCCATCTGGAACGCCTTCCACCAGGCTCGCGATCATCTCATCGCCATTGGCACGAAACCGAAGATGAACTCATCTATATGATTTCGGGGGAATTGGTCCTGATTGAAGACGAAGAAGCCGTGCTCCGGGCCGGTGACGCTGCTGGATGGAAAGCAGGTCAGCCGATTGCTCACTGCCTTGAAAACCGTTCCAGCAATGATGCCGTGATGCTAGTTGTGGGAACAAGGTCGGACGAAGGCGTTGTCCACTACCCTGACCATGACGTGGTCATGCACCACGGCAAAGACGGTAGGACATTCACAAGAACAGACGGTTCGCCGATCGACCGAAAAAGTTGAGTGACCGGAAGGTCCCGCACAACATCCGTAGGCACAACACTATTCAAACGGCAATTTGGGGCCAAAGCACTAACGCGCTCGCGCGCGAGTTGAACGTTGCGGCGTCGGGGATG
>ERZ888423.1295-NODE-1295-length-21911-cov-11.437271_pt1 | contig 21911 bp, 16 predicted proteins | sample MGYA00520523_ERZ888423 | MGnify/ENA primary metagenome ERZ888423 (study PRJEB32303, sample SAMEA104408611) | aquatic metagenome | biome: Brackish water; feature: Pelagic; material: water | place: Baltic Sea | collected 2014-06-08T10:24:00 | depth 30,27 m ...
ACGAACCGGTGCCGCGGTACAAGCCTCGGACCGGCAGCATCGTGAAGGCGAAGAGTGCCAGCAGCGACAGCGTGCCTTTGAGCGATCGGTGGGGCCGACCACCAAGAACAAACGGAACAGACTCAAACGGAGCAGATTTGACCGGAAGAGATTCGGCCGCGCTGGGATCGACTTGTCCGACATCGGTCGGATCAGAATCGAAGTCGTCGTCGGAATGGTCGGTTACGTCCAGCAAGCGTCCCGATGGTATCCACACAGCCCAGCAGTAATGGGCCTATCGTCCGTGTCGTGTCTGCTGACGAGCTTCGCGAACTCGGTGAAATCGCTGACCGACTCCACCAGCGGGGCATCCGTCGGATCCATACATTGGCGTGGCGCGACCTCGATGACCCTGATGGTGGAGGCTCCGAAGTGCACGCCGACGAGTTCATGAAGCGTTGGGCCGCTGCCGGTTTCGACGTCCTGCATCGAACGTCCGCAGCGGTTGGCCAGCCTGGCGAGAGCCGCCGTAACGGGTACGACGTGATTCGCCGGGGGAGCAGGTACACCGTTTTTCCTCGCGCTATCGCGGCTGAGACGTTGCACCGGATGGGGCCGTACGACGCTCTCGTTGAGATCTGGAATGGCGTCCCCTGGTTCTCGCCGATCTGGTGTCGCAAGCCAAGGATCACCTTCTTGCACCACGTCCACGGGCCGATGTGGGATCAGATGCTCCCCGGCCCGCTTGCGGCGTGTGGCCGAGCGCTTGAAACGCGCCTTGCGCCGCCGTTCTACCGACGCAGCCCGACAGTGACGCCATCTGAGGCCACTCGTGAAGAACTGCTCGAAATCGGCTTTCGACCAGAACACGTGACAGCGGTTCCCAACGGGACCGATGCACGATTCTCACCCGGCGGCCGAAAAAGCGAGCATCCCTCAATCGTCGCGGTGTGTCGTCTTGCACCGGTGAAGCGGCTTGGCCTGCTGATCGACGCTGCCCAGATCGCGCGGGCCGCGACGCCAGGTCTGACGTTGACGATCGTCGGCGACGGGCCGTCGAGCGCAGAACTCGAAGCCAAGGTGCATGACATTGGCGCTGGTGCATGGATTCAGTTCACCGGGCGCGTTGATCAGAACGACCTCGTTGACCTCTACCGTCGCTCGTGGCTCGTGGTCAGTGCTTCGCTCGCCGAAGGTTGGGGCCTGAGCCTGACTGAAGGAGCAGGTTGCGGCACCGCTTCGGTTGCAACAAATATTCGTGGGCACCGCAGCAGCGTGGTCGACGGAGTCACGGGGGTTCTCGCCGAGCCAGCAGACCTCGGAGATGCGATCGCCCGGGTTCTCGCCAACCACGCTCTGCGCGACCAGCTCGCGTCAGCTGCCGAGGCGCGGGTCCGTTCCATGACCTGGGATGCATCGGCGCTCGGCATCTTGCGCGTGCTCGCCAAAACGGCACAGTAGATTGCAGCCGTTATGCGTAGCGTCCTGGTGCTTCCCACATACAACGAAGCAGAGAACATCGAGCCGTTCTTGCGCGCTGTTCGTGAGGCCTCGCCCGACACCGACATCGTCGTCGTCGACGACAACAGCCCAGACGGAACCGGGTTACTCTCCGATCGCTTGGCCGAAGAACTCGGTCGCATCGACGTCATGCACCGCCCGGGCAAAGCCGGTCTCGGAAGTGCGTACCGCGCGGGATTTAGCGAAGTGCTCGGCGGCAGCTACGACATCATCATCTCGATGGACGCCGACTTTTCGCACGACCCCAACCGGATTCCGGATTTCGTTCGGCTGATCACCGACGGCGCCGACATCGTGATCGGCTCTCGCTACGTCACGGGCGGAGGCACGACTGACTGGCCTGTTCGTCGCCAGTTGTTGTCGCGCTGGGGCAACGCGTATACCCGCGCCATCCTCGGCGTCGCCGCGCGGGACTGCACGAGCGGCTATCGGGCATACCGTGCTACATCGCTGGCGAAGATCGATCCAACATCCACATCGGCCGAGGGTTACGCATTCCTGACCGAACTTGTCCGACGGATGACACGCGACGGGGCCAGCGTCGTAGAAACGCCGATCATTTTTCGTGACCGCACCCGCGGCAAGTCCAAGATGTCGGGACGGATCATTATCGAGTCGATGCTGCTAGTGACCCGCTGGGGCATAGGCGACCGATTCAAGCGGCTCTTCGGCCGCAACTGACGGTGGATTCGTTCGCCGCACGCGCCCGGCGGTTTGCCCGAAGCAGCGCTGGCCTCATCGTGCTGGTCACCGTGGGGCTTGGCGTCCCGTTGCTGGTCGCGGTCATCGCGCTCGCACAGCGCAGGTGGTATCCCGTACTCGACTTGGCAATGACCGAGTTCCGCATCCGCGATGTCGGATCGCGGCAGACCCCTCTGATTGGCCTGCCCGGCCGCATCGGCGAGTTTCCCGATCAGGGCAGCCACCCCGGTCCGTTCAACTTCTGGTTGCTTGCACCGGGGTACAGGCTGTTTGGCAGCTCGGCGTGGGCGATGGAAGCGTCCACGGCACTCGTGCAGACGCTGTGGATTGGACTCTCTCTCTGGATTGGGCACCGTCGAGCGGGGCGGACCGGTGTGGTTGTGGTGGCGCTCGTCGTGGCAGTCCTCATCCGTGGCTACGGGCTGTCCGTACTTACCCAGCCGTGGAACCCGTACCTGCCGTTACTCGCGTGGGTCGTGATCATGCTCGCCACCTGGTCGGTCATCTCGGGTGACCACGCGATGCTGGTTCCGCTTGCGGTCGCTGCCAGTTTCGCCGCGCAGACACACATCCCCTACCTCGTCATGGCGGGCGGCCTCGGCGCTGGTGCAGCGGTACTTGTGGCAGTCCGATGGGCTCGCCAGCAACGCGCTGGTGTTGCTGCCGGGCCGCCGCGTGCATTGCTGATCACCGCTGCGGTGTTTGCATCACTGTCACTCCCACCCTTAGTCGACCAGATTCGTCGAACTCCCGGCAACATCACGCGCCTTCTCGATCACTTCGGCAATCCACCCGAGGAAGCCATCGGTTTCGTGCGCGGCTTGGAGTTACTGCTGCAACATCTCAACGTGTTCCGTGCGGTCGGCACGATGTTCACCGGAACCGGCAGCTTCGTCGACCTCGGCCAACTCAACGGGGCGACGTGGGTCCCCGGAGCACTCGTGCTCGCGATGTGGATTGCTGCGGCGGCCGCTACCCGTTTGTTGGCCGCTCGTAGAGACGTACAAGCACTGGTCCACCTCCATGTCGTGAGCGGTGCAGTGCTGTTGCTCAGTTGGGTCTCGATGTCACGGATCTTCGGGACCACCTGGTTCTACCTGACCCTGTGGGCTTGGGCGGTCATGGTGCTCGTCGTCATCGCCACGGCCTGGACCGCAGTCGTCTGGTTCAACGCCACTGGTGTAGGAACAGGGCGTCGAGCGTTGTTGGGTGCAGCCGGAGTCATTGCGCTGTGCACAGCTGCGACCTCGGTCGCAGCGATAGGTACCGACCATCCCGAGGAATATCTTGGCGAAACCCTCGGAGCTGTTGTCGAGCCGACAGCTGACGCCCTCAATCCGAACGACACGTACGTGGTCTTTTGGACGGACGCTCACTCCTTTGGCAGCCAGGGCTTCGGACTGGTGAACGAACTCGAACGACTGGGCTTCGACGTCGGGGTGTACGAGGCGTGGCGTGTGCCGGTGACTGGGCAGCGGGTGCTGACCGCCAATGAAGCAGACGCCGAGATCATCTGGGCGACTGGCAGCTTCGTCGATGTCTGGCGCGCTGACGACCGAGTCACAGAGATTGCCGCTGTCGAACCCCGTACCCCGGCCGAGCTGGCAGAGTTCGCAATGTTGCGTACTGAACTGGTCGCTGATCTCATGGCCACTGGGCTTGACGACTTGGTGTCGCTCGTTGACAACAATCTGTTCGGGGTTCGGATCGACGACCGAATCTCGAGCGCGGCGCTCGGGGCGAGTAAGCGGCTGCTCGACCTCGACCAGAACGCAGCAGTGTTCATCGGCCCATCTGGCGTCTCACAGTGAGGGAGGCACGCCGCCTCGCTGGCCAGCTGCAGCGATTCGGTTGGCAGCTGCTCGCTGGAGCGACATCGTTAGTCATTGCCTTCAGCGCAGCCCGTGGTATTGCCGGCGGCTACGAACCGGTCAACGACAACTCGCTCATCGAGCTCCGTGCCGGTGATGTATTTACCGGCAACCATCCATTGCTCGGAACACTCTCGTCTGCATCGATCAGTACGGGGATTGACGTCAACCACCTCGGTCCGCTCTTGTTTGATGTCGTTGCGATCCCATTTCGGTTGTTCGGTAGATCCGCCGGCATTCCCGTCGCTATCGCCCTGCTGAATATTGCTGTTGTCTGGTTGGTCGGCTTCGTGACAAGCCGCGTCGGTGGCGCGACTGCAGCGGTGAGCGCCCAAGCGATCACCGCGCTCATGGTGTGGACAATGGGCAGCGAGTTGCTCTACGACCCGTGGCAGCCCAACGTGCTGTTCCTGCCGTTTTGGCTGTTGCTGTGTTGTGTGTGGGCAGTCGTCGCTGGTCGCGTTTCGCTGCTCCCGCTCACCGTCGGTGTCGCATCGTTCGTGATGCAGACCCACCTGAGCTACCTGTTCATCGCTCCGATCATGGTTGCCTTCGCGGTCGTGTCGATCCTGTGGGGACGGCGCGCTTCGAGTACCAGAGCGTTCGATGACCTGCGCCGCCCGGCACTGCTGTCGATCGGTGTCTTCGTTGTCCTGTGGAGCCAGATTCTGATCGAGCAGTTCTTTGGATCGGGCCGTGGCAACCTGACTCGCCTGGTCATCGCAGGGACCGGCGGGGGACAAGACACCGGGTTCGAAAGCGTGCGTACCGGGGTTCCGCTGGCGCTCCGAATGATGAGTGCGGTCGTGGCGTTGCCGCCGTGGTGGGGCCGACCCGGCTACGACGACTCGATCCCTGGGTCAACATGGGTCGACGGTCCGAATGGGCTCGCTCTGCAAACACCTGGCCTTGCGTCATTCGGTGTGTCGTTCATCGGGCTAGTTGTGGTTGTTGCCATCGTTGCACTGGCGTGGCGCCAGATGCGGAGCGTCGAGAACCTCGAAGTGGTGGCGGCGTTCCGCACATTGACGGTGGCGGCCGCCGTTGCGTTCGTGACCCTGGTGATCACGCCGATCGACATTCTCGGCATTTCACCGCACAAGGTCCGTTGGATTTGGGTGATCGGTATTTTCCTGTCCTATTCAGTTCTCCTTGCAGTGCTTGCCGCTGCCCCAAAACAGTGGTGCCGGCTCGGCGTCAACGGGCTGGCCGGGCTCAGTGTGGTGGCGCTCGTGTTGACCTTGCCGACCTACGTGAGCCAGTCGGGTCCGCTGATTTTCCGCGACGCAACCGCTTCGATCACCAACGTACGGAGTCAGCTCGATGACTACTTCGAACGTTCAGACGCCCCACGCTCGGTGCTCTTCGACCCCGATGGAATTGGCTTCGGTGAGCCGTATACGCAGCCAATCATGACGCAGTTGATTCATGACGGCGTCGACCTCGCTGTCGAGAATCCCAGCCTTGCGCGCCAGCTGGGTCGGAACCGTGTTGCGACACCCGACGAGATCGTCACGCTGCCGCTTATCTATGTACGCGCAGGGGCTGAAGCAGTTGCACTTCGCGAAGGTGTCGAGCGCATCGCCTTCCACGCTGGCGACACGAGCCCGTACTCGATCAACGACGTGCGCGACCGAGCCGTTGCTGTCTTCCTCGTCCGCAACGACGGGTAGCTACATGTGACGGACAAGGTGCTGTGATCGTTGTGGTTCTCGGAGTGCGTCGGTGATGACACAAGATTCTGCGGCGGGGCTATCGGACCATCACCAACCGGTCGTACCAAGTTGCAGCAAACCGATACGGCTTCGACGTCGTCGGGTACGTGTGGGCTCTAGCCAGTGGCCAACGACTTCTTCGGGTCGAAGAACGGACGCTCGACAACGGTTGCGGAAAACGTTGCGGCAGTTGTTGTCACCTCGAGTGCTGTGCCGAGTTCCGACGCCGCGACGGCAATCATTGCGAGGGCGATGTTCTGTTCAAGGCGCGGCGAGTAAATTGCCGAGGTGACCTTGCCCACGGTCGTCCCGTTGTGAGTAATCGGCCAGAACGAGGTGTTTGGTCCCGTCAGCGGTTCGGTGTCGAGTAACAAGCCAACCTGTTTGCGGCTCACGCCGTCATGTTGAATTCGCTGGAGTGCGGCCTTGCCAATGAAGTCGGCTTCGATGTCAAGGTTGACGAGCCGGTCGAGTCCAAGCTCGAACGGGTTGGTGTCGATGTCGGCGTCGGCGTGATAGGAGAGGATTCCACTTTCGATTCGGCGGATCGAAGACGTGTGGCCCGGTTTGAGCCCGAGCGGCTCGCCGACGGCCATGATTTTCTCCCACAACTCTTCGCCGCGAGAGCCGTCTTGGAGGTAGATCTCGTAGCCGAGTTCAGTCGACCAGCCGGTGCGTGACACCACGAGTGGGATGCCATCGAGTTCGAGTTCGCGCAGCCAGTAGTACTTCAGGTCTCCGATGTCTTGTCCGAAAAGGGCCTTCATGATGTCACCGGACTTGGGACCTTGGATCTGGAGCGGCGAAACGTCGGGTTCCTGGAGGATGACGTCCATGCCCGAGTGAACAGCGACGCCTTGGGCCCACAGCAGGATGTCGCTGTCGGCAAGCGAAATCCAGAAGTGGTTCTCGCCGAGCCGGAGCAGTACGGGGTCGTTGAGGAGGCCGCCGGCCTGGTTGGTAATGAGGATGTATTTGCACTGCCCGATCGACATCGTCGAAAGATCGCGACACGTGAGCATCTGCATGAATCGAGCGGCATCGGGCCCCGTGACCTCGACTTGTCGTTCGACGGCTACGTCGCAGAGGATCGCATCGTTCACGAGGTTCCAGAAGTTCTGTTCAGGGTCACCGAAGTCGCGTGGGATGTACATATGGTTGTACACCGAGAATTGCTTGGCTCCCCATCTGACAGTTGCGTCGAAGTAGGGCGACTTGCGGATTTGCGTGCCGAAGCCGAACTCGTTGGATTGCGTCATGCGGACTCCGTTGTTTGATTCGGTACGGACATGCCAAGGCGATCCGCGAGATTGCTGGACATACGGATGAGCTCTTGGCCCATGCTCGTGCGGAATGTGGGCGTGAAGACGCGCATGGAACCTGTGGCGCCAATCGCCAAAGTTGGTGCCAGGTCGCTCGGGCGCAGTGGTGCCGCTACCGAGCACATGCCGCGCTCGAGTTCTTCGACGCATTCGGAGTAGCCGAGTCGCCGGATCAGTTCGAACTCGTCGCGCAGATCGTCGACATCAGTGAGGGTGTGCTCGGTGTAGGCCTTCAACTGGCTTGCGATTGAATTGGCGACACCGGGCGAGAAGGCAGCGACGGCTTTCGAGCACGAGCATGCGTGGAGTGGGCGTTTGCCGAGGCCCGGGTGGAGAAACGAAACGCCGGTGTCGGGTGTCTCGACGTGGATGATCTCGACGGCCTTGCCACGCAGGCGCGACAGGAAGAAAGCCACGTCATGGTCATTTGCAGCCTGGCGGAGCACCGGCGCGACGGTTTCGAGGAGGACCTGGTCTGACAGGTCGGGGTGCGTGATTTGCTTGAGGCGGGTGCCAATCCCAAACCGGCCTTTGGCGACCGGATCGAGCAGGCCTGCCTCGACCAGGTCATTGACCAGGCGGTAGGCCGACGGCTTTGGAAGGTTGGAATGCGAGCACACCTCGGCGACGGTCGCTTCGCCCTTCTGGCCGACGATCTCCAGGATCAGCGCAAGGCGTTCAAGATGCACGGGTGGTCCGTTTCATCGTTAGCTGACTCATCAGTTCGATCCTCACACAAATCTCATTTCGCAAGAACAGGAGTCTTAGTATATGGTAATTGCAAGGTTGTTGACAAAAGGGGACTGATCATGACTTCAGAGATGGATCTCGACACCGGATCGTCGTGCTGCGGGCCCGGTTATGCAAGCCCCGCTGACGCAATGAACGCGCCTCCCGAAAAACTCTTGTATACGGTTGCCCTCTACACCGGCACAGGAATTCAACAGCCCGACTACCTGGCGACACTCGACGCTGATCCGCAGAGTCCGACCTACTCCCAGGTAATCCACCGCTTGGAAATGCCAGGCATCGGCGACGAGTTGCACCACACCGGATGGAACGCTTGCTCGTCGTGCCACGGCGATGCTGCGATGAGCAGGCAATTCCTCCTGCTGCCCGGTGTCCGGTCGAACAACATCTACGTCGTCGACACCGCAACCGACCCGCGTGCACCTCGCATCCACACGGTGATCGATGGTGATGAGATCAAGGCAAAGGCCGACTTGTCTGGCCCCCACACGGTCCACTGTCTTGGGTCCGAGATCATCATTTCTTTTCTCGGCAATGCCAAGGGCGAGGCCCCGGGCGGCTACCTGCACGTCAACAAAGACTTTGAGATCGTCGGTCGGTGGGAGAACTCCATGGGTGATATCCCCTTCGGATACGACTTCTGGTATCAGCCGCGCCACAACGTGATGATCAGCTCCGAGTGGGCTGCACCGAACACGTTCATGCCGGGCTTCGACCTCGAAGAGGTCGGGCATCTCAAATATGGACGCCGCCTCCATGTCTGGGACTTCGAGAAACGGGAGCCGGTCCAGACGATGTATCTCGGCGAAGACGGCCTCCTTCCCCTCGAAGTCAAGTTCCACCACGATCCCGACAGCACCCATGGTTTCTGCTGCGCCGCGCTGAGTTCCAACGTCATCCATTTCTGGAAGGGTGATGACGGGGTCTGGCAATGGGAGAAAACCGTTGACGTCGAGAACCAACTCCACCCTGAGTGGCCCATCCCGCTCCCGGGCGTGATGTCCGCGCTGCTGGTGTCGATGGACGACAAGTACATGTACATCAACAACTGGCTGCATGGAGACATGCGTCAGTACGACATCACCGATCCGCACAACCCGAAACTGACCGGACAGGTGTGGATGGGTGGTTTGCTGGGCAAGGCGCCCGAGGTCAACGGCGTCAAAATCGCTGGTGGCCCGCAGATGTTCCAGCTCTCGCTCGACGGCACCCGCATGTATGTGACCACCTCGTTGTTCTCGACGTGGGACAACCAGTTCTACCCAGAGATCCGCACCCAGGGCGGGCAGATGATGATGATTGATTGCGACCCGGTAAACGGCGGCATGAAGATCAACGAAGGCTTCATGGTCGACTTCGGCCAGGAGCCCAACGGACCAAGCCGCGCCCACGAAACCCGCTACCCGGGCGGTGACTGCACCAGCGACATTTGGCTCTGATGGAACGCCGCACGATCACGATCGCTAATCAGGGCGGCCGCACCTACACAGTCGACGCCGACCGGCCGCTACTCGAGACGCTGGAGGAGCTTGGCGTCGAACTGCCGTACGGCTGCCGCTATGGCGGCTGCATCACGTGTGCCGCCAAACTGACATCAGGGCAGGTCGACCAGTCCGCACAGGTCGCCTTGAATAATCGCCAGATCAATAACGGCTACGTCGTGCTCTGCGTTGCCCGACCGTTGTCGGACTGCGCACTCGAAGTTGGCGTCGACAGCCATGACACCCTGTACCGCAACCCATTTCTCGATCCGCTGGAGCCGCACGAGCTCAAGGCGGACATCGCAACCATGAAGGAGGCGTAATGCCTGAAGCCGAAATTGACCGTCGCTACGACTATGCGCCCACGTACTTGGCAGAGATTCTCCGCTCGGTCAAGACCATCGCCATGGTCGGTGCAAGTGCGGACAAAACCAAGTTCAGCTACGGCGTGCTCCGGCAGCTACATGAAATCGGCTACGACATTTTGCCGGTCAACCCGAACCCGACGGTGACCGAGATTCGCGGCATTAAGGTCTGGCGCTCGCTCCAAGAGATCGATCGGCCCGTCGACATGGTCGATGTCTTCCGGCCCAAAGAGGAGCTCTACGGAATCGCGGAACAGGCCATTGCGATCGGGGCCAAGGTCCTGTGGGGCCAAATCGACGTGTACGACGACCGTGCTGCAGCATTGGCCGAAGCGGCGGGGTTACAGGTCGTCATGGACCGCTGCCCGAAGATCGAATTGTTCCGTCCATTCTGGAAGCCGCGGCTGGATCTGGACCTCAATCTCGCCGAATAGCGCTGCATCGGCCTGTGACACCGACCTGGCCGATCGTGACGATGCTGAACGACACGATCATGCCGACCCGAGCGCCCTCGGGACGAGCGCACCGAGTATCTCGGAGCCGGCTCCTATGTCGAACACGGTGTCGATGCCCGCACGGGCCGACACCTGCGCAATCAGTTCGAAGTGTAGGTGTGCCATACCGAGCACCCGTGCCGAGTGGAGGTACTCTTGCAGCCGTGAAAGTTGGCGTACTGGTGGTGGCCTACGAGGCGCAAGACACGCTGCGATGGGTGCTCGACCGCATCCCGACCGAATTGCGGTCGGAGTTGGCTGAAGTCCTTGTGATGGACGATCACTCGTCTGATCGCACAACCGAGGTAGCGCACGAGTATGCCGCAGGTGGCACAGACATTGCGCTGACGATCGTTCGGCATGATGAGAACCTCGGATATGGCGGCAACCAGAAGGCCGGTTACCGATACGCGATTGACCACGGCTGGGATGTCGTGGTGCTGCTGCATGGTGACGGGCAGTACGCCCCAGAGAAGCTGCCGGACATCATCGAGCCGATCGTGTCGGGCGACGCTGATGCAGTGTTCGGCTCACGGATGCTCGATCGCGGTGGCGCCCGGCGCGGCGGGATGCCGCTCTACAAGTTCGTTGGCAATCGGATCCTGACGACCGCACAGAACGCGCTCACCGGCGCCGGGCTCAGCGAGTGGCACTCCGGCTACCGGGCCTATCGGGTGAGCGCTCTTGCCGATCTGGCGTTCGTCGGAAACAGCAACGACTTCGACTTCGATACCGAGATCATCCTGCAGCTCCTCGGAGCCGGCAAGAAGATCGTCGAAGTCCCGATTCCGACGTACTACGGCGACGAGATCTCTCGTGTCAACGGTCTTGCCTACGCCGCCAAGATCATGGTCGACACCACTCGACATCGGCTCGGCAGCGCCGGCTTCGGTCGCGGCGACTTGGCCCAGGTTGCCGAGGAATACAAGTTCAAGCCGTCACCGGGAAGCTCCCACGGCAAGGTGCTCGATCTGATCGCAGAACTTCCGGCCAGTGGTCAGCCACTGCGAATCCTCGATGTCGGATGCGGCCCTGGCCACGTGGCTGCGATGCTCCGCCAGCAAGGGCATCACGTCACCGGAGTCGACATTGCCGAGTCTGATGGCGTCCGTGAGCGCACCGATGTGTTCCACGTCGCGAACCTCGAAGATGGCCTTCCCGCAGCTGTTGGCTCCGACTTCGATGTTGTCATCGCCGCCGATGTCATCGAACACGTCGCTCGACCCGAGTCGCTGATCAACGAGCTGGCCAGCGCAATGCGACCTGGCGGAACAATTATCGCGAGCGTGCCGAACTTCGGGCACTGGTATCCACGCAGCCGCACTGCCGCAGGCCTGTTTGACTACGACCAGCGCGGCATACTCGATCGAACCCACCTCCGCTTCTTCACTCGTCGGAGTTTCCGTCGGTTGCTCGACAACGCTGGGCTCACCACGCAGGCGGAACGCCACGCAGGTCTGCCCCTCGATGTGCTCGGTATCGGCGGCCCGATCGGCTCGGCCGTGGCCGGTGTCGATCGCCTCGCCACCCGCATCTGGCCGACGATGTTTGCGTACCAGTTCGTGGTGTCGCTGGTCGCCGCACCGCACGTGCGCGACGCTCCGGCCCCGTGACCGCAACAACTGTCGAACGCGAGCCGGACAGCGCAGCTTCCGAACGTCGTGCCAGCCGCCAGACCTGGGCGGTCACCGTCATCGCCGTTGCCGTCTTCTGGCTCATCTCCACCGCTGGCCGACCATGGGAACTCTTTGCTCGCGCCGGGTTTAGCTCCGACTTTTACGACGAGCAAGCTCGTGTCTTTCTGCGTGGGCGCATCGCCGTCGACCCAGCTGTTCCCGGCCCCGAGGGTTTTCTGATTGACGGTGCGACGTACCTCTACTACGGCCCGTTCCTCGCAATCGTCCGGATGCCGCTGATGCTCTTCGGCGAACTTTTCGTTGGTCGACTTGTTCGTATTTCGATGCTCATTGCCTTGGTCGTGCTTGCGCGCTGGGCCGATCGGCTCGCCATCGTGGCGCGACAATCTGTTTGTCCAGCGTCGGATGCCACATGGCCTCGCGTCGCTTTCGTCGCAGCTGTTCTGGCGTCGCCGGCGATCTTTGCATCTGGCTGGATAACCGTCTACAACGAGACCGAACTGTGGGCGCTTGCCCTGGCCGTCGTGACCATGACGCTCACGGTCGAGTGGGCTGCCGACGGGTTCGCCAACCGCCGAACCCTGCTACTCGCAGGTGGCGCAGCGCTCGCCACCACCTTGACTCGCGCACCGATTGGTTTCGGTGTGTCGTTCGCCCTCGGCGTGTGTGGGCTGGTGCTCGTCTGGCGGGCACGTCGTAACACTTCCGCCCGACCGGTTGCCCTGCTTGGTGTCGGCGCCGGCGTGTTGCCGCTGGTTGCCCACATGCTGGTGAACTTCGCCAAGTTCGGGACGCTGATTTCGGTGCCCGGCGACCGCCAATTGTTGTCGTTGACCAACGCGGTGCGTGGCGAGTTCTTCGAGCGGACGGGCGGAAGCTTCTTCTCGTTGCGCTTCCTGCCGACGACGGTTGCGCAATATCTGCGACCCGACACCATCCGCTTCGAACGGCTCGTGCCCGGTATCCGATATGGCCCGTTGGCTCCCGACTATGCCAACTTCCCCGTGGAGTCAACGACGCCCGCATCGTCAATCACCGTCAGTGCACTTCTGCTTGTCGTCCTTGCGCTGATCGGTCTGGTCTGGCTCGTCAGACGTCGAGCCCTGACATGGCTCATCGTGTTTGTCGCAACGATCCTCGGGGCTCTGCCGGCGTTCCTCATCGGGTTTGTCGCCAACCGCTATCTCATCGACATGCTGCCGCCGCTCATCATTGCAGCTGCAATCGGGGTCTGGCTGCTTGCCGACCTCGAACGCCGGCGGGTCGTTCAAGGTGGCGTCGCTGTACTCGCAGTGTGGGGCCTCTGGGTCAACGCATCGCTGGCGATCTGGAACATCGGCTATAAGACCGTTGGCTTCACCGAGGCGCGATATTCGTTCGACGACACCATCTTCGGCGGTGGCCACGACAGCCTCGTCGTCATCGACGAAGCGACCCCGGTGCCCCGCGACGGCATCGTCGGCGTCACCAGCGACTGCAGCGGCGTCTGGATTGCCGAACAGGGCCGATGGGTCGCGCTCGACAGGCCCGACGGCGTGCGCCAGGCAACCGGTGCTCTCACCAGCGACCGCGTGCTCGCAGCTGGCGTCAACTGGCAGCTTTCGGTCGCAGGCTTCGACTCACCGACACCACGTGCGGTCTTCACGTCTGGCGATGTCGTCACAATTGATCAACCTCTCGAAATTGGCGATGGCCGATACATCATCACCGTCGACGCCATCGAGAACTTCTTCTTCGCCCAGATCGGCAACGACGAATTCTTCTTGCCAGGCGATGTTGTCAGCGGCGACGTGGATATTCGGCTCGACATGTCGGCGCCGATGCCGCAATCGGCGCTTTGTCTGTCACTGAGCGATTAACGTCCGCTTGGCTCGCAATGGTTGCTCGATCGCCAGGTGCAGCACGGCAGCTGCAACAGACGAGGCAACGACCTTGGCGGCGAGCAGCGGCCAACCATCAAACCCGATCCGATCGCTCGTCATGACGAGGATGATCGGCCAGTGGACGACGTACCACGAGTAGCTCATCTGGCCGACCGCCACGAACGGCGCCTGAGCCAAAAGCCGTGTGAGCGGGCCGGGAAGCAGCAGAGATGCCACCAGCACGGCGCTGAGCACCGACACGGCTGCGTAGCCGCCTCGAAGTAACCACGGCGGGTCGTAGTCGGTCGTCGAGGCGAGCGCGAGCAGCGCGACGAATCCCACGATGCCAGCTGGCACGAGCCAAGCAGCGGACCGCCGAAGGGTCTCGGGGTGAACGTGGAGCAGCAATGCAAGGCCGCAGCCGGCGAGCAGTTCGGTACCACGAGCATCGGTGCCGAACTCAAGCCGGTACTGCGGGCCGGACACCATCAATTGGACGAGTAGGGAGCCGATCCAGCCCGCAGCGACCATGGTCGACAGCGTTCTGACGGGCCGTTTCGTGCGGACAGCGACGAGCACGGCGGCGGTCAGAAGGACGTAGAACTGTTCTTCGACCGCCAGCGACCAGAACGGGCCGAGGGGGCCCACGATGGTCCGGAGCAATTGACTCTCGCCGGCAACAATCACATGCCAGTTCGTGTAGCCGAATGCTCCGGCAGCGGCATCGACCCAGCGAAAGCCAGTCCAGAACAGGGGAGCGAGAACGACTGCGCCGACCACAACCGTGAGTGACGCCGGCGCCAGTCGCCTGATGCGTCGTGCCCAAAACCGACGGACGTCGAGACCGCCTGAATCAGTGATCTCGCGCAGCAGCACGGTAGTCACCAGGTAGCCCGACAGCGTGAAGAACACCGAAACGCCAATGAATCCGCCTGGTGCAAGGTTGGACAAGCCCGATGTTGCACCGGCATGAAACAGCACGACGCCGATGACGGCAACCGCCCGGAGGCCGTCAAGCGCTGGGTGATAACGACGGTCACTCATCGCCAGACGTCGCCTCACAGCTGGCTTCGGTTGCGGCTTCTCGCCGGTTGGTCAACGCCGAGCACATCAGGAGCATGATGCCCAGCAGGGTCCAGCCGTGGAGCCACTCGAAGCGAATGGGCCAGCCGGCGTTCGGGAAGGGACGTTCGACGCCCACGACGAAAATGACGGTCGACGACACCCCCGCCACGATCAACCAGCCGGCGATTGCCAAGACTCGAACACGACGCGCAACAACGGCAACGACGGTGACGGCGACGGCGGGAACTGCCCACACCCACCCGGCGACGAATGCGGCGGTGATTGCGGCGATGGCTCCGATGAGGCCGATCGATCGTCGGGCGTCAGGGTTCCACGTCGCAAGCTCGGGTGCGATTGCTGTCAGCTCCACATCGCTTGACCGTCGACGGTCAAGCACAACAATTGCAATTGCGGCGAGCGCAGAGAGCAACGAGGCGACAAGCGCAATCGAGAGGGTGCGCTGTGGCGTCCATTGGATTTCGACGGTCGTGGCCGCATCGGTCGGGGTGATCCACCACCCGTTTGCATTGCCGTCGACGAGTTCTGGCCCAGGCAGCGTGCCGCTGGCGGTTCGTGCCGTCCAACCGTCGTTGAATCCCTCACCGAGTACCACCCAGCACCCTGTCGGGCATGGCGGAACGGCGATGATGCGATTGTGGCGACCACCTTCGACCAGCACCGTTTGGGTCGGGTCGATTGCTGACGTAGCGCTGGCTGCGCGTTCGCCCGGTTGCAGGACAACACGGTCGATGTCGATTCCAGTGATATGGCCTGCTGCTGTCGAAAGGCGATGCGTTCCCGGAACAAGATCGAACGGGCCGTCGCAGACATCGACGGTGATGTAGTCGCCTGACAGCGCTGCATCGTCGTCGAGCGAAACCGAAACACCCAAGGCTTTTCCATCGAGTTGGAGAAGATCGTCGCGGCAGTCATCATTCGCTACGAATGTCGACGATCGATCGATTGTGCTGCCGACAAAGTCGATCGAACTGATCGCTGCCGGCAGCGTGACGGGTTCACCGAACCGGCGGTCGATGGTTCGCCGCGCGTCGATCTCGAGGATCATCACGCGCGCTTGCGCCACGTCGACCGGTCGTGGCAACTCGATGGTCACGTCAGGCCCAGCAATACCAACGTCAAAGTAGCCATCGCCGTCGGTGATCCGAAGGGAGGTGACGGGGGAGAAATCGCCCACCAATTGCGTGAGGCGGAGAGTGCTTGACGAACCGCTGCCAAGATCGGTCAGCGATTGGCCGACGACATCGTCAAACGGAGTGATCCAGGCAGTTGCCGGATCGCCGTCGGCAGCAGCGTAGCCACGAGCCGTCAGGGTGCCCGCAAGGTGATCAGAAGCCTGCCCCCGCTCGTCGAACAGTTCCGAAAGCAGCTTGCCGGACGCGTTCGGCGTCACCCGTAAATTCACCGAAATGTTCGATGTCATGTTGGCAGCCACGTCGAACTGACGATTGAGCGTCGGCTCCGGATCGCTCCGGAATCGATCTTGTGCGTCGGCACGAAGCCGCGAGAAGACATACGACGTCGGGTTGTCGGAACGTGCGTCGGTCGCATCGGTCGGGACTCGAATCACTTCGACTGTAGAAGCGAGGCCCAGTTCGATTTCGGCAAACCCGACAGCACCGATGGCGCCAGCAATAGGTGGCTGGGGGGCACTTGTGCCGGTCATCGTAATGTCAACGGTGGAACCGGCGGCACCACCGACCTCGATGCGTTGCCCCGTGCCTGTCAGCGAACGTTCATCGAGCGCAACGTTGATCGGGTCACCGAGACCATCGATGCGGATGTCGGTGATCACTCTTGTGCCGGGCGCCGAATCTGGCTGGCGAAGGGTGATGTGGTCGAAGTCGGAAGACACGTCGAGCCGGATGAATTCTCCAATCGCGGGTGAACGGTCGGCAACAACCCAGCTCGTGGTGAGGTCGCCGTCGATCGCCATGGCCGGCCGGTGCTCAGGAAGATATGCAAACGGCTCGCCATAGGCGCTGGCAGTTGCGCGGACCGGTCCATCTTGGATCGCGACGGTCTGCGTTGCGGCCTCGGCCGAGGCAAAGACGGGGAGCCGTTGGTCAGCCGCCTCGAAGCGCAGCACGTCGACCCCGGGGCCGCCCGACTCGGTGGCGCCGTGAACGTCTTGGGAGCTCCGCCAATGATGTGCACGGTCACGATTGGAGTCGGTGACAATCAGGGACGCGCCCTTACCGAGTTCCTTGGCCATCTCGGCCGAGTCGAGTGATGCGCTGTACCGAATCAGTTCGGCGCCATCGATCAGGCCGGCGCCAGCCGCATCGACCAGGCCATCGCCGCTGCCCGACACCACCACAATCTCATCTTTGACTCGGACGGTCGGGACTGATTCGCTGACAGGCAGCAACTGGACCGGCGCAAGGGCCGTGCCTATTCGAGAGTCGCCGAGCAACTGCTCGTCGATGTATGGCACCCGGGGCAACATCACTGTCGGTTCGCCGAACGACGTCGGTTCGCCGAGGCCCTTGACATCACCGTGGGCGAGTACGTCGGCAACTAGCTCGGGCCGAGCCAGGCGGAATCGATCGAACTGCACATCGTTCGCCAGCCAGATCGTGTCGACGCCGAGCAGCCGGGCGATCGGCGCGACGGCGGCGGGATCGAGTGTTCCGTCTTGCACGCGGTCGTCGAGTGCAAAGACGAGGTCCATTGCGGCTGGGCTGCCGAGCGGGAGAAGGTCACGCGTCAAAAGCGGGCGTTCAGTGAGCGCCGGAAGTGGCTGATCGACCGTGTAGCCCCACTGGTACGCACCGAACTCGGTACCGGGAATCTGGAGTACTCGGTAGCCGTTGGGGAGCGCGTCGAGCGCCGCCGAAGCATCGAGCCACGCAGCGGGTGGCTGCTCGTCGCGTTCGAGTGCTGGATCGACGAAACCACCGTTGCGCAGTGCCGGCAGGTTGACGACGGCGAGGAGGCCAATGACCGAGGCGATCGCGACCGATGAGCGCACCCCGCCGAACCCGACCGGCCCGCGCCGGAACTGCATCGTTCGAGCGGCGGCGACCAGCGACGCTGCACCTAATGCCATGCCGAGCATGAGCACCGGAACAGCGCGAGTGCTGCTGCGCAACGCCAAGGCCAAGCCGCTTTCGCGGTCGCCGAGCAACACCGACATCAGCGGCGATGTGTCGTCGATCGGGTGGACGCCAACCGCCAATACAAGGCCAGCCCCGACGAGCAGCGCAGCGAACCGTCGATGCTCCCATTCACTGACCGCAATGCCCAGCAGGCACAGCAGCACGAGGCCGAAGCCAGCAATGACGACAGGGATGGAGAGCAGATGGTCGAGTGAAGCGGTGGTGGCTGCGGCAAAAGAGTCGCGCACGTAGAACAGCCAATAGCCGAGCCCGCGCAGTACCTCGGTCGACGTAGAGGTGAACGACACCGATTCGAGTGATTCGGAATAGGCCAGCACGTCGCCGCCGCGGCGACCCTGGATGATCAACATCGCCATCCACCACAGCGACACGGCGGTCGACAGCACAGCGACCTTCCCAGCAGTTGCGAGCGCTCGGCGCCAGGTAATCGACCGGTTCCAAACGGCGTGGGCGAGCCACAGCGTGGGCGCAGGAATGATCATTGCCAGGGCAGTGGCGTTGACGGCACCGACCGTCAGGACGACGAGAGCGATTGCTGCCGGGAAGCGCCATCGGCCGCGCTGGGCTGCCAAGACGGTGAGGCCAACGATCCACCCGAGGCCAGCCCATGGGAGCAGCAGGACCGACGTCCGAGAGATATACGGCAGCACATACGGCGAGAGCTGGTAGACGAGCGCTGCAACGAGTGCGGCGAGAGGCGCCAGGCCGAGCACTCGGCTGACCCACCGCACGCCAAGCCCACCGACCACCAAGAGCGTGCCAATCCAGAGTCGGTGGGCAATCCAGTCGGGCACTCCGAGTTGCTCGAACACCCAGAACCAGGGAGCAGTCGGCCACAGATAGGCGATGTGCTGATGCGGTACCCAGCCGGCGAATTGGCGTGGATCGAACGACGTCGTCGTATCGACAATGAAGCGACCCGGGTTCAGGTAGACGTACAGCTTTGAGTCGGTCGGCATCCGACCCGGCGCAGACGTCAGCGCAGGTATGTAGGCCAAGCAGGCCAGCACCGCAACCGACACCGCTGTCGACCGCTGGCGAAGCAGCTCGGCAAGCCGTGTCATTTCGCCGGGCTCATGGATGTCACCGCGCCGCTGGGAGCACGCTCGACATGCGTTTCACGAGCCCCAGCACGCCTTGCTTCGAGGTACGTCGATGATGCGAGGCATTGGCATCACTCGTGGCCGCACGGTGCTCGAGGAACCAGTCGTAACTCTGGGCAAACATGTCATCCGCCGACCACTGCGGCTTCCACCCGAGCTGCGTTTCGAGATGTTCCAGGTCGAACCACATCGACTTTGAATACATCATCCAGTGATACGGAGCGAACGGAGCAAGCCCCAGCTTTGCGGTCAGCGACATGGCGAGGCTGGCCGGGCCGGCGGGGAGCGAACGGACCTGTGAGCCGGTGCCAGCGTGAGCGCACAAGTTTTCGAGGGTTTCGCGCATGGTGCCGAACCGATCGGTGCCGACATTGAACACCCCGGGGGATTCAGCCTCGGCTGCGAGCAGACAAACGTCGGCAAGATCATCGCTGTGGACAAACTGGTAGCGGTTGGAGCCGTCGCCCAAGACGATCGGATCGTGCCCGTCGGCGATCCAGTCGAAGAGGATGCCGAAAATTCCGAGGCGACCGTGGCCGAGAATGGTGCGGGGCCGGACGATCGATACATCGAGGCCCTGTCGAGCTGCGTCGAGGCAGGCCCACTCGGCAGCGAGCTTGGCGTCGCCATAGGCCTCCATCGGCGACGGCACCGTAGTTGGCAGCACGGGGTTGGTCCTAGGGACACCGAACACGGCGCTCGACGAGGTGTGCACGACTTTACGGACGCCGCTCGCTGCGCTGGCCTCGAGCAGGTTGACGGTTCCGTCAACGTTGACCGACCGAAGCAGGTACTCATCTTGAGCGAGCGGCACCTGCGCCACGTTATTCAAGACAACGTCGACACGATCGACTGCTTCGCGCACCACATCGATATCACGGACGTCGCCCTGGATGAACTCAACGTCGGTCGGCCGGTCGTGCGCGTCGTTGATGTCGAGCACGCGCACCGTTTCGCCCGCTGCATGCAGGCGCTGCGTAATCAGTGAACCGAAGTAGCCGCTCCCCCCGGTGACGAGATACGTGGTCATAGTTCGATGTCCTGCTCGCGGCACCATTGGATGCTGCGCCGCATGCCGTCATAGAGCGACACGTCGGGGGAGTAGCCGAGGTCACGCTGTGCCGCCCTGATGTCGACGGCGATTGTCTTGTTCATCTCGCCAAGTACGTGGAACTGCTGGTTGTATTTGTCGACCCGTTGGAAGACCCCGTCGATCCGCTCGGCGATGTCACCAACGACGTTCGGGAGCTTCAGCCGGTTCGGCTTGACGTCGTAGCCCTCGGCGGTCAGCGCGCGACCCACCGTCTCGACGATTTCAGACACGGTGTACGCACGCTCGTCAGCAATCCACCACGCCAGGCCCGGAGCCGTCGGTGTCAATTCGGCCCGCACAATGCCCTCAATGAGGTTGTCGATGAAGACCATCGATCGACGCTGATGGCCGCCACCGAGCACCGGGAACCTGCCCGTGCGAACCAGTGTGAAGAACGTGGTCTGACGAGCCGGCTGGTGCGGACCGTAGAACCAGGGTGGGCGAACCATCACGACGTTCAGCCCGCGATCGACAGCATCTTGAACTCGGAGTTCGGCATCCATCTTGGAGCGTCCGTAGCCGAAGTACGGGTGGAACGGTTCGTCGTGACCGAACGTGTCGGCGACGTCAGCGTTGGTGCCGAACGGACTATTCGACGAAACGTGAACCATGCGTCGGACGCCGGCGTTTTCGGCCGCTCGAAGGATGTGTTCGGTGCCCTGATGGTTGACAGCGTCAAAGTCGGCCATCTTGTTCGGGTGGATGATGCCGGCAGTGTGGATCACGTCGACCGAACCAACTGCGTCGGTGTGGTGAAGACCACGGAACAGATCCCGTGCTGTGTCGGCTCGGCCGATGTCGCCCACGAAGACCTCGACGCGATCGCTTGCAGCACGCAGCGCTACTGCATCGCCAGGGTCACGGACGAGCAGCCGGAGTCGGCCCGCTCGTTGGTACTCGTGGTCGCCAGAGAGGAACGCAGCGACCAGCCCTGTGCCGAGCCAACCGCCGGCACCCGTGATCACGGTGACGTCTGGAGGGGCAAGCTGTTGACTCATCGAAGTGTCTGCATCATGATTATCCGGCTCGTTCGTCGGCAAAGCGCCGCGCGTTCCGGATGGCGATGGCCATCACCGAAGCCTGCGGGTTGACGCCTGGCGCGTCAGGAAGCAATGCCGCATCGTTGACCCACACGTTGGTGGCGCCGTGGACCTTGCCGAAGCTGTCTGTGGCGGTCCGCTTGTAGTTCTCGCCCATTGGTGCAGTCGAGCAAAGATGCACGGTCATGACGCTGGCCTTGGTGGCAGCGAACGCGGCGGTCATCTTGGCGAGGTCGGCTCGGTTGCGGACGAGGGGTGCCTGCTTGAACGACGGGTACACCTCGCCAGCGCCGGCCTCGAGCATGAGGAGCGCAAGGCGGGCCAGGCCTTGGCCCAGGAGCGCACGATCGCGTTTGGTCAGTCGATACGTGACGATCGGGTCTCGGACGCCGGGGATTGCCTGCACCCAACCACGGCCCTGGCTCGTGATTGCTGCGTAGTAGATGGCCAACTCAGGCCATGCGGTCACCGTCGCGCCGAAGTCACGCCAATTGTCGATCAACGACAGCGCAACCAGGCCGGGGTGGCTTGCAGAGCCGCCGAATGAGATGCCGGGGGCAAACTCTTTGACCTGGAACACGGGGACGTCATCAGGGGTGTTGACGGTCTCGTCGAATCGGGCGGCGAGCTTGACGGTGGGGTGGACAGCGAGGGTGCGACCGACCCGATGGCGGAAGCCGGCGCGCTGCAAGATTGCTGGAGTTTGGATGGCTCCGCCGCAGACGAAGACGCTCTTGAACGTGATCGTGGTTGGTTGATCGATTCCTGTCG
>ERZ888423.1298-NODE-1298-length-21907-cov-10.224831_pt1 | contig 21907 bp, 22 predicted proteins | sample MGYA00520523_ERZ888423 | MGnify/ENA primary metagenome ERZ888423 (study PRJEB32303, sample SAMEA104408611) | aquatic metagenome | biome: Brackish water; feature: Pelagic; material: water | place: Baltic Sea | collected 2014-06-08T10:24:00 | depth 30,27 m ...
CGTACTGCTTCTTGTTGCCGACCTCGCCGTCGATCTTGAGCACGCCGTCGTAGTTGCGCAGCATGTGCTCGGCGACGGGACGGGTGAAGGCGTACTGGGTGTCGGTGTCGACGTTCATCTTCACCACGCCGTAGCGCAGCGAGTCCTCGATCTCCGACTTCAGCGATCCGGATCCACCGTGGAAGACGAAATCGAAGGGCTGAGCCCCCTCTGCCAGACCGAGCTTGGCGGCCGCCACCCGCTGGCCCTCGGCGAGAACCTCCGGCTTGAGCTTGACGTTGCCCGGCTTGTAGACGCCGTGGACATTGCCGAAGGTCGCAGCCAGCAGATACCGGCCGTTCTCGCCTGCGCCCAGCGCCGCAACCGTCTTCTCGAAATCCTCGGAACTGGTGTAGAGCTTGTCGTTGATCTCGGCCTCGACGCCGTCCTCCTCGCCGCCGACGACACCGATCTCGACCTCCAGGATGATCTTGGCGGCGGCGGCGCGGGCCAGCAGTTCCTGGGCGATCGAGAGGTTCTCATCGATCGGCACCGCCGAGCCGTCCCACATGTGGGACTGGAACAGCGGCGGACGACCCGCCTGCACGCGGTCCGCGGAGATCGCCAGCAGCGGCCGGACATAGGTGTCGAGCTTGTCCTTGGGGCAGTGGTCGGTGTGCAACGCCACGGTGATCGGGTACCTCTCGGCGATCACGTGGGCGAACTCGGCCAGTGCCACCGCGCCGACGACCATGTCTTTGACTCCGAGTCCGGAACCGAACTCGGCGCCGCCGGTGGAGAACTGGATGATGCCGTCGCTGCCGGCGTCGGCGAACCCCTTGATCGCGGCGTTGATGGTCTCCGACGACGTGCAGTTGATAGCCGGGAACGCGAACGAATGCTCTTTGGCGCGATCCAGCATCTCCGCATAGACCTCGGGGGTGGCGATGGGCATGGAAGATCCTCTCGGCTGATCGGGTGCGTCTGAGAGGAAGTATGTCAAACCGCACCGGTATCTTGAGGCCTCATGACCACCACCGTGCTCGCCATGCCCAGCATCCTGGACCCGATGTACTGGCTGGGCGACGGCGGCCTGTTCGCCTCAGCGGTGCTGCCGGGCATCCTGATCATCGTCTTCATCGAAACCGGCCTGCTGTTTCCACTGCTCCCGGGGGACTCGCTGCTGTTCACCGGCGGGTTGCTGGCGGCGGCGCCGAACCCGCCGGTGAACATCTGGGCTTTGGTGATCGGAGTACCGATCGTCGCTGTTCTCGGCGATCAGTGCGCATATTTCATCGGTCGGCGAATCGGGCCGGCCCTGTTCGACAAGGAAGATTCCCGGTTCTTCAAGAAGCACTATGTCACCGAATCGCACGCGTTCTTCGAAAGGCATGGGCCCAAGACGATCATCCTGGCCCGCTTCGTGCCGATTGTGCGCACCTACGCACCGGTGCTGGCCGGGGTCTCCTATATGCGTTACCGGGTGTTCCTGACCTACAACATCGTCGGCGGCATTCTGTGGGGCGCCGGGATGACGGTGCTGGGCTACTTCCTGGGTAACGTGCCGTTCGTCAAGAACAACATTGAGCTGGTGATCCTGCTCATCGTGTTCCTGTCGATCCTGCCGGGCCTGACCGCGGTCGGACGCAACGTGTTGCGCCGCCGCGGCGTCCTGCCCGAGGAGACCTGAGCCGCTACGGCCAGACCCGGTTGGCCCCGGCCGGTGCCTGCGGTTTCAGGCGCGCACCTGGTAGCTGCGAGTTCTGCAGGGCACCCAGGCACAGACCCAACCGGCCCGGCAGGCACGTGCCGCCGGTGCCGGAAATGCCAAGGTTCGTCGCGGATTGCGACCAGCAGATGCCGGTCACCGGATCCGGGATCTGGCCGGCATTACAGGCCGCGTGGGCCGGCGGTGCGGTCACCATCGGAGCGGACAGCAACGCCCCGCCGCAGATCGCCGCCATCAGGAGGCGGGAAGCCGTGAATCGGATTGTCATGTGGTTCTCCGGAGTCTCGGATGGACGGGCGATCAGGACGGAAGGGTGACGGTGGTCTGCTCGCGGATGAGATTGGCCGCATCGATCACGACTTGTTCCTGACCTGCCGGTGCTTCGCCGTTCAACTGCAGAACGAACAGTCCGTCCTTGCCCGGGACGACGATGGTCTGCTGGCCGACAGCGCGCTGCTTGCCCTCCCACACATAGGTCCCGACATAGTCGATGGCGTCGAACCCGTCGAACGTATCCATCTCCGGCTCACCGATCGGGGTGAACTCCGGCAGGTCATTGAGCTGTCCGGGGGCGAGTTGGAGGATCTTGGCCGGATCGACATCTCCGGTCAGTTTGACGGCGATGGCGTAGATGAACGGCGGATCGGCGGGATCGACGGCCTGGTCGTAGACGATCGCACCGTAGGCCCAGTCGGGGGTGTCATCGCCGGCGTCGCGCCAATCGGGCGGAAACGGGAAATCGAACTTGGGGGTGCCCGGCTCGTTGGCCTTGACCGGGAACTCACCGATCTTGTTGTCGACGATGTACTGATTCAGGGTGGCGTTGTCCCGGGGGGGCGGCGGCTTCCCGGTCCAGATCGTCGGCGGGGCCGTCGGAGTGACCGTGGCGGCCTGTTCGGTCGTGGGAGTGCAGCCGGCGAGGACGATGCTCACCGCAACCGCGGTCAGCCCCGCTGTCGTGATCTTTTTCATCGGGTCACGTTCTCCTTCTCCGGTGACGTTCGCAGAGCATAACCGTGCCCATGTCAGCGGGCCGGGCATCCGGCCGTTAGCCGCCGGCAACGGTGTTCGCGGCCTCCATCAGCATCCAGCCCGACACCTGGACCGAGAGGTCCCGTTCCGGCGCGGCCGATTCGGTGACCGCGCCACCCACCCGCTTTCCGGCCGCCGCGCCGGGGCGCGGCAGGTCGGGTGCCCGGTCCCAGAACGCGCCGAACAGCGGTAGGCCGTCGACGGTCTGCCGGTTGTCCCAGGCCGCCCGGGCCGAGGTGAGCACGGTGTCGCGGGCGATTTCGGCGCACGGGTCCTGTGGCAGGGCGGTGGCGGCCAGGGCCAGGTAGCGCGCGGTGATCCCGGCGAACAGTCCGCCGTCCCCGCCCCCGGCACCGGTGAGCACCCCGCCGGTGGCCATATGGTCGCGAACGGCTGTCACCAGCCGGCGCACCCGGGCGAGATGCCGGTCGTCGCCGGTGCGAACCGCCAACTCGGTCTCCAGCCCCACCACGACACCCTGGCAGTAGGTGTACTGCGCGCGAACCAGCGAACCGGCCTTGATCCCGTCGAACACCAGGTGGGTGTCCGGGTCGATCAGGGTGTCCTCGATCCAGTCCGCCGTCTGCTGCGCCCTTCGGAGGTTGCCGTGCCGGGCCAGGAAGATGCCGGCCGGGCCGTTGGCCGGCGCGTTGAAGAACCGGTCCTCCTTACGCCACGGGATGCCACCGCCCAGTTCCGGCATCCACGCGTTGACGAGCTGGCGTTCCAGGGTCGCGAGCGCAGCCGGGCGCGGCACCCCGGCCAGCCGGCCCGCGCGCTCCAGCGCCAGCGCCAACCAGGCCATATCGTCGTAGTACTGGTTCGTCCAGCGGCCGAAATTCCGGGTGCGTTGGCCGCGGATCTGCCGGCGTATCTGCTCGACACGCTGCGGCCGCGGGTCGCGCACCTGCGCGTCGACCAGGGTGTCGAGCAGGTGCGCCTGCCACCAGTAGTGCCAGGTGCCGAACATTCGGTCCTGACGGGTGGACGGCCAGCCGACCACCCCGAGTTGGGTCCCGGGCAGCTTCCAGAGCCGTCGCAGGTGCCGGGTGGCGACGGCTGCCTCGGCACTGGCCGCCCGGTTGCTCCACTGCTGCTGCATGGATTCCTATCCTGCCCTACCAGGCCTGCGACAGGTCCGCCCATTGCCGGATCCAGGCGTGCATGGCGATACCGGCCGCCGCCCCGGCGTTGATGCTGCGGGTGGAACCGAACTGAGCGATCGACACCGTCATCTGCGCACCCGATCGAGCCGCCTCGGAGATTCCCGGACCCTCTTGGCCGAACAGCAGCAGACACTCCCGCGGCAGGGGGGTCTGCTCCAGACGCACCGCACCCGCGACGTTGTCGACCGCCACCACCTGCAAGCCCGCCGCGCGGGCGAACGCCAGCAGGTCCTCGGTGCCGTCGTGGTGGGCCAGATGCTGGTAGCGATCGGTCACCATGGCGCCGCGGCGGTTCCAGCGCCGGCGGCCGACGATGTGCACGGTGTGCACCGCGAACGCGTTGGCGGTGCGGACCACCGCCCCGATATTGGCGTCGTTGCCGAAATTCTCGATCGCCACATGCAATGGGTGCCGACGGCGGTCGATGTCCGCGACGATGGCCTCGCGACGCCAGTAGCGGTACTCGTCGACGACATTGCGGGTGTCCCCGCCGGCCAGTAACTCCGGGTCGTAACGCGGGTCATCGGGCAGCGGCCCGGTCCAGGGGCCGACCCCGTGGGCGGCTCCGGTGGACCACTCGGTCGGGCCGGGATCAGTCATCGCCGGACCAACTCCAGGCGGGCGAAGCGGCCGAAACGTCGCCCCACCACCGCGACCTCCAGATCGGCGTCAAGGTCCGCGCCCGGGGGTTCGGCCAGCCCGGCCGGCATCGGGCCGACCGATACGACGATGCCGGCGGTGGCGCCCACCAACCGTCGACCGGCCGGCGTATCGAGGGTCGCCCCGGCAATCCGGCCGGCCTCGATGACCAATCCGATCAGCCGGTCCCCGCCGGTCAGTCCGAATTCGTCGGCCTGCTCGCGCAGGGAGGCGGCCAGCGGGGAACGGTAGCGACCGAGCACCGCAGCCGTGACGGACTCCCCTGAATCGGTGCACATCGGGGTGAGTAGGTCGGGAACTTCGGTGAACATCATGCCGTACGGCGATGCCAGGCAGCGGGACGAGAAGTCCCGGAGCCGATGTCCCACAAAGGGTTCCAGCGGGACATCCCGCGGGGATTTCATCGTGGCCCGGCGCCCGGACGGCACCGGAGTCGGCTCGGGCCCGAGCATGCCGACCGCCTGTTCGCCATCCGGCGGTGGGTCACCCAGGTCCTCGGTCATGGCGTCGATCAGCCCGACCAGAACCTCATCCGGCACGCTCGGAAGATCGACCATCAGAACATCGAGATCAGCTGCTGCGCAACAGATTCCGTAGGCCAACACCCCGGGTCCGGGGCCGACGCAGATGACGTCGACCACCTCATCCCAGGGCGGGCCGGAGTCGATGCCCTCCGGTTCAGGCATCGGGGAGGCCGAGGTCGGCCAGTCCGAGGATGCTTCGGTACGGCACCCCCTCCGCCTCGATCGTCTCCGCCGCACCGGTGCCACGGTCCACCACCGTGGTGACGCCGACGACGGTGGCCCCCGCGTCCCGAACGGCACGCACGGCGGTCAGCGCGGATCCGCCCGTCGTACTGGTGTCCTCGACCACCAGAACCCTGGCACCGGCCACCTCGGCGCCTTCGATCAGGCGTTGCAGCCCATGGGTTTTGGTTGCCTTGCGCACCACGAATGCATCGATGGGGCGGCCTGGGGCGTGCATGATCGCACAGGCCACCGGGTCGGCACCCATGGTCAGACCCCCTGCCGACGCGTAGTCCCAGTCGGCGGTCAGCTGTCGCATCAGCCGGCCGATCAACGGGGCGGCACGGTGGTGCAGTGTCGCCCGGCGCAGGTCGACGTAGTAGTCGGCTTCCTTGCCGGAGGACAGGGTGACCCTGCCGAAAACGACTGACAGCTCGCGAACGAGCGCGGCGAGTTCGGCGCGTTCGGCGCCGTTGAGTTCAGGTGCGGCCACGGCCCCGTCCCATCCTCTTGGTGAAGGCGCGAACCAGACCGCGCGGAACCAGCCGCCCCGCGCTGGTCAGCACTTTGTATTGCGGGCCGGGAATGCTGACGACCTTGCCCTTGGCGATATCGGCAAGGCTCTCGGACACCACATCGTCGACGGTCAGCCACAGCGGGGCGGGGATGGACGCCATCTCGATGCCGGCCCGCTGGTGAAACTCGGTGCGCACGAAGCCCGGACAGACCGCGTGCACGCCGACTCCGGTGCCGTCGAGTCCGTTGGCCAATCCCTCGGAGAAGAACACCACCCAGGCCTTGGAGGCCGAGTAGGTCGAGCCGCGGCCGGACAGCAGACCGGCCACGCTGGCGATGTTGATCACCGACCCGGCGCCGGCCTCGAGCATCGGCGGCAGCGCGGCCCGGGTCAGGTGCATCACCGCGGTGACGTTGACGTCGAGCTGGCGCTGTAGCAGCGCGGGGTCGGTCGTCCAGAATTCACCGGAGGTGCCGAACCCGGCGTTGTTGACCAGGACCCGCACACCGGCGGCCAGCCGCTGGACCACCCGGTCGCGGTCATCGGCGACGGACAGGTCGGCGGCCAGAACCTCGACGTCGATGCCGTTGGCCGCGCGCAACTCGACGGCCAGGTCCTCAAGTCGGGCGATATCGCGGGCGACGAGGACCAGGTCGAATCCGTCGCGGGCGAAGCGGCGGGCGTAGCCGGCCCCCAAACCAGAAGTAGGGCCGGTGATCAGGGCTATCGGGCGGGTCACCCCGTCACCTTATAGCCGGGTCAGGTCTGAAAATTCGGGGCCTGGGTGCCGGTGCGGGGCTGCTGGGGCCGCAGCACCGGCGGTGCCTCGCTGCGCCCGGGAGGCAGTGCCTGCGGCCGGCCCGGCTCGGCATGGTGGCGCACGGACTGGACGGCGGCGGCCTGCGCGGGAATCGGCGGGAGCACCCGCAGCAGGTCATTGAACTGGCGGACCGCGCGCAGGCCCTCGTCCCACTGGGCGCGGGTAGCCGAGGTGGGCATGGCCACCAGGGTCCAGTTCTGCTCGTTCCACATGATCTCGGCGCAATCGGGGGCGGTGTGGGCGAAGGTCACCATCCGGCGGTCGCAGGCCCGGCGGGCCGCGTCGAGGTTGTTGGAGTACACCATCCGCGGCCCGATCGCCCCGAGCAGCCACACATCGTTCTCCCGCGGCTCCTTCACACCTTTGAGCCGCAGATCCATCACCACGTTGGTGCCGACCTTGCGGTGCAGGGCTATCACGGTGGCGACGTCCTCGAGGTCGAAGACGTAGACCGCTTCACCGCGGACCTGACCGAGAACCACATTGCGGGCGGTGACGTCACCGACCGTCGACATCACGCCGCGTTTCCAGCGTTCGACGATCTCGGTGGATTCCTGCTCGTAGTCGAACCCGTGCGACCGCGCCCAGGATTTGCGCCGGCGGCCCAGGCCGCGGCGCCGTCCGATGTCGATGTATAGCAATACCGCCGCACCTGCGAAGCAGAGTGCGGACAGCGTGAACCAGAGCGGGACCATTGCTCGTAGCCTAACCGTTGACTGCCGTTTACCGGGATCCCGAATAGATCACAGTTTCCGTCACCCTTCCACCGCGAGCAGACGCAAACGTCCCCGCACGCGCGGCGTGTCGGGGACGTTTGCGTCTGCTCGCGGGGTGGATCAGCCCAGCACCAGGCCGTCCCCGTCGGGGGTGACGTTGACCGGAACCACGTCACCATCGTGCACCTCGCCGGCCAGCAGCAGCTTGGCCAACTGGTCGCCGATGGCCTGTTGAACCAGCCGGCGCAGCGGCCGCGCCCCGTAGACCGGGTCGAACCCGCGTTCGGCCAGCCATTCCTTGGCCGGCAGCGACACCTGCAGTTCCAGCCGGCGCTGGGACAGCCTCTTCTGCAACTGGGCGAGTTGGATGTCGACGATCCGGACCAGTTCCTCGGGGTTGAGCGCCTCGAAGATCAGGACGTCGTCGAGGCGGTTGATGAACTCCGGCTTGAATGCCGCACGGACCGCCGCCATCACCTGCTCGTGGTCGCCACCGGACCCCAAGTTGGAGGTCAGGATGAGGATGGTGTTGCGGAAGTCGACCGTGCGGCCCTGGCCGTCGGTCAGCCGACCCTCGTCGAGAACCTGCAACAGCACGTCGAACACGTCCGGGTGGGCCTTCTCGACCTCGTCGAACAGCACCACGGTGTACGGACGCCGGCGCACCGCCTCGGTGAGCTGGCCGCCCTGGTCGTAGCCGATGTACCCGGGAGGGGCACCGACCAGCCGTGCCACCGAGTGCTTCTCGCCGTATTCGCTCATATCGATGCGGACCATCGCCCGCTCGTCGTCGAACAGGAAGTCCGCGAGCGCCTTGGCCAGCTCGGTCTTGCCGACGCCGGTGGGCCCGAGGAACAGGAACGAGCCGGTCGGACGGTTCGGGTCGGCCACGCCGGCCCTGCTGCGGCGCACCGCATCAGAAACAGCCTGCACGGCCTTGCGTTGCCCGACGACCCGCTTGCCGAGTTCTTCCTCCATGCGCAGCAGCTTGGCGGTCTCGCCCTCCATCAGCCGCCCGGCCGGGATACCGGTCCAGGCCGACACCACATCGGCGATGTCGTCCGGACCGACCTCCTCCTTGAGCATGACGGACTCGCGGGCCTGGGCCTGCGGGAGTGCGGCGTCGAGTTTCTTCTCGACCTCGGGGATGCGTCCGTACCGCAGCTCGGCGGCCTTGGCCAGATCGCCGTCCCGCTCGGCCCGGTCGGCCTCACCGCGCAGAACCTCGAGTTCCTCTTTGAAGCCGCGGACGATGTCGATGGCGTTCTTCTCGTTCTGCCAGCGGGTGGTCAGCTCGGCCAGCTTCTCCCGCAGATCGGCCAACTCCGCGCGCAGCTTCTCCAGGCGGTCCTTGGAGGCGTCGTCCTCCTCCTTGGCCAGCGCCATCTCCTCGATCTCCAGCCGGCGCACCAGCCGCTCGACCTCGTCGACCTCGACGGGCCGGGAGTCGATCTCCATCCGCAGCCGGGAGGCCGACTCGTCGACCAGGTCGATGGCCTTGTCCGGCAGGAACCGGCTGGTGATGTAGCGGTCGGACAGGGTGGCCGCCGCGACCAGCGCGGAGTCGGTGATCCGAACGCCGTGGTGCACCTCGTAGCGTTCCTTGAGGCCGCGCAGGATGCCGACGGTGTCCTCCACCGACGGCTCCCCGACGAAGACCTGCTGGAACCGCCGTTCCAGTGCGGCGTCCTTCTCGATGTACTTGCGGTACTCGTCGAGGGTGGTCGCCCCGACCAGTCGCAGCTCGCCGCGGGCCAGCATCGGCTTGATCATGTTGCCGGCGTCCATCGCGCCCTCGCCGGTCGCGCCGGCACCGACGATGGTGTGCATCTCGTCGATGAAGGTGATGATCTGCCCGGCGGACTCCTTGATCTCGTCGAGCACCGCCTTGAGGCGTTCCTCGAACTCGCCGCGGTACTTCGCCCCGGCCACCATCGACCCCAGGTCCAGGGAGATGACGGTCTTGTCGCGCAGGCTTTCGGGCACGTCGCCGTCGATGATGCGCTGAGCCAGGCCCTCCACGATGGCGGTCTTGCCGACGCCGGGTTCGCCGATGAGCACCGGGTTGTTCTTGGTGCGCCGGCTCAGCACCTGGATGACGCGGCGGATCTCGTTGTCGCGGCCGATGACCGGGTCCAGCTTGCCTTCGCGGGCACGTGCGGTCAGGTCGGTGGAGTACTTCTCCAACGCCTGATAGCTGGCCTCGGGGTCGGCACTGGTGACCCGGGCGCTGCCACGCACCTTCACAAAGGCGTCGCGCAACGCCTGGGGGGCTGCGCCGGCGTTGGTGAGCAGCTTGGCCACATCGGAGTCACCGGTGGCCAGGCCGACCATCAGGTGCTCGGTGGAGACGTACTCGTCGCCCATCTCGGTGGCCAACTGCTGGGCGGTGTTGATCGCGGCCAGCGATTCCCGGCTCAGCTGCGGCTGCGAGGTGGCGCCGCTGCTGGTGGGCAGCCGGTCGAGCAGGGCCTGGTCCTGGGTGCGGACGGTCGCCGGATCGACCCCGACGGCCTCCAGCAGCGGACCGGCGATGCCGTCGGTCTGGGTGAGCAGAGCCATCAGCAGGTGGGCGGGCCGGATCTCGGGGTTGCCGGCCGAGCTGGCGGCCTGCAACGCGGCGGTCAGCGCCGCCTGGGTTTTGGTGGTCGGGTTGAACGAGTCCACTCCGACGTCCTCCGTTTCTCCTGGTAGAAGCTTGTCGAGGTATATAACAACGGCAACATTGAGTCTGTTCCGCTCAACTCTACTGAATCGGCCGGGGCGGCGATAGGGCCATATGGCCCGCGCCCGTGGCGCGGCCTGTTCCGGCCAGCCGGAAACCCCAAGAGATCCAGCCGCCGGTAACCCCACCGCGGCGAGCAGACGCAAACTCGCACAAAAAGCAGTCCGCCCGTGCGAGTTTGCGTCTGCTCACGCGGAGAGGTTGTCGAACATATGATCGAACGGTGGGCGAGCTGGCGGGGATCGGATACAACGGGCAGCCGGTTCGGCCGCCGTTCCGGCCGGTGCGCCCGCCGGTCCCCGTGCTGATCGACCTGACCACCCTGTTCCCCCGCCGGCCACACCGCGCCGGCCGCTATCACCCGCACGGCCTGCAGATGGACAAGGTGGTCGCCGGGAAGCTGACCTGCTGGGGTCTGTGCGAGCAGGGCGAGTGGTGGGGTCTGGTCACCTACTTCATCGCCTACGGCAGCGACCGGAAAGCGGTGACGCATTGGGTGCCCGCGTGGACGCTGCGACGCGCACCGGACTAAGTTGCCGAACGTGACCGATGTCGACTTCGGCTTGACCGAACTCATTCCGCTGGCCCTGGTCATCGCGCTCTCGCCGCTGTCGATCATCCCCGGCATCCTGATGCTGCATACCCCGCGGCCCAGGCCGACCAGCCTCGCCTTTCTGGCCGGCTGGACGCTGGGCATCGCGGTGATCACCGCGGCGTTCGTGATCGCCTCCGACCTGGCCGACGGCCTGGACAGAAAGTCCGCCGCCGCGCCGTATGTGCGCATCGTCATCGGCGGCGCGCTGATCGCCTTCGGCCTCTACCGTTGGTTCACCCGCAACCGCGAGCAGCACACCCCCAAGTGGCTGACCTCGATGACCTCTGCCGGTCCGGGCCGGGCATTCGTCACCGCGATCGTGCTGTCGGTGGCCAACCTGAAGGTCTTTGCGATGTGCGCGGCGGCGGGCGCCGCCATCGGCACTGCGGGGCTGGGCCGCGTCGGCGCCTGGCAGGCGGTGGCGGTGTTCACCGCGATCGCGGTATCCACAGTCGCCCTTCCGGTACTGGGTTACCTGGTGGCCGGTACACGCCTCGACGAACCCCTCAACCGCCTCAAGGTGTGGATGGAGGACAACCACTCCGCACTGATGGGCGTGATCCTCGTCCTCATCGGCGCAGCACTGCTGTACAAGGGCATTCACGCGCTGTAGCCGGACCGGGGACTTTTGCCCCTTTCGCACTGCACCCCGGTGCGGAGAGAATCACAGCATTCGGGGAGTGCTGTGCGGGGCGAGGGGACTCTGATGCTCGAGGCCGAGACGGCCGGGGAGATCGACGGAATTGCGTGGCAGTTTCTGTGCTCGCCATTCACCCGGCGCGACTATTGGGACTGGCCGTTGGAACGTCGCATCGACGCCTATCTGCGCCAGCTGAAACGACTCGACATCCTCAATGACGGCAGCGCCCACCGCGCACTGACCGAACGGGTGATGGCAAACCTCGCCCGCGCCCGCCGCGACGGCGTCCTCGACCCGCCGAACCGCTAGAAAGCCGAACCGCCAGAAAGACGCCATGAACGACGATGCGACCGACCACTCGGTGATCCACAAGGGCCCCGCCGACCTCAAGGTGCCACCCAACCTCGACCACTATGCCGAGACCCGCGCGGGATTCAATTGGTCACAGATCCCGGATCTGTGCGCGGGGATGGGGGCCGACGGCTGCAATATCGCCTATGCCGCGGTCGACCGTCACGCCGAGGGACCGCACGCGGACAAGACCGCGTTGCGGTTCATCGCCGACACCCCGGGATCGGAGACGCTGACGACCCAGGATGTCAGCTACGCCGAGTTGGGCCGGCTCACCCGGACGTTCACCAACGTGCTGCGCGGCTTGGGGATTGGCAAGGGCGACAAGGTCTTCGTCATCATGGGCCGGGTGCCGGAGCTCTACATCAGCATGCTGGGGGCGTTGCGCAACGGCAGCGTGGTCTCCCCGCTGTTCTCCGCGTTCGGGCCCGAGCCGATCGAAACCCGGGTCAACATCGGCGCGGCCGACGTGCTGGTGACCACCACCGCCATCTACAAACGCAAGATCGCCAAGATCCGCGAGCAGCTTCCGTCGGTGAAGCACGTTCTGGTCGTCGGCGACGGGGAGATCCCCGGCACCCACAACTTCCACGACCTGATGACCCAGGCCGGTGATGACGCGCCGATCGAGCACACCTCAGCCGACGACCCGTCACTGCTGCACTTCACCAGCGGCACCACCGGCACCCCCAAGGGCGCCCAGCACGTGCACGGCGCGGTGGCGATGCATTACATCACCGGGCTCTACGCACTGGATCTGCATCCCGACGACATCTACTGGTGCACAGCCGATCCCGGCTGGGTGACCGGTACCGCCTACGGCATCATCGCTCCGCTGCTGCACGGTGTCACCTCGATCATCGACGAGGCCGAGTTCGACGCCGAACACTGGTACCGGATTCTGCAGGACGAGTCCGTCTCCGTCTGGTACACCGCACCGACCGCGGTCCGGATGCTGATCAAAGCCGGCCCTGAACTGGCCGCGAAGTACACCTTCCCGCATCTGAGGTTCGTCGCCAGCGTCGGTGAACCGCTCAACGCCGAAGCGGTCTGGTGGGGAAAACGAGTGCTGGGCTTGCCGATTCACGACAACTGGTGGCAGACCGAGACCGGCGGGATCATGGTCGCCAACACCCCGGCCTTCGATATCAAGCCGGGTTCGATGGGACGTCCGCTGCCCGGTGTCGACGCCGTCGTCGTCGACCACGACGACACGGAAGGGGCCACCGGCGCAGTCACGATCATCACCGAACCCGATGTCGAGGGCGAACTGGCCCTGCGCGTCGGGTGGCCGTCGATGTTCCGGGGTTACCTCGATCAGGACGAGCGCTACCGCAAATGCTTCCACGCCGATCCGAACGGGGATCTCTACCTGTCCGGGGATCTGGTCAAACGGGACGCCGACGGCTACCTCTGGTTCGTCGGCCGCGCCGACGACGTGATCAAGGCCTCCGGTCATCTGATCGGCCCGTTCGAAGTGGAGAACGTCCTGACCGACCATCCCGCGGTGGCCGAGGCCGCGGTGATCGGCAAACCGGACCCGACCTACGGTGCGGTCGTGAAAGCCTTCGTCACCCTCAAATCGGGCTACACCGGCGACGACGATCTGCGCCGCGACCTGATGGGACACGCCCGCAAGCGACTCGGTGCGGCGGTGGCGCCCAAGGAGATCGACTTCCTCGACGCACTGCCGCACACCCGCAGCGGAAAGATCATGCGGCGACTGCTCAAAGCCCGGGAACTCGGTTTGCCCGAGGGGGACACCTCAACCGTCGAGACGCCGGGAGTCAAACCGTGACCGACACCGGATCTCCCCCGCCCGCCGACCCCGCCTTCGCCCGTGACCTGCTGACCGACATGATCCGGATCCGGCGCATGGAGGAGAAGTGCGCCGAGATGTACAGCGCCGGCAAGATCCGCGGCTTCCTGCATCTCTACGTCGGCGAGGAGGCGGTGGCCGCCGGTTCGCTGCGGGTGCTGAACCCCGAGGACGCGGTGCTGGCCACCTACCGCGAGCATGCCCATGCGTTGATGCGCGGCATCCCGATGACCAAGATCATGGCCGAGATGTTCGGCAAGCAGGAGGGCTGTTCGGGCGGACGCGGCGGTTCGATGCATCTGTTCGACGCCACCCGACGCTTCTTCGGCGGCAATGCGATCGTGGCCGGCGGCCTGCCGACGGCGGCCGGCCTGGCCTTCGCCGACGCGCAACTGAAGCGCAACCGGGTGTCGGCCTGCTATTTCGGCGAGGGTGCGATGGCCGAGGGCGCCTTCCACGAGACCATGAACATGGCCCAGTTGTGGAAGCTGCCGGTGCTGTTCTGTTGCGAGAACAACGGGTACGCGATGGGCACCGCGATCGAGCGGGAACTCTCCGATGTGGACCTGCTCGTCCTGGCCGAGTCCTACCGGATGCCCGCCGCGAGGGCCGACGGGATGGATGTGCTGGCCTGCCACGCCGCCATGGGCAACGCCGTCGAACACATCCGCACCCGCGGCGGCCCGTTCTTCCTGGAATTCCGCACCTACCGATTCCGGCCGCATTCGATGTTCGACCCGGAGTTGTACCGGGACAAGGCCGAAGTGGAGAAGTGGAAGGAACACGACCCCATCGCGACGTTCACCGAGCGGTGCCTGGCCGACGGCCTGTTGACGGCCGGGGATGTCGCGGCGATCGAGGATGCCGCTGCCGCCGAGGTGGCCGAGGCGGTCGCCTACGCCGAAGCCGGCACGCTGGAAAGCGTCGACACCCTGACCCGGGACGTCATGACACCCGTTGGTGGACCATCGTGAAGACGAACTACCGCAGCGCCGTTCACGACGCCATCGCCGACGCCATGCGCGCCGACGAGCGGGTGGTGCTACTCGGCGAGGATGTCGGCCGGTACGGCGGAACCTATGCGGTGTCCAAGGGGATGCTCGAGGAGTTCGGGCCCGAGCGCATCCGCGACACCCCCATCTCGGAACTCGGCTTCGTCGGCATCGGCGTCGGTGCCGCACTCAACGGACTGCGGCCCATCGTCGAAGTGATGACGGTGAACTTCAGCCTGCTCGCGCTGGATCAGATCGTGAATACCGCCTCGGCAATGCGACATATGTCCAACGGACAGTTCTCCGTCCCGGTCGTCATCCGGATGGCCACCGGTGCGGGCCGCCAACTCGCCGCCCAGCATTCGCACAGCCTGGAGAACTGGTACGCCCACATCCCGGGCATCACCGTGCTGGCACCGGCGACGGTGGCCGACGCCTACGGGATGCTGCGCACGGCCATGGCCGACCCCGACCCGGTGGTGATCTTCGAACACGTGGGGTTGTACAACCTCTCCGCGGACGTCGAGGAACTGGTGCCCACCGATATCTCCGCGGCGGCGGTGCGACGCACCGGTGCCGACGTGACCCTGATCGCCTACGGAGGATCCGTTCCCAAGGCCCTGGATGCCGCCGAGCGGCTGGCCGCGGCCGGGATCGATTGCGAGGTCATCGATCTGCGGGTGCTGCGGCCGCTGGATGACGCGACGATCATGGCGTCGGTGCGCAAGACGCACCGGGTGGTGGTGGTCGACGAGGCCTGGCACACCGGAAGTCTGGCCGCCGAGGTCAGCGCCCGGATCGTCGAGCAGGCCTTCTATGAACTGGACGCGCCGATCGCCCGGGTCTGCACCGTGGAGGTCCCGATCCCCTATGCCAAACACCTCGAGCAGGCGGCCCTGCCGCAGCCGGAGAAGATCGTCGCGGCGGTGCACGGCTTGTTCGGAGACGGCCCACGATGATCGAGTTCACGATGCCCGCCCTCGGCGCCGACATGGACGAGGGAATGCTCAACGAGTGGATGGTCAAACCGGGTGACACCGTCACCCGTGGCCAGATCGTCGCGGTTGTCGAAACCACCAAGGCCGCAGTGGAAATCGAGTGCTGGCACGACGGCGTCGTCCACGAATTGCTGGTGCCCATCGGGCAGACGGTGGCGGTCGGCACTGTGCTGGCGACACTGCTGGAACCCGGCGAGCAACCCGGTCCGAGCCTCCCGAAGGACCAACCCGCCGCTGCGGACACCCTGCCCGTCGCGCCAACCCCAGCCCCGGCACCGCACCCCACCCCGCCTGCAGCCCCGATCGGCCACCGGCTGTGGGTCTCACCGGTGGCCCGGCGCGCCGCGGCCTCTCTCGGGGTCGACCTGAAGACCCTCAGCGGCACCGGACCGCAGGGCGCGATCACCCTGCACGACGTCGAGCACGCCGCCGCCACCGCCCACCATGAGACGCCGAAACCGCCTCCGCCACCTCAGCAGCCGGTATCCGCGGAGCCCAAGTCCACCGCCGAGAAGTCCCGCGAGCGCGGCGCGGCCATGCGAGCCTCGATCGCCGCGGCGATGAGCCGGTCCAAGCGCGAGATCCCGCACTACTACCTGGCCGACGAGATCATTCTGGACACCGCGCTGAACTGGCTGACCGAACAGAACGCCGGCCGGTCGATCACCGAGCGGATACTGCCTGCCGTCCTGCAACTCAAGGCGGTCGGGCTGGCAGCCCGGAAGTTCGGCGAGTTCAACGGTTTCTGGCACGACGAAGGCTTCGCACCGGCCTCCGGACAACATGTGGGAGTGGCGATTTCGCTGCGCGGCGGCGGGCTGGTGGCCCCGGCCATCCACGACGTCTCGGAGAAGACGCTCACCGAGCTGATGGCAGACCTCACCGACCTGGTGGCCCGGGCTCGCGCCGGGTCGCTGCGCAGTTCGGAGATGTCGGACCCGACCATCACCCTCACCAACCTTGGCGACAAGGGCGTCGACTCGGTCTTCGGTGTCATCTATCCCCCGCAGGTCGCCATCGTCGGGTTCGGCAAGCCCGCCCAGCGAGTCGTCGTGGTGGACGGCGGGATCCGGGTCGCCACCACGGTGCACGCCAGTCTGGCCGCCGACCACCGGGCCAGCGACGGCGCCCGGGGCGCCCTGTTCCTGGCCGAGATCAACCGGCTGCTGCAGCAGCCGCAGGACCTATGAGGAGGACACGAGATGAGTGGTGACACCCGCGCCGGTGTGGTGGCCGAACTGATCGACATCGCACCGGAGATCGAAGAAGGTGACCTGTCCGACACCGAACTGCTGCGCGATCAGGTGGATCTGGACTCGATGGATTGGCTCAACTTCCTGGTCCGGTTGCACAAGCGCTTCGAGGTCGACATCCCGGAGTCGCAGTACGCTTCGCTGCGCACGATTGCCGATCTGACCGCCTATATCGACCAGCACCGCTGAGATTCGGCGGCTTGGTCAACGATGGGTCATTCATGGCACAATCCGACGATGGCCCAGCTGCCCTCCATCACGCTGAAGGATCCGTCGTCCGCGCTCTCCGCCACCTTCGTTCCGTCGGCGGGAATGGTGTGTACGTCGCTGTCCGACGGTGGCGTTGAGCTGCTCGGTCAGCGCCGGGGCCTCAACGCCTACCTGACCACCGGCAAGACCATGGGCATCCCGATCCTGTACCCGTGGGCCAACCGTCTCAGCGCCAACGGCTACGGGGTCGACGGCGGTGCGGTGACACTGACCCCCGGGGTCGGCGGGGTGCGCTCCGACGAGCACGGCCTGGTGATCCACGGCGTCCTGGCGGCCTATCCCGGTTGGCTGGTCAAGCAACTCGCCGACAACCGGCTGACCGCGGACCTGGACTACGGCGGTCAGCCGCGACTGTTGACCAGCTTCCCGTTCCCGCATGTGGTGACCCTGGACATCACGGTGGCCGACCGGGCGCTGACCATTGAGACGACCGTGACGCCGACCACCTCCGCATCGGTGCCGCTGTGCTTCGGATTCCATCCGTACCTGACGATCCCGGGCGTGCCGCGTGCGGAGTGGGTGCTGGAGACCCCGCCACTGCGGCACCTGCCGGTGGACCACTGGGGAATCCCCACCGGGGCCGGCGATGAGTGGCCGGCCAAGTCCGAGACCTTGGGGGCGCGGACCTTCGACGACGGCTTCGACGAGGTGCCCCAGGGCGGCAAGTTCGCGCTGTCCGGCGGCGACCGTCGTATCGAGGTGATCTTCGACCACGGCTTCCCGGCCGTGCAGATCTTCGCCCCCGGCAATGACGACGTGGTGGGCATCGAACCGATGGCCGCTCCGACCAACGCGTTGCGCAAGGGCGGCTACAGCGCCGCGGTACCGGGACGACCGGCCAGCGCGACGTTCACCATCCGGGTCACCTGAGACCCCGAGCAGACACAAAAGTCCCCGCACGCTCGGCGTGTCGGGGACTTTTGTGTCTGCTCGCGGTTAGCGGCGAGGCTTCCAGACCACCAGGGCCGTGTTCTTGGACACCACGGCGAGGTCCCGGCGGGGTTTGGAGCGGGACAGTTCGCCGACCAACTCGCTGATCCGCGACTGCAGTGCCTCCACCTGATTGGTGAGCTCGATGATGCGCTTGATCCCGGCGAGGTTGACCCCCTCGTCCTGGGAGAGCCGCTGGATCTCGCGCAGCAGTTCCACATCGCGCTCCGAGTAGCGGCGGCCACCCCCGGCGCTGCGCTCGGGGCTGACCAGACCGAGCCGGTCGTAGGTGCGCAGCGTCTGCGCGTGCATACCCGCCAGTTCAGCCGCCACCGAAATCAGGAACGTCCGGCTGTCCAGCGGCTCCCCGGCGGCGGTCATGGCCGGTTACCCGCCCAGCCCGCACGCGGGTCGAATCCACTGGCCTTCTCCGCCGCCGCGTAGGCCTGAAGCGCCTCGAGCGCCTCACCCTCCAACGCCGGCGGGACCGCCACCTTCACCGTGACGAGCAGGTCGCCGGCCCCACCGCTGCGCTTGGGCACCCCACGGCCACGGACCCGCAGGATACGGCCGTCAGAGGTGCCCTTGGGCACCTTCACGCCGACCTTGCCGTCCAGTGTGGGAACCGAAAGCGTTGTCCCCAAGGCTAATTCGGTGAAGCTCACCGGGGCGGTGACGGTCAGATCGTCGCCGTCACGGCCGAAGACCTTGTCCGGACGCACGTGCACGGTCACGTAAAGGTCACCCGACGGCGCGCCGCGCAGTCCGGCTTCACCCTGGCCGGCCAGCCGGATCCGCTGACCGTCCTCCACACCGGGAGGGATCCGCACGTTGATGGTGCGGGTCCGGGTGGTCACCCCGGTTCCGCGGCATTCCTCGCACGGATGCTCGATGACCGAGCCGCTGCCGCGACAGTCGGTGCACGGTTCGGAGAACCCGAAGGCACCCTGGTTGCGGCTGATCATCCCGGAGCCGTTACAGCTGGCGCACACCTTGGGGCTGGTGCCCGGACGCGCGCCGCTGCCGTGACAGTTGGTGCACGGCGCCGGACTGGTCAGCCGCAGCGGCATCGCCACACCCTTGGTGGCCTCCAGGAAGTCCAGTTGGGTCTCGGTCTCCAGATCCTTACCCCGGCGCGGACGGGTGGCGCGCTGTTGGGTGCCGCCCCGGCCGAAGAGGCCGCCGAAGAGGTCGCCGATATTCGCCCCGCCGTCCTGTCCGGCCTGGCCGAACAGGTCGTTGAGGTTGAAGCCACCGGTGCCGTCGTCGTAGCCGCTGAAGCCACCGCCGTCGCCGCCCCCGCCGCCGAACCGGCGGCCGAAGCCGCCGCCGGAGGCGAACATCCGGCGGGTTTCGTCGTACTCCTTGCGCTTGGCCGAATCGGTCAGCACATCCCGGGCTTCGCCGACTTCCTTGTACCGTTCCTCGGCTGCCGGGTTATTCGGGTTGCGGTCGGGATGGTTCTCGGCGAGCAGTTTCTTGGCCACCCGCTTGATCTCGGCGTCGTCGGCATCGGAGGAGACGCCGAGCACCTTGTAGAAATCCTTCTCAACCCATTCCCGTTGCACCATGCGACGTCACCTCCTTTCCCGGTCCGTCCGGATCACTGATCTGATTCTGCGGTGTGTGAGCCCGACTGCCCCTCGTCCGGGGGCGTGTCGGACACACTGACAGCGTCGACGACGCCGACCAGCGCATGCCGCAGCACCTGCTCGCCGAGCTTGTAGCCCTGGCGCATGACATGCCCGATGACGGGGTTGGAGCCGTCACCCTCATGCTGCACGGCCTCGTGCAGTGACGGGTCGAAGTCCTCGCCGGTGACACCGAAGGCCACCACGCCAAGACCGCTCAGCACGGCAACGAGCTTGTCCGCCACCGATTTCAGCGGACCGTTGTCCAGATCGCCGTGGCTGCGGGCCCGGTCGAGGTCGTCGAGGACCGGCAGCAACTGGCTGACCACGACAGCCTTGGCGCGCTCGCCGACGACCTCCTGATCGCGTAGGGCGCGCCTGCGGTAGTTGGCGAAATCGGCCTGGACGCGTTGCAGATCCGCGGTGAGCTCGGCGACCTTGTCGGCCTCCGCCGAGGCGACCGGCCCCCCCGGTGCCGCCCCCGCAGGGACGGCACCGGGGGACGGGTAAATTCCCGAGTCGCTTCGCTCCTGCCCGCCGGCTTCGCGCACCTCACCGGTCTGCGGGTCGATGCGGCGCTTATCGGTGAAGCTCACCGGTTCGTCGCGTTCATCCCGAGAGTTATCCGGATGCGTCACTTGGGCTCCTGATCGTCCTCAACGACCTCGGCGTCGACGACGTCGTCGTCCGACGACCCGCCCGCAGCACCGCCGCCGGCGGCCTGCTCGGCCTGCGTCGCCTCGTAGATGGCCTGGCCGAGAGCCTGCGACTCCACACCCAGCTTCTCCATCGCCGACTTGATCGCCCCGATATCCGAGCCGTTCAGCGCGGTCTTGGCCTCGTCGATCGCGGAGTCCACCTTCGCGAGGGTGTCCTCGGGCACCTTGGATCCGCCTTCGGCCTCGCGTTGTTCCTTGACGAACTTCTCCGTCTGGTAGACCAGCGACTCGGCCTGGTTGCGGACGTCGGCCTCTTCCCGACGCTTGCGGTCCTCGTCGGCGTGCGCCTCGGCGTCCTTGATCATCCGGTCGATCTCCTCCTTGGACAGGCCGGAGCCCTCCTGGATCTTGATCGTGTTCTCCTTGCCGGTGCCCTTGTCCTTGGCCGTCACGTGGACGATGCCGTTGGCGTCGATATCGAAGATGACCTCGATCTGGGGCATTCCGCGCGGAGCCGGCGGGATCCCGGTCAGCTCGAAGCTGCCGAGCAGCTTGTTGTGCGCCGCGATCTCGCGCTCACCCTGGAAGACCTGAATCTGCACCGACGGCTGGTTGTCGTCGGCGGTGGTGAAGGTCTCCGACCGCTTGGTCGGGATGGTGGTGTTGCGCTCGATCAGCTTGGTCATCACCCCACCCTTGGTCTCGATTCCGAGGCTCAGCGGGGTGACGTCGAGCAGCAGGACGTCCTTGACCTCACCCTTGAGCACGCCGGCCTGCAGCGCGGCGCCGACGGCGACGACTTCGTCGGGGTTGACGCCCTTGTTGGGCTCCTTGCCGCCGGTCATCTCCTTGACCAGGTCGGACACCGCGGGCATCCGGGTCGAGCCGCCCACCAGCACCACGTGGTCGATGTCGGAGACCGGAATCCCGGCGTCCTTGATGACCTGCTGGAAGGGGGCACGGGTGCGATCCAGTAGATCCTGGGTGATCTTCTGGAACTCCGAGCGGGTCAGCTGCTCGTCGAGGAACAGCGGGTTCTTGTCGGCGTCGACGGTGATGTAGGGCAGGTTGATCGAGGTCGACTGGCTCGAGCTCAGCTCGATCTTGGCCTTCTCGGCGGCCTCACGCAGCCGCTGCATGGCCATCTTGTCCTTGGTCAGGTCGATACCCGCCGAGGCCTTGAACTTGTCGACCAGCCACTCCACGATCCGGTCGTCCCAGTCGTCGCCGCCGAGGTGGTTGTCACCGGAGGTGGCACGAACCTCGACGACGCCGTCGCCGATCTCCAGCAGCGAGACGTCGAAGGTGCCGCCGCCGAGGTCGAAGACCAGGATGGTCTGTTCCTTGCTGCCCTTGTCCAGGCCGTAGGCCAGGGCCGCGGCGGTGGGCTCGTTGACGATGCGCAGGACGTTGAGGCCGGCGATCTGGCCGGCTTCCTTGGTGGCCTGACGCTGGGCGTCGTTGAAGTAGGCCGGCACGGTGATGACCGCGTCGGTGATGTCCTCGCCGAGGTAGCTCTCCGCGTCGCGCTTGAGCTTCTGCAGCACGCGGGCGCTGATCTCCTGCGAGGTGTAGTTCTTACCGTCGATGTCGACGGCCCAGTCGGTGCCCATGTGACGCTTGACCGACCGGATGGTGCGGTCGACGTTGGTCACCGCCTGGTTCTTGGCGGGCTGGCC
>ERZ888423.1301-NODE-1301-length-21888-cov-8.224019_pt1 | contig 21888 bp, 18 predicted proteins | sample MGYA00520523_ERZ888423 | MGnify/ENA primary metagenome ERZ888423 (study PRJEB32303, sample SAMEA104408611) | aquatic metagenome | biome: Brackish water; feature: Pelagic; material: water | place: Baltic Sea | collected 2014-06-08T10:24:00 | depth 30,27 m ...
GCAGATGCCGACGTGATAGCAGATGCCGACGTGACCGCAGGATGAGTACCGTGACTGACGACGCTGAAGCCGGGGTCGACGACACGCTCACGCTCACTGAGCACCTCGCCGAATTGCGGACCCGGATCATCCGAGCAGCGCTCGCCGTTGTGATCGGCATGGTCGTCATCATTGCGTTTTACGACCAGGTGCTCGGTTTCCTCTTGCAGCCGTATCGAGATCTCTGCGACGCGCGTGGCGCTGACTTCTGCGATGCGGACGGTCTCTTCATCACCGGACCGACCGAGGGTCTGTCGACCCGAATCCGGGTCGGTATGTACGGCGGCATCATCGCTGCGCTGCCGGTCATTCTCTGGCAGATTTGGCGCTTCGTGGTTCCGGCGTTACACGCCAAAGAGCGTAAATATGCAGTCCCGTTTGTCCTGTCGTCGGTCCTGCTGTTTACAGCGGGTGGCAGCCTTGCCTACATCACCGTCGGGCGTGCCCTTGAATTCCTCATTAGTTGGGCTGGTGAGGATGTCAGCGAGATTTTCACGGTGGGCAGCTACATCAGCCTGATCGGTCTGATGATCTTTGCCTTTGGAGTTGGCTTTTTACTGCCCGTTCTGTTCGTCTTCCTCCAGTTAGTAAAAGTGGTCTCGCCGAAGACGCTTTTACGGAGTTGGCGATATGCCACGATCGGCGTGTTTGTCCTCGCAGCGGTGATCACGCCGTCGGGCGACCCAGTCACGCTGATGATGCTTGCCCTGCCGATGCTGTTCTTGTACTTCGTGGCCATTCTGGTCGGCTGGTTGGTGCTCCGCAAGCGGCCGACTGTCTGATCGTGCGCGCCGACCGAGCTGATCTGATCGCTCGCTACAACTTTCCGCTTGACCGATTCCAGCTCGAAGCATTTGATGCGCTCGACGACGGTCAACATGTTGTCGTCGCCGCACCAACAGGTAGCGGTAAGACCGTCGTTGCCGAGTACGGCATCGAGTCGGCCTACCGCGATGGCAAGCGAGCGTTCTACACCGCACCGATCAAAGCGTTGTCCAACCAGAAGTACCGCGATCTGGTCGCCATGCACGGCGAAGATGCTGTCGGCCTCCTGACTGGCGACAACTCGATCAACGGCGGCGCTCCGATCCTGGTGATGACCACCGAGGTCTTACGCAACATGATCTACGGCCGGGCAGGCCAGCTTTCTGACCTCGCTCTGGTGGTACTCGACGAGGTGCACTTCCTGCAAGACACGTTCCGTGGGCCCGTTTGGGAAGAGGTGATGATTCATCTGCCTGATCATGTTCGGCTGGTGTGTCTTTCAGCCACCGTCAGCAACGTCCAGCAGCTCGCTGATTGGATCTCGACGGTGCGTGGCCCCACGCACGCGGTCACCGAGTTGAAACGGCCTGTCGAGCTGGCTAACCAGTATCTTGCGAAGGATCGCAACGAAGACCGTCTGCATCTGTTGCCAACATTTGTCAATGGTGCGGTGAATCGTGACGCAGTGCTACTCGATGAGTCGGCGATTCGCCGTGGGCCCGGAGGCCGACGTGGCCAAGATCGTGATCACCGAAACGGGTCCGCCAATGCGAAGGGAGCGCACCGCCGCAAGCTTGTGCCGCCCGGTCGGGTCGAGACGCTGAAGCTGCTCCATCAGCAGGACATGCTGCCGGCAATTTTCTTCATCTTCAGCCGGAATCAGTGCGACGAAGCGGCCCGCTCCTGCGTCGAGTTTGGTGTCGGCCTGACAACGGATGAAGACCGGATGGCGATCCGCGAAATTGTCGATGCTCGCCTTGGCGGTCTCGATTTGGCCGACCTCGCCGTCCTCGGCTTCGACCAGTTTCTCTTGCAGCTCGATGCAGGTGTCGCAGCTCATCACGCCGGCATGGTGCCGCCGATGAAAGAGGTCGTCGAAGCCTGCTTCATCGCTGGGCTGATCAAAGTCGTCTTCGCCACAGAGACGCTGGCCGTTGGCATCAACATGCCCGCCCGCAGCGTCGTTATCGAGAAGCTCACCAAGTTCACCGGAGAGCATCACGAACAGCTCACGCCAGGGGAATACACCCAGCTCACCGGCCGGGCTGGTCGACGTGGTATCGATGATCGCGGGAGCGCCGTCGTGCTCTGGTCACCGTGGATCCGCTTCGACGACGTCGCGCAACTCGCTGGCAGCTCACAATTCCATCTTCGGTCTGCTTTCCGACCGACATACAACATGGCCGCCAACCTGATTCGCACCTATGAACGCGAACGTGCACACGACCTCCTGAACCTCTCGTTTGCGCAGTACCAGGCCGACCGTGACATCGTGAAGATGCAGGCTCGGCTCGAACGGCGACGCTCGGCAGCCGTCGAATTCCGCGCCCAGGCGGCGAGTCCGTTCGGTGACATCGACGAGTATGCACGGCTCCGGGCAAAAGAGAAATCGTCCCGCCGAGACCATCGTTACGAAGGCGACGACGTCGACGAAACGATTCAGCGGCTCAAGCCGGGTGTGGTGATTCAGCTGTTTACGGGCAAGCACCGTGGCCCTGTGGTCGTCGTGGCATCAGCGACTCGGAAATCGGGTTCGCGTCTGTCGCTGGTGAGTAAAGGTGGTGACCTGCTGCAGGCGATGGCAGAAGATTTCGACTCGCCGCCCGCAGCGATCGGCTCGATCAAGTTGCCGCCGAACTTCGCACCGAATCGCAAGGAATACCGCAAGGAAGTCGCCTACCGATTGCGGAAGGCGAAGTTAGTGGCCGCGCCGACGATCCGCAATGGAGGCCAGGATCGGCGCACGGCGATGAGCGCCGAAATGCACCCGGTCGCACGAGACCCCGACCTCAAACAGCGACTCAGCTCGATGGCTTCAGCTGCCAAGGTGGAACGCGAGGTCGTCGAGATCGAGGGCCGCGTCGACGGAAAGACCTCCACGTTGGCCCGCGACTTCGACCGCATCCTGGGTGTGCTGGAAACATTCGGGTACGCCGACCTCGACATGTGGGAGCTGACCGAGGCCGGCGAGATGTTGTCGCGGATCTTCCACGAATCTGACCTGTTCGTCGCTGAGGCGTTGCGTGCCGGCCTGTTCGACGGCTTAAGCCCTGCCGACTTGGCGGCGCTCGTGTCGACAGTGGTGTACGAGCACCGCAGCCCAGAGCCGCCACCACGCCCGTGGTTCTCGTCTGACGACATGCGTTCCCGTTGGGGCCGCATGGCGGCGCTCAGCGAGGACCTGCATGCCAAGGAGCGGGTTGCCGAAGTTGCCGAGCATCGTGGTCCTGATCCGACGTTCGCGGCGATTGCCTATGCCTGGGTCGCCGGCGAGGGTTTCGCCGCAGTTGTTGACGACGAGGAGATGACGGGCGGCGACTTCGTCAGGACGACCCGCCAACTCATCGACCTGCTGAGGCAACTGTCGGTGGTCGCTCCGCTGAGGGGGACGCGCCGTGTCGCAGGAGAAGCCGCCGAAGCTGCATTCCGCGGGGTTGTTTCCGATAGCGCCGCACCGACCACCGGTCGGGATGAGGCCGAGCGGTCAGCTACCTCGTGACGATCGAGAAGGGCAAGCCCTGGGGGATTGAGGTCACACGACCGTCGGATCTTCAACTCGGCGGCTCGGATCATGCCGTCGCCCGCCTGCTGACCGCCGATGTCCATGCACAGGTCGCTCCCACTGGCGGCGACCTGCACCGAACCATGGGGGCGCGAGCTCTCGACGACCGTCTGTCGATCCTTGAATTCCCGATCGATCTGCTGCAAGTTCGCCTCGATGATGAGCGTGAAGCAACCGCCGTCGCTCACGTGACAGTGCAGTCGCCGAGGTGGAGTGGAGGCTGGTGGCGCGGGCCGGTCTTGATGGTGATGAATGCGCAGTTTCTCGGCGACTGGCACGTGGTGTCACGTGGTCATCCGAACGACGGTCGGGCTGAGAGCGTCGAATGGGGGAGCGAATTCGGGCTCCGCCAACGGTGGGAGGCTCGTCGGCGGCTGCCGACCGGGGGTCACGTTCCACACCCATCCATCGAGACGCGTTCATTCCGTGCACGCAGCTGGACCTTTGATCGGGCCCTCGACATCCGCATCGACGGACGCCCCTGTGGACGAGCCCGGTCGTTGCAGATCGTCGTCGAACCGGACGCCGCCGTCGTCTACGGCTGAGGCAGCCGGCTGCCACGTGGGCCGAACCACTCAACGGAGGCCTTCTCTCCGCGGCAGTGTCGAGGCCCGAACTCGTCAGAGCGATTGCAACAAGAATCAATCAAATGAACGATCGTGAGGCTCGCGATCGCAACGAGTACCAGCAGGGTGACCCGATGATGGTGATTTCGATAGATGCCACCGCCGGGAGCTGACGCCACCAGACAATTGTGGGAATACCCGTTGTCGCGGTCTCACCCTCGTAGAGTACGTGCCCGTGGCCGTCTACGTCCCAGAGTCCTTCACACCGGACGAGGCCGACATCCTTCGTCGTTACTTCACGAACCTCGATGGGCCAGTGTTCGCACTTGTCAATCTGCCAGAGGTCGTGAAGGGCGCGTTGTTCGCCCGGTACAGCCGAAGTCCCAAGTCGCTCAGAAGGTTGTTCCTCGACGAATTCGTGGGCGACCTGGACATATCCGGCGACCTCTCGATTGATGCCACGATCGGCCTCGACCGTGCAGAGGAACTGTACGAGCGGGTGTTCTTTGACTACGGAGATGACTCGGTGGCCCAGCTCGGTGGAGTCCACTTGGCCTGCGAGCAGGCGTCGAACATCTTGACCAAGGTGCTTGAGTGGGGTCGGCTCATGAGCTACCTCGAGCAGAGTACCCGCTATATCTCCTATGACTCACGACTCGGGGGCCGATACCGGTACTACCGAGACCCCGCAGTCCTCGCTGGCTCGCTCGGTACGCGCTACGTCGGTGACCTCGACCGGATCTTCGACAACTACAGCCAATGCGCCGAGACTGTCACCGAGTTTGTTCGCAACACGGTGCCCAGGGGCGACAACAGCGAGTTCGTCTACCGGATGGCCACAAAGGCCAAAGCGCTCGATGCCGTGCGCGGCATTCTGCCGGCAGCAGCGACGTCAAATGTGGGTATCTACGGAACCGGCCAGGCGTTCGAAGCGCTCCTGTTGCGAATGCGGGCGAGTGCATTACCTGAGGCTCGCGACTACGCCGACCTCATGCTTCACGAGCTACGCAAAGTGATACCGAGTTTTCTGCGGAGGGTCGATATTCCCGACCGTGGAGGTCAATGGAGTAACTATCTGACCGAGACTCAGACCGGTACCAAGACGATTGTCGATGATCTCTTCGGTGATGCGCCAGTCGATGTGGCATCTGAGGTGGAGCTCGTTGATTTTGACCCTGATGCCGAAGACAAGCTGTTGGCGTCTATTTGCTATGCCCACTCTTCGCTGCCCGAACACCAACTGCTCGACAAGGTCAGGAATCTGGGCGTTGACCAGAAGGTGTCGCTGATGCGGGCCTACGTTGGTGAGCGCAGGAATCGCCGCCACAAGCCCGGTCGCGCGTTCGAGCGCAGCTTCTATCGCTTCGACGTCTTGAGCGACTACGGCGCCTTTCGCGACATGCAGCGCCATCGAATGCTGACCATTGAATGGCAGCGCCTCACACCCAACCACGGTTACAGCCGGCCGGAACTGGTCGACGAGGCCGGCGTTGGGGCGCAATTCGACGAGGCGATGGACCGTTCAGCGGGTCTCTACGACGCGCTCAACACGAATTTCTCTGAGCAGGCGCCCTATGCGGTGTCAATGGCGTACCGGATGCGCTACAGCATGCAGTTCAACGCCCGTGAGGCAATGCACATGCTCGAACTCCGTTCGTCGCCCCAAGGCCACCCGTCGTATCGGCGGGTCGCACTCGAGATGCACCGCTTGATCGCCGAAAAGGCCGGTCATTACGCAATCGCTGCGACGATGACCCACATGACGACCGAGGCGCCAGAACTCGAGCGGCTCGAAGCGGAGCGCCGAGCGGAAGCCCGACGCGACGCTGCTGATTCCTGACTGGCCCGACGTGCAGCGGCAACGTGACGGGTGTCACTAGTTCTGTTGCTCTCTGCTGGCCCGGCGTGAGCGTATGCTCCGCCCGCAGCGGCACTTGCATGAGGCGTGGCGCACCGACCTGACGAGAACGCACCATGGCTGAAGACGACATTCCCGAAGAAGAGATTGAAGAGGAAGAAGTCGAGCCCGAACTGGGTGACAGCGACGGTCCCGAGGACGACGAAGACGACGACGATGGCTCGTCCACTGAGTTTGAAGAAGAAGAAGAAGAAGAAGAAGAAGCAGTCAAGCCTCGTACCAAGCGCAAAATCGTTGACGACGACGATGACGACGATGACGAGATGGATGACGACGTCGAAGAAGATCTCGACAAGATTCTGAAAGATCGCCTCGTCGCGTCCGACGACGAAGAAGACGAAGACGAAGACGAAGACGAGCCAGAGCCCAAAGGCGAAGGCGATGAGCGGTTGCAGCCCAAGCAGCAGAACGAGCAGCTCTGCAACTCCTGTTTCCTGCTCGTGAAGTCGAGCGCTCCGAATTGCCCGGTCGGCGATGACGACTGCCCGATCTTTTCCTGAGTAAAACGCCATGACGCGATCCCCCGCCTCGCAGGTGGAACGACTCGCTGCGGCGGCGTTCTACGCCCCGATCGGGCTCGGTGCACAGCTCGTCGGCGATTGGCCAGCAACTGTGGGTCAGGCGAAAAAGCAGATTGTGCTGGCGCGGTTCATTGGCAAGATGGCTGTTGACCAAGGCGCCAAACAGTTGCGTGAGCGGTTGTCGCGAGTGACTGTTGCGCCCAAACAGCCTCGGATGGCCGTCGAAATCATTCCTGTCGCCACAGCGGACCCTGAGTCGGCGACAGCCGACGTTGCAGCGTTTGCACTTCCCGACTACGACCAGCTGCCGGCGGCACACATTGTGGGTAAGCTCAACGGCTTGACGCAGGCTGAACGCGACGTCATCGAGACGTACGAGACAGCCGGGCGCCATCGTCGGACTGTCCTGGGCAAACTCGAGCAACTGCGCGAGGCTTGACTCCGTGATTGATCCCACCGTGCGCCTGGCTGACCGGCACGATGCCGATGACGTTGCACAGCTCGAACTGCTCGAAAAAGAGGCCCGAAAGGCGCTCGAAGGTCAGCGTGGCGGTGAACGTTGGCTGATTGAACACCCCGAGATTGGTGCGCAGTGGGTCGACCGATGCGACACCGCTGACGTCTGGGTCGGCCACATGGACGACGTTGTTGTCGGGTACATGGTTGCCGTCCTCGGATCGGACTTCATTATCCGAGTCGACCAGGTCTGGGTGACGCCTGAAGCTCGAGAACTTGGGTTCGGCGATGGGATGCTCGCTGCTGCAATCTCGGGTGCCCGTGAGCGCGGCGCCGTGGCGGTGGAAGGCCAGTCATTGCCGGGCGATCGACACACGAAGAATCTCTACGAGCGGGCTGGCATCGTCGCTCGGCTGATCACGACGTACAAACTGCTCTGAGCGGCTGCGGGCGAGTTACCCGCTGGGGGCTTTGCGCCGGAGGGGCGTTCGATGGACATGCCCGGATCAGCGGCCCTGCCAGTTCGGCGGACGCTTCTCGATAAAGGCTGTGAGGCCTTCTTGCAGATCCTCTGACGCCATGACCTTACGCATGGCGTCGTTGGTCATCTGGATCAGTGTCTCGTCGCTTTCGTAGGCGGCGGCCTGCACGATCCTGCGGCTCTCCGACACGGCCATCGGGGCTGATTGGCTGATCTGCTCGGCAAGCTTGGTGGCCTCGGCGAGTGCGCCACCCGGCTCGGTCAGGCGTGAGACCAACCCGAGGTTGTAGGCCCGCTCGGCCGGAATGGGTTCGCCCGTGAGGATTGCTTCCATGGCTGCCGCCTGCCCGATGGCCCGGGGAAGTCGGAAGAGGCCTCCGGCGCCCGCGATCAGGTTTCGCTTTACTTCTGCAAGCCCGAATGCCGACTGTGTACTTGCCACAACGAGGTCAGCAGCAAGGACGATTTCGCAGCCGCCAGCAGTCGCGAGTCCGTCAACCGCGGCGATGATGGGCTTGTGGCGCTCACGGTAGACGAAGCCTGCAAAGCCGCCCCGCGGGGTGTTCAGACGGGCGGCATCGCCTGAGTTGATGGCCTTGAGGTCGGCTCCGGCGCAGAACACCGGCCGGGACTGTCCCGCTGTGTTGGCCTGGATGATCCCGACCCACACGTCGTCGTCGCCTTCGAGCCGGTCGATGGCTGCTTCGAGACCCTCGGCGACATCGCCGTTGACGGCGTTGCGCGCCTCTGGACGGTTGAGGGTGATGACCGCAATGCGGCCCGTGGCTTCGTAGGTGACGATGTCTGACATGACAGCAGAGCGTATGCGGCGGACGAGCCCTGAGGCCAACCCGTCGTCAACGATCAACTGTTGTCGGTCGCGTCGTCCGCCGGAGCGTCCACTGCTTCGGGAGCAGCCTCGTCGTCGGCGGGTGCGCTTGTGGCCGCGTCGGTTGAGGCTTGCGGTTCGGAGGTAGAGGAGTCGGAAGCACTCTCGGTTGATGCGTTTTCGGTTGCAGTGCTGTCGGCAGGTGCGTCGGGAGCGGCCTGGGTTTCTGCTGCTTGGGCCTGAGCTTCTACTTCGGCGGCTGCTTGGGCCTGAGCTGCTACTTCGGCGGCTGCTTGGGCCTGAGCTTCCACTTCGGCGGCACGCTTGGCAGCCATCACTTCAGCAACGTCACGCATACCCTTGGGGCGGTCTTTCGGACCACTCGGCTTGCCACGGTCCTCGCGGCCGCGCCCGCGCCCGCCGTCCCGTCCGCCGTCCCGTCCGCCATCACGGCTGCCATCACGGCTGCCATCACGGCTGCCGTCCCGTCCGCCATCACGGCTGCCGCGTTCGCCTGGACCGGACTCGCCGCGCTTGTCGTCACGAACCTTCTTCTGTTCCTTGCGGCTGGTGGGACGAAGCGGCTTGGGCCGCTTGGTTCCAGCGGGCACTTCGATTCCCAGCAATGCGGCGATCTGCGGCAACAGCGGGCCAAGGCGCAGTGTTGTCTTTCTCAGTTCGTCGTCGATAGTGGTCGGCGCAACCGTCGGTGTGACGAGAGCGCGAACGGGGGAGAAGGCAGCGGCTTCGAGGACTGCAGACCAGCGATCGCCTAAATCTTCAGGAAGCAACGAATTGGTTGCGGCTTCACCGAGACGCTTGGCGAGCTGTGGCGGGAACATGACGCCAGCCTTCGGAGGCTGCGAGGAGAGTCGCAATGCCCGAATGACTCGGCCGACAGCGAGCGCTGCGTCGACGTCTTCGAGCCAGTTGACCATTTCTTCGGACTGCTTGATGACCAGGGATGCTTTGAGCTCGTCGGCGATGACCCGTGTTGACTCGTCACGAGCAACCATTGGATCGGCGCTTGCGGCAACGACGCTGCGGAGATCACGTAGATCGAGGTGCTGCATCTGGCGCTGAGCGGCCTCGGCACGGTCGAGCCAATCGGCGACCCGCAGCTTCGGCAACATATCCTCCGCCATTTTGGTGACGCTGGACTCGGGCATTTCCGGTTTCCCGTCGGCCTTCAGCTTGGTGTTCTCTTCCTTGACGCGGGTGCGGACAGCTCCCATACCCTGCAGGGCGAGCTCGGCGATCGGACGCTGTTCTTCTGGTACCGACGCCAAGACTTCCTGGGTACGTGCCTTGCCGGGGCGGAGACGCTTCGGCTTTGGCCGCTGAGGAACCTCGGGAGGTGCCTCGAAATGCGGCTTTTTGGGGCGGTTGGACCGCTCACGCTTGTCACCGTCACGGCCACCATCGGGAGTGTCGCGGCCACTGCCGCGATTGTTGCCGTCACGTCCGCGGCCACGTCCTTCACGGTCGTCGCCCTCACGTTTGCGGCCACGGCCGCGTCCTTCACGGTCGCCGCTGCTTCGCTCGCCTCGGCCGCGCTTGGCTTTTGTTTCGATAACGGCCTCGAATGGCTTGTCGTCGGGCAGCATCTCGATGAGGCCACGACCTTCGTTCTTCTCGCGTCCCTTGACGACCGACAAGATTTCTATCCCATCGAGCATCTGTTCGGCTTCAACCTTGACGACGTCGCCGACAGATGCGTCGTCGGGAAGGATCGAACCATCCACCGTGCCTTTCGGCTTGAGGGCTCCGGCTGCGCGCCATGTCCAAGAACCGTCTGAGCTCGCGCTTGTCAGTTCGATGTCAATCCTGCGGGGCATAGGAGCGCCAAGATACCGGCAACCGGATCCGCTTCGGTGCACAGACGTCGATTGGCCTACGGTGCCGCGCATGGCGATCTACGCACTTGGTGACCTCGTACCGACAATCAGCAGCGATGCGTTCATTCATCCTGACGCTGTCGTCATCGGTGACGTCAGGATTGGCCCGCACTCATCAGTATGGCCATGTGCCGTACTGCGCGGCGATGGCGGCTACATCGAAATTGGCTCCGGGACCAGCGTTCAAGACACATCGGTGATCCACACGACGCCGTTCTGGCCGACAATTGTCGGCGACGACTGCGTTCTCGGCCACGGCATCCATCTTGAGGGGTGCACCGTCGAGAACGACGTCTTGATCGGCAATCACGCCCAGGTATTACATCGCTCGATCATCCGATCCGGCTCGATTGTGGCGGCGAACTCGGTGGTGTTGCAGGACATCGAAGTACCGTCTGGAGGTATGGCTGTCGGGTCACCTGCGCAGATCAAGCTTGATCGTGCACGGATCGAAGACATCAAACTTGCGTCGTCCTCCTACAAGGAACGGATCGCTGTCTACAAGACCGGCCTGCGCCGTCTCGATTGACTCGGAGCGTCCGGTCGGCTGCTTTCCCCAGCGAGACTGGCACCGTGGCGAACAAAACATTCCATGTGACCGTTCCCGAGATCGACGAGGAGCTTGCAGCAGATCGGCTGTGGCAACTCGGCGTCGAGGCTGTCGGGATCGGGCAAGTCGTCGACGGGCAAGTCGAACTGTGGACGTCGGTTGGTGCAGCCGAGGAATCGATTCAACGAGCAGTCGACCGGCTCGACCCGAGCTGGGCCTGGCGCACCGCCGATGTCGTCACTCCGGTCGAAACCTGGCGCGAGCACGTGGGACCGACCTGGTACGGCAAAACCGGCGTTGTCGTGCCGCAGTGGCAGGCCGATGAACTCGATGCAGGGGCTGATGTCCTCGTCACGTTCATCGAGCCAGCCAGCTCGTTCGGCTTGGGTAACCACCCGACCACACGGCTGTCACTGGGCATGCTGACCGACGTTCTCGAACAACACAATCCGTCCAGCGTGCTCGACGTCGGATGTGGCTCAGGTGTGCTCGGGATCGTTGCGGCACAGCGCGGCGTCACAACGATTCGCGCCACCGATATCTCCGCCGGCGCCGTCGAGGCCACGGTTGCAAATGCACAGCTCAACGGGGTGATCGACAACATCGAGGTCGACATGGCTGAGCTGGCCGCAATCTCAGGGCCCTACGACGTTGTCGTGGCCAACATCCTCGCACCGGTGCTCGTTTCGATGGCGGCCGATCTGCGTCGGCTGACCGCAGCTGATGGGGTGCTGATCATCAGTGGCATTCTGGGCGACGACCATCAGCACGTCCTCGACGCCCTGGCTCCGATGTGGGTCGATCGCACCACGATCGATGCCGGTTGGGCGAGCATTCAGCTCACCCACTCGCGCTGAAAAACTCCGTGAACTGCTCTGAGTGGTCAGCCAACGAGTTGCGCCGTCTGCTCTGCGTAGGGGAGTGAGGGAACAGCACCCGGGACGGTGACAGCCAGTGCGCCAGCAGCAAGCGCCCAATCGATGGCGTCGGAGAGTGCGTCTCCCAGAGACAGCCGAGCCGCGAGGTTGCCGCAGAAGGCATCACCCGCACCGGTCGTATCTACGACGTCGACAGCGAGCGCCCTCCGGTGTTCGATTGTGCCGTTGCTGCTGATGGTCACGCCATCGCGGCCGCAGGTCACGATGACGGTTCCGACTCCAGCTGCGTGCAACGCATCGATACCACCGAGAAGTTCAGCCTCGTGCTGATTCGGAATCACCACGTCGCACAGCGACAGCAACGAATCGCCGAGCGGCTGTGCAGGTGCTGGATTCAACAGCGTGAGCGTGCCAGCCGATCGAGCCAGTGTCAGTGTCGCCTGGACCTGGTCGAGCGGCACTTCGAGCTGGGTCAGGAGCACTCGGCACGGTGGCAGGGCGCCCGGAGCGACGACGGCGGCGTTGGCGCCCGGCACGACAACGATGGAGTTCTCTCCGGACGCATTCACGGTAATTGCCGCCCGCCCAGTGGGTTGTTCGACCGACGTCAGCAGATGGGCGTCGTCGATTTTCTCGTCGAGAACAATCGAGCGAAGCCGATCGCCGGCGGCATCGTCGCCGACGGCGCTGTGGAACGACGTGGACACGCCAGCACGGGCGGCAGCAACGGCTTGGTTGAGGCCCTTGCCTCCAGGAAACTCGGCGTAGGAGTTGCCGAGCAGCGTCTCGCCGGGGTGTGGATGGCGTTCGACGGTGACGACGAGGTCGAGGTTGGAGGAGCCGAAGACGGTGACATCGAACACGATACTCAGCGTACGGGGTCGGGCTGCGTGCCCCGAACCAGTGTCGAGGTCAGGAAGCAGATCGGGCGCGCACGCCAATGGGCGCGATGAGCCGGAAGCCAGCGGCGTGGCGCTCGTCTTCGGATTCTCCGCCCCAAAAGCCGTATTCGTGCTGCTCGCGAGCGAAAACCATGCAGTCAACGCGGACGGTGCAACTCGCGCACACGTCTTTCGCTGCGGTTTCGCGGCGCTCTCGCGCCTGTGGCCGTTCCGCCGCTGACGGGAAAAACAGATGCGTCAAGCCTTTACAGGCCCCATCGCGCATCCAGTGATTTGCCGCCTCGAGTTGTTCGTTGAAGTCGATGACTGCCATAGCAGTGCCCCTTGAGTCGTTCCGGATTTCCCCCGTGCCGGCACCATGTTTCGGACCGTCGGAGCGAGACAATAAACCTAATCAACTCGGGAGTCAATTGTAGTCAGCAAGTATTTGCGGTGACGAGGGCCCGAACACCGGCAGCGAACACTTCGACGTCGTTCTCCGTCGTGTCCCAGGCCGTCATCCAGCGCACCTGGTGCACTGTCGGATCCCAATCCCAGAAGAAGCTCCAGTCGCGGAGCGGCTCAATCACCTCGGGCGCGAGGCGGGGAAACAGGCTGTTGACCTGGGGAGCAGCGCCAACTTCGACTCCGTCGATCGCCGACGCGAGGTCGTAGAGGCGTGAGGCCATTGCATTTGCATGGACAGCTAGGTCGATCCAGAGATCGTCGTTGAGTGCTGCATTGAACTGGGCCGCTAGGTATCGCATTTTCGACGGCAGTTGAGTGACCTGCTTGCGGGTGTACTCGGAGCCAGCGGCCACATCATGGTTCAGAAACACGACGGCCTCAGCGCCGAGCATGCCGTTCTTGGTGCCGCCGAAGCTAACAACGTCAACGCCGGCATCGACGGTGAACGCACGAAGTGTTTCTCGGGCACTGCCGAGCGCAGCAGTCGCATTCGCGATCCGCGCGCCGTCGAGGTGGACCAACATGCCCATCTCATGTGCCGCCGTGCATAAGTCAGTGATTTCGGCAGCTGTGTACAGGGTGCCGAGTTCGGTTGCTTGCGTGATGGAGACGACACCAGGCTGGACATAGTGTTGAACGCCTTGGAGGTGAGCCACCGACTGCAACGACTCCGGGGTGAGTTTGGCATCGGGGGAGGGGATCGCGAGAAGCTTGGTCCCGAGGGTGCGCTCCGGCGCCCCTGTCTCATCGACTGCAATGTGGGCCCAGTCCGTACAGACGATCGCGTGATGCGGTCCCCGGAGTGAGCCGAGCATGTTGGCGAGGGCCACGATGTTGGCTCCCGTGCCATTGAATGCCAGCCGAGTCGTGACGTCGGTGCCGAAGAGTTCGCTGAAGGCCGTCTCGCACCGTTGTGTGTGCTCGTCTTGACCGTAGGCGAGCGCATGTCCTTCGTTGGCGTCGACGATGGACTGCAAGATGGTCGGATGTGCTCCGGCGGCGTTGTCGCTTGCGAACGAGCGGCCCGGTGCGGCAGGAAGATCGAGGGGGGTCATTCCCGGAGTCTCGCAGAGAAGGTTCGCGGTCCAACGGACATGATCCCGTACGGTTTACGTCATGACAGAAATAGCCGGGGACACCGTCGATGAAAACGCAGGGAACAAGACCGGGGAGAAGCACGCGGCTCAGCATTGTGGATGGTGCCGCCGTGTCTTGCCGGTGCAACTTGGCCGTGGGCGTCCGCGGCGGTTTTGCACTCAACGATGTCGACAATGGGACTGGGTATCGCGTCAACGGGCCAACGAACTTGACCTGAGCGAAAATGAACTCATCATCGCCCGAGACGAACTCGACCGACTCCACGACGATCTGTACTCGATGGCGTGCGCTGTCGAGGACACCGATCGAGACATGGCCGCTAGCGGCAAGCGGACGGTGCTCGAACTTACCGAGATGCTCAATTGGCTACTGGATGCGGCGAGGCCCCTGCGTGACCGTGAAATGTCCGCCCCTCAACCCCGCCGTTTCTGAACAAGAACGCCGATAATTGTCGTTATGTCAATCAGATGTCACGCGATCGCAGGAATCGCTGGAAAGTTCCAGAATGGCCTCTACGTCTCCACTTTGGCCCCTGAACAGGGGTTTTATCCTCACGAAGCCGACATACAGCAGCGTCGAGGTGTCGAATACCGCACTATGAGACCCTCGAGCTGTGCTTCAAGGTTGATGTTCAACGCTCTGACACCGATACCTCATACATGTACGGAGCAGGTTCGATCATTACGCAGGTGTCCCCCCAGAGTCGCATTCGTCGTTTGTTCGTGCAGGGTGCGTGTGGTGCGCTGGTCGTGAGTGGCGGGTTGTCAGCAATGCCCACCGTGGCGTCCGCAGCACCGCTCCTGGCGAACGTAGCTCCGAGCCTTGTCGGTCTCCGGCAGGGTTCGAGCGGCGCCGACGTGGTCACCGTGCAGCGAGCGCTGATTGCGGCGGGTATCTCCGTACGCGGTGGCGCTGACGGTCAATACGGGCCTGCGACACGTGCCGCAGTCGTCGGCTTTCAGTTGAAGAAGGGCCTCGCGCAATCCGGCGAAATCGATGCAGCCACGGCCGACGCCCTCGGGATCACGGGCGGCTCCGCGCCGGTCAATCCCCCAGCACCAGTGACTCCGTCGCCGGTGAACGAATACGTTGGCCTCAAAATCGGCGCACGTGGCGCGTTGGTCAAAGTACTCCAAGAGAAGTTGATTGCGAGCGGAACCACGGTACGCGGTGGCGCTGACGGCGTCTTCGGTGAGGCCACGAAATCAGCGATGATCGCATTCCAGCGACGTAGCTCCCTCCCCGACACAGGCGTGGTGTCCCAACAAGAAGTCGATTTCTTGCACCTCGGCACAACGACGCCTTCTGTCGTCACACCGGCGACGGCGGATGAGCCGGCAGTGGTGGCCCCGGGCAACCCGTACGTGGGCCTGGCGGTGGGTTCGAGCGGTCAGTTGGTCAAGGAAGTGCAGTTGGCACTGATAGATGCAGGCATCATCGTTCGTGGCGGTGCCGATGGGGTGTTTGGAAACGCTACTCAGTCTGCGGTTTCCAAATTCCAGAAAGAAAATAACCTTGGTGTGAGCGGCGCGATCTATGTGGCGACCGCAATCAAACTCGGTCTGGGGATCACCGCTCCTCCGGCGGTCGAGCCGACAACTCCCCCGGTAGCTCCCGCGAACTCCAACCCGTACGTGGGCATGACTGTCGGCAATCAGGGACCATTGGTGAAAGATCTCCAGACTGCACTGATGGGGAAGGGCCTCGTCGTACGCGGCGGCGCCGACGGATCATTTGGCAACGCAACGAAATCCGCATTGATCGCCTTCCAGAAGGTGAATGCTCTTCCGCAGACCGGAGTCGTCACCGAGCAGGGCGCTCAGATCTTGAACCTGGGCACACCCACGCCCGACCCGACACCGGAGCCGAGTGGTTTCGCCCCGAGTCCTGTCGGCTTCCCCCAGAAGGGCGAGTCGAGCGAACGAGTTCGGGTCTTCCAGCAACTGCTGATTGATTATGGAATCAACGTCTTCGGAGGCGCCGACGGATCGTTCGGCAACGCCACCGCATCCGCCATCAAAAAGTTCCAGCAGAACAATGGTCTGACGGTCACTGGCACGGTGACACAGGAGACGGCGGACAAGTTGGGCCTCGTAGCGTCGGACCCCTCTGCCCCACCGACTGCGCCCTCGATCAAGCTCGACAGATTTCCCGTCCAGGGCCGGTGTTTCTTCGGGAACACCTGGCACGCCGCTCGTGGGGAAGGACGACTCCACGAAGGTACTGACCTGATTGCCAGCGAAGGAAATCTGCTCTATGCCGTCGTCGATGGCACCATCACCAAGCAGTACTGGGATCTGCCCGGTTTGAGAGCTGGTAACGGCATTCGCGTCGCACAAGATGACGGCACGTACTTCACGTATCTGCATATGAGTGGCTTTGCTCCCGGTATCGAGGTTGGCACGAAGGTCATAGCTGGCGATGTGATTGGATTCGTCGGCAACACAGGCAGCAGCGCTACCCCACACCTGCACTTCGAGATCCACCCAGTCGGCGGGGCTGCGGTCAATCCGTATCCCTACCTCAAGGCGATCGACGATTGCCAGAACACCACGCCGCAGTACCAGAGCTCCTTCGCCTCGCCCCAGTGAACCCCTACGACTGAATGCGCTCGGCGCGCAGCGCTGAGCGGCGAACCTTGCCGGCGTCATCACGTAGCGGCTGAGTCACGTATTCGAATGATCGGGGCAGCTTGTAGGTTGCGAGCCGCTCGGCCAGAAATTCGAGCAGATCGCCGTTGGTGACATCGTTGGCCTGCACAATCGCATGCACGTCGTTGCCGCGATCGTCGTTCGGGAGCCCGATGACGGCGCATGATTCGACCAGTGGATGTTCGTTGAGTGCTGCTTCGACCTCGGCGGGATAGATGTTCGCTCCCCCGCTCAAAATCATGTCAGCGACACGGTCGCCCAGATACAGATAGCCGTCGGTATCGAACCAGCCGATGTCTCCGAGCGACTCCCATCCGCCCTCGAGTACTTTCGCTTCGGCACCCACGTATTTGTAGGTCGGGGTGTCTCGGTTCGATCGCATCCACACTTCTCCCTGTTCACCCACGGGCAGATCGGTTCCGTTTTCGTCGCAGATCTTCATTTCGCCGGTGGTCACTCGGCCGACCGAACCTCGGTGTTCGAGCCATTCGGTGCCGGTAATGATGGTGACAGCCTGAGCTTCTGTGCCGGCATACAACTCGTAGATTCGCTCGGCGCCGAGCCAGTCAATCCACTCTTGCTTCAACCATGCCGGACATGGCTCAGCGAGGTGCCAGACGATCCGCAGCGACGACATATCGAAGCCGAACCGGACGTCGGGTTCCAGTCGCAGTATTCGCTTCATCATGGTGGGGACCATGTACACGACGTCCCCACGATGCGTCTCAATCGCAGCGAGTGTGGCCGCTGCGTCGAATTTTGGCAGGAGCACGACGTGGTTGCCAGCAAGGAGCGCCTGGCATGCCCAGACCCCCGGGCCGTTGTGATAGAGGGGGCCAGGCATCACGAGGCAGCCGTCGGGTTCGAGGCCGAGCGGCATCAGTGCGTCCAGGTCGTACATGGCGGGATCACCCGACACGATCAGCTTTGGCCGACCGGTCGACCCTCCAGATGTCGGGGCCTTCCATGCGGGCGATACGGCGTCGGGCAACGGGTTGTCAGACCACGAGGAGTCGGGGACATGGCCAAGCGGAAGGTGCACGATCTCGTCTGGCAGCAGCGCAACGGCTGACGCCGGAGCGCCGATGACCACCTTCGATTCGGCAAGCTGGACGAGCGCTGCCAACTCGCGGGCGGGCAGCTTTGCTGACGTCGGCTGCGGCACCGCGCCGAGCATCCAACACGCCACGTAGGCCACGAACCAATCCGTCGAGTTCGGGAGTGCGACAGTGACATAGTTCCCTGTTGTGACACCGTGACCCTGAAGTTCCCGGGCTAAGCGGGTCGCCGCTGACTGCAATTCGGAGCGAGTCAGCGTTGTGCCTGCGCAAGTCACCGCAGCGGCGTCGGGTTGTTCCGCGGCGAGCGAGCGGAGTCGCGCAGGAAAGGAGAGAGTCGCCATGTCGCGAGTCTGACCAACTCGCCACGGCTGAAACGATGCAGAGCACGTCAAGCAGTCAGCGAACCCGGGACGCTTCAAGGACTGTCGTGCCGTGGTTCATCTCTCGACGGCGCCACGTTGCTAACGTGCAGCGCACAACTGAAACGCCGATCCACTCGATCGGGAGAGCCGGTTCATTCCGGCGCTGAAGGCGCAACCCACCCCGGCAATCGCTCAAGCACCAGGACCGTTCGAGTGAGGCACGCTGGAAAGCAGTCGTCTGACATGTGGACGGCTCGCCCACGGGGATCAAAACTCTCAGGCATCGATGACAGCGGGGGCTAACACCGACCCTGGAGAGAACTGTGCCAACACCGATCGCCGAACTGTTTGAACCCGACGAATTCGTCCGTCGCCACATTGGCCCGTCGGGCGCTGATATGGCGCAGATGCTCGAAGTAATCGGCGTCGAGTCAGTGGCCGCACTGCTTGACATGACGATGCCCGACTCCATCCGCTTTCGGGCACCGCTCGGCCTGGCCGCTGCGGTGCCCGAGGCCGAGGCAATCGGTCGGTTGCGGGCGATTGCCAGCAAAAATCAGGTGGTGACCAGCTTGATCGGCATGGGTTACAACGGCACGATCACTCCCCCGGTCATTGCCCGCAACGTGCTCGAAAACCCTGCTTGGTACACGGCGTACACGCCGTATCAGCCAGAAATCAGCCAGGGCCGCCTCGAAGCCATCCTCAACTTCCAGACCCTCGTCACCGAGCTCACCGGCCTCGACGTCGCCAACGCCTCGCTCCTCGACGAAGGGACAGCAGCAGCTGAGGCCATGACGATGGCCCGCCGACAGTCGAAGTCGAAGTCGCAGCGCTTCTTCGTCCACGAAGATATCCACCCTCAGTCGCTTGCTGTGTTGCGCACACGAGCTGAGCCGGTCGGCATCGACCTGATCGTCGGCGACGTTGACCTGCTTGACAACGAAGCTGGCCTATTCGGTGCAGTGTTCAGCAACCCGGGCTCGCACGGTCGCGTCATGGATTGGACCGAGGCCATTGCTGTCGTGCATGCCTACGGTGGCGTGGCGGCAGTCATTACCGATCCGCTGGCGTCGGTTCTCCTCACGTCGCCTGGCGAAATGGGCGCCGACATTGCCATCGGTTCCGCGCAGCGTTTCGGCGTGCCCATGGGATTCGGCGGCCCGCACGCTGCGTTCGTTGCTGCCCGCGAGAACTCAGCGCGTTCGATGCCGGGCCGCATCGTTGGTGTCAGCACCGACACGGCTGGCCGCCCAGCGCTGCGCCTCGCGCTCCAGACACGAGAACAGCACATTCGACGCGAGAAGGCCACATCAAATATCTGCACCGCACAGGTCCTGCTTGCCAACATCGCTGGTCTGTACGCCGCCTGGCACGGCAAAAGCGGCCTGATCCGCATTGCCGAGCGGGTGCAGCGGCTCACCTCGATCGCCGCAGCCGGCTTGCGTGCCGGTGGCGTCGAAGTGGTCAACGAATCGTGGTTCGACACGTTAACCCTGCTCTCTCCCGACGTCGACGCATCGATGGCGTCAGCACTCGAAGCAGGTTTCAATGTTCGACGGGCGAGCGACGCCACCATTGGCCTGACCTTTGACGAGACATCGACTCTCGATGATGTCTCGATGGTCGTCGCAGCGCTCGGGGGCCAACCACTGGTCGACGCTGCCATCGACAAGGCTCCCGATGGGCTCCCCACTGCATTGCGTCGCACCGATGCGTTCCTGACGCAGTCGGTGTTCGAGCGGTATCACTCTGAGCATGAGATGCTCCGATACCTGCGCCGCCTCAGCGATCGCGACCTCGCGCTCGACCGCACGATGATCCCGCTGGGCTCGTGCACCATGAAGTTGAACGCCACATCGGAGATGCTGCCGATCACGTGGCCCGAATTCGCCGAGATTCATCCGTTCGCTCCCGCCGCGCAGGTTGCCGGGTACCACGAGATGATCGACGACCTCGCTGGTCGGCTTGCAACGATCACCGGCTACGACGCGGTCAGCCTGCAACCGAACGCAGGAAGCCAAGGCGAATTCGCTGGGCTGCTTGCGATCCGCGCCTTCCACCGGGCCAACGGTGATGAGCAGCGCACGGTCTGCCTCATCCCCTCCAGTGCCCACGGCACCAATGCCGCAAGCGCAGTGATGGCCGGCCTCGACGTCAAGGTCGTTGCATGTGACCTTCGGGGCAATGTTGACCTCGATGACGTGCGGCTGAAAATAGCTGAGGTCGGCGATCGGCTCGCAGCCATCATGATCACCTACCCGTCGACGCACGGCGTGTTCGAAGTGTCGGTCGGCGAACTCTGTGGACTCGTCCACGATGCTGGCGGTCAGGTGTACGTCGATGGCGCCAACCTGAACGCATTGGTCGGCCATGCTCGACCGGGTAAATTCGGCGCAGACGTCAGCCATCTCAACTTGCACAAGACGTTCTGTATCCCGCACGGCGGTGGCGGCCCCGGCATCGGCCCGATCGGCGTTCGGGCACACCTCGAACCGTTCCTCCCGGGCAATCCGCTCGATGGATCGTCGCCGGTCGGTGCCGTGTCGGCGGCCAACTTCGGCTCGGCTGGCATCCTGCCGATTCCGTGGATGTATCTCGAGATGATGGGTGGTCAAGGCCTCACCGACGCCACATCCGTGGCGATCGTTGCTGCCAATTACATTGCCGAACGACTCGATGAGCACTTCCCGGTGCTGTACCGAGGCGAACAGGGGCGAGTGGCGCACGAGTGCATCATCGATGTCCGTGACATCACGAAAGAAACTGGTGTCACCGTCGACGACATCGCCAAGCGCCTGATGGACTACGGGTTCCACGCCCCCACGATGAGCTTCCCCGTCGCCGGCACCTTGATGATTGAGCCGACCGAAAGTGAAACATTGCGTGAGATCGACCGTTTCTGCACCGCGATGATCTCGATCAGGGCCGAGATCGACCGAGTCGCTGCCGGAGAATGGTCGATCGAGCAGAGCCCGTTGCGGCACGCTCCGCATACGTCGGAGGAATTACTCGGCGACTGGGACCGCCCGTATCCCCGTGACCTGGGCGCGTTCCCCCTCGATTCGCTGCGTGTGTCGAAGTACTTTCCGCCGGTGTCGAGAATCGACGGTGCGTACGGCGACCGTCACCTCGTCTGCTCGTGTGAGCCACTCGAGGCGTATGCCACCTGAGCGGGCGCAGCTAGGTTGCCGGTATGGCCGAGACTGATCCCCTGTCGCAGATGTTCAACCTCTTCGCAGCGCCGCTCGCAGGAACAATCCAGTCGTTCGAGCAGTTCCGCAAAGGGGTCGACGAGTTTCTTCAGGGCGTCGAAAACTTCAACCGCACGATGGAGAATCTGAACGAGATCACTCAGCGGATTAACTCCATCGTGAGCGAACTCGAGGCGCCGATCCGAGCTGCCATCCCGCAGATGACCCGGACGATCAAAACCGCCGATGACATGATGAAGGTGGTCAGTGGGCCGGCAATGGCCGCCGCCCCGGCGATCGAGCGACTCGCACAGACTTTGTCGACCCCGGCGTTCGCTCAACTACCGAATCAGCTTGGACAATTCAGCGACATCCTCGGCGATCTGCAGAGCCGCCTCGGTTCGGTCACACATCTTGCTGACTCAGCAAGCGGACTGTTTGGCGGGCTGAAGTTCCCTGGGATGGGCGGTGGCGGTCGGCAAGCACCGCG
>ERZ888423.1303-NODE-1303-length-21872-cov-41.379750_pt1 | contig 21872 bp, 18 predicted proteins | sample MGYA00520523_ERZ888423 | MGnify/ENA primary metagenome ERZ888423 (study PRJEB32303, sample SAMEA104408611) | aquatic metagenome | biome: Brackish water; feature: Pelagic; material: water | place: Baltic Sea | collected 2014-06-08T10:24:00 | depth 30,27 m ...
CCGCATCGATCAGCGCGCGCACCTGCGCATAGAACGCTTCTCGGGCCTTGGATTCCGGGCCGAGCGAGGCGCGGGTCCAGTTGGAGTTGCTGGCGATCACCAGCCGGCGCTGCGGGTCGATGTAGATGCCCTGGCCGAAGATACCTTGGGCTGCGACCGAGCCGTCGTCGTAGGTCCACCACTGGAAGCCGTAGCCGCGACCTGGATCGCCGATGTCTTTCTGTTTGCGCGTCGCTTGCCCGAACCAGTCGGGCGGGACGATCTGTCGGCCGCCCACGGCACCGTTCGCCAGCACCAACAGACCGAAGCGCGCGAAATCGCGCGTCGCAGCCTGCAGACAGCAACCGGCGATCTCGTGACCGGTGCGACCGAGCAGCCAGGTGGCGGTCGCTTCCATGCCCGCTGGATGCCAGATCTTCTCCTGCAGGTACTGCGTGAGCGGCTTGCCGGTGGCCGAGGACACAAGCACGCCGATGAGGTTGGTCTCGCCGGTGTTGTAGTTCCAGACCTCGCCAGGGGGATGCGCGCGCGGGAGCTTGCGCAGGTAGCTCACCGTGGCGTCCACACCCGCATCCGGCGTGGCGTTGTTGAACTGCGCGACATCGGCGTTCGGATCTTCGTAATCTTCGTTCCACCTCACGCCCGAGCTCATGGTCAGCAATTGGCGGATGGTCACATCGTCATAAGCCGAGCCGCGCAGTCCCGGGATGTACTGGCTGACGGGGTCCTCGAGGCTCTTGATGTGGCCGTCTTGGATGGCTGCGCCGACCAGTGTCGAGGTGAAGGACTTGGCGACCGAGAAGCTGGTCCACCGACCCGCCGCGTCGAAATCGAGCCCGTAACGCTCGAAGCGGACCCGGCCATCCTGCAGGATGACGAGCCCCGCGGTGTTCTGCGTACGCATGTAGTCGTCGATGCCCGGGATCTCGAGGGTTTTACCGGCGGGCAACGCGAGCGGCGTCGGCGAAGGCGTGACCGTGGCGGCTTTAGCGAGCAGCGGGATCCGGTCCATCGCACGGAAAGCCGCCTCGCGTTGAGCCTGCTCCCAGCTCAAGACATCGCGATCGGTGGGGAGCGCCGTCAGCAGGCCGCGGGTCTCCTTATCGAGGCTTGCGAACCAGAGGCCGCCGGCGATGATCAGTGCGCCGAGGGCGCTGAGGACGAGGGTGCGAAGGCGCATGTCAGCTCTTTCCGGTCAGCGTGAAGTGTTCGACCACCGGCGGCGCGGCGAAGAACGGCCCGACGATCGCACGCCATTCCGGGAACAGCGGCCCTTCACGGAAGTGCACCGTGTGATCTTCGAGCGTCTCCCAAAATATCATCAGCAGATAGCGCTCGGGGCTCTCGATGCCTTGGTTGACCTTCCAGCCCTTGCAGCCCTGCGCTTTGGCGATCACGGTCTGCAGTCCGTGCAGGATGGCGGCATCGAACTCGGTCTGTCGGCCTGGGTGGATGCGCAGATCGGCGACTTCCAGGATCATCGGCGGCACCTCTAAGGGGTGGTTGGCGGACGGCGGTTGGCAACCGGTCGAAGTATCGGCGACTATCCGGCGTGATGCACCTGTCATCGATCCCGCCTATCCCTCAGGAGTCCGACGATGAACACCGCCGAGCAGCGCGCCGTCCTCAACATCATGGTCCATGCGGCCCTGGCCGACGGCCGCAAGTCCGATGTCGAGCGCACGGCGGTGCGCGATGTCGCCGAGTCGCTGGCGGGCGAGGGTGGTGCGGCGTTGGCGGGCGTCTATCAGGACGTGCTGCTCAAGCGGGTGACCGTCGTCGATGCGGCGGCGGCGTTGCCGTCGATCGAGCACCGACAACTCGCCTATGAGATGGCCGTGTGCGTCTGCGATGCCGACGGGGTGCAGGATGCACCGGAGCAAGCCTTCCTCGCCGAGCTGCGACGCACGCTGGGGCTGGAGGGGGACGCCACGGCCGCCGCCGCCGCGGCGCAAGCCGATGCGATCGCCGAGGCGGCCTACATCCCTGCGCCGCGACCGGCCGCTGCCGGCGCGGCCACGGCGGCTGCGGCGACGGCGGCCAAGGCCGCTCCGGCCGCTGGCTCCGGCGTCCGCGTCCCGAGCCGGGTGCCCGAGGCCGATCTCGACAAGTCCATCCTCAACTATTCCATCCTCAACGGCGCGCTCGAGCTGCTGCCGCAGTCCTGGGCATCGATGGCGATCATCCCGCTGCAGGTGCGCATGGTGTACAAGATCGGCCAGGCCCATGGCGTGGAGCTCGACCAAGGTCACGTCAAAGAATTCATCGCGACGGTCGGCGTCGGCCTCACTTCGCAGTATGTCGAGCAGATCGGACGCAAGCTCATCGGCGGCCTGCTCGGCAAGGTGGCCGGCCGGGCCATCGGCGGCCTCGGCCGCGCCGCGACCGGAGCCGCGTTCTCCTTCGCCACCACCTACGCGCTCGGGCAACTCGCCAAGCGCTACTACGCGGGCGGACGGGTGATGTCGACGGATCTGCTGCGCAGCACCTTCCAGGAGTTGTTGGCGTCGGCCAAGAGCAAAGAACAGCAGTATCTGCCTGCGATCCGCGAGCGCTCAACCACGCTCACGCCGACCGAGGTGATCGATCTCGTCCGACGCTAGTTCGCGCCCATCGCCTCGACGCGGAACTGCACCGCGACGCTGCCTGCCTTTTCGAACTGCAGCGTCACCGGCACCGTCTGCCCCGCGACCAGCGGGGCCTTCAGCTGCATGAACATCAGGTGCAGCGAGCGCGGCTTGAGTTCTACGCGGCCGCCTGCCGGCACGGCGAGACCGGCCGTCAGTTGACGCATGCGCATCACGCCCTCTTCCATCTTCATGTCGTGGATCTGGACCTCGGCGGCGACGGGGCTGCTGGCCGACACCAAGCGATCGTCCGCCTTGCCCGCGTTGACGATCGTCATGAAACCGCCGCCGACGGTCTGCGCGGCCGCTGTCGCACGCGTCCAGGCGTTCTCGATGCCGATCGGGCCGGCGGCGTGGGCCTGACCGGTGATCAGCGCGCCGAACGCCAGCGCGATGGTGATGAAGGTGGTGCGGGGGCGCACGCGCGCGGTGGATGTGTTCATGGCATCCATTCTATCGCCGAACCCTCGTTTCGGCAGGGGTGATGTGCCGCTTCGGGTGTCGTGCGCTCAAGGCTTGAGCAAGGCCCGCGCCGACACCCCGACCGTCACCTCGGTCTCGCCAGCCTCGGCGACCGGTGGCGCCACAGCGTTATCGGATGCCATCGCCATGTCCATGCGCGCGGCGCGATACATCGGCATCGGCTGCGGGACGCCTTCGAGGTTGATGTCCGTGAGCTCATAGCCCGACTTGCCGAGCGTGCGCGCGACGAGCGCGGCTTTGGCCCGCAGCTTGCCGAGTGCCTTGACCATCAACTCATCGCGGACCGACTCGGCACGCTCCGGCGAGAGCGACCAGTTCATCCCGCTCATCACGAAGCCGAGGCCTTGCAGGCGCCCCGCAAGATCGAGCAGCGCCGCCGAATCCTTGGACTCGAGCTGCAGGGACTGCTGCCCCTGCCAGAGGCGGACATTGCGTTCGAGCCGCTGCTCATACACCTGGTAGCTGCCGGTCGTGGTCTTCACGGCGGCCACGGTCTTGGTGAGGGCGAGCGCCGCTGTCATCGCCTTGTTGATGTCGTCCTGCACTTTGCGCGGGTCGGCGCTGCGCGACTCCACGCGCAGCGAGGCGCCGAGCAGGTCCTGCGGCAGGGTCATCCGTTCACTTGCCGACAGGTTGAGCAGCGTGTGCCCGGTCGGCGGCAGGCGTAGTCCATCGTCATCGGCCGCTGCGGGTGCCGGGGGTCCGATCAAGAGGACGGCGGCGAGGAGGGCGGCGAGGCTGGGGCGAAGGCAGGAAAGGGGGCTGCGCATGGTGGGGCTCCTTGGGGGCTGTTCTTTGTTCCCGATCTCGAGCGGGGTCGATGGGCGGACGGTAGCACGGCCGGACGGGCTGGCGTCGCCCCGTGCGCTGGACTACCCTTGGGTCATGTCCGAGCAGGTCCGAAGTCTCAGTATCCGCGTGGTGCGTTTCAGCGAGAACGCGATCCTCTTGGTGATCGGGTTCGCCACGCTGTACGCGGCGGGGCTCGAGGTCATGCGCCTCATCCAGACCGCCAAGGTCGAACTCGGCGACCTGTTCCTGCTGTTCATCTATGCCGAGGTCATCGGTATGGTCGGCGCGTTCTACAAGAGCCACCGTATCCCGGTGACGCTGCCGATCATCATCGCCATGACGGCGCTCTGCCGCATGATCATCCTGCAGAGCAAAGATATCGATCCGGTCAACATCCTGTTCGAGGCGGGCGGCATCCTCATCCTCGCCATCGCCGCGCTCGTGATGAGCATGAAGGACAAGATGAGCCTCGAGAAGCTGCGGCTACGACAGGACGCCGAAGACCGCGAGACCTGACGCGCGCCCTGACATGGGCCCTGACATGGGCCCTGACATGGGCCCGGACATGGGCGACCTCGGTGTGCGGGGTCAGCGTCGCTGCGCGCTGACCACCGGCGCGGGTGCGGCGTCCTTCGCCACGACGCCCCCTTTCACCACCACGTCCACGCGCTCGAGCATCGTGATGTCGGTGAGCGGATCGCCGCGCACCGCGATGAGATCGCCGTAGCGTCCCGGCGCGAGCGCGCCGACGCGATCGCTCCAACCCATGTGATGCGCGGCCACGCCGGTGGCGGCGCGGATGGCCTGCATCGGCGTCATGCCGCGCTCCACCATGATGCGGAACTGGCGGGCGTTCAGGCCGTGCGGGAACACACCCGCGTCGCTCGCGAAGACGATCGGTACGCCGAGCTCCACGGCACGCGTGAAGGCCTTGCGTTGCAGCTCGGTGGTGTCGAGGTTCTTCTGCAGGAATTCCGCGGGCCAACCCTGGCGGCGGCCCTCGGTGTCGATGTAATCACCGTTGTAGACATCCATGGCGAGCGCGACGCCGCGCTCGCGAGCGAGCAGCAGACCCTCCTCGTCGATGATGGAGGCATGCTCGATGGTGTCGGCCCCTGCGAGGATGGCTTCTTTGACCGAGCGCGCGCCGTGCGCGTGCGCCGCGAGCCGCTTACCGCGGGCCTTGGCTTCGCGGGCGACCGCTTCGATCTCGGCAGATGTCATCTCCGGCGAACCCGGGACGCCGCCGGGTGACAGCACCGCGCCTGAGGCGATGATCTTCAGGACATCGGCGCCGTCGTCGAGGAAAGCGCGGGCCTTGGCGGCGAACTCGTCGGGCCCCTTCGCGACACCGCGCCGCAGCCGTGCGAGCGGCGTACGGGCCTCTGCACGCGGGAACCCGGGCAGCAGCATGTCACCGCCGCCGCCTGAGATCGTGAGATAGCCGATGGACACCTGCATGCGCGGGCCCGGCGTGCGGCCGGCATCGATCTCGTCGCGCAGTTCCCGGTCGAGACCGCCGACATAGCCGCCCACATCGCGCACGGTCGTGAAGCCCGCCTGCAGTGTGGCGGCGGCGTTGGTCCGCGCGAACGCCATATGCTCATCGGGGCTGCGCCGGGGATAGATGCGGAAATCTGCGGTGTTCTCCGGCAGGTCAGTGATGTGCGTGTGCAGGTCGAGGAGCCCCGGCAGGCAGGTGTACGCCGACAGATCCAGATGCCGCGCCCCGGGCGGGGGTGCACCCCCGGCGGGGTCCGTGGCCGGTGCGGACGCCGTCGCGGAGGGGGGCAACGGCTCGACGGACACGATGCGCCCAGCCTCGATGCGCACCCGCTGGCGTTCGCGCACGCTATCGGTGAGGCCATCGACCAACTTGCCGCAGTCGACCACCAACGGTCCGCCGGTGATCTTCGGCAGGGCGGGCCCGGCGAGCGTGTGCACGATGTGATGCCAGTGATCGAGCCCATCGTAGAACGACTGCACCGGGATGCGTTCGTCCAGACCGTGTGCGAATTGGTCCTCAGCGCGGATGAAGATCTCGCTGATCCCGTAGGTCGGGATGCCGCCGGCGCGGAAGAACAGGCCGTCGGTGGCGCCCGATTCCTGGATCGGGATGATCGGGATGCCGGGATGGCGTGCGTGCACGGCGGCGCTCACCGCCTGCAGGACATCGTCGCGTAACGGCGAGGCATCGCTATAACGCGGCTCGTCCATCACCTCGACCTCGATCTTCTCACCGACCACCTGCTGCAGCGTCTCGCGCACCGCCTGCGGCGTCACACCCGGAAAGATGCGGCAGTTGACCGTGGCCGTGGCCTGCTGTGGCAGCGCGTTCTCGGCATGGCCTGCGCGCAGTTGGGTCGCGACGCAGGTGGTGCGGGTGGCACCGACATAGGCGGGATGCTTCCAGAGTTCATCGGCGGCCGCGGCATCGCGCGGATCGGCTGCGAAGGCGCGCATCGCCGCGCCGAGCGGTCCTGCGGTCGTGACGCCCATCGCCTTGAAGTAGCCGATCGTGGTCTCCGACCACTCCACCGGGAAGCGGTGCGCCTGCACGGCCTTGAGCGCATCGGCGAGCTCGTAGATCGCGTTGTCGGCGCGTGGCTGCGAGCTGTGGCCACCCGCGTTGAAGGCGCTGAGCTTGTAGCTGGCGTAGGTCTTCTCCGCGGTCTGGATGTTGTAGGACAGCGCCTTGCCGTCCTTGTCGAGCGTGCCGCCGCCCGCGTCGGTGTTGAGCGCGTACTCCGCGTCCACCCAGTCACGCCGCTCGTCGATGAGTTTGCGGGCGGTGGCGCCGGTCGTCTCTTCATCGCCGGTCAGCACCATCACGAGATCGCGCGTCGGTACGAAGCCTTCCTGCTTCAGGCGTGCGAACAGCGCCACCAGCGTGGCGACGCCGTTCTTCACATCGAGCGTGCCGCGGCCGTAGAAGAAGCCGTTCGCCTCCTCGAGCTTGAACGGATCGCGCTTCCAGTGTTCTTTGAGCGCTGGGACCACATCGAGATGCGAGAGCAAGAGGATCGGCTTGCGCGCGGGCGTGCCGGCGGGCGGCTGGCCGCGGTAGCGCACGACCAGATAGGCCGTCTCGTCCAGGCGGCCGAGCAGCATGTCCTGCTCGGCGAAGCCAGCCGTACGGAGCTCGCCCGCGAGGTAGTCGACCAGTTGCGGCGTCTCGTAGCCGGGCGCGATGCTCTTGAAGGCGATGACGCGCTCGAAGATCTCGCGCGCCTTGGCCTGCAGCGGCGTCAGCGTGGACGAGGCTGTAGGCGTAGCCGGGGGCTCGGCAGCGCCTCCTGTGATCGACGCCAGCAGCGCCAGCAGCGCGGCGGCGGCCTTACATCCGGTGGAGCGCACAGAGCTTGTTGCCGTCAGGGTCCCGGAGGTAGGCGAGATAGAGCTTCATCCCCTTGCCCTCGCGGATGCCCGGCGGATCCTCGACGGCGGTGCCGCCCGCGGCGAGGCCCGCCGCATGCCAGGCCTGTGCTTGCTCGGGGGAGCTCGCCGCGAAGCCGAGCGTTGCGCCGTTGGCGGCAGTGGCCGGCTGACCGTCGATCGGCAGCGAGATCGAGAGCACGCCGGTCGGCGAGCGGTAGAAGATGCGGTGCCCGTCGACCATGGCGGGTTTGACGCCGAGCGTACCGAGCAGCGCGTCGTAGAAGCGCTTGGCGCGCTCGAGATCGTTGGTGCCGATCATGACATGCGAGAACATCGGGTATGGCCTCCTGCGGTCCTAAGGAGACCGAGTACAACCACATGTCCGCCTGCGGTCAAGTGGTAGGGTCCCTGCGGCGGGCGCTTGCGCCTCAGGGTATCCTCTGCGGGCTGTCCGCTGCCGGAGACCGGAATGTCCTATCCACACCTGTTCTCGCCCATCACCCTCGCCGGCGTGACGCTGCCCAACCGGGTGCTGATGGGCTCCATGCACACCGGGCTCGAGGACAAGGTCGCGCACTTCCCGCGTCTTGCGGCCTATTTCGCCGAGCGTGCGCGGGGCGGTGTGGGGCTCATGGTCACGGGCGGGTTCGCGCCGAACATCGAGGGCTGGCTCTCGCCCTTCGGGTCGCGCCTCGCCACCCATCGCGCGGCGTGCGATCACCGCGTGATCACCGAGGCCGTGCACCGCGAAGGCGGCCGCATCGCGCTGCAGATCCTCCACAGCGGGCGCTACGGCTACCAGCCGCTGCTGGTGGCGCCCTCGCGTATCCGCTCGCCCATCACGCCCTTCACGCCCCGCGCCTTGAGTGCCGCGGGTGTCGAGCGCCAGATCCGCGCCTTCGTGCGCTGCGCGACGCTCGCGCGCGAGGCGGGGTACGACGGCGTCGAGGTGATGGGTTCCGAGGGGTACTTCATCAACCAGTTCCTGGTGACGCACACCAACAAGCGCGACGATCGTTGGGGCGGCTCCTACGAGCAGCGTATGCAGCTGCCGGTGGAGATCGTCTCGCGGGTGCGCGAGGCGGTCGGCAAAGATTTCATCCTCATCTACCGCATCTCGCTCATCGACCTCGTGCCCGAGGGGCAGGATTGGACCGAGGTCGCGCAGCTCGCCCGCGCCATCGAGGCGGCGGGCGCGTCGATGCTCAACTCCGGCATCGGTTGGCACGAAGCGCGGATCCCCACCATCGCGACCTCGGTGCCGCGCGCCGCCTTCACCTGGCTCGCACGCAAGCTCAAGGGCGAGGTGTCGATACCGGTCTGTGCCAGCAACCGCATCAACACGCCCGAGATCGCCGAAGCGGTGCTCGCGTCAGGCGAGGCCGATTTCGTGTCCATGGCTCGGCCGTTGCTCGCGGACCCGGACTTCGTGCGCAAGGCCGCTGCCGGTCGTGCAGCGAGCATCAACACCTGCATCGCCTGCAATCAGGCCTGCCTCGACCACACTTTCGCCAACGAGCTGGCATCCTGCCTCGTCAACCCGCGGGCCTGTCACGAGACCGAACTCGTGCTCCGTCCTGCGCCGGTGTCGCGCCGCATCGCCGTGGTCGGTGCCGGCCCCGCAGGGCTCGCCGCCGCCACCACGCTCGCCGAGCGCGGCCATGCGGTCACGCTGTTCGAGTCCGCGTCGGCGATCGGCGGCCAGTTCAACCTCGCCAAGATCATCCCCGGCAAGGAAGAGTTCGAGGAGACGCTGCGCTATTTCGGCGAACGCTTGCGCGAGACCGGCGTGACGCTGCGGCTCGGCACACGCGCGACGGCCGACATACTGGCCGCGGGTTCTTTCGATGAAGTGCTGCTCGCGACCGGTGTGGTGCCACGCGATCCGCAGATCCCAGGGCAGGACCATCCAAGCGTGGTCAGCTATCTCGAAGTGCTCAACGGTTCACGGACCGTTGGCCGCCGCGTCGCGATCATCGGCGCGGGTGGCATCGGCTTCGATGTCGCCGAGTTCCTCGCGCACGGTGGCCCTTCGACCGCGCTCGATCGAGAGGCGTGGCGACGCGAGTGGGGCGTCGGCGATCCGTCGGACGCGCGCGGCGGCGTGGCCGGCGTGCGTGCGCAGCCTGCACCGCCCGCGCGCGAGATCACGCTGCTGCAGCGCAAAACCGGAAAACCCGGTGCCGGGCTCGGCAAGACCACCGGCTGGATCCACCGCACGGCGCTCAAGATGAAGCGCGTGCAGATGTTGGGCGGTGTGCGCTACGACCGGATCGATGATGCCGGGCTGCATATCACGATCGCAGACCAACCGCAGACGCTCGCGGTGGACACCGTGGTGCTCTGCACCGGTCAGGAGCCGCGTCGCGATCTGCTCGCGCCCCTGCAGGCCGCAGGCCTCAAGGCGCAACTGATCGGCGGCGCTGATGTCGCAGCCGAGCTCGATGCCAAGCGCGCCATCCGGCAGGCCACGCTGCTCGCGCTCTCGCTTTAAGGGGGAACGGCTACGGTGAGCGCGGCTGGACGATCGCGTGGCTCACGATCGTCGCCAGCAGGGCGATGCCGAAGGCTGCCGGTACCGTCAGATGCAGAAGCGCGAGCGAGAGCACGCCGCAGAACACCGCCACGGACCACATGCCGCGGTTCATGCCCCGCAGGAACGAGACCGCAGCAGGGGCGCCTTGCCGCGCGAGGTTGAATCCGGCGGCGGTCGCGCCGACCACCGGGAACAACGCCGCATAGCCGCTCGTCTCGGGTCCGAACCGCGCGCCGAGATGGCTGGTGATGAGGGCTAACGCCGCGCCGGCGAGCATGCGGGAGGGCAGTTCCCAGCGCGAGGGTGGTGAGGGCGCGGGACCGGTCGCGGCGGTCGCAGCGGGCGTCGCGAGTTCGGCGCCCATCGCGAGGGGCGCCAAGGCGAGTGCGACCACGGCGGCGAGGGTCGCGATGGGCAGCGTCGCGGGTAACCACGAGAGCGCCGCGACCAGTGCGACCCAGGCGATGAGAGCGACGCCGAGGGCTGACGCCCATCGCAGGCGCGGCGCAAGACGGGCTAACACCACGAAGAACGCCATGGTCGCGGCGATCGCCGCCATCGCCCGCTCCGCAGCCAGCGCAGCGAAGGGGGCGCCTTGCTCGATCGCGAGGATCAGCAGGATCGGTGCGGCGACGATCGGGAAGCTGCCAAGCCAACCGGCGGTGCGTTGCCCCCAGCGCCGGCCGGCCAGCGTGACCGCGGCGAGCAAGGTCGGCACCAGCAACAGCTTGAGCGCGAGCATCAGCCCTGCGGAGGCCACGCGCCCTCGAGCTTGAGCAAAGCCGCCTTGCGGTCGACGCCGCCCGCGTAGCCGTTGAGGCGGCCATCGGCGCCGATGGCGCGATGGCAGGGGACGATGATGGAGATCGGGTTGCGCGCGTTGGCCGCGCCCACGGCACGCGCAGCGCCGGGTTGGCCGAGCAGTGCTGCCATGGCGCCGTAGCTGCGGGTGCTGCCGTACGGGATGCCTTGCAGCGTCTGCCAGACCTGCGACTGGAACGGTGTCCCGGTCGGTCGCAGCGGCAGATCGAAAGTACGGCGCCGTTGTTCAAAGTATTCTTCGAGCTGACGGCGGGTGTCCTGCAGGACGGCATGACGGGGCGAGGCGGACCAGTCGTCCCCCGGTCGCGGGGCATGGGCGGCATCCACGAAATAAAGACCGACCAGCGCATCGGCAGCGGCGAGGGCAAGCAGCGCACCCACCGGACTGTCGATCAGCGTGTAGTCCATCAGGTCACCTCGTTGCGGACCGGATCTGCAGCTCACGACGATGATAGTCGATGACGAGCGTATCGAGGACGCCGAGCACATCCATGCCGATCATCAAAGCGGGTTCGTCGCTCAAGCGCCAACGCTCGAAGATCGGCAGGTCGACGAAATTGATGCGCGCGTTGCGCACCGAGATGTTGCCGAGCAGGATCCGCGGCGAGGCGACGCTGCGGCCGGCCTGCACATCGCCGGTGACACCGATCACATCTTCATCGCGGCCTGCCATCTCCCGCCGCTTGGCGAGCAGCGCGGCGCGCAGTGCTGGCGTGCCTATGGTCTGCTGCGAGCCGGTGTCGATGACCGCCTTGACGCGCACTCCGCCGACGCTCGCTTCCACCCACGGCACGTATCGATCGAGCAGTTTGATCGGTAGCACGGTGAAGCCGGGCGGTGCGGTGCGTCCCTTGGAGCGGGTGATCTCGATGCGGTCCCTTTTGAAGTCGGCGAGGATGCGCCGATCATCGAGCGCGGTCGTCGCCAGCACCCCTTCGGCGCCGCCGAACGCGTCCTCGACCACGACCAAGGTCTGCCGCGTCGCCAGCAGGTCGCCGACCTCGACGGTGCGGGCTTTGACGATCGGTGCGCGCGCTGAGCCGGTGGTGCCGCGCAGCATCACGGTGCGCTTCGGATCGACCTCGAGTCCGAGTCGCGCCACGGCGGCTTGGGTCAGTGCTGAACGGGTCGCGCCGGTGTCGAGCACCAGCCGTAGCGGGCCCTTGCCATCGATGAACACCGGCACCCAGATGCGCCCGATCCGATCGCGCAGGGTCGGAGAGACATATCGAGGCTCGGGCGCCGAGACCTGCACCTCTTCGAGGCGCGGGGTGGGCGGTGCCTCAGGTGGAACGTTGGACAGGCTTTGCGCGGCTGCTCCACCCGATATGATGACGGCCAGAACGACGACCGGCAGTGTGTGCGACGAGCGTCCTGCTCGCGCCCGCCACGCTTGGCAGGAGTTGGATGATGAGACGGGTGCTTCGGCGTGTCGTGACATGGGGCGGTGTGGTCTTGCTGGTGTCGTCGCTGGTGGCGGTGGTATGGCTGCGACCGTTCCGCATCGCCGCGTTCGATCCCGTCGCATCGAGGACGCTCGGTGAACGCTACGATGTGCGCATCTTGCGCGATAGCCATGGCGTGCCCCACATCTATGGCCGCAGCGACGCCGATGTCGCCTTCGGTCTGGCCTATGCGCATTCCGAAGACGATTTTCGCACGATACAGCAGTCGCTGATGACCAGTCGCGGTCGGCTTGCGCTGGTCGAGGGTCAGTCGCCGCGCGTGTTGAACGCCGCTGCGCGTGCGATCGGACTGGCGCCGCCGTTCGCGGTGGCGGGTGCCGATCCGGCGATCACCGACTACTTGGTCGGATTGCTGCGGGTGCGAGAGCGCGTCGCCGAGGGCGTCCCGCGGGCGCGTGCGGAGGGCCGTCTCTCACCCGAGCTGTGGGCGGTGCTGCAAGGCTACGCCGACGGGATCAACCTCTATGCCGCCCTGCATCCCGAGCAGGTCGTGCCGGGCTTCCAGACGCTCCGGGCCGATGACATCGCAGCCGGATTCGTGTTCTTCACGCCGCTCTTCTTCGGTCTCGAGCGGGAGATCCGCACGCTGTTCGCACCCACCGCCGGCCCGCAGATCCCCGAGGGTGGCGGCTCCAATGCGATGGCCGTCGCGCCCACGCGCACGCCGGACGGAGCGACGCGCCTGCTCATCAACTCGCACCAACCCTACGAAGGCCCGTTGGCCTGGTACGAGGTGCGGCTGCGGTCCGAGTCGGGTTGGGACATGGCGGGCGGCGTGTTCCCCGGCTCGCCCTTCATCCTGCATGGTTTCGGCCCCACGCTCGGTTGGGCGAACACGGTCAACCAGCCCGATCTGATCGACACCTACCGGCTGGTGTTGGATCCCGAGGATCCCGACCGCTACCGCTTCGATGGGGTCTGGCGGCGTCTCGAGAAGCGGCAGGCCGAGATCCAGCTGCGGCTGTTCGGTCGCTGGGCGGTGCGGGTGCAGCGCGAGGTGCTGTGGTCGGTGCATGGGCCGGTGATCCGCCGGCCGGAGGGCGCGTACGCACTGCGCTGGTCGACGATGGATCGTGTCGATCAGGTGCGGGGCTACTACGCGCTCAACCGTGCACGCGATTGGCAGCAGTTCGAAGCGGCGCTGCGGCTGCAGGCGATCCCCAGCCAGAACTTCATCTACGCCGATGCCACGGGTCGCATCGCCTACCTCTACAACGCGGTGGTCCCGCGTCGGGACCCGTCCTACGACTGGCGAGGTGTGTTGCCCGGCGACACTTCACGCACGCTATGGCAAAGCTACGAGCCTTTCGAGCGCATCCCGAGGGTGATCGCGCCCGCTTCGGGCTATGTCTACAACGCCAACCATACGCCGCTCACCGCCAGCGCCCCCGCCGACAACCCGATCGCCGCCGATTATCCGGCGACCTTCGGCATCGAGACCCGCCGCACCAACCGCGGCCTGCGGTTCGCGGAATTGTTGGCCGCCGACGAATCGATCAGCGCGGCGGACTTCGAGGCCATCAAGTACGACAAGCGTTACTCGACCCGTTCGCAGATGGCCGTCTTGGTGGCGCAGATCCTCGCGCGTGATTTCTCCGGCGAAGCCGATGCTGCATCCTTGCAGCAGGCCCAAGCCTTGCTGCGCGGCTATGACCTCAGCGTCGATGCGGACAACCGCGCCGCAGCGCTTGCCGTGCTGACGGGCCTACCGGTGGTGGGTCCCACGCTCTTCGGCGCCCCACCGGGCGATCTGCTCGGATCGTTGCGCAGTGCCATCGCATTGTTGCAGTCGCGCTACGGCAGGCTCGATCCGCGTTGGGGCGAAGTCAGCCGGTTCAGGCGTGGCGGCATCGATGCGCCGACCGATGGCGGTCCCGATGTGCTGCGCGCTTTTGAATCGGGGTTCGCGCCCGACTCCGAGGGGAAGTTCATCGCTGACAAGGGCGACACCCTGTATTACTTCGTCGAATGGGATCGGCAGGGCCGGGTGAGCGGGCGCAGCGTCCATCAGTTCGGGTCGGCCACCCTCGACCGCAGTTCGCCGTACTATGCCGACCAGGCGCCGCTCTTTTTAGCGGAGCGGACCAAGCCGGTGCTGCTGGATGAGGCTGAGGCGCGCCGCGTGATGCGCCGGGAGTACCGCCCCGGCCGGCCAGGATTGACAATCGCGGCGCCGACGGCCACGGTGTTGCCATGATCGAGACCCGCACCCCCAAAGATGTCGCGCCGCGGCCCCGCGACCTGCATTTCGACCTCGAGGCCCATCGCGGCACGCACTGGATGAACGGCGACCCGGTCGCCACGGCGGTGTTCAACGCGCTCTCGCTGACCTTCCCGGACGGCGAGAAGATGTTCATGGATTCGGTGCGGCACTACCGCTCCCGGCTCACCGGTCGGCTGGCCGACGACGTGCGCGGCTTCCTGACGCAGGAGGCGATCCATGCCCGCGAGCATCACGCCCTGAACTCGCTGATCGACCGCGACCGCTATCCGGTGGCCGAGATCGAGGCGCGGATCCGCAAGCGGATCGCCGTCGCGCGCTCGCTCGGTCCGGTGCGCATGCTCTGCGCCACCACTGCGCTCGAGCATTTCACGGCGATGATGGCCGAGACGCACGACCTCTTGCAGGAGCGGCTGTTCGGTCGGACGGCGCCCGAGCTCGAGCGCCTGTGGCGCTGGCATTCATTGGAGGAGACCGAGCACAAGGCCGTGGCCTACGACGTGTTCCTCGAGGTCACGCGCGATTGGCCGCGGTGGCGCCGCTACATGCTGCGGCTCTGGTCGATGGTGTTCATCAGCTTCATGTTCACGCGCAACATCACGCAGTATGCGTCGCTGCTGCTCGAGGCCGACGGCTTCACGCCGCGCGAGGCCCGCAAGGCGGTGCGTCGCTTCCTGTGGCGGGAGCCGGGGATCTTCCGTGCCAATCCGCGCACCTACTTCGCGTGGTACCGGCCGGATTTCCACCCCTGGGACATCGACAACCGCGCGCAGATGGCGCGCTGGCAGGCCGAGTTCGCGGCCGAAGAGATCCTCAGCCGCCGCGCAGCGACTTGAGGGCAGACTCGCAGAGGCGCTGATGCTCTTCGCCGAGCGGACCTTTTCGTCCCGCCTCCGCCAAGCTTTCGATGACCAAGGTCGCGAAAGATGCCCGGCCGCGTTGGCGGGCGAGCGCGGTGCGCAGGTGCTCGAGCACTTTGTCTTTGGCGTCGAGTTCGCGGACCAAGGGGTCCCAGTGGGGTGCCCGGAAGCGGTCCATGAGGGTCTCGACGACATCTTTGCGAGCGGCCAACACGTCCGGCGTGAAGTCCGACTCCGAGAAGTCGCGCAACCCGGCGACATCGCTCAAGCCCTCCGCGGTCACCTGCTCGAAGCCCATGCTCCAATCCGGGTGTTCCCGGTGTTCGATGGCCTTGCGCGAGAGGATGCGGATGTCCTCATGGCGGGGGTCGCGCGCGATCTTGCCGACCAGTTCATCGACCGTCGTCGCCTCGCCCTCGATGACCTGGAGGAAGGTACCGTTGCCGTAGAACAGCATGCCGGTGACGCCACGCGCCGTATTGTTGGCATGGCATTGCTGAAGCAGGCTGATCAACTGCGCAGCCGACATCGGCGATGAGGCCTTGCTGAGGTAGGAAATCTGGATCATGTGGTGGCTCCTCCCGAAACCATATTATCCCATGCTGTGCTTGGGTGAGGCACTGGCTTGGGGTACCGTAGCGTCATGAAGCCACAGATCCCGTCTTTCGTTCTCGGACTGCTGGGTGCGATGGTCTACGCAGCGGCCGCTGCTGCCGCGCCGCCCGTCGATTGGGCGGCCTTCGATGATCCCGCCCGCAGCACCAAGCTCGCGACCGCCTACCCGCAGGTCGATCGTGTCATGCGTGAGTTCGTCGCCCGAGAGAACGTCCCGGGGGCTGCGTGGGGCATCGTGGTCGATGGCCGATTGGCGCACCTCGGCACCACGGGGCTGCGGGATGTGGAGGGCGCCCGACCGGTGCAGGGCGATTCGGTGTTCCGCATCGCCAGCATGACCAAGTCCTTCACCGCGATGGCGATCCTCAAGCTGCGCGATGAGGGCAAGCTGTCCCTCGACGATCCCGCGGAGCGGTATGTCCCGGAACTCGGTGGTCTGCGTTATCCGACCGACGATGCGCCGCGTATCACGCTGCGACATCTGCTCACGCACGCCGCCGGTTTCCCGGAAGACAATCCGTGGGGTGACCAACAACTCGGTATCTCGGAACAAGAATTCACGCAGCTCATGCGAGAGGGCATCCCGTTCTCGAATCCGCCCGGCGTGGCGTACGAGTACTCCAACTACGGCTTCGCGATCCTGGGCCGTGTGATCGCGGCGGTGTCGGGGATCCCGTACGCGCAGTACATCGAGCGCGAACTCCTGCGTCCGCTCGGCATGCGCTCGACGACGCTCGAGCCGGGGACGGTTCCGGCGTCGAGACTCGCGCAGGGCTATCGCTGGGAGGACGCGCGTTGGAAACGCGAGGCGCAGCTGCCGGATGGCGCCTTCGGTGCCATGGGCGGCATGCTCACCTCGCTCGAGGATCTCGGGCGCTATGTCGGGCTGTTGCTCGCGGCGTTCCCGCCACGGGACGGCGCGGATCCGGGTCCGGTGTCGCGCGCTTCGCTGCGCGAGATGCAGCAGCTGTGGCGGGCGCGTCCGGCGACGATCACGCGGGATAGCGCAGGTGGCACGCAGCTCAACGCGGCGGGCTATGGCTACGGCCTGCGGATCTCCCAAAGCTGCGAGTTCGCGCATGTCGTGGCGCACAGCGGCGGGCTGCCCGGTTTCGGTTCGCAGATGCGTTGGCTGCCGGAGTACGGTGTGGGCTTGATCGCTTTCGGGAACCGCACCTATACGCCTTGGGGCGACGCCTTCGGTCCGGCACTTGCAGCGCTCAAGGATTCCGGCGGCCTGCAGCCGCGCGCGGTGCAGCCTGCGGCGGCGCTGCTCGCCGCCCGCGCCGAGGTGAATGCGTTGGTGGATGTCTGGGACGATGCCGCCGCCCTGCGCCTCGCGGCGGATAACCTGTTCCTCGACCGGGACCAGGTCCGCCGCCGGACCGAGTTCACGCAACTGCGTGCCGAGGTCGGCGCCTGCAGCGATGCGGGCGGCTGGGTGTCGAACGAGAACCCTTTGCGCGGTGATTGGTTACTGCGGTGCGAGCGCGGCGACCTGATCGCCTCGGTGACGCTCGCACCCATCGTCCCGCCGCGCGTGCAGCACCTTGAGCTGCGCCGAGCGCCGGCCGGCGGACCCAAGGCTCCGACGACCTGCCCTTAATCCGCGGCAGGATAGGACAGCGGTGAGGCCGGTCCGACCGGGAAGCCGAGCGTGAGCCAGATCGAGAACAGGATCGCCCAACCGATCAGGAAGGTGGCCGAGTAGGGCAGCATCACCGCCACCAAGGTGCCGAGCCCGGCCTTGGGCTCATAGCGCTGGAAGAAGGCGATGATGAGCGCGAAATAGCTGAGCATCGGCGAGATGATGTTGGTGACGCTGTCACCCACGCGATACGCCGTCTGTGTGAGTTCGGGCGAATAGCCGAGCAGCATGAACATCGGCACGAACACCGGCGCCATCAGCGCCCACTTGGCGGACGCCGAGCCCATGAAAAGGTTGATGAAGGCGGTCAGCAGGATGAAGCTGCCGAACAGCGGCAGCGCCGACAGGCCGAGCGACTTGAGCGACTCCGCGCCGTTGACCGCCATGATCAGGCCGAGCTGTGTCCAGTTGAAGAACGCCACGAACTGCGCCGCGAAGAACACCAGCACGAGATAGCTGCCGAGCGTCGCCATGCTCGCGCTCATGCCTTTGATGACATCCTCGTCGCTGCGCAGGGTGCGCGCGCCGACGCCGTAGGCGACACCGAGCACGACTCCGATGATGAAGATCAGCGCCACGACACCTGACATCAGAGGGGACTTGAGCAGATCGCCGGTGACAGGATCGCGGAGGAACCCCGCGCCGGGCAGACTGCCGAGGGGCAGTCCCGACCAGATGATGCCGAGAGCGAGCACAAGCAAGGCGATGCCCGCGTAACGCAGGCCGCGGCGTTCATCGGCGCTCAGCGGCGCGCTCATCGAATCATCTTGGACGCCCACAGCACGGAAACTGCCGTCCGGGAAACGCGGCGCGGTGAACTTCTCCGTGACCCACCAGCCGAGCAGCGTCACCAACGGCGTCGAGGCTTGCATGAAATACATGTTCGCTGCGGCGCTCACGCGGTAGTCGGGATCGACGATCTTCGCAGCTTCCTCGGAGAGCCCTGAGAGCAGCGGGTCGATGGTGCCGATGAGCAGGTTGGCCGAATAGCCGCCCGACACGCCGGCGAAGGCTGCGGCCATGCCGACGATGGGGTGTCGCCCCGCCGAGATGAAGATCAGGCCTGCGAGCGGGATCAGCAGCACATAGCCGATCTCGCTCGCCATGTTGGACATGACGCCGGCGAAGACGACGATCGGGGTGAGCAGGTGGCGCGGCGCTGCCAGCACGAGCTTGCGCAGCGAGGCCGCGATGAGCCCCGAGTGCTCCGCGACGCCGATGCCGATCAATGCGACCAGCACGGTGCCGAGCGGCGCGAAGCCGGTGAAGTTGGTGACGAGGTTGGCGAGGATACGGTGCAGCCCTTCGAGGCTCAGCAGGTTCACCGCACGCACCGTGTCGCCGGTGGTGGGGTGCTTCACCTCCAGACCGGCCTGCGAGGCGAGCCACGAGGCGACGATCACGATCAGCGCGAGCAGCGCGAACAGGGTCGCCGGGTGTGGCAGGGCGTTACCGCCGCGTTCGACCGCGGCGAGCATCCGATCAAGACGGGATTTCGGTGTGTTCATGATCCACTCGAGGACAGGCGCCGCGGCATCAATCCCGCAGCTTGCAGGGCGGCTTCGACCGCTGCCGTGTGAGCAGCGTCGCGGGTCTCGATGGTGAAGTCCAGATCGGCCGCCTTGGCGGGGACATCGAGGAACAGCCGGTGGTGCGTGACGTCGATGATGTTGGCGCCGGCCTCACCGATGAGGCCGGCGATGCGGCCCAGGGTGCCGGGCAGATCGGTGATCTCGAAGCGCAGCGTCACCAATCGCTGTTCGCGCACCAGTTGCCGTTGCAGCACGATGCCGAGCAGCCGCGTGTCGATGTTGCCGCCGCAGATGACGATGCCGACCTTGCGACCCTGGAAACGCTCGGGATGCGTGAGGACGGCGGCGAGCCCGGCGGCACCGGCGCCCTCGGCGACGGTCTTCTCGATGGAGATCAGCAGGCTGATCGCGTTCTCGATGTCCGATTCGTCGACCAATAAAATATCTTCGACCAACCGGCCGATGATCTCGGAGGTGATGCGGCCGACATTGCGGACTGCGATGCCCTCGGCGATGGTCTGCGTCGCGAACTGCGGCGTGGTGCCGGCGAGTGCCGCGTGCATCGCCGGGAAAGCGCGGGTCTGCACGCCGATCAGGCCGATCGAGGGCTTGATGCCGCACGCGGCGATCGCCATGCCGGCGAGCAAGCCCCCGCCGCCGATCGGCACGCAGAGACAGTCGATGTCGGGATGGTCCTCGAGCATCTCGAGCGCGACCGTCCCCTGACCGGCGATCACGGTCTCATCGTCGTAGGGGTGCACGAAGACCAGGCCTTGTTCGACGGCGATCTCGTGGGCGCGCGTCTCGGCGTCGGCGAGCTGCATCCCGTGCTGGACCACCGTCGCGCCGAGCCTTCTCGTCTGCTGGACTTTGTTGAAGGGCGCCGACACGGGCATCACGATGGTCGCCGGGATGCCCATGCGTGTCGCATGGTGGGCGACGCCTTGCGCGTGGTTGCCTGCCGACATCGCGATCACACCGCGCCGCCTTTGTGCCTCGTCGAGGGACAGCAGCTTGGCGAGGGCGCCACGGTCCTTGAACGAGGCGGTGAACTGCTGGTTCTCGAACTTGAGGTAGATCTCAGCGCCGGTGATCACCGAGAGCGTCTCGGACCTGTGGCAAGGCGTGCGCACGACATGGCCGGCCAGCCGCCGTGCGGTGTCGTGGATGGATTCGAGGGTGACCGTCATACGCCCATGATACCGTTACTCCCTAGCAGCCATGACCTCGACCCCCGATCCCCGAACCCCGCGTTGGCGCCAAGGCACCCTCGCGCCCTTCCAGCATCGCGTGTTCGCGACCTTCTGGTGGGCAGCGCTGGTGTCGTCCTTCGGCGGCCTCATCCAGACGGTCGGCGCGTCATGGCAGATGGCGACCATCACGGATTCGCCGCAGATGGTCGCCCTGGTGCAGACCGCCGGCGCGCTGCCGTTCTTCTTCCTGTCGCTGCTGGCCGGTGCGTTCGCCGACACCCACGACCGGCGGATCGTGATGTTGGTCTCGCAAGGGGTCATGCTGGTGGCCTCGGCGGCGCTCGCCGGCATCGCTTTCGCAGGCGAGGTCACGCCCGGCTCCTTGCTGCTCTTCACCTTCCTCATCGGCTGCGGGACCGCGTCTTTCGCACCGGCGTGGCAGGCGTCGATCGGCGAGCAGGTGCCGCGCGAACAGGTGCCCTCCGCCATCATGGCCAACGCCTTCGGGTTCAACATCGCGCGCAGCGTCGGGCCGGCCATCGGTGGGGTCATCGTCGCGACCCTCGGGGCAGCCGCCGCATTCCTCATCAACACGCTCTCCTACCTCGGGATGCTCGCGACCTTGCTCTGGTGGCGCCCGAAGCGTGAGCCCTCCACGCTGCCGCGTGAGCCGCTCGGATCAGCCGTGGCCGCCGGTCTCCGCTATGTCTGGCTGTCGCCGCACCTCATCGCCGTGCTGCTGCGCTGCCTGCTCTTCACGGTGCCGCTGTCGGCGGTGCCGGCGCTGATGCCGGTGGTCGCGCGCGATCTGCTCGGCGGAGGAGCCCAGACCTACGGCCTGCTGCTCGGCGGTTTCGGCGTCGGTGCGATGGCGGGGGCGCTGTCGAGCGCGGCGCTGCGCGCGCGTTTCTCGAGCGATCGGATGTTGTTGGGGCTGTGTGCGGTCGCGAGCCTCGCCCTGCTTGCGATCGCCTACAGCCCTTGGGCGCTGCTCACTTTGTCCGCGCACTTCGTCGCAGGGTTCGTCTGGACGCTGAGCTTGGCCACCTTCAACATCGCCGTGCAGATGTCCTCGCCGCGGTGGGTGACCGGACGCACGCTCGCGATGTACCAGACCTTTGCCTTCGCCGGTATGGCTGCGGGTGCTTGGATCGCGGGGCATCTCGCCACGGATCTGGGTGTGCGGCCGGCGCTCGCGCTCGCGGGTCTCGCTGCGCTCAGCACCTTCGTCGTCGCCCGTTGGTTGCCGGTCTCGGTCGCCCGATTGGGGTCGCTCGATCCCCATGTGGTCACGGACATCCAGCCGCCCGCCGTCGAGATGGACGACTCCACGGGTCCTGTCGTGGTGACGCTCGAGTACCGCGTGCCGCTGTCCAACGCGCAGACATTCGCCGCTGAGGTCAATGAACTGGGGCGCATCCGACGGCGTGACGGCGCGCGTGCCTGGTCGGTGAGCCAGGACATCGATGACCCCTTGCTGTGGGTCGAGCGCTTCGAGAGCCCGACCTGGGCCGATTACCTGCGCCGCCACACCCGCCCGACGCTCGCCGATCAGGCGGTGCGGCAGCGCATCGTCCAGCTCATCGAGGGTGAGCGCGCGCGTGTACGGCGTTTCGTCGAGCGGCCGGCAGGCGCCGAGCCGCTCGGCAACCGCGGTTCACGGCCCGATCCGGTGGACCACACGCCGGGTCACGGTTGA
>ERZ888423.1304-NODE-1304-length-21862-cov-12.392214_pt1 | contig 21862 bp, 20 predicted proteins | sample MGYA00520523_ERZ888423 | MGnify/ENA primary metagenome ERZ888423 (study PRJEB32303, sample SAMEA104408611) | aquatic metagenome | biome: Brackish water; feature: Pelagic; material: water | place: Baltic Sea | collected 2014-06-08T10:24:00 | depth 30,27 m ...
CGGTGAATCACAACCTGCTGATATCGCTCAAACACTTTTCGGTCAGGCTCTTAGCCATACGGTCGCGAGATCCGGCGCCGCCGCCACCGTGATCCGGCGCAGCGTCAGGGTTTGCCCGACGCGGCGTCGGGCGGCTTCGATCTCCGGCCCAAGCAGAAAGTGCTCATCGTCCGGCGTCCGACGGGTCGCCGCCAGTTTTTCGCCGTCCATGACGGTTTCAAGGAGGTTGAGCAGCGTTTCGCCGCACTCGAAGATATCGTCCGCATAGGCGCGCGCCCGTTGCGAGAGCTCAGGCGAGAGGCCAGCGTCGCGCAGGATGTCGGAGAAGCCCAGGATCGCGTTCAAGGGCGTTCGGAACGTGTGATGCAATTCCGCCATGACCGCCGACTTGGCGGAATGGGCATCCTCCGCCAGGCGCGCGGCGGCGGCCAGGCGGCGCGCGCTTTCCCGCAAGACCTGCTCGGCCCGGAAGCCCAGACGGGCGTAGCGAATCGCCCGTCGCAAGCTCTCAGCATCCAGGCTGGACCAGTCGAGACTGTCCCAGGCCGCGTTCTCCTGGATCAGCGGCGGCGGCGGGCGGGCGGCGCTTGCCGGCCGGGCCCGGGTCAGGACGATCACGGGCGCCAGCGGCGCGCTCGTCGTCAACAGATCCTGCAACGCCGCGCGCTCGCCGCCCCGAAGCGCGGAGTCCTGGACAATAATGATTTCCGGCAAGTGCGCCGCCAGCCATACGGCGGCGCAGTTGATATTGGGCAGCCGCTTGACGGCGGCCTCGGAGAAGCCGGCATCGGCAAGCAAGCTCCGCAGCGCCGCATGATCGCGCGCGCTCCCGCCGATCACAGCGACCTGGAGGGGCGCCATGGCGCCGCCGCCGAAATCAAGGTCCGTAAATGACGCCCAATCCGAGCCGGTCACAACGGTCATAGCCTGGGCCTTCCTGGCCGGGGTCCGGACGCAACCTGGCACAGCGCGCCCCCAAGCGCTCCCCGCCAGACAGATCGCGAAACAAACCGCCCAGACGCCGTAGCTATCGACTACGACGTAGCGCTCCAACGCCAGCGCGCCGCCCCATTTCGGCACCCTGCGCCAGAACTCAGCGCGATCGCCTCAAGCGAATTATAGACATGTCAAGCGCCAATACAAGCAAATCGCACGATTTTATCACAAACTGGAATATTGCCATCGGGGAGGATCGCCGGGCAGAGGCGCCTGCGCGTCCAACGACGCCAGGCTTCTGCTTGGCGCGACATATGGACGGATCGGAAAAGCCGTATAGTATTTGCTCCGATACGATCAGATCAAAGTCCCGTTCCGCCCGATCAGGAGATGTCCCATGGCGCTCGACGCAGCAAGTCTTCCTTCCATTGAAGCCCAGGTGTCGCCAGAGGAATGGCAGACCCGCATCGAGCTGGCCGCGTTCTACCGCCTGATCCCGAAGCATGGCATGGACGATCTGGTCGGGACCCATATCTCCGCCCGCGTGCCGGGCCATCCCGACCAGTTCCTGATCAATCCCTATGGCGTGCTGTTCGACGAAATCACCGCCTCCTCCCTGATCAAGGTCAACATGGAAGGCGACGTGCTGTCCGATGGTCCCTGGCCGGTGAACGCCGCCGGCTTCACCATCCATTCCGCCGTGCTTTCCGGTCGGCCGGACGTAATGTGCACGGCCCATACCCATACGATCGCCGGCATGGCGGTCTCTAGCGTCGAAGGCGGACTGACGCCGCTGACGCAAAAGCACATGCGCTTCTACAAGAACCTCGCCAGCCACCCCTATGAGGGCATCGCCGACGATGCGGACGAGTGCGCCCGCCTGCAGCGCGATCTTGCCGGCCATGACGCGATGCTGCTGGAAAATCACGGGCTGCTGACCTGCGGGCCGACCATCCGCGCCGCCTGGGCGTTGCTCTACAATCTCGAGAAATGCTGCCAGACCCAGTTGGCCGTGGAAGCGACCGGCGCGGAACTGGTCGTGCCTTCGGAGGAACTTTGCGACCGCACGCGCGGCATGTTCCAGCGCATGCTGGCGAAGCCGGGCGCGGGCGACCGCCTCGACGCCTGGGAATCCTCGCTGCGCCTGCTCGCCCGCGAAGACGACAGCTTCATGCACTGAGCCTGAGGGCCCCAAGCGCCGCTCGCCCCCCTGTCCGACCGCCGGAGACCAAGACCCATGCCGCTCGACCTATCGCAACCGCTACCGACCATTGACGTCAAAGCCGCCGTATCGCCCGAGGAATGGGAGGCCCGCGTCGAGCTCGCCGCCCTCTATCGCCTCGCGGCGCGCCACGGCATGACCGATCTCGGCGGCACCCATTTCTCGATGCGCGCGCCCGGGCCGGAGCATCACTTCCTGATCAATCCCTATGGCCTGCTGTTCGAAGAGGTGACCGCGTCGAACCTCGTCAAGATCGATGTCGACGGCAATATCGTGCTCGACAATGGCTTCGCCGTGAATCCGGCGGGCTTCACCATCCATTCCGCGATCCACATGGCGCGCGAGGACCTGGTCTGCGTCGCCCATACGCACACGGTCGCAGGCATGGGCGTTTCCTGCCTGAAGGTCGGGCTGCTGCCGATGACGCAGCATTCGCTCCGCTTCCATAACCGGCTCTCCTATCACGACTGGGAGGGGGTCGCGACGAACCTCGACGAGCGGGAACGGCTGGTGCAGGATCTCGGGACCAACAACAACATGATCCTGCGCAACCACGGCCTGCTCTGCTGTGGGCGGAGCGTGCCGGAAGCCTGGCGCAACCTGTTCGCGCTGGAGAAATCCTGCGCCTCGCAGCTTCAGGCTATGGCGATCTCGAAAGCGACCGGCCGCCCGATCGTGCTGCCGTCCGAAGCTGTTCGCCAGGGCACGTCGGACAAGCTGGAGGAGCGCCACGGCAAGGCGACGGTCAGCCGCGACTGGCCCGGCCAGATCGCCAAGCTCGACCGCGAGGAACCCGACTACAAGACCTGAGCCGAAATTTAGCAGCCCAAGCCGGTCAGCCGCGGCCCAGATAGCGCTCGCGGATATGCGCCTCGAACGCATCCGCCGACAGGGCTGAGCCGGTCGCGGCCGCCAGCAGCGCGTCGCTTGAGGGATAGAGGCAGCCCTTGGCGTGGATGCGGTCCCGCATCCAGCCGGTCAAGCTGCTGTAATCGCCCTGCTGAAACGCGGCTTCCAGGGCGTCCCGGCCAAGGTCGGCAGCGGCCGTCCGGTAAAGCTGCGCCGCGGCGAGCGCGCCCAGGGTGTATGTGGGAAAATAGCCGAACGCGCCGTCGAACCAGTGAATGTCCTGCAAGCAGCCGTCCCGGTCGTCCGGCGCCGGCAGGCCGAGATCGTCCTCCACATGGGCGTTCCAGGCCTCCTGCAGGTCGGCAGGCGCCAGGTCGCCGGCGATCAGGCCCTGCTCCATCTCGAAGCGCATGATGACATGCAGGGGATATGTGGCCTCATCCGCCTCGACGCGGATATAGCCCGGCGCGACGCGGAGCAGCGAACGCTCGACGCTATCGACCGTGACCCGGGACCGCGGCGCGATCTCCCGCAGCAAGCTCGCGAGGAAAGCCGACATGCCGTGGGTGCGGCCGGCCTGCATCTCGTAAGTCAGGGACTGGCTTTCATGGGCGGTCATGCCTGCCGCGTCCCCAGCCGGCTGGCCGCGCCAGGCCAGGGGCTGGCCTCGGGTATAGGCGGCATGGCCAGCTTCATGGAGCACCGCCATCATGCCGGACAGGGCGTCGTTCTCGTCCCAGCGCGCTGTGATGCGGGAATCTTCCGGCGTGCCGGTCGAAAACGGGTGCAAGCTGTCATCCAGCCGGCCATGATGAAAGTCGAAGCCGATCGCCCGGAGGAGCGCGACGCCGGCTTCGCGCTGGGCCGAAGCCGGCGCACGGATCGGCGCATCGGCCGGCCAGTCCGCCTGCCGGTCGACGATCGCCGGGATCGCATCGGCAAGGAAGACCTTCAGGCGATCGAACACCGGCTGGATATCCGCCGCGCGCCGGCCGGGATCGTACTGATCCAGCAACGCGTCATAAGGGCCGAGGGCGAGCGCGCCGCCCAGCGCCGATGCTTCTTCCCGCGACAACGCGACCAGAGGCGCGAAGCTCGGCAACGCCGCCTGGAAGTCGCTGGCCTCGCGGGCGCCGCGCCAGGCGGTTTCGGCCTTCGACTGGGCGCGGGCGAGCGCGCCGACGAGATCCGCCGGGATCGCCGTCGCGGCCGCATGGCGGCGACGCATTTCCCGTAAATTCGCCTGAGCCCACGGGTCGTCGCCGGCATCGGCCGCCGCCAGGCGCTCCCCTTGCGCTGGGGCAGCGACAATTGCATGAGCGGTTTCGGCCAGCGCCGCCGCCTGTTCGCCGCGCGCCTCCGCGCCGCCAGGCGGCATGGTGACGCTTTGGTCCCAATGCAGCCAGCCGGCGGCTTCCTCGATCCGGATCGCCCGGCCAAAGGCAGCTTCGAGCGCCTTGTAGGCGGCGTTCGGTTCAGTCATCGCCGCCGATCTTGCGCTTCGGCGGGGTCACGCGGATCTGGGCGATCTGGTTGCGCAGGCGGCGCAGGATCTGGAAGCGATAACCATGGAACTCGAAGGTTTGCCCGGCTTCCGGCAGCAAGCGCGCTTCATGCATGATCAGGCCGGCGAGGGTCGTCGCGTCATCGTCGGGCAGCAGCCAGTCGAATTCCCGGTTCAGGTCGCGGATGGCGGTGGCGCCGGGCACGATCAAGCTGCCGTCGGCCTGGCGGCGCACGCCCGGCAGCGGCACGTCATGCTCATCGTCGATGTCGCCGACGATTTCTTCCAGGATGTCCTCAAGCGTCGCGATCCCCATGAACGCGCCATACTCGTCGACGACGACGGCGAAATGCTCGCGCCGGCGCCGGAAGGCATGCAACTGATCGAGCGCCGTGGTCGAATCCGGCACGAACCAGGGCGCCGACGCGACGTCGGCGATGCTGATCTGCCCGGCGTCGGTGCCGGCCGCCTGCACGGCGCGCAGCAACGCCTTGGCGTGGAGCACGCCGACGATGTTTTCCGGCGTCTCGCGCCAGACGGGGATGCGGGTATAGGGGCTGGCCAGGACTTCGGAGACGATCTCCGCCGCCGGACGCTCGATATCGACCATCGCGACATTGCGGCGATGGGTCATGATATCGCCGATGTCCAGGTCGCCGAGCTCCAGAATGCTTTTCAGCATCTGGCGTTCCGCCTGGGTTTCGGTGTCGTCGCCGTGATGGTGGAGTTCGATCGCGCCGCGGAGCGCCTCCTGGCGCTGCTCCTCGATTTCGACCTTGCGGCTTTCGACGTTCGGCCGTTCGCCCAGGACCCGCAGCACCTTGGCGACGATCCATTGCACCGCCATCGAAATCGGCGCGAGGGCGGCGACCACAATCCGGACGACCGGCGCGACCGCCAGCGACGAACGGTCTGGATGATTGATCGCGAAGGTTTTCGGCAACACTTCCGCGAACACCAGGATCAGGAACGTCATGCCAAGCGTCGCGTAGGCGACCCCGGCTTCCCCGAAGAGCCGGATCAGCACGCTGGTCGCGATCGAGGCCGCAAGGATGTTGACGAGATTATTGCCAAGCAGCAGCGCCCCCAGAAGCGCCTCACGCCGCTCGCTGAGCTTCCGCACCATGGCCGCCCGCCGGTCGCCCCGGCGCGCCAGATGGTGCATGCGCGGCCGGGATACGGCGGTCAACGCGGTTTCGGACCCGGAAAAGAACGCCGACAGCAGCAGCAGGAACAGGATGGCGACGACCGAAAGCCAGAAGCCCCAGTCGATAGTGCTTAATTCTGCGAGCTCGGTCTCGCTCACGGCTGCAATGCCTCCGTCAAGGTCTCCAGGATCGGGCCGGCGTCGGCGTCCCGCGCCACGAACGCCTGACCGACGCCCCGCGCCAGGATCAGCGTCACCTTACCATCCAGCGCCTTCTTGTCCTTCCGCATCCGCGCGAGCAAGGTCTCGGCCGATGAGATTGGACGATTGCCGGAGAGATCGGGCCGGACCGGCAGGCCGAAGCCCGCAAGGCTCGCGGCGACGGACTCCGCCTCTGCCTGCGGCAACAGGCCGAGCCGCGCCGAATGCCGGAACGCGAGCGCCATGCCGATCGCGACCGCCTCGCCGTGCAGCAAGCCGCCGTCATACCCGGCCTCGGCCTCGAAAGCATGGCCGAAGGTATGGCCGAGATTGAGGAGCGCGCGCTGGCCTTCCTCCCGTTCATCCGCCTGCACCACCGCCGCCTTGGCCCGGCAGCACTCCGCTACCGCCTCCCCCAGCAGGGCGCTGTCGCCCGCGAGCGCGGCCGGGCCATGCTCGAGCAGCCAGTCGAAAAACGCCGGACGGTCGATCAGGCCGTATTTCAAGACTTCCGCGAAGCCCGCGAGCAGTTCCCGGCGCGGCAGGGTCTTGAGCACGTCGAGATCGGCCAGCACCAGCTTCGGCTGGTGAAAGGCCCCGACCAGGTTCTTGCCGGCCTTGGCGTTGATCGCGGTCTTGCCGCCGACGGAGCTGTCGACCTGGGCGAGGAGCGTCGTCGGGATCTGCACGAAATCGAGGCCGCGCAACAATACAGCCGCGACGAAGCCCGCAAGATCGCCCGTCACGCCGCCGCCGAGCGCCACGACCGTCGTCCGCCGGTCGATCCCGAGCGCCAGGGCCTGTTCAAGCAATCCGGCGAAGACGGAAAAGCCCTTGCTGGCTTCGCCCGGAGGCGTTTCCAGAAGGTCGGCCCGGAACCCGGCCGCCCGCAAGCTGGCGTCGAGGACCGGCCAGTGCAGGCGGGCGACGGCGGCGTCCGCGATCACCAAAAGGCGATCATGCTTCAGGACCGCGCGGAGATGCGTCCCGGCATCCGCCAGGAGGCCGGGGCCGATCAGTATGTCATAGCGGCGCGATCCCAGATCCACCGGCACGGTCGTCATCGCCATTATTCAGCCACCCGTTGCAATACGCCGAACGCCAGGAGCTTGGCCTCGGCGTCGGCCGCCGCCGCGTCCGGCGGGGCGTCCCCGCCCGCGACGACGATATCGGCCTCGCGGTAGGACGGCGTCCGCTCGATAAGCAGCTTTTCCAGTTGCGCTCTTGGATCGTCGACAAACAGCATCGGCCGGTTGGCGCGGCGCGCGACCCGGCGGAAGAGCGTGTCGACATCAGTACTCAGCCAGATCGAAATCGCCTTGGCCTTCGTCGCGGCGCGGGTGTCCGGATCGACGAAAGCGCCGCCGCCCATGGCCAGCACGTGCGGCGGATCGTCCAGCAGGCGCGCGATCACCCGCCGCTCGCCGTCCCGGAACGCCGCCTCGCCAAGCGTGCGGAAGATATCCGGGATCGAAAGGCCGGCGGCGGCTTCGATCTCATGATCGGCATCGACGAACGGCGCGCCCAGGCGCTGCGCCAAGCGTCGTCCAATCGTGCTCTTGCCGGCCCCCATCATGCCGACCAGAACAACGGTCCTGGTCAGCTTGTTGGCCTGGGTCGGCGGCTGTGCAGTCTCTGCCATTCTGCCTCGACATTTCGCCATCGAATCGCCATGGTTGGGGCGCGTTATAGCAGAGGCGTCACGCCACGCGATGGGGAGCGAGTACGTGCTTGGCCGTTTTTTCGGGTTTCTGGTGGCGGCATTGATCGTGGTCTCTCTGGGCGGCGCCATCTTCCTTGCTTATTGGGATATCCCGGCGCCGACCTCCACCGTCAAGAAAGTCATTCCGAATGCGCGCTTTCCCGATTAGCCGAGCCGCCCGTCCGGCGCTCGCCGCGCTGGCGCTCTGGGTTAGCGCGCTGGCGGCTGAAGCGCTGCCGGCCGCCGCAGAAACGTCCATCCGGACCCTCTCGCTCGACGCCGAGCTCGATCCAGCCGCCGCCGGCGCGCTCGATCCCTCCGCCGCCGACCTTCCGGCCGGCATCTGGGCCGGGTCCGACCGGGCGGAGATGGCGCGGTTGATCGCCAGATTGCCCGCCCGCATCAAATCCCCGACCCTGGCCGAACTGACGCGCCGCGTCCTCGCCGTCGCGGCCCCGCCGCCGGAGGGCGCGGCGACCGTGCCCGGCTTCGCCGAAACCCGCGCCGCCGCCCTGTTGCGCATGGGGCAGGCCGATCTCTCCGCCAGGCTGATGGGCGCCGTGCCCCGCGCCGCCCGGACCGAGGCGAGCGACCTGCTTCTGATGAACGCCGCCTTGCTCGCGCTCGACAAATCCGGCGCCTGCTCGGTCGCGAGCAACCGCAGGGGCCACGCCAGCGCGACCGACTTCGCCAAGGTATCGGCGTTCTGCGAGGCGCTTGCCGGCGACCGCGGCCGCGCCGATCTCGTCGCCGCCCTGCTGGCGGAACAGGAGAAAACGCCCGATCCCGCCTATTACCAATTGCTCGATATGGCGACCGGCGCCGCCACGGCGCCGGGGCCGGATGTCGCCAGGCTGAAAGCGCCGACGCCTGTGCATCTCGCAATGATGACGACGGTCAATGTCGCGCCGAAAGCATTGCCGCCGCTTTCTGACGACCCCTTCGCGGTCGCGTCCGAACGCCTGATCGCCTTCGCGCCGGAAACCGATCTGGCGCTTCGCCGGGATGCGGCCTGGCGGACGCTTCAGGCGAATGCGGCCGACCTCGAGGCCACAAGGCAACTCTTTCTCGCCGTCGGCGCGACCGCCAAGCCATCGAAAGACCCGGCGGCCGAAATCGCCCGCCTCTATGCCGCAGCCGCCGCGGCCGACCCCGGCGCCGACCGCGCCCTGGCCGTCGCGCGCCTGCTGGAGGCCGGCGCCCAGCAAGGCTCGGCCTTCACCACGGCGGAACTGGCCCGGCCGATCCTGCAAGGCCTACTGGCGCTGGCGAGCGGCCCGGACATCGCCGGCCGCGTCGCCCGCGGCCTGCTGGCGGCGGCCGAACCGCGCGGCGCGGAACGCTGGCTCGCCGCCATCGACGCCGGCCATGCCGTCCCGGGCGCGCCGGAAGCCGCGACGCTGTTGCGGCAGGCGATCGCGCTCGCCAAAGGGCAGGACGCCAAGCCTTTCGATCCGGCGGCGGTCGTGCGCTGGCTCGGCGCGATCAACGGCGCCCAGCCGGAACTGGCCGCCGAGCGGACGGCGCTGCTGGCGGACCTGCGCGCCGCCATCGGCCTGTCGGTCCCGCCCGGCCTCGCCGGCGCCGCCCATGCATTCAAGGCCGACGACGCGGTTCCCGCGCTGAGCGCCCTGCCGCTGGAGACCGCAGCCGCCGACGGCCGGCTCGGCGAGGCCATCCTGCGCGCCGTCCTGCTCGTCGAAGGCGAGGCCGCGGGCAAACCGGCCTTCCGGCTGGCGCGCGCCGCCGCCGCATTCGACCTTGTCGGCCTGACAGACGAAGCCCGCCTGCTCGCGACGGAGGCGGCCCTGGTCGGCGGCCTCTAAGCGCCATGGCCCGCCGCCATCACCTTGAGGCGTTCCTTGAAATGCTGGCGGCAGAGCGCGGCGCCGCCCGCAACACCATCCTGGCTTATCGCCGCGACCTGGAGAGCGCCGCCGACGCCCTCCAGCCGATCGCGCTGGATGACGCCGTCGCCGGCGATATCGACCGGTATCTGGCCGGCCTCGCGGCGGCCGGGTTCAGCCCGCGCACCGGCGCCCGCCGGCTTTCGGCGCTGCGCCAGTATTTCCAGTTCCTGCTGCTGGAAGGGGTGCGCGGCGACGATCCGACGGCGGCGATCGACGGCCCCCGCCTGCCGCGGTCCTTGCCGAAATTCCTGACCGAAGCCGAGGTCGAGGCGCTGCTTGACGCTGCTCAGGCGACGTCGGGCCGCCATGGCCGGCGCCTGCTGGCGCTTGTGGAATTGCTGTATGCGACCGGCCTGCGGGTCTCCGAACTGGCGGCGCTTCCCGTATCGGCGCTGCAGGCGAAGGGCGCGATGATCGTGACCGGCAAGGGCGCCAAGGACCGCCTGGTGCCGCTCGGGCGGGCCGCCGCCGAAGCGCTCCAGGCCTATGCGCCGGACCGGCAGGCCTTCGCCGGCGGCGACCCGGATTCGCCCTGGCTCTTTCCCTCCAGCGGCAAGGACGGCCGCCTCTCCCGCCGGCGCATCGGCCAGATGCTGGACGATCTGGCGATCCGGGCCGGCATCGACCCCGCCCGCGTCTCGCCGCATGTGCTGCGCCATGCGTTCGCGACGCATCTCCTGGCGCACGGCGCCGACCTTCGCGCGGTCCAGGAACTACTGGGCCACGCCGATCTCTCGACGACCGAAATCTATACCCACGTCCTGGACGAGCGCCTGAAATCCCTGGTCCTGGAAAAGCATCCGCTGGCCGAACCGGGCCCGGGCTGAACTACGCCAGCGCCGTCAATTGCTGCTTGAACTGCCGGGCGGCCAGCGCGAAGCCGCCATTGGCGCCGTCGATGAAGTGCACATGATCGGCGGCGGCGAGATCGAACACCAGGCAGGTCATCAAGGCCGCGTCCGCCCGGTGCATGCCATAAGCGACGCGGCCGGCCCGATGTTCCGATTGCAGCATTGCCTCCATGGCGTCGGCGGTCGCCGGCGTAACGTCGAGCACCATGCGCAACAGGCCGTCGAATTTGCGGAAATCCGTCTGGGCGATCATTTCCCGACGGTAGGCCGGCGCGTCATAGCCGCCGATCTTCCGGCGGAACTTCTGGGCCCAGCCCTGGGCCAGAGATTGCAGCAGCAAGGGCAGATATGTGGTCCAGAACTGCCGCCGGCCGGCGCGAGCCAGGGCTTCGAACTTCAGGCCGCTCGGCGGCCATCGGAACATGAGAGACTGGTCGCTGGCCGGCGCGGAGCCGGTTTCATCGCCGCCCAGCACCGCCTGCATGCGATGGCGAAGCGCCGCCAGATCCTCCCCGGCGGCATCGGCGCGCACGCATTGCGCCATCACCGTCACCATCACGCCTTTCGTCGGCTTGAGCGGCTCCCACCGGCAGGAGAGTCCTTCCACATCCGCCGGCTCGTCGCTTGGCTCAAGGCGGAAGGGCGCGCCGGCGTCGGGGTCCTTCAACAAAGCTTCGGCAAGCTGCACGCCGTCGCCCGCGAACATCGCGAGCCGGGCGCTCCGGCCGAGGGCGAACTTGCGGACCCGCACGTCCCCACCGAGATCCCTGAGCGCCGCCGCCGGAAAGGCACTGACCCGGAGAGTCAGATCGAACACGGTCCTGACCATGCCGGCGGTCCGCGCCATCGCGTCCGTCGCGGCCGGCGCGACCGCGGACGGCACGGCGATCAGCGCGCCGTCGCCGCCGAACACATAGGGCGCATCCACATCCCCGATGGCGTTCAGGACCGCCATGATCGTCGCGGCGCCGGCCATGTTGACCTGCTTGTACTTGCCGGCGTCGATCGCCTCCGTCGAGCCGACGACATCGGACGCGAGCACCGTCCAGTCGTCCGGCAAGGCGGTATAGGACCTGAGGTCGCTGAAGCCGCCGAAGTCCGCGAACGCTTCCAGGTCCGCATAGAAGCGGGCCGATCCCTCGGCCGGCGCGGCCGCAGGATCGTGCGTCTGATCGCCGGGCGCGGGCCGGTCGGCCATGGGCGCGTCAGACCGCCTGGATGTCCATGCCCTTGGCGACGGCGGGGCGGGCCATCATCCGGTCGAACCAGGCTTTCAGGTTCGGGTATTGCGCCCAATCGATATCGACCCATTCCCAACGGCTGATCCAGCCGATGCAGGCGATGTCCGCGATCGAGATATCGCCGACGATATAATCCTTGCCGGCAAGCTGCTTGTTCAGGACGCCGTAGAGGCGGTTGGTCTCGTCGGTGTAGCGCTTGATGCCGTAGGGCACCTGTTCCTTGGCGGCGCGGCGGAAGTGATGCGCCTGACCTTGCATCGGCCCCAGGCCGCCCATCTGCCACATCAGCCATTCCAGGGTCTGCATGCGTTTGCGCGGATCGGAGGGGAGCAAGGGGCTTTTGGCTTTTTCGGCGAGGTAGATCAGGATTGCGCCGGATTCGAACACGCTGATCGGCTTGCCGTCCGGGCCGTCCGTATCGACGATGGCCGGGATGCGGTTGTTCGGGCTGATCTTCAGGAAATCCGGGTGAAACTGCTCATCCTTGGAAATGTTGATCGGATGGAATTCATACGCCATGCCAAGCTCTTCCAGCATGACGGAGATCTTTTTGCCGTTCGACGTATTCCAGCTATAGAGATGGATCATGATACCGGGCTCCCCTGCCTTTGACTGCAACGCGACGGCGCGAGGATAGTTCACGCTCGCGCATCCGACGAGACCCGACAGCGCACAGGGACTTCACCATCATGTCAACCCATCGCGGCGCTGTCGGCGAAACCGTCGGCCTCGGGCTGGCGCTGATCGGCTCGGTCGGTCTGGGCAGCGCCATCGCCGTCGCGCGCTTCGCCTATGAGGAGGGCGCCAACGGCCTCTCGATCGCCCTGCCCAGGGCATGGCTCCTGGTGCTGCTGCTGCTGATCTTCTGCGAGGCGACGGGTCGGCGCCTGATCCTGCCGCGCCGCATCTGGCTGCACTGCCTTGGGGCGGGCGCGCTGATGGCCTACATGTTCTACGGCAATATCGCCGCCGCCGAGTTCATTCCAGCCCCGGTCGCGGCCTTGCTGTTCTTTGTCTACCCGCCGCTGACGACCCTGATCGCGGCAGGCCTCGACCGCCGCCCGCCCAGTCCCCTGAAGCTCGCGGCGGTCGCGATCGCCTTTGCCGGCCTCGCCGTCATGCTGGGCGTGCAGTTCTCCAACCTCGACCCGCGCGGCGTAGCGCTCGGCCTCGCAGCGGGCGTGCTTTGCGCCATTAACATCACCTGGGTCTCGCGAAAGCTGGCCGGGCAAGACCCGGTCGTCACCATCACGCACATGGCGTTCGTCGCCGCGCTCGGGCTGACCGGCGCTGCGGTCGCCGTCGGCGGGCCGCCGCTGCCGACGGGCGCGAGCGGCTGGGCGGGGCTTCTGGCGGCGGCGGCGATGCAGGCTAGCTCGATCCCGCTGCTCTATGTCGCCCTGCCCGCGATCGGGGCGGAGCGGAGCGGCGTCCTGAACAACCTGCAGCCGGTCGCGACCATCGCCGCGGCTTTCCTGTTGCTCGGCGAAACCTTGCGCGCCGGCCAGTTCGTCGGCGCCGCCATGATCCTCGGCGGCATCTTCCTGATGCAGGCCGCCGCCAGGCGCGAACGCCTGACGGCGCCATAAGCTAACTCTATGATATCGATCAAATTAGCCAATCTTAGGCGATTTCGCCCAAGATTGGTTTGATCTAAGCCGCGGTCTGAAACGCCTCGAACCGGCTCGGGATCGCCTTCAGCCTGGCGATCAGGTCCTTGTGCTGATCGGGATCGATATCGTCCGGCAGGTCCAGGCGGAGCGTATCGACGACGCCGCCATAGCGCTCGGCGGCGGCCCTCGGCAGATCGTCATAGTCGCCGACGGCGGCGAACAGGCGGACGACATCGTCCGAGACATGGCTCGCGAGCTCGCTCCATTTGCCCTCGACCGAAAGCTTGTGCAGCTTCAGGCCAAGCTCCTCCAGGCCATGCTGCTCGAAGACCGGCAGATATGTGCGGGTGGAGCCGTAGAAGCCGACCCGGTAGCGCACCCAATCGAGCTTCTCCTGAACGGCCGCCGCATCGGGGCCGGTCGCGATGAATCCGCCGCCCGAAACCTCCAGCGCTTCCCGCTTGCGCCCGGAAAGCGCCATGCCCTCCTCGACCTTCGGCATGCAGACATTCTCGATATACTTGCGGGTGCAGAAGCCGTGCAGGCGCACGCCGTCCGCGACGCGCCCCGCCATCTTCAGCATGTGCGGGCCGACAGCGGCCAGACTGATCGGCGGCGGCGCGAAGCCGGCCTTCTTCGGCGACCATTCCGGCGTCATCAGGGTGATCTGGTAGTGCTCGCCCTCATATTTCAGCTTCTCGCCGTATTCCCAGCAGCGCCAGATCGCCCGGATCGCTTCCACGTATTCGCGAAGGCGCGGCACCGGCGCCGTCCACGGCGTCGAGAACCGGCGCTCGTTATGGCCCTTCACCTGGGAGCCAAGGCCAAGCTCGAACCGCCCGCCTGACTGGGCGTTCAGATCGAAGCCCAGATTGGCGGCGATCATCGGACTGCGCGGAAAGGCGACGGCGATCGACGTGCCGAGCGCGACCTGCTCCGTCGCCTGGGAGGCGATGGCGAGCGGCATGAACGGATCGTGGGCCAGCTCCGACGTGGTGACGCCGTCATAGCCCGCCGCTTCGGCCCATGCGGCGCGGCGGCGCACGCGCGCCCAATCGTCGGTCGGCAACTGGCAAACTATCCGCATGGCATTCTTCCCCTTGGCGCGTTCTTGCTTGAGCGAAGCCTACGGCAGAGACAGCGCGTCTGAAAAGCGCTAGCATTCGACGCAAGACGGGGCGCGAACGCCCCGCATGCAGGAGGAACCGCACATGCCCGATGGACAAACCGCCAAGAAACCCCGCCTCGCCCACGCAACCGCCGAAAGCGCGCCTTTCGTCGCCGGCCGCCGGGATTTCTTCAAGTACCGGGATCTTGGCGTAATGGACGCCTCCAACGGCGTCCTGCGCGCCCAGACCATGACGGCGATCAAGGATATGACCGCGCCGACGGGCTGGCACTATCACGAATGCGACGGCCAGTTCATCTACGTGCTGAAAGGCTGGGTCGATCTGGAGTTCGAAACCGGGGATCATCTGCGCGTCAAGGCAGGCGAATCGCTGTTCATCCCAGGCGGGATGAAGCACAACGAATATGGCTGCTCGTCCGACCTCGACATCCTGGAGCTGTCGACGCCGGGCCAGATGGGGACGGTCGTCTGCGACCCGCCGACCGCCTGAGCGATCAGGCGGCGCGCACGGCCTCCCGCGCCGGCGCGGCCGTCAGCGCCAGACCTTCGGCGAGGCTGAGAACCCGGCGGGCCCCCAGCATCGCCGTCGTGTGGCGGGGATCGCCGAGCGAGCGCCGGATGTCGCCGGTGCGCGCCGCGCCGTAACCGATGCCGGGCGCAACGCCGAGGACGTTCGCGATCACTTCCGCCAGCGTCGCGATCGTCGTCGGCTCCCCCGTGCAGACGTTGAACACCGGCGCCGAGCAATCGGCCGCTGCCATCGCCTGGATCAGGCGCGCGACGACGTCGGAGACGTGGATGAAATCCCGTTCCTGGCCGCCGTCGCCAAAGATCGTCACGCCCTGGCCCGCCGCCATGCGGTCGCATAAGATCGAGATCACGCCGGAATAGGGCGACTTCGGATCCTGCCGGGCGCCGTAGACGTTGAAGAAGCGCAAGCCCGCCGTGGGCACGCCGTGCACGACGCCGGCGACCCGGGCATGCTGTTCGCAGCCCAGCTTGTCGGCGCCATAGGCCGTCAAGGGCCGCGTCGTCGCCGTTTCCGCGAGGGGCACATCCTGGTTGTCGCCGTAGACGGCGGCCGAGGACGCATAGACGAACGGCAGCTTGCCATGGGCCTTCGCCGCTTCCAGCAGGGCGATCGTCGCCGACAGGTTGACGCGGTGGGTTTGTAGCCAATGCTGGTTCGCGCGCTCGACGGAGGCGACCGCCGCCAGATGGAAGCAGGCGTCGACGCCGCCAAGCGCGCGGAAGGCGACGATCGGATCCGCCGCATCGCCGATCATCAGTTCCGCCGCTTCCGGCGCGTTCGCCAGCCTCCCGGTGGAGAGATCGTCGAGGATACGGACGGCATGTCCAGCCGCCAGCAAAGCATCCGCCAAATGCGACCCGATAAACCCGCAGCCGCCAGTCACAAGATACTTCGCCATCGCCGTCGCCCTTCCAATATCGAGGCCTACAGGATGCGGATGGACGCTTGACGTTCAGTTACCCGCAATGCGCGGCATTTGATGGATTAACTGGCTTGGTTCTTGCTGACCCTTACCTGCAGCCCTGTCTTCCGGGCGGCCCATTCGCACTGAAAGGTGGGACCACACATGCAAGCGGTTGACATCGCCCATGGCGTCGTCGCGGCGCCGTGGCATGAAGCCATCGGCGTCGGCTTTGTCGCGTTCGGATGCGCTGGCCTGGTCAGCGGTCTGCTCGCGATCGTCTTCGCCCGATCCATCATCCAGACGCGCAAGGACCTGGCGCGGCGAAGGCGCGCCCAGCGAGCCGCCAACTTCCTGGATGTCGAGTTCCTGGACGGCCTCGCCTCCGCCGCGCCGCCCGCCCGGATCGCGGCGCTGCTGAAGGCGATGATGGAGGATTGCCGCAATCGCATCGGCGATATTCGGGACGCCGCGAAGGCGGGAGACCTGTTCCGATTGCAGGAGGAATCCGCCGAGCTGGCGGAAAGCTGCGAAGCCTTTGGGGCAGAGGCCCTGGCGGCCGAAGCCAGGGCGCTGATCGTCGCCGTACGCGACCAGGCTTTCGACCAGGCGGCGCGCACGCTTCTGGAAATCGATACGGTGGCGCAGTTGACGTTCGGCTCGCTCTCGGACCGCATCGCGGTCGGCGGGCGGTGACCCCGGCCGCGCGCGCGTCAGGCGACGCCGACGTCGATGCCCCAGCGCTGGAGCTTGCGGTAGACCGTGGAGGGGCTGACTTCCAGCAAGGCTGCCGCACGGGGCACGTTCTGGCCGGTCTGACGCAAGGCCCGATCGATCAACCGCCGCTCCATTTCCGCGAGCGGCATCAGGGGGAAGTCGTCCAGGTCGGGCGGCCTCATGGGCGCGTTCGAGCCGCCGCCGCCATAGCCTGAGCCCGACGCCCTCCGGTCCTGCCGGCTTTCGCGGGCCGCGCCGCCAAATGCATCGCGATCTGCGAATCCGCCGGTCAGGGCAGGCAGCGCCGCCCGCAGGATCGCCGCATCGACGACGTCCGCATCGTTCAGGACGACTAAATTGCGGATGACGTTCTGCAGTTCCCGCACATTGCCGGGCCAGGGGTAGTCGAGCAGCATCCGCTCGGCCTCCGCGGTGAAGCCGCCGAAGCGCCGCCCCTCCTCCGCCGACATATCGCGGAGGAATGCCCGGGCGAGCAGCATCACGTCCTCGCCCCGGTCGCGCAGCGCCGGCATGTGGATCGGGATGACATGGAGGCGGTAGTACAGGTCTTCCCGGAAGCGTCCGGCCTTGACCTCCGCCAATGGATCGCGATTGGTCGCGGCGACGAAGCGCACATCGACCGCCTCAAGCTTGGCGCCGCCGACCTTCGTGAAGCCGCTGGTCTGCACGAAGCGCAAGAGCTTCACCTGAAGCTCCAATGGCATTTCGCCCAGTTCGTCCAGGAAGAGGGTGCCGCCGTCGGCCCTGGCGGCGGCGCCGACCCGGTCGGCCGTAGCGCCGGTGAAGGCGCCTTTCACATGGCCGAAGATCTCGCTTTCCATCAGGTCGTGGGGGATGGCGCCGCAATTGATCGCGATGAACGGACGGGCCGCGCGTGGGCTGCGTTTATGGATCGCCGCGGCGCACAGCTCCTTGCCCGCGCCCGACTCGCCGGTGACGAAGACGCTCGCCTTGCTGGGGGCGGCGCTTTCGATGATGCGATAGATCGCCTGCATCGCCAGCGATTCGCCGAGGATGCCCTCATAGCCCGAAGCCGTGCGCTCCGGCCCGATGGTCGCGACGATGCCCGAGAGCCGCCGCTTCTGGATGACGTTCCGCAGAGTGACGATCAAGCGGTCGCCATTGAAAGGCTTCACCAGAAAATCGTCGGCGCCCGCGCGCATCGCCTCGACGGCCTTGCCGATGGTGCCGTGCGCCGTGGCGACGATCACCGCCGGATGGGCCGCGGTCGCCTTGATCTCCGAGAGAATGTCCAGGCCGTTCATATCCGGAAGCTGAAGGTCGAGCAGGACGACGTCATAGGCGTTCGCCGCCGCCATGGCGGACGCCTCCGCGCCATCCGTGGCGACGTCGGGCAGATGTCCGTCGGCCAGCACAAACTGCCGATACATTTCCGCAAGCGGCGGCGTGTCTTCAACGATCAACACCCGCGCGCTCACCTGCGCTTCCGCCATCGGAGCGCCTCCTTCAAGCCCGTGAACTTTGTCATTTGTCGCTCAGTAACCAAAAAAAAGGGATTAACGCCGTAAATTTCCGTCTGAATTCCCGCCGCGGCGCATCCGGTCGCGGTCAGCCCAAGCGAGAGCGATTTCATGATGCCCGCCGCAGCAACAGCCCGCGTGGAGCCTTCCGTTCCAGAGAAATCCAATGTGATTCTGGTGGTCGACGACAACGCGCTCGTCTGCCGCCTGATCGCCGACTTCGTTCGCGAGATGGGCTACGCCGCGGTCGAAGCCGGCAGCGCCGATGAAGCGCTTGCGGTCGCCCGCGAGATCCGCCCGGCCCTGGTCTTGATGGATATCGTCATGCCCGGCGGCAATGGCATCGAAGCCCTGAACAGCATCCGCGCCACCCCGGAGATCGCCGACGCGCCGGTGATCGCCGTCACGACGCTCGCCGACGGCAAGGGCGACGCGCAGTTCATGGCGGCCGGGTTCGACGGCTACCTGGCGAAGCCGCTCGACCTCAGGCGGTTCGCCGAAACCTTGAAGCGGTTCATGGCATGATGCGCCGCGCCTGCATCGGTCTGCTCGCCGCCTGGGCGCTCATAGCGGCCCTGGCGGCGGCGGCCCCGGCGACGGCGGCGCCCGTGCTTGCGCGGGATGCAGCCGACGCCCAGCCCGCCGCCCCGGCCGCCGGCTTCATGGAAGCGCGCACTGTCCTGGCGCTCTACGATTCCCGTGAGCACAAGAACGTCCGCACCTCCATGGCCCAGCGCTATGCCGCTATGCCGCTGCAGCATCTCGGCCTGAAGCTGCGCTTCTGGGATCTGGCCCAGGGCCTGCCGCCGGTCGAGCAGTTCGAGGATGTCCGCGGCGTGCTCGCCTGGATCTATGACGGCCGCCCGCCCGGCGCGCGCGCCTATCTGGAATGGGCGACCTCGGTGATCGACGCCGGATACCGGTTAGCGCTGATGGGCAATATCACCGGCGCGCTTTCCGAATCCGACGATGCGGCGACGTTCGAGGCGGCGCGGGCATTGCTGGCCCGGCTTGGCGTCGCGCTCGGCGACCGGTTCGTCGGCGCCCCCTACCGGGCGCAATATCCAGTTTACGACCGGGACTTCGCCGGGTTCGAGTGGGACCCGGCCATCGACCCGATCCCGTTTCAGGAGTCCGGCTTGATCCCCGGATCCGGCGCGACGGCGCGTCTCGCGGCCGATGCCGGCGGGCCGACCGCCGAGAAAGGCGTTCTCGTCGTCACCGGTCCGAACGGCGGGTTCGTGCAATCGGGCTATGATATTCGCCTGTCGACCATGGACAACCGGACGCGCTGGATCCTCAATCCGTTCAACTTCTTTCAGGCTGCCTTCGGCGTGGCGGACATGCCGAAGCCGGACGTGACCACCCTGGTCGGGCGGCGCATCTACTACAGCCATATCGACGGCGACGGCTGGCGCAGCTTGTCCCTCGACGAAGCCTACAGGGACCATCCGACGCCGGCGGCGGAAGTGGTCTTCGAGCAGGCGATCCAGGCCTATCCCGACCTTCCAGTCACGGTCGCGCCGATCGCCGCCGATCTGGACCTCCGCTGGCTCGGCAGCGTCGCCGCCCAGGAAGCGGCGACGCGCATCTTTGCCGCGCCGCAGGTCGAAGTCGCCCACCACACCTATACCCATCCCTTCGCCTGGGAATTCTTTGAGCAGTATGACCGGAAGATCGAACTTGAAGTCGCCGGTTCGGTCGGGTTCGGGCGCCTGCAAGGCGCGGCGAAGCAGCCGATTTCGCCCTACGACCCGCTGCTCGGCTACGACTCGGCTCGCGCCTATGCGCAAGAGCCGTTCGACCTGCATCTGGAAATTGTCGGCGCCCGCGACTTTGTCAGTCAGTTCGCGCCGGAGGACAAGCCGGCGAACCTGGTGCAATGGTCCGGCAACACCCGGCCATATGCCGCCGCCATCGCCATCGCGGACCGGAACGGCATCCTGAACATCAACGGCGGCGACAGTCGCTACGATCCGGAATATCCGACCGTCGCATCCGTCGCCGGCGTCGGGATCGAATTCGAGGGCGTCCGCCAGATCTTTGCCTCGGCGAGCAATGAAAACACCTATACCGAACTTTGGACGCGGCGCTTCTTCGGCTTCCGCTACCTGAATGAAACCGTGCAGCGGACCAACGCGCCGCGCCGCTTGCTGCCCCACAACGTGTACTATCACATGTATTCGGGCGCGAGGACGGCGGCCCTCGCGGCCCTGGTTCAGAACCTCGAGATCGCTCGCGCCTCCGAACTGGCGCCGATCAGGACGACGGACTACGTCCGCATCGCGCACGGCTACTTCGACGCGCGTCTGGAACGGCTGGGTCCAGACGCCTGGCGCATCCACGACCGCGGCGCGCTCCAGACCATCCGTTTCGACGATCCGGGGCAGATGGTCGACTATCGTCGCAGCCATGGGGCGATCGGCCACCGCGTGGTCAATCGGTCGCTCTATGTGGCGCTCGACGCCGGGGTCGCCGCGCCGACGGTGGCGTTGCAGCCGGCGGGACCTGTCGAGAGCGTCTATCTGGAGCAGGCGCGCTGGCCGGTCCGCGATCTCCGCATCGGCGAGAACGGCTTCAGCTTGCACGCCCACGGCTACGGCGAGGGCGTATTCGTCTGGCGCGGCTTGTCAGAGGGCGTTTACCGGATCGCCGCAACCGCACGCGGGCAGACGGTCTGGCAAGGCGAAGCAACAGCCGACGCCACGGGCGCGCTTGCCTTCACCGTGCCGAGCGATGCGATCGACGGGCTTGATATCGCCGTCGTCCGCCGCTCCTTCGCCCAGGCGGGAGAGCGCTGATGGCCAATCCTCTGCCGATCGCCGCGGCCGTCTTCGCCGCCGGCGCCTTCGCGCTCAGCATCGCCATGTTGCCGGGCGATCATGAGATCGCGGCCATGGACCTGCGCGACCAAAGCTACAGCGCGGCCGTTGAAAACTTCGAATTGGCCTGGCGGGCAGGCGACCGCTCCGAAGCGACCCTGGCGCAGCTCGCCCGGGCCTATATCGGCTCCGGCAAGGTCGATGAAGCGATCGCCGCGTTCCAGGGCTTCCTCGCCGACAATCCGGATCATATCCAGGCGAAGGACGCGCTGCTCGCGACCTATTACGACGGCCAGCGCATGGACGAATACTACCGCCTGCTGGTCGCGCTGGCGAGCGAAGACAAGGACGTGCCCCGCATCCGCCAGGCGATCGAAGCGGCGCAAGATCGCGAGGATGTGCGAACCGAAGCCCTGCTGCTCGCCCGCCTGCGAGATGCGGACAAGGTCAACAATGTCGAACTGCGGCGGCTTGCGTGGCTGCAGGCCCGGTTCAACGCCCCGGACAAGGCGCTGGCGCTGCTGGAAAGCCTGCCGCGCGGCGAATTCACGAGCGACGATGCGCTCTTCGCGTTTCGCCTGGCGCTGGACCTTGGCGATGTCGACCGGGCGGTGCGGGTCGCCGCACCCTTTGTTCGCCAGCGTGACAGCGGCATCCAGACGGCCGCGCTGTTTGTCGATCTGTTGCGCGCCTATGGCGAGTTGCAGGCGGCAGGGGGCTTGCTGGCGGCCTTGCCCCAGGGCGACGCGCCGGCCGACCGGCTGGCCCGCGCCGACCTGCTGCTAACCATCGGCGACGCCGCCGGCGCCATCGCGGAAGCGCGGCAGGCCGGCCTCGACGCGCCCGATGAAGCGACCCGCCGCGCCGCTATCACGACCCTGATCGACGCCGGCGACGACGAAACGCTCGCCGCGGTCGTCGCATCGCCCGATCTGACGCAGCTCACGCCCGAACACCAGGCGACAGTCATTGCCGCCCTGATCGACCGCAGCGAGCGCGCCGGCGCCGACGCAAGCCTGCGGCAAGCGCTGGCCGCGATCGACCCCGCGGCGCTGGCCGCCAACCCGGCGCTCGCCGCCCGCG
>ERZ888423.1305-NODE-1305-length-21826-cov-32.713105_pt1 | contig 21826 bp, 24 predicted proteins | sample MGYA00520523_ERZ888423 | MGnify/ENA primary metagenome ERZ888423 (study PRJEB32303, sample SAMEA104408611) | aquatic metagenome | biome: Brackish water; feature: Pelagic; material: water | place: Baltic Sea | collected 2014-06-08T10:24:00 | depth 30,27 m ...
TGCTCAACCCTTGCCCGCACGCTCGATCGCACCTTGTTGCTTTCCTTGGCCTCCTCGCTCAAGGGATGGCAACGCATACCCTTCTCATGAATTCGGCTCTCAAAACCAGCCACTTCCAGTAGATCTTCATACCGCACGCCGGCGTAGCCGGAATCAGCCCAGACGAAGTCATCCCTGTTCTCAGGATCTAGAACCTGCGAGACCATCTGGCTGTCGTGAATATTGGCTGGGGTAATGGCGTATCTGCGGATGAAGCCGTGAGTGTCGTCAATGCAGATGCTGTTCTTGTACCCGTAGTGGCTGATGCCGTTCTTTTTGACCCATCGAGCGTCAAGATCTTTGTGCCGCAGGCGCTCTGGCTTGTCGGCCCATCCATCTGGCAGCTGCCCGCGCTTGATGGATTCGTTCTCAGGCCGCGAGTTTCGCTGTTTAGGAACAGGGACCAGCGTGGCATCGATGATCTGCCCACCGCGGGCCTCCAGGCCCTGGATCCGCAGGTGCTCCTCAAACCGTTCAAAAAGCTCATCGATGACACACGCCTTGCGGAGCCGCTCGCGGAAGAAAGCAATGGTGGTGGCATCGGGAATGCAGTTCATCACTCCAAGTCCGACAAACTCCTCAAATGAGCGTCTGTCGTTGACTTGGAATTCCAGCTCCTCAACCGCGAGCGGAAGGCTACGCTTACGCTGAGGTTGAACAGTTGCTGCAGCACCAGCATCTTGAAGAGGATGAGCGGATCAATCCGCTTCCGGCCAGCATTGCTCTTACGTTCATGGCTGTAACCCTACTCCAGCAGCGGCCTGAATGACTCCCAGGGAATCGCCTCAGATAAGGTCGCTAACGTGGGCTTCTTCTGCTGAAGCCTGTGAATGCGCTTCTCCTCATCCCAGAATCCACGCTGTCCCATTCAGCTATGTTGAACTGAACCAATTCAATTGCATATTTCACGGGCTGGCAGGGAGCAGCGTAGATTTTTCGAGGTGCCCTTTAGTCAGCTAACCGAATATCAAGAGTCCCGCCTGCTGCAGATTATCCATAGTCCAAGCAACAAGTTTCTGCAAATGCGCCTGGTTTCGGCTACCAGCTCAATATTCCTGCACCTGAAGTCAACCTTCAAGAGCAGCTCACTACTGCAGTATTTTAAATCTTGACATGCCGACTTCTTGATCTATCGTTATTTTTGATCAAAAGCATCGAGATCTCCATTCAAAACGCTACAGATAGCAGCAAAAGCTGCTTTTGGTTGATGCTCCTGGTCGAAAGGCAGTGGCTGCTGGGGAGCCTGATCCACACGTGGCTCAAAGTGGTTGAGCCACGTGTACCGATCACTCAAGCCCCACTGCACAATCCCCTCCACGGCAGGCTCAGCAGCAAGTGCCGTAAGAAAATCCCGGTAGATCTCAGCCACTCGCCTGTCCCGTAGTGCGGGCGGATCAAGCAGATCGTGATCATTCACATCCAGCTCAGTGACCACGATCCGCAGCCCAAGCTGTCGCAATTCAGCCAGGAAACCTGGCAGGGTCTTGAAGCTCGGGCCATCTCTCGAGGCACGCAGGTGGGCCTGCAGGCCGATCGCATCCAGCGGGGCACCTTCACGCTGCAGGTTCCTCACAAGTTGGAGCAGGCTCTGGCGCTTCAGCAGGCTGACTGGATCGTCGCCCTCAAGTCCATAGTCATTGATCACCAGCTGCACATCAGGATCTGCTGCGCGGGCCCAGCGAAGGGCCTGAGCGACGTAGCCCGGTCCAAGCGCGTTCAGCCAGAGAGTGGGGCGAAGACCCTTGCCATCGTGGGCCAGCGGTTCGTTGACCACATCCCAGGAGCTGATGCGACCGCGGTGAATTCCCACCAACCAACTGATGTGTTGGCGCAAAAACTCAGGCAGGCTGCTTGCAGGTGCTGACTTCAGCCACGCTGGCAGCTGATCATGCCAGACAAGGGGATGTCCGCGAAAACGCATGGCACTTTGCCCGAACAGGGACTCAAGTGCGGCGTAATCCGATAGGTCATAAGTTCCTGGGCTGGGATTCACCACCTCCCATTTCAGTGCATTTTCGGGCACCAGCACAGTGGCGCGGGTCTTCGCCAGTTGCACGGTTTCGGCGTCATTGATGGCCTGGACATCAAAGCTTGTGCCCCAGCACCACTGGCGCCGGGATGCCATCTCGCTGAGCGACGTGCACGACCCCGGGGCCACGGCAACCACGGCCCCGTAGGCGGAAGCAGGGCTCAGAGCGCTCAATAGCAGCGGAGCGCAGGTTGCAAGCAATCCCAGGCCCAGGCGCCACAACAGCAACGACCCAGCACTCCTGCGGGGCCAACCCGGCCAGCTGAGGTCTATCAACTTGCCAAATGGTTGCGCCCAGCGATTGGTGACAAGCTTCACACCGAAATGGTGCGGGAGAGTCCAAGGAGTTGGCGTCATTCAAGGCGGGGACTCGGACCATCCCCAGGCAGCGACAGGGAATCGGAGACAACAGGCTCATAGCCGCGCGGCAGCAGATTCCAGCCGGCGTTGAACACATGCACCCTACGGGTGGCTTTACCAGCAGCCTCGAATGGCAGGCCCGCATGGGCCCAGGCCAGTGCACTGCCTGCCAGGTTCTGCGCCTCAAACCCCTGGTCTCTGAGAGTTTTGGTGTAGATGCCGCTGCGCACACCGATGGTGCAGTAAGGCACCACAACCCAGGAGCGATAGCGGAAGCTGTTGCGCTCAAATTCTTCTTTGGTGATCGCACCTGGCAACATCGACACGCGCCGTTCGTGCGGCTCCCGCACATCCACCAGCACAGCAGGCCGCTCTTTAGGCCGGGCCAGCCACTCGGCCACGGAGATCTCCGGTTGGCCGTGAAAGCGCAGCAGCTTGATGCCGCCATAACGGCGCTGCACCTCGGCGGCCAACTCCGCATCGGCGGCACCGGACGCACGTCCGCCACTGCCTGCCTGCAGCCGCTGCCACGTCAACCCCGCCACGGCGGCGATCGCAGCGACAGCCAGCGCAGCGCTGGCCAACACAACTCCCACCCAGCGGCGCTTGCCCACCTCAGGCCACGTCATGGCGTCCATCCCTCCTGCACCAGCATCTCCACCGCCCGCTGCAGCGACGGCGCCAGGGGCCGCGACTCGCAGCGCCGGGGGCTCCAGATCGACCCGCTTCGCAGGTCGTCCAGGGAAGCAAGCGTCAGGTCCTGGCCCTCGCGCAGATCAAGTGCCCCCAGGGGCACGGCAAGCGTTGTGCGGAAGAAGTGGGCGTCACGCTGCAGGTTGTGGTGCAGAAACCAAAAGCTCAGATCGTGTACCTCCCAGTTGATCTCTTCGCGCAGCTCGCGCCGTAGGGCCTGCTCCGGGGTTTCACCCGGATCGAGATGGCCGCCGAACAACCCCCAGGTGCCGGGGTGCACGATCCCCTCGATGTCGTCGCGCAACTGCAGCAGCCAGCAGCCCTCCCGTTCCGCCATCGCCAGGGCCACCTCCACACGCATCGCTGTCATCAGCCTCACAGACCTCCAGCTTGGCGCGGAACGGCCCTGCAGCAGAGGCACCGATGACGCTGCTCAGGCAACGCAGGCAGGGCGGGGCGCCACGGGGATGATGGTGGCCCCCCCGGCAACCACCACCATGAGCCCCTCAACCCTGCCTCCGATCGCTGGCTCAGAAGCCGAGATCCTTGCCCTTGTTCAGGATTCCGGCCCGGTATTTCTGCCGCGCAGCAACCTGAATCTTGCCCAGATGCGTTCCGGCTTTGCCTGCGCCTTGCACATGCACCAGCCGACGATTCCAGCGGGCGCCCATGGAGAGCTGATCTCGCATCTGCAATACATGCTGGAGCACCCGGGCGAGGGCGATAACCACAACGCCGAACCTTTTGCCCATTGCTATCGGCGCCTGGCAGATATCATCCCCCAGCTGATTGCAGAGGGCTGTAACCCACGGATCATGCTGGATTACTCTGGGAATCTGCTCTGGGGCCTGGGCCAGATGGGCCGCGTCGATGTGATCGAAGCCCTGCAGCAGCTCGCCTGCGATCCCGCCCTCCAGCCCCACGTGGAGTGGCTCGGCACCTTCTGGAGCCATGCGGTGGCGCCCTCCACCCCGATCCCCGATCTCAAGCTGCAGATCCTGGCCTGGCAACACCAGTTCAGGGCCCTGTTCGGCGCTCAGGCGCTGCAACGGGTGAAGGGGTTCTCCCCGCCGGAAATGCACCTGCCCAACCACCCCGACACCCTCTATGAACTGGTGAAGGCGCTCAAGGAATGCGGCTACCGCTGGTTGCTGGTGCAGGAGCACAGCGTGGAAAACCCAGATGGCAGCAGCCTGAGCCAGGAGCAGAAGTATCTACCCAATCAACTGGTGGCACGCAATTCCAGCGGCGCAGAGCTGTCGATCACGGCGTTGATCAAAACCCAGGGCTCCGATACAAAGCTGGTGGGGCAGATGCAGCCTTGCTATGAAGCGATGGGGCTCGGCCGGCAGGTGCTGGGAGCCAGCACGGTGCCGTCGTTGGTATCACAGATTGCCGATGGCGAGAATGGCGGCGTGATGATGAATGAGTTCCCGCCCGCCTTCCTGCAGGCCCATCGAACCATCGCCGCCAAGGGAACTGAAGCGGGCACTGTGGCGATCAACGGCACCGAATACCTCGAGCTGCTGGAGGCCGCCGGTGTCACCCCCGAGCAGTTCCCCAGGATTCAGGCGGTGCAGCAACACAAACTCTGGCAACAGCTGAGCGGCCCGCCCAGCCCTGCGGCCACCGAAGCCGCGATCGCCGAGCTCCAGGCCAGTGATTCCTCCTTTTCGATGGCCGGCGCCTCCTGGACCAACAACCTCAGCTGGGTGGAGGGCTACGCCAATGTGCTCGAACCGCTCACCCGCCTGAGCGCTCAGTTTCACCAGCTCTACGACCCTCAGGTGGCCAACGATCCAGGCATCACCAAAACGGAGCCCTACCAACAGGCGCTGCTCCACCTGTTGCTGCTGGAAACCAGCTGCTTCCGCTACTGGGGGCAAGGCACCTGGACCGATTACGCCAGCGAGATCCACAGGCGCGGTGTGGCGCAGCTGGAGCTCGCAGTTGCTGGCACCCTGCAGGTGGCCTGAACCGCTCGGCCGGCAGCACCACAACAACACCGTTGGCTCAGCCGGCCTCTCGATCAGGGTTCAGGAGTGCTCACAGGGCGCGTAATCGCTGATGCCGTGATAATTCACCAGCCAGCCAGCGTCTGCCGCCTGCACGGGGCGCACCTGGCGAACGGTTTCTGTCACCCAGCCCGGCAACAGGTTGTCTGCATTCGGCGCCAGCTCCTGCAGCACCCTGGATTCAATCGCCACCTGCAGCGGACATGGTTTCACCCCCCACAGGCTGGATGCCACTTCGCCAGTCGTGCCCATCACATCAACGCGCAACTGCAAGGCGATGGCGGTGGAATTCCTCACCACAAGATCCTTGTATCCGTAGGCCACGGCCGCATCACGACCAAGGGCATAGAAGCGCTGCTCGCCATAGGCATCAATGCTGTGGCAATGGCGCTCCAGCACCTCACAACCCGACAGCAAAAAGGTATTGAAGAGGTTGGTGGCCATCAGGCACAATCCACCACCAACCCCCACAGACACCTTCCCCTTCGTAAACACCGGCCCCGCTCGATAGCCTCTGCGCAAGCTCGGCTCACCCACGCGGTGGCTGAAGCTGAAGATCGCTCCCGCTGGTAGCAACAACCCATCGATGCGTTGCGCCGCCAATTGCAGGTTCCAAAGGCGATCTGCGCGAATCTGCGTGCTACCGCGATCGGGGATCGGCGTCTTGAACTCAGCCCACTGGTGGCCATATTGCGCAGCCGCAGCAGCATCCTGCTGGCGGGCATAGCGGAAGGCATGGCCCTTCCAGCAGGCAGTGCCTTGCTTCAGGGAGTGCCTGATCACACGCTTGCAGGCTGCCAGCATCGAAAGAAGGCGATCGGCCATCAGCTTTCGAGCCCATCACCTGCCATCAACTCTCAGGCCCATTCCCTGCCATCAACTCTCAGGCCCATCACCGGCCAGTTCTCCAGGGGTGAGGGGCTCCACGTCCGGGAAGAAGCGGGCCATGCAGGCATTGCAGACGCCGTGGGAGAACTCCACGTTGTCGTGGCTTTTGATGAAGGCCTCCACGCTCTGCCAGTAGCCCTTGTCGTTGCGGATGCCCTTGCAATAGGAGCAGATCGGGATCAGTTCCTCCATCACATTGATGCGCTCCAGGGCAGCAGCAAGCTGATCGGACACCCGCTTCAGCTCCAGCTGCAGCACCACCTGATGGGCCAGTACCTCAAGGGAATGCACCTGCGAGGCGCTGAGTTCACGGGGCTGGCGATCGATCACGCAGAGGGTGCCGATCTTTGCTCCCTCCGGTGTGCTCAGCGGCACGCCCATGTAGAACACGATATTCGGCTCACTGCACACCAGCGGGTTATCACGGAAACGCTCATCTTCGCGGGCATCCCGCACCACCAGGGTTTGCTCGCCAAGAATCGCGTGCGCGCAGAACGACACATCACGGCTCGTTTCGCTCACATCCACGCCCAGCTTGGATTTGAACCACTGGCGCTCCGCATCCACCAGGCTGATCAGCGCGATCGGCACATCGCACAGCTGGGCGGCCAGATAGGTGATGGCGTCGTAGGACGATTCGGCATCCGTATCGAGAATGCGGTAATTCTGCAGAGCCTCCAGGCGGGCTGCTTCGCGGGGAGCCACATTCGCGCGCATGAAAAGCCTGATCACCAGTTCAAACTTAGGGAAAGGCGATCATTGCGGCAAGACGGGGTTCACATCTCCTCATGGCGCAAAACCACGGTTTCCGTGCATGCGCATTGGGGGGTGCTGCCGGAGTAGACAAGAGTTGTGACGTGTCGTGAGGGCATCTGGCAGGCTGGTTTCTCCGTGCCACCGGCGCTTTCGGGTGGCCTCAGCGCCACCCGGACATCGCCATGGCCAGCTGGAGCCGCCAGCGCATTCGCCGCGAGAGCGTTCTTCTGGCCGCGATGATCTTCAGCGTGGCCGCGGTTGCGCTCAGCTTCAACTATTGGAGTGCCACCAGGCTGCTGCGCCAGGAGGTGCGCGAAAGCCTGCGCCACCTGGTGAGCATCGCCGCCAGACAGATGGATCCAGAGCTTGTGGCCGCAATCACCAGGCCCGAGCAGACGGGGAACTCGGATTATCGCCGCGCCAGTGCACCCCTGCTGGAGCTGCGCCGGGTCGTGCCAGAAATCTATTACGCCTATGTGTTCATCAACACGCCTGAAGGCCTGCGCTTCACGATCGACAGCACCTATTACATCCAGAACCAGAATTCCGCCAGCGCCGTCAGCGTCGGCGATCTCTACGTTGACCCGTCGGCAGATGCGCTTGAGGCCTCCAGATCCGGCGTGATCACGATCAGCTCCTAGCCCTACACGGACGATTTCGGCTCCTTCATGAGCGGTTTTGCCCCGATCCACAACAGCAATGGGGAGCTGGTGGGTTTCGTTGGCATCGATTTCTCGCTTGCCCAAGTGCAACGCAAGGAGTTCCCGCTGCAGCTCACCTATCTGCTGGCCCTGCTGGGCAGCGGCGTCTTTTCAATTCTGGCCGCCAACTTCTATCGCCGCTCCCTCAAGGCCCGCGCCAGAGCATTTGAAGCCATGGCTTCTGCCGAACGGGCCAAGACCACCTTTCTCGCCACCCTCAGCCACGAGATCCGCACCCCGATCAATGGTGTCCTCGGCATGACGGGCCTGGTGCTCGACACTGAGCTCTCCAGCCAGCAGCGGGAGTGCCTGGAGATTGTGAGCAGCTCGGGCGAATCCCTGCTCGCCCTGCTCAATCAGGTGCTCGACTTTGCCCGACTCGAAGCGGGAGACCTGGTGGTTGAGCTGGCGCCGTGCCCGTTGCCTGAACTGATGGAGGAGGTGATCGCCACCTGTCTGAGCCTGGCCAGAGCCAAGGGAATCGAACTGTCGTTGGTGGTGGGCGAAGACGTGCCACCGCTGATCCGCATCGACGGCCAGCGCCTGCGCCAGATCCTGCTCAACCTGATCGGCAATGCGATCAAGTTCACCGACGCCGGCAGGGTTGTGGTCTCTGTTCTGGCGGCCGAGGTCACGGCGGAAGACAGGGCGGAGGTCAGGGCGAAGGTCAGGGCGAAGGTCAGGGCGAAGGACACCGCCCACAAAGGAGAGCAGCCTGCATCCGCCTTGAGCTTCTCCGTTCTGGACACCGGAATCGGCATGGCCGCCGATCAGATCGAGCTCCTGTTCCGCCCTTTCTCCAAGCTGATCGGCTCTACTACCACGCCCCACGCCGGCACCGGCCTGGGCCTGGCCATCAGCCGGCAGCTGGTGGAGGCCCTCGGCGGCACGATCCAGGTGGAGAGCACCCCTGGCCAAGCAGTTCCGTGAGCTTCCTCCTGCCGGTGCTAACGGTGGCCTCAACGCCAGCTCCGAAGGCGAAGGCCGCTGCGTCTGCGCTCCAGACGCAGGCGTCAGCGCTGCACCCCCGGCCCAGCCGGAGGGCAGCAGCTTCGCGGCCTGCCATCCTCTGCGCATCCTGCTGGCCGACGACAGTGCGGTGAACCGGCGGCTCTGTGAGCTGATGCTGCGGCGCCTTGGCTATGAGCCCGAGTCCGCCGTCGATGGCCAGGAGGCGCTCGAACGCCAGCTTCAGCTCGACCCCGACCTGATCCAGATGGATGTGCAGATGCCACGGCTTGATGGTCTGGAGGCTACCCGCCGCATCCGTTCCGCCACCAGTGGTGCGGAGCGCCCCTGGATCGTGGCGGTCACCGCTTTCACTGCCGCGGAAGATCAGGCGGCAGCGCTGCAGGCGGGCATGAACGAGGTGCTCGGCAAGCCGCTCAAGAGCGAACCGCTCACCGCCACCCTTCTGCGTGCCCACGCCCGCTTCAGGGGGTGAGCTCCACGGCCTCTGGCGGAGTTGCCAGCACCAGGCGCAACAGCACCGGTGCCAGGAAGGTGGTGCCCATCACCATCAGCAGAATCGCCGCCTCCAGCGAGGGGCCCAGCACGCCGGTCTGGGTGCCGAGGCCAAGGAAGATCAGGCCCACTTCGCCGCGGGGCATCATGCCCAGCCCCACCGCCAGCCGGTTGGTGGGCTCCTTGCTGAGGTAGCTCCAGCCCGCCGCCACCTTGCTCACCACCGCTGCTGCCAGCAGAAAGGCCGCCATCACCAGCCCCTCGTGATTGGCCGCATCGAAGGGGTTGAGCACGGCCAGATCGAGGCCGCTGCCGATCAGCACGAAGAACACGGTGGCGAACAGCGCCACCAATGGCTTCACCGCCGCCTCGATCTCTTTGCGATGGCGGGAGGAGCTCAGGATCAGGCCGCCGGCGAAGGCGCCGAGGGCGGCCTCCAGCCCGAACGCCTGGGCCGCAAAGCAGGCCAGCGACAGCACCAGGAACCCCGCCACCACCACTTCACCCGGCGCGCGCAGGCGGTCGAGCAGCCAGTCGAAGGCGGGAGCGGCGGTGCGGCTCAGCAACAGGGCCACCGCCACGAACACCGCAGCGGCAGCCACCAGCTTGAGCACTGGCGCCAGGGCGAACCCTTCGCCGCCCGCCAGCGCCACCACCACCGCCAGGATCACGATGCCGAGGATGTCATCGAGCACGGCCGCGCCGATCACCGTCTGGCCATCGCGGCTGCGCAGAAACTTCAGCTCGCCCAGCACGCTGGCGGTGATGCCGATGCTGGTGGCGGTCATCGCGGCACCGGCGAAAATCGCCGGCAGCAGCGGCACGCCGAACAGGGCATACAGCCCGAACGTGCCCAGGGCGAAGGGCAGCACCACGCCGGTGAGCGCCACGGTGATCGCCTGCACCCCCACCGCCATCAGTTCCTCCAGCTCGCTCTCGAGGCCGGTGAGGAACAGCAGCGCAAACAGGCCGATCTTGCCCACCGACTGCAGGTTGCTGAAGCTGTGGTCGTAGATCTCCTGCACCTGGGCCGGCTCCACATGGGCCAGGGAGGCGATCGCGCCCTGGGCGGTGCCGTTGAGCGCACTGGCCAGCTCCGGCGCCAGAATCAGATGCAACCCCGACACGCCGATCAGCACCCCGGCCACCAGCTCGCCGAGGATGGCCGGCAGACCGAACCGCACCATCAGCTCGGCCAGGGCGCGGGCGGCGAACAGGATCACGATGAAGCGACCCACCTGGATCAGGGTTTCGGCCGCTTCGATCTGATGGCCCCCGGTGGCAAGCAGCAGGGCTGGAAGATCCATGGCACGCACAAGGCGGTGTGCCCGGCATCCTTTCATCTCTGCCGGGAGATCGGCCCCGCCATGGGCAGACCGCGATCGGAGGGTCTCGAACCGGGAAGCGACGCAGCCAAGGGCGGCTTGCGGCACCCCGTCAGACTGAAATCCCTGAGCAGGCCTTTAGGTTCCAGCGATGGGAAGGTCCAACAGGCCATTACGGCGGCGGCAGCGCCACAGGCCGGTCCTCTCCAGCGAGGTTCCAGCGACCCAGGAACGCCCTGTGTCGCTGGGTGTGGTGATCGCCATCGGTGTGGTGCTGTTCAGCCTGCCGGTGCTGCTCACCAACGTGCAGCAGACGGGCGATCCGCTCCAGGTGCGGCGGGAGCTGCGCAAGTTCTGAGCACACGTCCGGCCCGGCCCGGCCTGCTCAGGGCAGGGTGAAGCCTGAGGTGTTCAGGTGCTTGAGATCGAGCAGCACCACCGTGAACCACCCCAGCAGGGCCAGGCCGCCGATCACCGCAACCACCACCAGCAAGCTGGCCAGCGCTGATTTGGAAGAGCCGCTGTCGTTCGGCACGCGCAGGATCAAAGGGGTGTTCACTGTCCCACAAGCGGGCCAGAGCGGCTTACCAGGGCAGCAGTTCACCGTTGGCATGCCAGAAGCTGCCGGAGCTGGCGAGGCTGAGCGCGTCGATGCGGGCCAGCAGCCCCTGCACCGACTGCTCCACGCTGATGCCCTGCGCCGTGAAGCCCGTCATGCGGGTGCGCACCAGGCCGGGGTGCAGGATCGCCACGGCGATGCCGCGCGGTGCCAGGTCGATCGCCAGCGATTTGCCCGCCATGCAGAGCGCCACCTTCGACATCCGGTAGCCGTAGGAGCCGCCGGAGCTGTTGTCGGCGATCGAACCCATGCGGCTGGTCATCAGGATCACCTTGGCGCCGGCCGGCAGCTGGGGCAGCAGGGCCCGGGTGAGCCGCAGCGGCGCCACCGCATTCACCTCGAACTGGCGGCGCAGGCTGATCGGATCGAGATCCTCCAGGCTGGTGCGCTCCAGGATGCCGGCGTTGTGGATCAGGCCATCGATCGCCTGCCCGTCGAGCCGTTGCAGCAAGCCGGCCACGGCGGCATCGGAGGTGATGTCCACGTCCTGCTCGATCCGCACCCCCAGCGCCTCCAGTTCAGGCGAGGGCGTGCGGCAGGCGGCAATCACCGTGTCGCCGCGCGCCTGAAGTTGGCGGCAGTATTCGGTGCCGATGCCGCGGTTGGCACCGGTGACGAGAAACGTGGCCATGGGATGAACCGAGCGGCACCGCGAGCTCTGGAGCCTATCGGCGACACCGGCAGGCCTTGCACGGCCCAGGCTGGCGGCCGCTGCCGTTCTGTTGCGATGCTGAGCCGATGAACTTGCACACGTTCGATCCGGTTGATGTGGTGGTGGTTGGCGGCGGCCTCTCGGGGCTGGTGGCGGCCCGGGAGCTGCGGGCGGCGGGCCGCTCCGTGCGCCTGATCGAGGCGGCCGCGCAGCTGGGTGGCCGCATGACCGGCCAACGGGTGGACCTCCCCTGCCAGGGTTCTGCAGCGGCAGCCCCGGCTTCCAGCCCCTGGATCGACCTGGGCGGCCAGTGGGTGGGCCCCACCCAGACCCGCTTCCTGGCATTGCTGGAGCGCTATGGCATCCGCCGCTTCGACTCCCCCCATGACGGCGAAACGGTGCTGGTGTTCGCCAGCACGCGCTGCACCTTCGCCGGCTTCTTCCAGGGCTTCCCAGAAGGCCAGCCGCCGGCGGTGCCCAGCGCCGACTGGGACGACGCCATGGCGGCACTGGAGCGCTTCCAGGCGCTGGTGGAGCAGCTGCCCGAAGGCCACCCGCACCACCATCCGGCCGCCGCCGCGCTCGATCAACTCAGCTTCCAGGACTGGATCGACGCCAACACCCACACCCCCTTCGCCGCCTGGTATTTCGCCTACTTCTGCCGGGCCGTGGGCTTCCTCGGTCCGGCCGAGCCGGAGCAGGTGTCGCTGTTGCACGTGCTCTGGGGCCAGCGCACCGCCGCCCAGGGCGAGCACCCGGAGGAGGAGCTGCTGCATGGCGGCGCCGGCCAGTTGCCGGCATTGCTGGCTCGGGAGCTGGGTGAGGGCGTGGTGCGGCTGGGGGAACCGGTGCGGGCCGTCAACCAGCTGGACCCCGGCGGGCCTGCCGACACAGCGAGCGGACCCCTGATCACGCCTCTGCTGAAGGCAACGGACCCGCACCAGCCCACCCGGTCCTGGTTCACACCGACCAGGCCCGCTATCCCTGCCGTGCGGCGATCGTAGCGATGCCACCGGCGCTGGCCACCCAGCTGCGCTTCAGCCCCGAGCTGCCCGCCGATCGGCTGGAGCTGCAGCAACGGATGGAGATGGGTGCCTGCGCCAAGGTGCTGGTGGTGTATCGCACGCCCTGGTGGCGGCAGCAGGGGCTGTCGGGCATTGCGATCGGCGATCGCCCCTGGGTGGAGCTCTGCGCCGACAGCTCCGACCCGGAAAGCGGCACCGGCGTACTGGCTGCCTTCGTGGTGGGCCACCGCTACGCGCGCTGGGCGCCGCTGGCTGCCGAGGCGCGCCGGCAGGCGGTGCTGGGCGATCTGGCCGCCTATCTGGGCTCCGAAGCGCTCGATCCCCTGGCCTACGTGGAAAAAGACTGGCCTGCGGTGCCTTTCGTGGGCGGTGCCTACGCCGCCTGGATGCCGCCCGGGCTCTGGAGCCGCTGCGGCGATGCCATGCGCCGGCCCCATGGCGCGGTGTTCTGGGCTGGCACTGAAGTGGCCGAGCGCTGGCCTGGCTTCTTTGACGGAGCGGTGCGCAGCGGTGAGGAAGCCGCGGCGGCGGTGCTGGCGCGGCTGGGCTGAACGGAGGTGCGGCGGAGCGGAGGTGCGTGGCGGGCCAGCTCAGCCCTCCAGGCACTCGCCCACAGGCCTGGAGGCCGGATCCTGCGCCAGGCCCAGATCGCCCGTGGCGAGGCGTCGCCGCAACTCCCGCCCGAAGGCGCGGCTGAGCGCCTTAGCCCTGTGCTGCTGCCAGCGGCGCGCCATGCCCACAGCCTTGACAGCCAGCATGGCGCCCCAGATCAGCGCTGCGATCGTGTGGGGCGTGGGGTGGTCCATTGCTCACCAGTCTGGCGGCAGCGGGAGCAGCTGGCCCTACCTTGCAGCGATGGCCAGTTCTGCCACCTCCGTCCCTTACTTCGAGGTCCAGGCGGTGGAGGCCTGGCTCGGCCTACGCAAGGTGTTCGAGAACCTCAGCGTGCAGTTCCAGCGCGGCGAGCATGCCGTGGTGATGGGCCCCAACGGCTCCGGCAAGAGCTCCTTGATCAAGCTGATCAGCCGCGAGCTCTATCCGGTGGTGAAACCGGGCTCGGCGCTGCGGCTGTTCGGCAGTGAAACAGTGAACTTGTGGCAGTTGCGCCGCCGCATCGGTCTGGTGTCCCAAGACCTGCAGGCCGGCTACGTGGGGCGGGTGCCTGCCGCCGATGTGGTGCTCTCCGGCTTCTTCGGTTCGGTCGGCATCGGCCGCAGCCAGGTGGCCATCGCCGCCCAGCGCGAGCGCATGCGCGAGCTGATGGAGCAGCTGGGGCTGGCGGATCTGGAGGAGCGCCCTTACGCCCAGCTCTCCGACGGCCAGCGCCGCCGCCTGCTGCTGGCCCGAGCGCTGGTGCATCAACCCGAGGTGCTGGTGCTCGATGAGCCCACCAACGGCCTGGATCTCCAGGCCCGGCACCAGCTGCTTGAACTCCTGCGTGGCCTGGCCCGGGCCGGCACCACCCTGCTGCTCGTCACCCACCAGATCGACGCGATCATCCCGGAGATCAGCCGCTGCGTGCTGCTGCGCCAGGGGGCGGTGGTGGGCGATGGCCCGGCCGCCACCCTGCTGCAGGATGCCCCGCTCAGCGCCCTGTTCGACACGCCGTTGCGGGTGGTGAGCGCCAATGGCTACCGCCAGGTGCTGCCCGGCAGCTGAGCCGTCGGGCTCACCCGTAACCTGACCCCCTGACCCATCGTTGTTGCCCATGCATCCGTTGCCGCTGCATCTCGAACCCGGCAGCGACCTGCGCGCCAGCCTCGAGCAGCTGGCCGTGGAGCACAACGCCGCCGGCTTCGTGCTGGGGGTGGTGGGCAACCTCTCGCGTGTGGCCTTTCAGTGCCCGGGGCGATCGGAGCCCTCGGTGCTGGAAGGTGATCTGGAGATCATCACCCTGCAGGGCACGCTCTCGCCCCAGGGGGTGCATCTGCACCTGAGCCTCTCCGATGCCGATTGCCAGGTGTGGGGGGGCCACCTGGAGCACGGCACGGTGGTGCTCAAGGGCGCCGATCTGCTGGTGGGTTTCCTGGCCGGCGGGCCTGAGCCCGAACCGCCCGCCGCCGCCCCACTGGCAGTGAGTCCCCACCCGCAGGGCGAGCTCCGCGTCGAGATCGCCGTGCTGCCCGGCTGCCCCTATTCCGCCCGCGCCCAGCGCATGCTGCGCACGCTCGGCATCGCCCACCGGGTCCACACCGTCACCAGCGACGACCAACGCCAGGCGCTGCAGGAGCACACCGGCATCAGCACCCTGCCGCTCGTGTTCGTCGATGCGGCCTGCATCGGCGGCTACGACGCCCTCGCCGACCTGCATCTGCGCGGCGAACTCGACGGCCTGCGCTGACGCGGCTCAGGCTGTAGGCGGTGCCGTTGGAGAAGCCGCCGGAGGTGCGGTTGGAGATGCGGAAGGCGGTGCTGAAGGCGGCATGGGCTGTGTCGCCCCAGATCCTGCGCCGCTGTTCTGCAACCTGCTGAGCGCTTCAGCCAGCTCACTGGGCCATTCGAGCTGCAGTTTGGCGCCGCTCAGGTGCACATCCCGCTGGGGGAACGGCACGGTGATCTGGTGCTTGTGCAACACCGCTTCGATGCGGAAGTTGAGGTCGCTGATGATCTGGTATTGGCGCATCGGCTGCTGGATCCACACCAGCAGATGGAACTCCAGGGCACTGTCACCGAAGCCCTTGAACAGCACGGAAGGCGGCGGATCCTGCAGGATTCCCGCATAGCCGTCGCAGGCCTCCACCAGGGCGCTGCGCACCGCTTCGCAGTCGGCGCCATAGGCCACACCCACCGGCAGGATCAGGCGAGAGGTGGGGCTGCCGTGGCTCCAGTTCACCACCTGGGATTCGAGGAATTCCGCATTCGGCACAATGATTGACACACGATTGAGCGTCATCACCTCCGTGCAACGCAGGCTGATGCGTCGCACCGTGCCCTGCAGATCGCCCACCTCCACGAAATCTCCCACCTCGATCGGCCGCTCGAAAATGATGATCAGGCCACTGATGAAGTTCTTGGTGATGCCCTGAAGCCCAAGGCCCAGGGCCACGCCGAACACACTGGCGAACAGGGCGAGCGAGCTGAGGTCGAGGCCCCACAGCTGCAGCAGCACCAGGGTGCCGATGAACAGCAGCACGTATTGCAAACTGATGCCGATCGCCGCCTGCGAGCCGCTGCCGATGCCGGTGTACGCCAGCACCCGCACACGCAAGAGCTGCTGCAGCCAACCCAGCACCTTCGCCAGCAGCACGAACAACGCGATCAGCACGATCGCGTCGAGCACAGAATAGCTGCGCTGCCCCAAGGGCAGAAACGGTGACGCCAGGCTGTCGGTGAGGGCCACCCGCAGCCGCTCCATCCAGATCCGCGTCACCGGGAACATCCCCAGGCCGCGGGTGACCACCACAAACCAGACCACCGCCTGCAGGGCCCGCAGCAGCGCGCGCGGCAGGAAGCGGGAACTCAGCTCGCTGTAGCCCTTGGTGGATGCTGGCGGCGGTTCCGCCCAGGCCAGCGGAAAGATCCGCCGCGACAGCAGTTGCAGCAGCCGTTGCACCAGCAGCGCCCCAGCCACCAACGCGAGGCTCAGCAACGCCAGGCGCTGGATGGTGGCCGGCTCCCGTTCCAGGCGGCCACGCGCCAGGGCCTGCTCCAGCTGCGCCCGCCAGCGCTCGGCCATCTCCTCGGTGCTCACCCCCTCGGTGGTGTCGCGGCGGGTGACGGTGAGCAACGGCCTGGCATCGATGCTGATCACCGGCAGGCCGTTGCGTTCGATCACGGCGATCGGCGGGTTGCGGCGGGCATCCAGCGCCCGCTGCAGCGCCCCGTTCACCGGCTCCACCCGCTGCTCGGCGCTGAAGTCGTTCGACGCCCACACCTGAAACAACTGGCGGCCATCGCCCTGCACGTAGGCCCACGGCACCTGGCTCTGGCGAATGGCTTGGGTGTCGGCGCGCACCGAACGCGGCGCCGGGCCGAGGCCTGGCAGCGCCAGGAGCAGCACGCCCAGCAGCAGCCCCAGCCCCGCCTGCCGCCAGCGCCGCGGCAGCCCCCTCAACGCCTGGCGCCGCTGGGCACCACCTGCATGCCGATCGGCGCCAGGGCAATCAAGGCCAGCTTGATGTGCTGGATGCCGAAGGGAATGCCGATGATCGTCACGAAGCAGGCCACCGCCGAGCTGAGGTGGCCGATCGCCAGCCACCAACCCGCCAGCAGGAACCAGAGGATATTGCCCACCAGGCCCAGCGGGCCGGTGCCGAAATCCGTGCGGCCAGTGAGCTCACGGCGGCTCACGGCCTCCTGCCCGAAGGGCCAGAAGGCGAAGTTGCCGATCACGAAGCAGGCACGCGCCCAGGGCAGCCCCACGATCGTGATCGCCGCCACCAGGCCGGCCAGCCACCAGCCGACTCCCATCAGGAAGCCCCCCAGCACGAACCAGAGGATGTTGAGCAGAGTGCGGATCATCCCTCCACCCTGCCGCAACTCCTGCCCGCTGGCCCGTCGCCGCCACCGGCCTTGGCCCGATGCAGCAACGGGCACAGCCATGGGCACCGGGCCCCGCTACAAGAAACTTGACATCCCTTCGGAGCGGCCGGATCCATGGCGCCGGAACGCTTCTTCCTCGAACTTGAGCCCCCCGCAGCCCAGCTCGCCGCGGCCCCCCACGTGGTGGTGGTGGGTGGTGGCTTCGCCGGCCTGCGGGTCTGCCAGGCCCTGGCCAACCGGCCGGTGCGGGTCACCTTGATCGACAAACGCAACTTCAACCTGTTCCAGCCGTTGCTCTATCAGGTGGCCTCCGGCCTGGTGTCGGCCGCGGATGTGGCGTCGCCGCTGCGCCAGATGGTGGGCCAGGCGCCCAACGTGCAGGTGCTGCTGGGGGAGGTCACCGATGTGGATCTCGAAGGCCGCACGCTGCTGTTCAACGGCCATCACTACGCCTACGACCAGCTGGTGCTGGCCTGCGGATCGGGTTCCGCCTACTTCGGCCACGAGGAATGGCGGCCGCTGGCTCCGCCGATGAAGATCCTTGAGCACGCCCAGGAGATCCGCCGCCGCCTGCTGATGGCCCTGGAGGAGGCGGAGCAGACCCCCGATCCGCAGCGTCGCCGCTTCCTGCAGACCGCCGTGGTGGTGGGGGCCGGACCAGCCGGCTGTGAGCTGGCCGGCTCCTTGATCGAGCTGATGCATTCCGCCATTCGCCGCGATTTCAAGCAGCTCCGCCCAGAGGCCTGCCGCGTGCTGCTGGTGGATGCGGTGGACCGGGTGCTGCCAGTGATGCACCCGAGCCTGTCGGCAGCGGCAGCGGGCTATCTCAGCCGCCAGGGCGTGGAGTTGCGGCTGGGAACAATGGTGGCGGCGATCGAGCCGGGCAAGGTACGGCTCAAGGGGCAAGATGGCACCGAACCGCTGGAGGCGGCCACGATCTGCTGGACCGCCGGTGTACGCGCCTCCCGCCTGGGTGCCCTGCTGGCCGAGAAGAGCGGCTGCAGTGTGGACCGGGGCGGACGGGTGCAGGTGGCGCCTGATTTCTCGCTGCCCACCCACCCCGAGGTGCGGGTGATCGGCGATCTCTGCCATTACAGCCACACCAGCGATGGTGCCCCCCTGCCCGGCATGGCCGGACCGGCGGTGCAGATGGGCGCCTGGGTGGCGAAGGACATCCTCAAGCGCCTGGCGGGCCAGGCCAGCACCCCGTTCCGTTGGCTGGATCTGGGCAGCATGGCGGTGATCGGGCCGATGTATGCGGTGGCGGATCTGCGCGGCGTGCGGGTCACGGGCTTCCCGGGCTGGCTGCTGTGGGGGCTGGCCCACCTGGCCTTCATCCCCGACACTGAAAACCGCATCACCCTGCTGAGCCGCTGGCTGTGGCAGATCGCCACCCGCCAGCGGCGCGCGTTGCTGATCACTGGCCGGCCCGATCAGCACATCGGCGTCGATGTGGGCCTGGCCCGCGCCCAGGGCCTGGCGCTGGCGGCCGACGAGGAAGCGGCGGCGGCATGAAGCGGCCAGCACGATGAGCAGCGGCATCCTCGACGTCGATCTGCTGGCCTTCGAAAACGGCAGCCGCGCCGCCCGGGCCGCCGTGGTGGACGGCGTGCGCCGCAGCCTGGCCACCGGCTTTGTGTATGCCCGCGCCGATCTCTCCACCGATCTGCTCGATGCCACCTACGGCCGGCTGGGCCGCTTCTTCGCCCTTGAGCCGGCGATCAAGCAGCGCTTCGTGGCCAGCGGTGCCAGCGGCCAGACGGGCTACACCGGCCTGCTGGTGGAAACCGCCGCCGGCCACAGCCATGCCGATTGGAAGGAGATGCTCAACTGGGCGGCGCCGCTGCCGGCGGCGCACCCGTTGCGGCGCCGCTTTCCGCTGCACTACCCCGAGCCGCTGCTGCCCGAAGCGGTGGTGCCAGGGCTGAGCGTGGTGCTGCAGGAGTTTCACGCCGCGATCGCCACGCTGCAGCGCCGCTTCCTGCGGGTGATCGCCGTGGGGCTGGGGGCCGCCGAAGGCTTCTTCGATGCCGTCGTCGAAGACGCCCCCACCCTCACCCGCGCGATCCGCTACCCACCGATGGCCGAGGCGCCCTCAGGCCCCCACCTCTGGGCCGCCCCCCACGCCGACATCAACCTGATCACGGCCCTGCCGCGCGCCACCGGCCCGGGCCTGCAGGTGCTGGTGGAGGGAGAGTGGGTCGATGCGTTGCCGCCGGAAGGGCAGGTGATCATCAACAGCGGCCTGATGCTGGAGCGGCTCAGCAACGGCCACATCCCGGCCGGCTGGCACCGGGTGATCGCCCCGCCGGCCCCGGCCGCTGAGGCCGGATCTGCGGCTGCCAGCGGGCGCCTCAGCGTGGTGCAGTTCTGCCACGCCCGCCCCAGCACGGTGCTGCAGCCGTTGCCCTGCTGCTGCGCGCCCGACACCCCCCAGCGCTACGCGGCGATCAGCGCCGCCGATGCGCTCGAAGACGTGCTCTACCGCATCAACTTGCTCGAGGCAGCCCCCGCCCCTGGCGGTCCACCAGCTGACGCGGCAGCGTCTGCGGCGCCACCGCCCGCAGCGTGCGCAGGTTGATCGCGGTGCTCACCGGCCGGCCGCCGCGGCGTGGCAGATCGAGCACGGTGAGCGTCTGAAACGGAGCGGCGCTGCTCAGCAGCAGGCGGCGCGGACCGCTGCCCATCGCCCCCAGCGCCAACAGATCGAGCTCCCCCAGCCGGCCGGGGAAATAGGCGTGGTGGTGGCCGCTGATGTAGGCCGCCACGTTGTGGCGATCCATCAGCTGACGCAGGCTGGTGGCATCGCGCAGCACGTTGCCGGCGGTGTCGCGCCCCTGGGCCACCGCCCGCAGGGGCAGGTGCCCCACCACCAGCCGCTGCCGCGCCGCGCGGGCCGCCGCGGATCCAAGGCTGCGGTCAGCCCAGCGCACCTGCTCCGCCGGCACCACCGCGGAGGAGGCGTCCCACACCAGCACGAACAGGTCCTGCTGGCGGAAGGAATAGAAGAACGGAAAGCCGCTGCCATCCACGAAGGTGAGACCGAGCGCCTGCTTCTGGCGGTTCCAGAACCGCTCCGCTTCGGCCCTCTCGCGCGCAAACAGGTAGCCGGCGCCCTGGCGCAGGTTGGAGGCATCGTGGTTGCCCATCGCCGGCGCAAACGGCAGGCCGGCACGGCGCAATGGCACCAGCACGGAGCGATCGAAGCCGGCCCACATCGCCTGCAGCTGCGCGCTGCTCAAGCTGGCCTTCTGGCCCGCCACCATGTCACCGGCGCAGAGCACCAGATCGGCCTGCAGCGCTGGGATCAGGGCCACCCCCCGGTGCACCTGCTCGATGTAAGTGGTGGAGCCGTAGCTGGCGTTCAGATCGCCGATCAACGCCACGCGCAGATCACCGCGCGGCGGCAGGCTCAACCCGGCCGGCAGGCGGCTGGCCGTTTGGGCGGCGGCGCTGCGCAGGGCGCCGAACGCCAGGCCCGCCAGCCCCAGGCCGCCCAGGCCCAGCAGCTGGCGGCGGTTGAGCGAGGGGGGCATGGGAGCAAACCGGGTGGCGATCTCGAAAGCATGGGCGAGACGTGGCCGATGCGCCAGCCGTTGTGCTGCAGCGGGCGCAGCGCGCACAGCGGGCCGGCAGGATCCGGCGGAACAGCTGACGCGCTTTCTCGGCCCGCTGGGCTGGCGGCGGCCTGAGCTCAGCTCACCACGACATCGGTGACGCGGCCGCCGAGGCGCTGCACCCGTTGCAGCGCCTCGTTCATGCGCGATTAGGGCACCCGCAGCACGTAGGCGCTGCTGCGCACATAGCCGTTGTCGGCCAGGCCGGTAGCGGAGATCGTCACCACCCGGGAACCGCTGTCGCTGGTGGAGCGAACCCCCGCCGACACCCGCAGCGCTTCCACCCGCTGCTCGCCAGACGGCGCGCGACGCTCGCCGCCCCACGCGTCATCGTTGAACAGGTTGGTGGCGGAGCTCACCAGCGCCTTGAAGGGCCCGTCGGTGGACACAACCACGGCCCGGCCCATGGACCCACGCACCGGCAGGGCGCGGTCCTGGTGCAGCGCCTTGCCGAGGCGGAACTGGGTACCAGAGGGATCGCCCTTCACCGATGCCGCAGCACCACGGGCCAACTGCATCAACCAGGAGAACTGGCGGCCTTCATGGCCTGGCGAATAATCCCAGCCATGCAGATAGGGAACGGTGTCCTGCCCGAAGCGTTGCTGGTAGTCATCGCCGTCGATGTAGGAGTCGATTTCGGCATCGAAGCCCTCCTCCTGCAGGATCGTGAAGTGGTGCAGCATCTCAGCGCGGTTCTGCGGCGCGCGGCCGAGCAGATGCTTGTGGTTCAGCTCGATGAAGCGGTAGGGATTGCAATTCTCGAAGAAGCGCTCGCGGTACAGCCCGCTCTTGGCGACGGTGCGCACGAGTTCGCGCACGCTCAGGAAGCCATTGCGGAACAGTGATTCGGCTCCGGTGAGGCGCTCATTGGCCATCACATACTGTTGGCCCAGCACCTGCTGATACACCGCCCGGATGATTGTGGTGTTGTCGTCGTCGGAAGCCTGCGACCAACTCTGCTTGTTCCTGTCATTCTCAAACCTCTCGATTCCCAGCGAGGGCGCCTGAAGCAGTGCCATGGTGAAACGGTCAGCGAAGGGAGAAAGCAACAGATCCAAACCCCTGGACCGGACGCCATGGATGAGATTCTTTGCTCAGAATTCCTGCTCAGAATTCGTGTTCGGAACTCTTGGATCAGAACCCCTGGGGGAGAGTTCTTCA